>Ga0194134_10002829_pt1 | contig 19723 bp, 10 predicted proteins | sample TA2KigOff0mmetaG_FD_148602 | JGI IMG/M metagenome (GOLD analysis project Ga0194134, IMG submission 148602) | Freshwater microbial communities from Lake Tanganyika, Tanzania - TA2015056 Kigoma Offshore 0m | ecosystem: Environmental > Aquatic > Freshwater > Lake | place: Tanzania: Lake Tanganyika... | reverse complement strand
GGGAACCGGCGCGCGCGCCGCGGCCAAGCCCGCCGCCACGCCCGCCGCGGCGCCCGCCACGCCCGACTTGGAATACCGCTGGACCCCGGGTTCGGACCCGCGCACCCCGGCCGAGATCGCCGCCTTCTTCCGCTCGCCCGCCCTCCAGGTGCTAAAGGAGCGCATCTGCGACATCGGCCGCCGCCTCTGGCAGCGCGAGTACACCGACGGCAACGGCGGCAACATTACCATTCGCGTCGGCGACAACCTCGCCCTCTGCACGCCCACGCTCATCTGCAAAGGCTTCATGCAGCCGGCCGACATGTGCTTGGTGGACCTCGACGGCAACCAACTGGCCGGCACCCGCAAGCGCACCAGCGAGGCGATGACCCACTTCGGCATCATGAAGCGCCAGCCGGCGGCCAAGTCTTGCGTCCACGCGCACCCGCCGCACGCCACTGCCTTCGCCATCGCTAACGTCGACATTCCCTCCTGCCTCATCCCCGAGGCCGAGGTGTTCCTCGGCAAGATCGGCGTCGCCAAGTACCAGACGCCGGGCACGCCCGCCAACGCCGACGAGGTGGGCGAGGTCGGCAAGGAACACCAGGCCGTGCTGATGGAGAACCACGGCGTGATCTGCTGGGGCAAGGACGTCGAGGACGCCTATTGGAAGATGGAGAACATCGACTCCTACTGCCGCACGGTCTGGATTGCGGCCGGGCTCGGCGGCGGCCTGCACCGCTTCTCCGGCCGGCACGCCCGCGAGCTCATCGACATCCGCCAGAAGCTCGGGATGCCCGACCCCCGCGCCGGCCTCAAGGAGTGCGAGCTCTGCGACAACGCCGACTTCCGCCCGGCCACCGTCTGCGCCGCGCCCGCCGCCCCCGCGGAGGCTGCCGCGCCCGACCCCCAGATTGAGGCCGTCGTCTCGGCGGTCACCGCCCAGATCCTCCGCCAGCTCGGCGGCAAATGACTCTCCCCGCGTTCCAATGAAAGTCTCCATCATCGGCGGCGGCGGCCGCGTCGGCTCCAACGCTGCCTTCGCCCTCCAGTGCGCCGGCATCGTCTCCGAGATCCAGATCCTCGACGCCAACGCGGACCTCGCCGAGGGCGAGGCCCTCGATCTCCTGCACGGCGCATCCTCCCTCGCCGACCAGCGCATTTACGCCGGCGACTACGCCCGCGCGAAGGACAGCGACATCTTCGTCATCACCGCTGGCCTCCGCCGCAAGCCCGACGAGTCCCGCCTCGACCTCATCAACCGCAACGTCGCCCTCTTCAACGGCATCCTCGATAGCCTGAAGGGCGCCGGGATGCGCCGGGACGCGCTGGTGTTCGTGGTCTCCAACCCGGTCGACATCCTCACCCAGCTCGCCGCCGCCCGCCTCGGCCTGCCGTGGTCGCAGGTGCTTGGCCTCGGCACGATGCTCGACACCGCCCGATTCCGCTCGCTGATCGCGCAAGAGCTGAAACTCGCCCCGACGCAGGTGAAGGCCCTGATCCTCGGCGAGCACGGCGACTCGATGTTCCCCGTATGGTCCTCCGCCACGCACGCCGGCCTGCCGCTCGTGCGCCTGCCCGGCTGCACGCCCGCGTTCCAGACCCAAGTGTTCGAGCGCACTAAGGGCAGCGGCGCCGAGGTCATCCGCCGCAAGGGCGGGGCCGGCTGGGCCGTCGGCGCAACGATTGCCGAAGTCGTCCACGCGATCGCCCACGACCGCCGCCAAGTGCTGCCCGTCGCCACGGTCCAGCAGGGCACCTACGGTATCCGGGGCACCGCTCTCAGCGTTCCCACCGTGGTCGGCCGGGCCGGTGCGCTGGCCCACGTCGAGGTCGAGCTCTGGCCCAAGGAACTCCAGTCCCTGCAGGCCTCCGCCAAGGCGCTCAACGACACGTTCGCCAAGGTCAAGGGGGCCTGAGCCGGCGACTCGGCTGCGTGGGTTTCTTGCTTGCACACTGGGCGGTGCCGGCTGGCCGGGAACTGGATGCGGCGGCGGCCAAGCCTGAGGGGCCGGAGTGACGCGCGACGGGCGTAAGTCGTCCTCGCCGTCAGGGGATTCCCCGGCCCGCTTCCGGTAAACTTCTCGAACGAGATCAAGCCGGTCTGGCTCCGGATTTCACCTCCCGGTTTGGCGGCGCCGGGCGCGGCCGGGTTGAAGCCGGGGCGGTTGGTTGGAGAGTCGGGCTAAGTCGGGTCGCTGGTGCCCGGGTTGCTGTCGTAGACCGCAGCGTTGGTCCGTTCACCCAGCGTCCTTCGAGCGTGATGGTCTTCGGGTGTTCCGGTACTCCCCGCTCGTTGCGTTGCAGCTGGGCCACGACGGATTCGACCGCCGCCGCTCCCAGCAGCATCGGCTGCAGGTCGATGCCGGCGCAAGGTGCGACGCGCTCGGTCCAGTTTAATTGCACGAATCCGACCTCATGCGGCACGCTCCGCCCCAGGTCCTGCAACCAACCCACGATCCGGGCCTGCCAGTGCCCGAGCACGACGTCTGGGCGGTGGCGCTGGTACCAGGCCAGAAATTGTTCCCGGGTCAGTTCATCGGTGTCGAGGAGCGGTACCGGCTCCCTGCGGCCGGCCCGGCGGAAATGGCTGCTGAATCCAGCGGACCACCGCTGCAGTAACCGGCGGTCCCTCCACGCGGAGAGAACCAGCCCCGGCCGGAGGTAGCCCAGCCGCTCGACCCGCTCGAGGGCGCCCATCATCGCGCGGAGGTGATCGGGCAGCACGGTGTGGAACAGCGGCGCGCTCAGGGCGAAGTCCATCGTCACCGCGGCCAGCTTTGACCAGTCGATGGCGCTGAAGTCGCTCGTCTCCTCGAGGGGCAGCACGACCACTCCCTGCACGTTGCGGGCCGCGATGATCGACCCGAGACGCGGGAGCGGAAGCTGGAGGGGCCCCAGCCAACACAGGTCCAGACTGTAGCCGAATTCGGCGGCTCGGCGGCGCGCCCCGTTCAGCACCTCGCGGTGGTAGGGGAGCAAAGAGGGCTTCGCGCCCTCCGTATAGTTCAGCGCCAGCAGGGCGCCGCGGTAAGTGCCGTGGGAAGAGCGTCGGACCGCCGCTAGGATGGAATTTACCAGCGGGTTGGGGCGGTAGCCGGCGCGGCGGGCCACCTGCCAGACCCGTTTTCGCGTCGTGGGTATCACGCGGGGGCTGTCGCGAAGGGCGAGCGAGACGGTCGCGGCGGAAAGGCCGAGCAGCTTGGCTAAGCTGCGGAGAGTGGGTAGTGGCACAGAAGAAAGCTAACTGTTTTATTAAAAAGATTTCGCCGCCTGCCACAAAGCCAAATGTCATCTCAGGGAGGTTCTCCTTGCCTCCGACCCCAACCCTAAACCTAACCGCCCGAAATGACCCCAAACTCTGTCGGCCCTATGTTATCCCGCTGCGCCCTCGCGCTGCTGGCCGTGCTCCCGTTCGCTCGCGGATGGGCTGGCGCCCCGGCGCCGGCCGCGGGCGACACGATCAAGCTTGAGGAGTTCAGTGTTTCCGCAGGCCGTGCCTCCGGCTACCGGGCGCAGAGCGCCATTACTGCCACCGGATTCGGTGCCAACATCCTCAATGTGCCCGTGACGATCAATGTGCTGACCGGCGAGTTCGTGGCCGACCTCGGCGCCAACCTGCAGAGCGAGGTCCTGCGCTACGTGCCCGGCATCATCACGAGCCCGAATTACGAGTCCCAGATGATCATCCGCGGATTCAACGGGCTTCAGGCTTACCGCAACGGCCAGTATCGCCGGCAGCTCTACTCCACTTGGGGAATGGATCGCATCGAGGTGATCAAGGGATCCTCGTCGATCTTCTTCGGGCTGGTACGCCCGGGCGGCGTGGTGAATTACATCACGAAGAAACCCGAGTTCAAGACAACGGGGGGCGATGCCCGGGTCTCCTTTGGCAGCTGGGATTTCCGCAAGGCCGAGCTGAACTACAACCACGGCGGGGAATCCGTGGCGGTACGCTTTGGCGCCGGCGGCATCGATGCCGGTGGCTGGCGGAACGATGACTTCAAGAAGGAGCACTACCTAGGTGGCTCTCTGGCGGTCAAGGTGCTCAAGGACGGCCTGCTCACCGTGGACCTGGAAACTGTCCGCCGCACAAATCAGGACCGCGAGTCGGCGGCCGTGCTCCGCAGCAACTCGCGCTACCTCGGGAACGCGGCCGCGATTCCCGGCGGGCTCGCCCCGCGAGCTTGGCTCAACGCGAACGGCCAAGCCAGCGCAGCAACGTTCGACATCTTCGCTCCGGTGTTCGGCGGCAATGATCCGTACGGCCGGAAGGTGACGATGGGGCAGGGGACCTACTCGTTTTACCAATCCTACACCGCCGACCTTGAGTACACTCAGCGGATCGGCTCTAGCCTCGTCTACCAGCTGCAGGGTAACTTCGCGATCGATGACTTCGAGATCCTGCGCTCCATCGGCGGTGACCAGGAGCCGTTTGCGGACGGCACGGTCCGTTTCCGCTTCGGCAACTTCGCCAACTACCGCGATTCCTACAACTTCGATAACAAGTTCACCTACCGCTTCGCGCTTGCCGACACCAGTCACACGTTGGCGCTCGGGCAGGAGTCCCAGCGAGTCAATCAGGACACGCCGGGTTGGTTCGACACCCTGAGCCGATTCCAGGACGGCCGCTACGGTGCCTTCGCGGTATGGAATCCCCGCACCCAGCCCCTCCGCAACGCCCCGGCCGAGCGGGCCGCCAGCGCCGAGACCTGGAACATCATGCGCCGTCGCGCGGAAAAGTTGCTCGGTTACTACGTGGGACTCCAGTCCGAGCTGCTGGGGGGCCGCCTGCGGACGATCATCGGAACTCGCCGCAACGAATATGAGCGTAAAACCTATTATGAACGGTCAGTGACCAACGGCGAGGTGGCGACGCCCAAGGCCAAGGCCAACACCCCGCTGTACGGGGCGCTCGTGAAGCTCACCAACGATCTTTCCGCGTTCGCCACCTACTCCGAGTCGTTGGAACCGCAGCTCGGGGCCGATGCGGACGGCAAGGGACTGCAGCCGGTGGTCGGCAAGGGATACGACATCGGCCTCAAGTCCGCCGTCCTGAACGGGCAACTGGCCGGTTCCATCTCCTTTTACGGGGTCAAGCGGGAGAATCTTTCCTCGCGAGACAGCGCTCGGGAAGTCTCCTCCGCCCGCCAGCCTTGGTTCATCTACGGCGACGCCGAGGAGTCCCAAGGCATCGAGGTCGATTTCTCGTACAACCCAGCTAGCAATTGGCAGATCCTAGTCGGCTACTCCCATATGACCAAGGCGAGGACCGTCGCCTCGACCGTTCCCGCGCGCGTCGGCCTGCCGCTGGCGGCAGTGCCGCGCGATCTACTCCAGCTCTGGACCAAGTACGATTTCCGCACCGGCCCGCTCAACGGGTGGTCGCTCGGAGGCGGGCTGCGCGACAGTTCCTCGGCCCGTTTCGCCGCGGACCCCAACGTCTCGGCGAGGATGCCCGCCTACACGACACTCGACTTGATGCTCCAACACCGATTCAAGCTCGGGGGCAGGAACATGGTCGCCCAGCTGAACGCGCGGAACTTGACGGACAAGGAGTACCGGGAGAGCGGGTTTGCCGCGTTCGGCGATCCGCGCAACTTCCTGCTGTCGCTCACCACGAAGTTCTGACGGGGCGGCAGGCTCTCCGTGATGGGCGCCCTGGGCCCTGCCCAGAGCTCCTTTTCTTTGGCGAATCGGCTTCAGGGTCGCGGCTCCACGCCGCGCCGGTCCGCGTTGAGGCGTTGTCGGAGGGCGATCACCCTGAAGCTGGTGGCGTTGGGGTTTGGACAGGTTCCCTGGCGACCCGGCCGCGTGGGTTTCTTGCTTGCACACTGAGCGGGGAGGTGCTCAAGATCGTCGTTTATGAAAAACCTGCTTCTCGCCCCCATCGCCGCGGCCTTCATCGCCGCTTCCGCCTTCGCCGCCGACAAGGAAGTCACCCTCACCGGCGCCGGTCAGTGCGCCAAGTGCTCGCTCAAGCAGACCGACGCGTGCCAGAACGCCGTCGTCGTCAAGGAGGGCGGCAAGGAGAGCACCTACCTGATGGCGAAAAACGACGTCGCCCAGAAGTTCCACGGCACGATCTGCAAGGGCGTGAAGCAGGTTACCGTGACCGGCTCCGTCAGTGAGAAGGATGGCAAGAAGGTCATCACGGCCTCCAAGGTGGCCGAGGTGAAGGGCTGATCCCGGCTGGATCCTGAACTTTTCCGGGGCGCCCGCGGGCGCCCCTTTTTTGTGCCTGCCCGCGGCCTCTGGCTGCCCCGGCGGCGCGCTTGCTTCCTCCCCTCGGCCAACGTGGGGTGGGGATGCCCCGCCCGCCCTCGCCCTCGGCCCCGCCGGCGGAATCCCGCGGGGCCGCGCGCGCCGCTGCTGCGGCTCTTTGCGCTAGCACGTGGCGCGCCTACAACGCGACTCCGTTCGCCCTGCCCCGCGCCGGGTTGCATTAGTTCTGGGGCACAGGTGGCCTCGAACGGGACTCCCGCGGCCTTTCCGCCTTCAACCTCTACCGCGACCACGCGCGCGGCTAGGGTACCTACCAGATAGGCCTGCGGATGCCTACTGGAGACGCCCGGGCGGCGGCCGGGTGTTCAACGCGGGGGCAATCGGCGCCGGCTGGGTCCTCGCGGATGACCCACAGATGGCGGAGCTGCTCCGTAAGGTCCTCGCCCATTTCGGGGTGCCGCGCCCGGCGCGCTGACTAGGACGGCTTGCGGGTGGCACCTCGCCGCGCTTGGCTTGGCGGACCCCGCCGGTGCGCCCTCTCCTGCCGCTCCTCCTCTGGCTCGCCCTCATCCCCGCCGTCCTCGCGGCCGCGAGGCCCGGCGCCCCGAGTTTTCTCGTCATCCTGGCCGACGACCTCGGCTACTCCGACCTCGGCTGCTACGGCGGCGAGATCCCGACGCCGAACCTCGACGGGCTCGCCGCGGGCGGCCTGCGCTTCACCCAGGCATACAGCACCGCCCGCTGCTGGCCATCGCGGGCGGCGGTCCTGACGGGCTTCTACGCGCAGCAGGTGCGGCGCGACGTCGTGCCCGGCGTCCCGAGCGGGGGCCGCGGACTGCGCCCCGCGTGGGCGCCCCTCGCGAGCGAGTTGCTCGCGCCCGCTGGTTACCGGAGCCTCCACGCTGGCAAGTGGCACGTCGACGGCACGCCCCGCGCGCACGGCTTCTCGCACAGCTTTGAGATCGGCCAGGGCCAGAACAATTTCTTCCTTGCGCCCGGCAACACCGACGACGGCGTGCCGGGCGTCCAGACGCCCGACTACCACGTCACCGTCGCCACCGCGGAGCACGCGGTGAAGTACCTGCGCGACCACGCCGCGCGCTTCGCCGGCCAGCCTTTCTTCCTCTACCTGGCGTTCACCGCGCCGCACTTCCCGCTGCACGCCCCGGCGGCCGACATCGCCCGCCACCGCGACGCCTACCACCGCGGCTGGAACGAGATCGCGGCCGAGCGCCACGCGCGCCAGCGACAGCTCGGGCTTGTCCGCCACGACCTGCCCCCGATGGAGCGCGACGTGGGCCCGCCCTACGCCTTCCCCGACGCGCTCCGCGCGCTCGGGCCCGGCGAGGTGAACCGTCCGCTGCCGTGGAACGAGCTCTCGCCGAAGCAGCGCTCCTTCCAAGCGGCGAAGATGGCGGTGCATGCCGCGATGGTGGACCAGATGGACCGCGAGCTGGGCCGGGTGCTCGCGCAACTCCGGGCGATGGGCGCCTTCGAGAACACGCTGATCCTCTTCGGCTCGGATAATGGGGCCAGCGCGGAGATCATGGTCCGCGGCGGCGGGCACGATCCGCGGGCGGCCCCGGGCTCGGCCGCGACCTACCTGTCGCTTGGCCCGGGCTGGTCGAGCGCGGCCAACACGCCGTTTCGCCGCCACAAGACCTGGGTGCACGAGGGCGGCATCGCCACGCCGCTGATCGCCCATTGGCCCGCCGGCGTCCGCGCGCGCGGCGAGCTTCGCCACACGCCGGTCCACCTGATCGACGTGGCTCCGACGCTCCTTGAGCTGGCGGGCGCGTCCCGTCCCGCCTCGGTGCGCGGCCATCCGGTGCCGCCGTGGCCGGGCCGTAGCCTCGTGCCGGCGTTCGCCGCCGACGGGCCGCTCGACCGCGAGTTCCTGTGGTGGGAGCACGAGGGCAACCGGGCCCTGCGCGCGGGCGACTGGAAGCTCGTCGCGTTGAAGGACGCGCCGTGGGAGCTCTACGATCTGGCGCGCGACCGCGGGGAGCAGCGTGACCTCGCCGCCGCTGAGCCGGCGCGGGTGAAGGCGCTGGCGGCCCTCTGGGAACGGCAGGCAGAGGAGAACGGCCGGCTCGCCCGCACCGACCCGCCGCCGGCTGCCGCGCCGGGCGCGAAGCAGGGTAAGCGCAAACAGCCGTGATCCGCGCGGTCGCAGCCCCTGCCGCGGACAGGCGCTGGCGACGCGGATTCTAACTCGAATTCCCTGAGGAATGGGACTTGCTCACTTCGTGTCTTGCCGGTGAAATCGTCTCTCTTGTCTCCCCGCCTCGCCCGCCTCCGGGCCGGCCTGCTGCTGCTGGCCCTCCCGCACGCCGCCCTCGGCGCCACGCCGGACTACAACCGCGACGTGAAGCCGATCTTGGCCGAGAACTGCTTCGCCTGCCACGGCTTCGATGAGGCCGGTCGCAAGGCCAAACTCCGCCTCGATGTCGCCGCCGAGGCCCTCGCGCCCCGCTCCAACGGCCCCGCGATCAAGCCCGGCGACGTCGCCGGCAGTGAGGTCTGGCAGCGCGTCATTAGCCCCCACGCCGATGAGGTGATGCCGCCCCCGGAGGCTCACAAGTCCCTCACCGCCGCCGAGCGGGAGACGCTCCGCGCGTGGATTGAAGCGGGTGCGCCCTACGCGGAACACTGGGCCTTCGTGCCCCCGCGTGCCACGCCCGTGCCGGCCGGCGCGGCGCACCCGGTCGACGCCTTCGTCCGCACCCGCCTCCGCCAGGAGGGCCTCGCCCCCGCGCGTCTCGCCGACCCGCGCGCGCTCGTCCGCCGCGTCACGCTTGACCTCACCGGCCTGCCCCCCCTGGCCGCCGAGGCCGAGGCCTTCGCCGCCGACCGCGACCCGCGCGCTTACGAGCGCCTCGTCGCCCGCCTCCTCGCCAGCCCCCACTTCGGCGAGCGCCTCGCGGTCGACTGGCTCGACGCCGCCCGCTACGCCGACACCAACGGTTTCTCCATCGACGGCGGCCGCCACCAGTGGCTCTGGCGCGACTGGGTCATCCAGGCCTTCAACGACAACCTCCCGTACGACCGTTTCCTCGTCGAGCAGCTCGCCGGCGACCAGCTGCCGGATGCCACGGACGGCCAGCTCATCGCCTCCGGGTTCCAGCGGAACAATATGACGACCCACGAGGGCGGCACGATTCCGGAGGAGAACCTCGTCAATTACAACGCCGACCGCGTGAAGACCCTCGGGGAGGCCGTGCTCGGGCTCACGCTCGCCTGCGCGCAGTGCCACGATCACAAGTATGACCCGGTCTCGGCGCGCGATTACTACCGGCTCTTCGCCTATTACAACCGCCTCGGCGACCGCGGCCTCGACGGCAACGCCGGGGTCAACGCCGGCCCCGCCCGCTCTCTCCGCACCGTCCTCCGCACCGCGGAGGAAGCCGAGTTGCGCGCGCGCGTGGCCGCTCTGCGGGAGTCGCTCGCGCGTCCTGACGGCGCCGTGCTGCGGACCTGGGCGGATCGCGAACGCGCCCGCCTCGCCCGCCGCGGCGAGGGCTTCGCCTTGCATCCGGTCAAGGTCCGGCAGGCGTCGACCCCCAACCGCTCCGACCTCGGGGTCGAGGATGGCCGCGTTGTCGTGATCCGGCAGGCCGGCGACCTCGCCGCCATCGACATCGCGGTCGACCTCACTGGTATCCCCGGTCCCGTGACCGGCGTGCGCATCGTCATCCCGCCGTCGCCGGACCTGCCGGGTGGCGGCTGGGGCCGCGGACCCGTGACGCGCGCCGCGATGGCCGCCAAGGCGAAGGGCAAGGTCGCCGCGCCCGCGCAGGACTTCAAGGGCACGTTCCGTCTCACCGCGCTGGCGGTGTCGGCCGGCGCGGTGGCCGGCGACCAGGTCGACCTGCACCAGCTGCGCGGGCTCGCGGGGGTCACGGCGAGTTCCTCGGATCCCGCGCACCCGCCCGCGGGCTGCCTCGACCCGCGCAACGACGCGGGCTGGTCGCCCGACCTCGCGGCCACCGGCCCGGTCCACCTCACCGCGACGCTCGCCCGCCCGCTGCGGCCGGAGGAGACGCCCCACCTCAACGTGCAGCTTAACTTCGGCGCCGGGCGCTCGCTGCTGCCCGAGCGGGTCGAGCTGTTCGTGACGACCGGCACGGACGACGGCACCGATCTGCCGGCCGCGGTGGTCGCCGCCCTTGGGCGGCCGGGTGGCGAGGACGATCCGGCGGTCGCGGCCGTCCTCTGGACCCACGCGTCTCGCCATGCCGCCGAGCTGGCCCCGCGCCGGGTGGAACTGGCGAACCTTGAGGAGCGCCTCGCCAGTCTCACCGAGCCGATCTCCACGATGGTGATGGCCGTCGCGGAAAAGCCCCGCGAGACGCGTATCCTGCACCGCGGCGACTACGCGCAGCCCAAGGAGACGGTCACGCCTGGCACGCCCGCGTTCCTCCCGCCGCCGCCGGCCGGCGCCGCGGAGGACCGCCTCGGGCTCGCGCAATGGGTCGTAATGCCGGGGCACCCGCTGACCGCGCGCGTCGCGGTGAACCGATTCTGGCGCCTCCTCTTCGGCACGGGGCTCGTCGCCACGCCCGCTGACTTCGGCACGCAGGGCGAGTACCCCAGCCATCCCGAGCTGCTCGACTGGCTGGCGCTGGAGTTCGTCGCGTCCGGCTGGAACGTGAAGCGTCTTCTCACGCTGCTGGTCACGAGCGAGACCTACCAGCAGTCCGCCGCCGCCTCCGCGGAGCAGTTGGATCGGGATCCGCGCAACCGGCTGCTGGCCCGCGGGCCCCGCTTCCGGCTCGGGGCGGAATTTATCCGCGACCACGCGCTGCGCGTCAGCGGCCTCCTTGTGCCCCGCATCGGCGGGCCGAGTGTCAACCCGTACCTTCCCTACGACCTCTGGCGCGAGGTCAGCCATTACGGGAGCACGCCCGCGACGGCGCAGGTGTTCGTGCAGGACCACGGGGAGAAGCTTTACCGCCGCTCGCTCTACACCTACTGGAAACGCACCGCGCCCCCGCCGTCGCTCGCCGCCTTCGACGCGCCGAATCGCGAGGTCTGCACGATCGAGCGCGGCGCCACCACCACGCCGCTGCAGGCGCTCGTACTGCTGAATGACGTGCAGTTCGTCGAGGCGTCCCGCGCCTTCGCCGAGCGCGCGCTGGGCCGGGCGGAGACCGGGGACGACGCGCGGCTGCGCTGGCTGTTCGCGGAGGGCGTTTCGCGTCCGCCGGCCGCGGCCGAGCTCGCCGTCCTGCGCGGGACCCTCGCGCGGGAGCGGGCGCGTTACGTCCGCGATCCCGCGGCGGCGACCGCCTTCCTCGCCGCCGGGGAATCCCCCCGCGACGCCCGCCTGCCCGCTCCGGAGCACGCTGCCTGGGCCCAAGTCGCGACGCTCGTGCTGAACCTTAGCGAGGCCATCACGCGGAACTGAGCGCGACCTTGACCCGCCCTGAGGACTGGACCCCCTGAGTCTCCCCCTTAGCCAGATCCTCCGTCTCTCCCTTCCCGTCCCTCGCCGCCTCCCCCGAGCCCCGTCCGCCGATGCACGCCGCCGCAGCCGAACTGCTCCATCAACTCACCCGCCGCACGTTCCTTGGCCGCTCGGCCCGCGGGATCGGTGGCCTTGCCCTCGGCACCCTGCTCGCCGAGTCCCTCTCCGCCGCCACCCGCGGCCGGACCGGCCTGCCCCACTTCAAGCCCCGCGCCAAGCGCGTGCTCTGCCTCTTCCAGAGCGGCGGGCTCTCGCACGTCGACCTGTTTGACGACAAGGCCGCCCTGCACCGCCACGCGGGGCAGGAGATCCCGGCTTCCGTCAAGGGCGCCCAGCGGCTCACTGGGATGACCAGCAACCAGTCCGCATACCCGGTCGTGCCCCCGCTCCGCCCCGGCCGCCGCTGCGGCGCGCGTGGCACCTGGATCAGCGACCTCTTGCCGCACCACCAGCGCATCGCCGACGAGCTCTGCATCGTGAAGAGCCTCCACACCGAGGCCATCAACCACGACCCCGCCATCACCTTCATGAACACGGGTAACCAGCTGCCCGGTTACGCCAGCATCGGCGCTTGGGTCAGCTACGGCCTCGGCTCGGTCAACGCCAACCTTCCCGCCTTCATCGCGCTGGTTTCGCAGGGCACCGGCAAGAACCCCGGCCAGCCCATCTTCTCCCGCCTCTGGGGCAGCGGCTTCCTCCCCGCCTCGCACCAGGGGGTCGGCCTCCGCCCTGGCGCCCACCCGGTGCTGCACCTCAACAACCCGCCCGGCGTCGACCGCGCCCAGCGGCGCGCCCTGCTCGATGATCTCGCCCGCCTCAACCAGGCCCACGCCGCCGAGCTCGGCGACCCCGAGACGGTCGCCCGCCTCGAGGCCTACGAGATGGCCTTCCGGATGCAGGCCTCCGTGCCCGAGCTGACCGAACTCTCGGGCGAATCCGCCGCGACGCTCGAGGCCTACGGGCCCGAGGTCCGCAAGCCCGGCACCTACGCCGCCAACTGCCTCCTCGCCCGCCGCCTCCTCGAGCGCGACGTCCGCTTCGTCCAGCTCTTCCACCGCGGCTGGGACCAGCACATCGCCATCGCCCGCCAGCTGCCCAACCAGTGCCGCGACGTCGACCAGCCCACGGCCGCCCTGGTCGAGGACCTCAAGCGCCGCGGGCTGCTCGCGGACACGTTGGTGCTCTTCGCCACCGAGTTCGGCCGCACCGTCTTCAGCCAAGGCACGCTCGGCGACCCCGGGATGGGCCGCGACCACCACGGCCGCGCCTTCACCGTCTGGCTTGCCGGCGGCGGCATCAAGGCGGGCATCGATTACGGCGCCACCGACGACTTCTGCTACAACATCACGGAGAACCCGGTCCACCTGCGGGACCTCCACGCGACGATGCTCCACTGCCTCGGCATCGACCACGCGCGATTCACCCACAAGTTCCGCGGCCTCAACGTCCGCCTCACTGGCGTCGAGGAGGCCCGGGTGGTGAAGGAAATCCTTGCCTGAGCCGCGCCGCGGGCGGTCAGCCCGCGGCTGCGGCGGTCCTGCCCTCGGAGCGCTTCACCAGCTCGTCCACCACCACGGTGGTGGTCACGTCGCAGGCGACGTTCGTCGCGGTGCGGCACATATCCAGGATGCGGTCCACGCCGAGGATGATGCCGATGCCCGCCGGATCGATGCCGAAGGTCGCCAGCAGGCCCGCGATCAGCGGCAGCGAGCCGCCCGGGATCGCCGCCACCGCCACCGCGCTCAGCACCGACAGCAGCAGCAGCGAGACCTGCTGGCCCACTCCGAGGTCCACGCCGAACACCTGCGCCACGAACAGCACGACGCAGCCCTCGTACAGGGCCGTGCCGCTCATATTCATCGTCGTGCCCAGCGGCAGCACGAAACCCGCCGTGCTTGGGGTCACCTTCAGCCGCTCCGTCGCGTTCTGGAGGGCCGCCGGCAGCGCCGCCGCGCTGGAGCTGGTCGAGAAGGCCGTCACCACCACGTCCTTGATCGCTGCGAAGTACGCCCGCGGCCGCCAAGAGGTCCAAACCCGCAGCCACAGCGACATCGTGCCAAAGACGTGCACCGCCATCACCGCGACGCACACGAGGACGAACACCCCGAGCGCGATGATGATGTCGAGGCCGGTACGGACCACCACGCTGTAGATCATCGCCGGGACCGCATACGGGGCCAGGCGCAGCGCGAAGTGCACGATGCCCGTCATCAGATCGTTCACGGTGTCGAGGGCTGCGAGGAGCCGCGCCTGCCGGTCTGGTGCCAGCCGCGTCCCGGTCGCGCCGACGAGGATCGCGAAGACGATCAGCGGCAGGACGTCCCCGAGGGAGGTGCGGCTGTGGCCCACGAAGGCCCCGAACAGGTTCCGCGGCATGAACATCTCGACCACCGTCATCAGCGTCAGATTGGCTTGCGCCTGTTGCTGGTTGGCGACGTGCTTCTGCGCCGCGCCACCGTAGGTGGTCATCACGGCCTCCTTGGTCTCCTTGCTGATGAAGTCGCCCGGCTGGACCAAGTTCATCACGATCAGCCCGAGGCCGACCGCGATCGCCATGTTAAGGAAGAAAAACAAGAAGGTGCGCCCCGCCAGCGGCCCCAGCTTCTCCGGCCGCCCCAGCTGCAGCACGCCCGAGGCGAGCGACGCGAAGACGAGCGGGATGATCACGAAGAACAGCAGCCGCAGGAAGACTTGGCCGATTGGCTCAAGGAAGTGTGTGGCGACGCTCTGCGCGCCCGTGAGGATGCCGGGCGCGAACTTGCCCAATCCGATGGTGGCCGCGCCGGCAATCAGGCCGAAGACAAGGCCGCGCAGGATGCGGTTGGCGAGGTGCGGGTCGGAAGGGCTGGCCATGGGGGAGGGGGGTGCGCGGACCGTGCCCCGCCCGCCGCCCGGTGTCCAACGGGAAACGGCCCGCCCGCTCAGGCGTAGCGGTCCTCGGTCCAAGGATCCGCCGTATTGGAATAGCCCCGCACCTCCCAGAAGCCCAGTTTGTCCTCGGCGAGGAAGGTGATGGCGTTGACGAACTTCGCGCCCTTCCACGCGTAGAGCTTGGGGATGATCACCCGCGCCGGGCCCCCGTGCTCCCGCGACACCGGCGCGCCGCCGAAGCTCGTCGCCACCAGCACATCGTCGTCGAGGCACTGGTCGAGCGCCACATTGGTCGAGTACCCGTCGTAGCCGGTGAAGTAGACGAACCGCGCCTCGGGCGCTGGCGCCACCAGCTCGTGCAGGGTCGTGAAGGCCACGCCGCCCCAGCGGCAGTCGAACTTGCTCCACGTGGTCACGCAGTGGAAGTCGCTCACGTCCTCCACCTGCGGCAGGGCGTTGAACTGGTCCCAAGTGAGCTCCACCGGCCCCGCCACCAGGCCGTCGATCCGCAGACGCCAGTCCGCCGGGTCGATCCGCGGCTGCACGCCGAGGTCGAGCACGGGGAATCCGGTGGTCAGTTTCTGCCCGGGCGGCAGGCGCTCGCCGGAGCGTTCCGCCCGCGCGGTCACCCCGCGGGCCCGCTGCTTCTCCGCCCACCTTTGCTTCGCACGGACGAGTCGTTCTTGGGACATCCGGAGGATTCTAGGTCTTCCCCGGCCGCGCGCAAGCGCGCCGCTTGCCGCGAACAGCTTTTAAACCGCCACGCCGTCGTCCGTGAGCGCCTGACGCACCGGCTCCCGCCGGCGCCAGTAATACCAGAAGAGGCCGCCCTGGTAGGCCGCGGCCAGCCCGGCCACCAGGCCGTGGGTCACGCGGTGCACTAGCCGCACGTAATCCGCGGGGCTCACGCCTAGCTCCGCCGCGGTCGCTTCCACTGCCGCCCGGAGTCCCTCCGGCACCGGGGGCATTTCGGATCCCGCGAGGCGCAGGGCACAGTAGGCCCAGACCGCCGCCAGCAGCAGCGGCTGGCTGGCGAGGATCCAGCGCAGGCCACCGGGGTCCCCGTGCCGCAGCCGGGCCACGCCGTGCAACTCCACCGCGCCCGCCCCCGCCGCCGCGAGGCCCGCCCCTGCGTAGGCCTTTTCCCCCGCGGCTGCCGCCAGCAACGCGAACGCCCCGGCCAGCACCACCACGCCCAGCCCGTCGAACCGCGCCAGGCGCAGCACGCGGGCCAGGGTTTCCTCCGGGAGCAGCGGCGGGGCTTGCATCGAAGGTTTGTCATCCCGCCCCCGCCCCCGAAGCTCAAGCCCCTTCGTGACGCGCCCGCCCGCACCGCCCGCCCTCCCGTTCCGCCTCGATTTCCCGCCGGAGCTCCCCATCACCGCGCGCGCCGGGGAGATCGTCGACGCCCTCCGCGCCCACCAAGTGCTCATCCTCGCCGGCGAGACCGGCTCCGGCAAAACCACCCAGATCCCCAAGCTCTGCCTCGCCGCCGGCCGCGGCACCCGCGGCCGCGTCGCCTGCACCCAGCCCCGCCGCGTCGCCGCCCTCTCCCTCTCCCGCCGCGTCGCCGAGGAGCTCGGCGTCCCCTGGGGCCGCGAGGTCGGCTGCAAGGTCCGCTTCAGCGACCAGACCGGCCCCTCCACCATCGTCAAGTTCCTCACCGACGGGATGCTCCTCGCCGAGGTCCAAGGCGACCCGCTCCTGCGCGAGTACGACACCGTCATCCTCGACGAGGCCCACGAGCGCTCGCTCAACATCGATTTCCTGCTCGGCCACCTCCGCCAACTCCGCCACCGCCGCCCCGACCTCCAGATCGTCGTCACCTCCGCCACGATCGACACCGCCGCTTTCAGCGCGGCCTTCGGCGACGCGCCGGTCATCGTGGTCGAGGGCCGGATGCACCCCGTCGAGGTAGTTTACGCCCCACTCGACGCCCTCGGCCGCGATTACGCGGAGGAGGACGGCAACGCGGAGGCGGGGGACCGCGCCTCGGCCCGCGCGGAGGCGGTGCATTACCTCGATGGCGCGGTCGCCGCGGTCGAGCGCATCCTCGCCGGTGGCGCGCCCGGGGACGTGCTCGTGTTCCTCCCGAGCGAGCGCGACATCCGCGAGGCGCTGGACGCCCTCGAGCCGCGCCTCCGCGGCCAGGCCACGCTGGTGCCGCTCTTCGGGCGCCTCACCAACGCCGAGCAGCAGCGCGTGTTCGCCCCCGCCCCCCGGCGCAAGGTGGTCGTCGCCACCAACATCGCCGAGACCTCCCTCACGCTGCCCGGCATCCGCTTCGTGGTCGATGCCGGCCTCGTCCGGGTCAGCCGCTATTCGCCGCAGGCCCGCACCCGCCGCCTGCCCATCGAGCCCGTCTCGCAGTCGAGCGCCGAGCAGCGCAAGGGCCGCGCCGGCCGCGTCGCCCCCGGCACCTGCATCCGCCTCTACTCGGAGGCCGATTTCCTCGCCCGGCCCCGCTTCACGCAGCCCGAGATTCAGCGCGCGAACCTCGCCGACGTCATCCTCCGCCTGCAGGCCTTCGGGCTCGGCGACATCGAGCGCTTCCCGTTTCTCAATCCGCCCCCGGCCAAGGCGATCCGCGCCGGCTTCGGCCTGCTCGAGGAACTCGGCGCGCTCGGGCCCGACCCCGGCGGCGGCGCCCCCCGCCCGCTCACGCCCGTCGGCCGCGAACTCGCCCGGCTGCCCGTCGACCCCACGGTCGGCCGGATGATCCTCCAGGCCCGCGCCGAGGGCGCCCTCCGCGAGGTGCTCGTCATCGCCGCCGGCCTCTCCATCCAGGACCCCCGCGAACGCCCGCTCGACCGCCAGGCCCAGGCCGACGCCGCCCACCGCCGCTTCGCGCACCCGGACTCCGACTTCCTCACGCTCCTCGCCATCTGGGAGGCCTTCCACGACGACCTCGAGCGGCTCTCGCAGGCCCGCCTCCGCCGCTTCTGCCGCGACCACTTCCTCAGCTACACGCGGCTCCGCGAATGGCGCGACATCCATGCCCAGCTCACCGAGGCGCTCGCGTCCCACCCCGACTTCCGCCCCAGCTCCGTCCGCGACGGCGTGCCCGCGCCCGCCCCGACCCCGTCTGCCGGAACTCCCGCCCCCGCTGAACCCCGCCGCCGCGCCCGCCGCGAGCCGGAGGCCGATCCGCTTGCCTTCGGCACGCCCGCCTACCGGGCCATCCATCGCAGCATCCTCGCGGGCCTCCTCGGCAACCTCGCCCGCCTCGACGAGGAACACGGCGACTACCTCGCCACCCACGACCGCCGCGTGACGCTGTTCCCCGGCTCCGTCCTCTTCCGCCGTGAGGCTCCCCGCCGCCGCGGCGCGCCCCCGCCCGCCAACACCCCCGCCCGCGGCCCCGCCACCCCCCGCTGGCTGATGGCCGCCGAGATCGTCGAGACCTCGCGCGTCTACGCCCGCACTTGCGCCCGCCTCGACCCCGCCTGGGCCCTCGACCTCGGCGCTCACCTCCTCCGCATCTCCCACAGCGAGCCGTTCTGGGACGAGGCCGCCGGCCGCGTGATGGTCCGCCGCCGCACCCGCCTCCACGGGCTCGAGCTCGAGCGCCGCGCCGTCGGCTTCGGCGCCGTCGACCCGGTCCAAGCCACCGATATCTTCCTGCGCGAGGGCCTCGTGAACGACACGCTCACGTTCCCGCTCGATTTCCTCGCCCACAACCGCGAAGTCCGCGCCCGCGTCGCCGACCGCCTCACCCGCGCCCGCGACGGCGGGTTCCTCAACCTCGACGAGGTCGTCTATCGCTTCTATGCTTCCCGCCTGCTCGGCCGCGACGGCGACCGCCCCGGCCCGCTCCCGATTGCCTCCACCGGCGAACTGGTCGCGCTCGTCCGCGCCCGGCAGGCGACCGAGCCCCGGTTCCTCTTCCTCGCCGCTACGGACCTCCACGATCCCACCGCCGCGCACGACGAGGCCGCCTTCCCCGGCGCCCTCCCGCTGAGCCAGAGCGTCCTCCCGCTCACCTACACCTACCGGCCTGGGCAGGCGGATGATGGCGTCACGCTCGAGGTCGGCCCCGGAGAGGCGGAGGGGCTCACGCCTGCCGCGCTCGACTGGGCCGTCCCCGGCCACCTGCCGGCCAAGGTCGAGCATTACCTGCGCACGCTGCCTAAGGAACTTCGCCGCGCTTTCGTGCCCCTCGCCGAATCCGCCCGCGCCCTCGCCACCGCGGCCGCCGCCCGCGACCGCCTCACCGGCCGCCGCGAGACGGTCGCCGCCGCGCTCGCCGCCGTGATCTCGGAGCGCCACGGCATCACGCTCGACCCCGCGGTCTGGGACGACAAGCCGCTGCCCGAACACCTCCAGGTCCGGGTCCGCGTGGTCGATGCCCGCGGCCGGGAACTCGCCGCCGCCCGCCAGCTTGCGGAACTCCGCACCGCCCTCGCCACGCAGGCCCGGGAGGCCAGCGTCGCCGTCGCCCGCGAGGACCCGCCCGCGTGGCGCGCCGCCCGCGCCCGCTGGGAGACGCCCCCGCACGTGACCTGGAAGTTCGGCGAGCTACCCGCGCGGATCACTGTTGCAGAACAAAACGGGGTGACGGTGCACGCCTTCCCGGCGCTCATCGCCGAGCCCGGCGGGGTCGCGCGCCGCCTCTGCCGGACGCCCGAGGAGGCCGCCGCCCTCACCGCCGCCGCGCTCCGCGCCCTGCTCGAGCGGCACCTCGCGGCCGACCTGATGTGGACGCAACGGGACCTCCGCGCGCTGCGCGAACTGGGCCCGCTTGCCGCCCGGCTCGCGCCCGTCGCGGAACTCTCGGAGCACGCCTTCGCTTCGATCCGCGAATGGGTGCTCGCCCGCCCGGTCACGCCGCTCTCCGCCCCCGCGTTCGACGCCGCGCTGGCGCGCGCCAAGGAGGACCTGCGGGGCCTCGTCCCGCGGCTTTTCGACCTGTTGCGCGAGCTCCTCGGGCTGCGGCTCGAGCTGGAGGTCCTGCCCGATCCGCCCGCTGGTCAGGCCGAGTGGCTCGCCGCGCTGCTGCCGCCCGATTTCCTCCGCGTGATCCCGTACGCGCGCCTCGCCCACGTGCCCCGGTACCTTCGCGCGGCCCTGGTCCGCGCCCAACGCGCCCGCCGCCAGCCCGCCCGCGATGCCGAACGCCTCGCCCGGCTCGACCCGCTCCTCCGCGCCTGGCGCCGCGCCGCCGCCGCGGCCCCCGAC
>Ga0194134_10002825_pt1 | contig 19742 bp, 18 predicted proteins | sample TA2KigOff0mmetaG_FD_148602 | JGI IMG/M metagenome (GOLD analysis project Ga0194134, IMG submission 148602) | Freshwater microbial communities from Lake Tanganyika, Tanzania - TA2015056 Kigoma Offshore 0m | ecosystem: Environmental > Aquatic > Freshwater > Lake | place: Tanzania: Lake Tanganyika... | reverse complement strand
TGCGTGGAGCTGTTCTTCATGATCTGCATTTTGATCTTCCTGCCGCCGCAGCTGGTCGGGCCCTGCTTCATTGGCTTCGCCATCGGCGAGTCGCTCGGCGCCTCCGTGCTGCGCATCTGCGGGGGCATCTTCACCAAGATCGCCGACATCGGCTCGGACCTGATGAAGATCGTGTTCAAGCTGCCGGAGGATGACCCGAAGAACCCCGGCGTGATCGCGGACTGCACGGGCGACAACGCCGGCGACAGCGTCGGGCCGACCGCGGACGGGTTCGAGACCTACGGCGTGACGGGCGTGGCGCTGATCGCGTTCCTCGCCCTGGCGCTGGCGGGCAGCCCCGCCATCTGCGCCGTGCTGATCATCTGGCTGTTCGTGATGCGGGCCCTGATGATCCTCACCTCGCTGCTCTCCTATGGCGGCAACCAGGCCCTCAGCCGGGCCCTTTACGCCGAGCGCAAGGACTTCGATTACGAGGCGCCCCTGACCCACCTCGTGTGGATCACCTCCGCGGTCTCGATCGGCGTCACCTTCCTCGCCTCCTACTACCTGCTGCGCGGCCAGGCGGGCATCCACCCCGACCTGTGGTGGGTGCTCTCGGTCATCATCAGCTGCGGCACCATCGCAGGCGCGCTGATCCCGGAGTTCACCAAGGTGTTCGTGAGCACCAATTCCCGCCACGTGAAGGAGGTCACCAGCTGCTCCCGCCACGGCGGCGCCTCGCTCAACATCCTGTCCGGCTTCGTCGCGGGCAACTTCTCCGCCTTCTGGATGGGGATGGTGCTGATCGCCCTGATGTGGACCTCGTACCATTTCTCGCAGGAGCCCGCGCTCCTGCAGATAATGCCCGAGAAGTTCCTCTTCGCGGCCCCCATCTTCGCCTTCGGCCTCGTGGCCTTCGGCTTCCTCGGGATGGGCCCCGTGACCATCGCGGTGGACAGCTACGGGCCGGTGACGGACAACGCGCAGTCAGTCTACGAGCTCTCGCGGATCGAGTCGCGCCCGGGAATCGCCGCGGAGATCGAGGACACCTTCGGCTTCAAGCCGGACTTTGAGAACGCGAAGTACCAGCTCGAGAAGGGGGACGGCGCGGGCAACACCTTCAAGGCGACGGCCAAGCCGGTGCTGATCGGCACCGCGGTGGTCGGGGCCACTACGATGGTTTTTGGCATCATCATTTTGCTCGAGAACCTGTTCGGCGGGGTCATTCCGCGCCTCTCGATCGTGCAGCCGGAGATCATCCTCGGCCTCATCATGGGCGGGAGCGTGATCTACTGGTTCACCGGTGCCTCCTGCCAGGCCGTCGTGACCGGCGCCTACCGGGCGGTCGTGTACATCAAGGACAATATGCGGCTGGAGGAACAAACCGCGTCGGACAAGGACAGTAAGGAGGTGGTGCGAATCTGCACCGAGTACGCGCAGAAGGGGATGTGGAATATTTTCATTGTGGTATTCTGCTTCGCCCTAGCGCTGCCGTTTTTCAACGCGTACTTCTTCATCGGATACCTAGTGGCGATCGCGTTCTTCGGCTTGTTCCAAGCGATCTTCATGGCGAACGCCGGCGGCGCCTGGGACAACGCGAAGAAAATCGTCGAGGTGGAGCTGCGTCAGAAGGGAACGGACCTGCATGCGGCGACCGTGGTCGGCGACACCGTGGGCGACCCGTTCAAGGATACCTCATCGGTAGCGATGAACCCCGTGATCAAGTTCACCACCCTGTTCGGCCTGCTGGCGGTGGAAATCGCGGTGACGATGAAGGACCAGGGGGTGAAGAACATGATCGGCGGCGTGCTGGTGGCGATCGCCCTGTTCTTCGTCTACCGGTCCTTCTACGGGACACGGATCCCCGACGACGGCCAAGGCTGAGCCGGGAGCCTGCCGGCAGTTATCCCCCGGCGCTTCGCGGGGCGTTGCTCCTGGGATGTGTTCGGGGCCACCCTCGCGGCAGCCTGCGGCGCAACTGACCCCGCAGGCTGGCGGCGTGGTTCAGGCTGGGCCCGCCTGCGGCGGAAAGATTGGGTTGGATTTGGCGTCCCCGGCTCCGCCTTCCCCCTCTCACCGTCCCTGGCAGGTCGCCAGCTCCGCCTGCAAGCCGGCCGCCGCCTCCGCCCAGGTCGGCAGACTCCGGCTTGCCGCCCCGCGGCGCAGGTCCGCGGCGCCGGTCGGATCGTCCAAAAAACCTCGCAGGCCCGCCGTCCACGCGTCGATGTCTCCGGGCGGGAACAGGCGGCAGCCGCCCCCCGCCGCGTGCTCCCGGTGGGCTGGCAGGTCGCTCGCCAGACACGGCACGCCCCGCCACAGGGACTCCAGCACCGGCAGGCCACAGCCCTCCGCCAGGCTCGGGAACAGCGTCGCCGCCGCGCCGTCCAACAGTGGTCGGAGGATCGCGTCCCCCGGGGACTCATGGAACTGCAGCGCGCCCCGCCTCGACCGTCCCGCCGCCGCGATCCGCGCGCGCACGGGCGCCCCGAAGTGCGGGTTGACCCGCCCCGCGAGGTGCAGCTCGAAGCGCCGGCCTTCCGCCCAGAGCCGTTCCGCGGCCTCGACGAGCAGGGTCTGCTGCTTGCGCGGCTCCAGTATTCCCACGCAGAGGAGCCGCGGCGGGTCCTCCGGCACTCCCGCTGGCGCGCGCGGCGAGCCGTCGAAGTCCGCCCCTAGGGGTAACACCGCCACCGGTGGTGGCCGCTCGACCCCTGCCCAGCGCCAATACCCCTCTAATTCCACCCGGCTGGCCGCCGACACCGCCCAGACCGCATCCAGCTCCGCGAGGCAGCGCAGGTAAGCCGGGTGCCGCGCCACGCTCCGTGGCCAGGTGACGTGCGGCAGCCGCAGCGGGATCGCGTCGTGGTAGACGGCCGCGCACCGGCAGGGACGCCTCGCCAGCCACGCGGCGAACCCCGGGCGTTCCCCGGGTGCGAATACTTCCGGGGTCAGCAGCCAGTCGCCCGCCCTAGGCTCGGCCCCGGCCGCGGAACGGAAACTGCCGCTCCCGGGGTGCCAGCGGACCGGTGTCGCGGCCGGCCCGAGCGCGGCCCGGAGCCGCCGGCTGACTCGTTGCAGGCCGGAGGCGTGCCGGTCCTCGGCCGCCTTGGTGACGTCGAAGAGGATCATCGGTCCGGGGCCAGCGCGGCCTGGAACCGCTCCCACAGTGCCGCAGCGTTGCGGTGGGCGTCGAAGTGTTCCTCCACCCAGGCGCGCGCGGCCGTGCGGAGGCGTTCGGCGAAGGCGTCGTCGCGGGAGAGGCGGTCCAGCCAGCCAACCCAGTCGGCTGGGGCGGTGACCTCGGCGACGAGGCCGGAGATGCCGTGGGTGACGGCCTCGGTGGTGGCGGCGGCGGGGGAGGTCAGGACGAGGACCCCGGCGGCCATCGCCTCTGGGATCACGTTAGGCAGGCCGTCGCGGTCGCCGCTACCGGCGATCACGCCTGTGTGGAGGAGTACGTCGGCCCAGGCCAGCTGGTTCCAGACCTCGTGCTGGGGCAGGTGGCCGGTGAATGTGACCTCCGGGGCCACCCCCAGCTGGCCCGCGAGCCGCTCAAGTTCCGCGCGCAGCGGCCCCTCGCCGATGATGTGGGCGGAAAAGGGTACCCCGGCCGCCTTGAGCGCGGCGTAAATGCGGAGCTGATGGTCGAGGCCCTTCTTGCCGACGAGGCGGGCCACGCAGATCAAGCGGAGGGGCGTGCGCAGGGCGCGGAGGGCCTTGCGCGGGGGCAACTGATCGAGCCCGCGGCGGATGCAGGCGATGCGGGCGGGGTTGAGCCCGCGGGCCAAGAGGGCGCGGCGGCCCATCTCGGTGGAGGTGTGAACGAACGCGGCGGGCGCGAGCTTTTCCCGCAGCCACCAGTCGCCCCCATGCTCGTAGAGGTCGTAGGCGTGGGCGGCGGCGCTGTAGCGGTGGCCGTTGATGCGCCAGAGGATCCAAGCGGCGGTGGCCGGGGCGCCGCCCCACGCGGCGTGGACCAAGGCGGGCGGGTCGCGGCGGAAGGCCCTGGCGAAGAGGCAGGCGAAGCCGGCGCCAAGCATATTCTCCCAAAAATTCAGCCACGAGGGGGCCCTGCGGGAGGCGAGACCGCGCAGCAGCTCGGCCAGCGCCGCGGGCCGGCGCCAGGCCTCACGCGGGAGCACCCAAGGGAGCAGCAGCAGGCGCCACTTGGGGAACCGGTATACCGGCAGGCCGCGGAAGGTGCCCCCGCCGCCCCAAAGCGAATAGAGGCGGAGCGGGACGCCGCGCCGGTGCAGCGCGACGATCTCGCGCTGGAGGAACGTCTCCGTGCCGAGCGGAAAGGTCGTGAAGAGGTAGGCGATGAGGGGCGTCGGCGCGGGCAAGTTCGGGCGAGGCTAGAACGGCGCGCGGCGCGCGGCCAAGCGCATTGCGGCCACGGCGCGCGGCGGCTCAGGCGGTCCCGGACTCAGGGGGCGGGAACGGCTGGCGGCGCAGCTCGGCGCGCGCGACCTCGTTGCCTAGGGCCACCAGCTCGTCGATCACCGCGGTCGGATCCTCCTCGTAGCGGAGGCGCAGGAAGTTCTCGCGCACGGCCGCATAGGTCGTCGGCTCCTCAAGCCAGCGGCCCAGCACCCGCGCGAAGTCCTCGGCGTCCCCGATCTTCTCCGAAGCGGCCCCGTTGCGGAAGAATTTCCAGGTCAGGCTCTCCTGGGGCATAATCCCGCCGAAGGCGTTGAAGACGATCGGGCAGCCGAAGTGCAGCGCTTTGGCGCAGGTGGTGGTTCCGCCGCGAGTCACGATTACGTCGCTCGCCTGGAGTAGCAGGTGCACGGAGTCCGAGTAACCCTCCACGTAGCAGGGGAACTCCGGGTGCTCGGTGCGCCAATGGAGGAGCTCGTGGTGCAGCTCGCGGTTGCGGCCGCAAATGAGGATCGCCTGGACGCGCTCCGCGTGGGCGAGGAGGACTGGGAGGAGCGCGAGGTGGTTGCTCGCGCCGTTGGCCCCGGTGGCGAGGAAGACGGTGAAGCGGTCCGGGTCGAGGCCCAGCCGGCGGCGTAGCGCCGTGCGGCCGGCGGCGTCCAGCACCTCCAGGTGCGCCTGCGGCCGCATCAGGGAACCGCGGACCCGCGCCCGCTCCGGCGGGATGCCGCGCTTGACCGCGTAGTCGCGCGCGGTCGGGGTGCGCGAGAGATACAGGTCCACGCTCGGTTCGATCCAGTTGCGCGAGTAGCCCCAGCCGCCGGAGAACTCCCCGCAATAGGTCGCGCAGCGGACGCGCTCCGCGCCGAGCACGCGGCGGGCGAGGGGGAAGTACCCCAGGTTGAGGCAGTCGTGGACGCTGAGGATCAGATGCGGCCGGTATTCCTCCAGCACCCGCCGATAATAGGCGGCGCCGAGCCTGACCGAGCGGCGGTTGAGCAGGCTAAGCAGCTCGACGGCCGCATAGAAAAGGGTATGCACCCAGGGCGCGGTGCGCTGGATGTTGTTGTAGAACCAGACCCCCGAGCGGTGCACGACCGAAGAGCGCTCGAGCATATGCTCGATGCGGACGTCGACGTCGTGCCGGTAGAGCTGGAAGCACCATTCCGCGAAGGCCTCGGCGCGGGCGTCGTGGCCGCCGCCGGTGCTGGAGGTGAGCACGAGGATCCGCAGTTGCGCCATCGGTCAGCGGAGGTTGAAGTAGGCGGCCTGCAGGCGGCGCCGGAGTGGCAGCGAGCCGAGGCGGGCGAGCAGGGGCCCGGCGACAGCCTGGAAGAACCGTCCGGTGCGGAGCGTGCCGCTGCGGCCGCGGCGGAGGGCGCGCCGCAGGTCGGCGGCGGCGGCGGCGGGGACGGGGCCCGAGCGCATCATCGCCGCGAAGGCTCGCCAGACCCGGTCTAGGCGTGGCGAATCGGACCCGGGCAGGCGCCGCAGGGACGTCTCGAAGTCAGTGCGGTAATCGCCCGGGCGCATGTCCAGCACGATCACCCCGCTGCCGGCGGTCTCGAGCATCAGGCTTTCGCTGAGGGCGGTGAGGCCGGCCTTGGTGACGTTGTAGGTGGCTTGGTAGGGCAGGGGGAATTCGGCCGCGAGCGAGGAGATGTTGACGAGGGCGCCGCGGCCGCGGGCGCGCATTCCCGGGAGCGCGGCGTGGGCGAGGGCCGCGGGCAGCACCAGCATCACCTCCAACTGCTCGCGCCAGACCGTGAAGTCCGCGGCGCTGAACTCACCGAAGACCCCGAAGCCGGCGTTGTTCAGGAGGAGGTCGCAGCCGCCCGCCGCGGCGTCCATCTGGCGGAAGGTCGCGAGGGCCGCGGCGGCGTCCCGCAGGTCGAGGGCCACCGGGTGGAACCGGCCGGGGAGTTCGCGGGCAAGGTCGGCGAGGCGGGTGGGATCTCGGGAGGTGCCCCAGACGGTGACACCCTCGGCGAGCAGCATCCGGGCAAATTCCCGGCCGAGGCCGGTGGAGGCCCCGGTGACGAAGGCCGTGCGGTAAAGATCGGCGACGCGGCCCACGGGTCGGCTCAGGTGGCCCGCCGGAAGAGGACGGCAACGTTGGCCCCGCCGAAACCGCTGCTGTTCTTCAGCACGGTGCGGACCGGCCGCGCCTCCGTCGCCCGCGGGAGGTTGAGACCGGCGCATTCCGGGTCCACCGTGCGGAGGTGGGCGCAGCCGGGGATGAACCCGTGGCGCAGGGCGAGGGCGCAGAAGGCGCTTTCCATTACCCCGGCGAGGGAGAGCCCGTGGCCGGTGAGGGCCTTGGTGCTGCTAACGGCCACCTGGGGCAGGGCCGGGCCGAACACGGTCCGCAGCGCGCGCGCCTCGGAAATGTCGCCGATAAGCGTCGAGGTGGCGTGGGCGTTGACGTACTCCACGTCCGCGGGCTCGACCCGGGAAGCCTTGAGCGCGAGCCGCATCGCGGCGGCGGAGCCGAGGCCCTCGGGGTGCGAGATGGCCACGTTGTGCCCGTCCGAGGCCTGGCCCCAGCCGAGCACTTCCGCGTAGGGCGTGACGCCGCGGCGAGCAACCTCGTCCTCCGTCTCGAGCACCATCACCGTGGCCCCGCCAGTGCCGACGAAGCCGTCGCGTGCCGCATCGAAGGGTCGCGAGGCTATCCCGGGGTCCGTCTGCAGGGAGAGCGTGCGCATCCCGGCGAAGGGCAGAATTGCGTCGCGGTTGCCGTCCTCGGCCCCGACGATGAACATCCGCTTTTGTCGGCCGAGCACCAGATCGTCGAAGGCGAAGCCGAGGGCGTGGGCGGAGGAGGCGCAGGCGGAAGAGAACCCGCAGGATGCACCGTGGATGCGGAAAGCGGCCACCAGATTGAAATTCAGTGTCCCCACAATCGACGCGACGATGCCGAGGGGTGAGCAGCGCATCACGCCGACCTTCTGCAAGCGCCCGTGATGGTGGTGGGTGAGGTAGGGCGAACCGCCGGAGGCAGCGTAGAGGCCGGTGTCCGCATTCGAAATGTCCGGGGGCGTCAGACGCGCGTCCGCGATTGCCTGAAGGAGCGCGCAGTGGGCGTAGAGTCCGTTGGGCGCCATCGAGCGCAGGAGTTCCCGCTTGATTGCGTAGGCGGCGGGGAACGTCCAGTCCTCGGGGTCCGTCGAGTCGGTGGTGAACCCCTTGATCGTGCCAACGACCTTGCAGGGAATATCCGAGGTCTGGAAGGGCGGGTAAAGTTCGAATCCGTGCCGGAGCGCGTAGAGATGGTCGACGACCGTAGCGGCGTCGTTACCGATGCTGGTGACGAACCCGAGCCCGGTGATGAAGACTCTGGGCATAGGGCCTAGGCGGGTGCCGGCCGGATGGCCCGGACTCAGGCGTTGACGGCCGCTCGCAGCGGGGCGGCCTCCGCGGGCGCGGGGGCGGTAATGGTGGGCGCCGCGGCGGCGGGGGCCGGGGCCTCGGCGATTTCCACGAAGCCGAAGGTCAGGGTGATTTCCTCTGCGATGACGGCCTTGTCGGCGCCCACGCGGATGGAGCCCTCGAAGGTGGCGAGGGGCATCTTCATCCGTTTCGGTTTCACCGAGAGGGACAGGATGTCACCCGGCCTGCAGACGCGATGGGCGCGCACGCCCTCGCAGCCGGTGAAAAAGATGGTCAGGGGGCTGACCCGCTTGCCGGGATCCGCCGGGGCACCCTCGAGCAGGTACAGCACCGCGAGTTGGCCCAAGGCCTCGAGCATGATCGAGGCGGGCATCACCGGGTTGTCCTTGAAGTGACCCTGAAGGAAGAACTCCTGCCCGGTGATCTTATATTTGCCGCTCGCCGAGGTGGAGCTGACGGAGGCCTCGTTGAGGAAGAGAAAGGGGGGTTGGATCGGCATCACGGTGCCGATGTGCTCGATGGGCAGGAACTTGGTCGGCTTCGGCAGGGGCAGCCCACGGGCCTTGCAGTCGATGAATGTCTTAACGTCACCAACCGTTCGGAGATTGCGCAATTCCTCGTTGTTGATCGACATCTGGAGCACGTCCTCCACGAGGATCACGATCTCCATCATCGTCAGCGAATCGATCCCGAGGTCCTCGACGAGACGGAGGTCGTCGTCGGCGTCCTTCAGCTTCACCCGAAGGTCCGGCTCGACAAAGCGTTCGATGACTCCGATGACTACCGCTGGGACGTGGTCCGGATTGCCCGTCTTGCGGAACTGGATGGCGGCCTCGAAGGTGGAGGGGGAGCAGCGTTTCAGCGATTCCCGGAGCATCACCTCGTCCTCCGGCGCGAACGGCTTGGGCGCGGGTGCGACCGGTTGGTTCGGCAGCGTTGGCTTAACGGTGGCTTCTGACATCGTCCATCGGGGTATGTCGCGGAGGGCACGAAAGTAAACCCCATTATTCTCGTGGATTCGCCACGTTGGGTGTCGAATTGGCGCAGTTCGCCAGACCGTGGAAGGACGCTTGCGCCGGGCGGGGGCGTCCCGTAGCCCTGCGTCCCGGGGCCGCGGCGGCCCCGATTTTACTCCGCGCATGCGCGCCCCGCCCATCGGCTCCCCGCCTCTCTGCGTGATCACCCATGAATTCTTCCCGCAACGCGGGGGGATCGCGACATTCGCTGAGGAAATGGCCCGGGCGGCCGCCCGCGCGGGCCACGCGGTGGAGGTCTGGGCTCCGCAAACCAGGGTGACCAAAGCCGACTGGCCCTTCCCCATCCGCCACCTGCCCCTCGCCGGGACTCACAACTGGGGATGCCAAATGCGCCTCGCGCGCGAGCTCCTGCGCGACCGGCGCCGGCTGCGGCAGTCGTCGATCTACCTCGCGGAGCCGGGACCGATGCTGGTTTGGATGCTACTGCAATTTGCTGGCGCCCTGCGGCCGCGGCGGCTGGTGCTGACGGTTCACGGCTCCGAGGTGCTACGGTTCGCCCACCACCCTTGGCGACGGCGGTTGGCGGCGTGCCTGTTTGCGCGCGCGGACCGAATCAGCACCCTCACGGCGTTCACCGCGGACCTCGTGCGCCGGCATTTCCCGGAGTCGGAGGGCAAATTGGTCCTGACCCCCGGGGCGTTACGGTCAGACTTTGGGGTGGCGCCGCGGGCAGCGACCCGGAAGGGAGCCGGAAGCGTGGTCCTGACGGTCGGTCGCCTGCACCCGCGGAAGGGGCAATTGCGGACGCTGCAGGCGCTGCAACGGCTGCCGGAGGCACTGCGGGCAGGATTGGAGTACCGCGTGGTGGGAACGGAGTCGGATCCGGGCTACGCCCAAACCCTCCGGGCGGAGGCGGCGCGCTCCGATTTCCGGGTGACCTTTTGGGGAGACGTGCCCGACGCGGAGTTGCCGGCCATCTATGCGGGGGCGGACGTTTTCGCCCTCACCAGCATTCAGCACGGGCACAGCGTCGAGGGCTTCGGCCTTGTGTACCTAGAGGCCTCGGCGCAGGGACTGCCCGTCGTGGCGCACGCCGTAGGTGGGGTGTCTGAGGCGGTGGCGGATGGCCAAACCGGCCTGCTGGTGCCGCCGGACCGGCCGGAGGATCTGACGGCCGCCTTTGCGCGGGTGCTGGCGGATGGGGCGTTGCGGCGGCGCTTGGGCGAGGAGGGCCGGCGCTGGGCGGGGCGCACGTCGTGGGCAGCCTCGGCGGCGGCCCTGTTCGGCCCCGGGCCGATTCAGGCCTTATGATCACGTCGACCACGGAGCTCACCGTCCGCTACGCGGAGACCGATATGATGGGGGTGGTGTACCACGGAAGTTATGTCCCGTGGCTTGAGGTGGGGCGCACGCAGCTTTTGAAGGAGTTGGGGCTGCCGTACCGGCAATTGGAGGAGTCGGGTTTCCGGCTCCCGGTGTTGGAGGTCAGCCTGAAGTACCTCCGTCCGGCGCGGTATGATGACCTCGTGACTGTGGTGACGCGGCTGACCGAGCGGCCTTTGCTGCGGATCCGCTTAGAGTACGAGGTGCGCCGTGGCGAGGAACTGCTGGCGACCGGGCACAGCGTGCACGCGTTCATCGACCTGCAGGGCCGCCCGGTGCGTCCGCCGGCCGCGGTGGCGGCGCTCTTTGCCGCCGCCTTCCGCTAGGCGGTATATTCCGCTTGGACCGCGGGGTCCCTTTCCTCCGCGGGTGGAAGGGGGGGGAGGGCCGTGGCTTCGAGCTGGCGGACGGCCCAGACGGCGTGGGCGCGGACCAGCGGCGAGACGTGGGTGCGGGCGAGCCGGAGCAGCCGCGGCAGGAGGGAGCGGTCGGCGGAGTTGCCCGCGACGACGCAGGCGTTGCGGAGCAGGCCGGTCAGCTTGAGGCGTTTGACCGCGGTGCGGCGGAACGTGGCCGCAAAGGTCTCAGGGGTGAGGTCGAGCAGGTCGGCTAGGCTGAGGCCGGCGAGGTCGTGCCGGGCCGAGAGCAGCACGGCGCGGCCAGCCCGGGCGAAGCGGTTCCAAGGGCAGACTTCCAGGCAGGTGTCGCAGCCGTAGACGCGGTTGCCGATGCCTGGGCGCAGGTCGCGGGGGATGATGCCCTTGTTCTCAATCGTGTGGTACGACACGCAGCGGCGGGCGTCGAGGACCCCGGGCGCGGTGAAGGCGGCCGTGGGGCATTGGTCGAGGCAGCGGGTGCACTTGCCGCACCAGGTGCCGATGGCGGGCCGGTCGCCGGGTGGGGCCGCAGGAGGATCGGCGGGCAGCGGTACGCGGGTGAGCAGGGCGGCGAGGAACAGCCAGTTGCCGTGGCGGCGCGAGATGAGCATCGCGTTCTTCCCGGTGAAACCGAGGCCGGCGCGGACCGCCCAGCTGCGTTCGAGCACCGGCCCGGTGTCTATATAGTACCGGGTGTCGCCCGGGGCCGCCCCGAACAGTTCCTCCAGGAGCCGCGCTGCGGCCTCGAGGGCGGGCCGGATGGTGTCGTGGTAATCCTCGTGCAGCGCGTATCGGGCCCAGCGCGGGGCCCCGGCGGGCGGGTCCCGAAGGGCGTCTGCCCAGTAGTTTACCCCTAGCATCACGACCGACCGGGCGCCAGTCAGGATGAGCCCGGGATCGAGGCGCTTGGCCGCGGTGCGCTCCATCCATTGCATCTCCGCGTGGTGCCCGGCCGCGAGCCAGGCGGGCAGGGGATCGGGAAGCGGCCCCGGGATGCTCGCGAAGCGGGCCTCGTCGAAGCCAAGGGCGAGGAGCCGGCGGCGAAGTTCCCCGGGCCGGGGATCGGCGGGGCTCACGACGCCCGCCGGGCGAAATCCCGGGCGTCTCGCTGCCAGACGCGCGCGACATGGGCGGCGATGTCCGCGAGCGGGCGGGAGTCTGTGAGGACCATCGTGCCCGCGGCGCGGTACGCGGCCTCGCGGGCGGCGTAGAGAATGCGGATCCGCTCCTCCGGGTTTTCCACCTCAAGGAGCGGGCGGTTCCGCGCCCGGGACGTGCGGGCGAGGATCGTCTCGAGGGAGGCGTGGAGGCACACCACGACCCCACGCGCTTGCAGCAGCGGCAACATCCCGGGCGGCACCACCAGGCCACCCCCGCAGGCGACGACCGTGCGGCTGGGCGGGTGCCCCTGCTCGATGAAGGCCCGCTCTAGGGCCCGGAACGCGGCTTCTCCCCGCTGCGCGAACAATTCCCGAATCGTCAACTGTTGCACTCGCTCGATCTCGTGGTCGCTGTCAAGCAGGGCGAAGCCCAGTCGCTGGGCAACCACGCGGCCGACGGTCGTCTTGCCGGTGCCCATAAAACCGACCAAATAAAGGTTCACGTCTGCAGGTGACATCAGGCGCTTGAGGAGAGCCGGGGTCCGGCTAGTTTGCCAGCCGCGAAACCATGTCCTCATCCCACCCGGTCCCCGATTACTCCTTGGCGAGCGACAACACCGCGGGCGTCTGCCCGGAGGCTTGGGCCGCCCTCGCCGCGGCCAACACCGGGTGCGCGCCCAGTTACGGCGACGATGTGGCGACGGCCGAGGCTCGGCGGCTGCTGGCGGAAACCTTCGAGCGGGAATGCGAGGTGGCCTTCGTCTTCAATGGCACCGCGGCCAACGCTCTGGTGCTCGCCGTCTTCTGCCAGCGCCACCATGCGGTCGCCTGCCACGCGTTGGCGCACGTTGAGACGGACGAGTGCGGGGCGCCCGAGTTCTTCACCGGTGGAGCCAAGCTCCTGACCGTGCCCGGGGAGCACGCCAAGGTGACGCCCGCCGCGCTGGCCCCGCTGCCCAGCCGCGGCCACGGGATCCACTTCCCGAAGCTGCGAGCCCTTTCGCTGACCCAGGCCACCGAACTGGGCACGCTCTACACGCCCGCGGAGCTGGGGGCGCTGGGGGAGTTCGCGCGCGCACACGGACTGGCGGTGCACTTGGACGGCGCCCGCTTCGCCAACGCCGCCGCGACCGGCCGGGAGCGGGGCTGGTCGCCCGCCGACCTCTCCTGGCGCGCCGGGGTTGACGTCCTCTGCCTCGGCGGCACCAAGAACGGCCTGCTTTCGACCGAGGCAGTAGTCTTCTTCAATCGGGATCTTGCCCGCGAGTTCGCCTACCGGGTCAAGCAGTCAGGCCAGCTCGCCGCCAAGCAGCGGTTCGCCTCCGCCCAGTGGGTGGCCGTCCTGCGTGACGGTGCCTGGCTCCGGCACGCCGCGCATGCCAACCGCCTGGCCCGCCGCCTCGCTGCCGGGCTGGAGGCCCTCGGAGCCCACCTGATCGCCCCGGTGGAGGCCAACGGGGTGTTCGTGGAACTCAGCCCCGCGCTGGCCCAAGGCCTCGAGGCCCGCGGGTGGCGCTTTTACCGCTTTATCGGGGAGCACGGCTACCGCCTGATGTGCTCTTGGGCCACTCGGGAGGAGACGGTCGATGCCCTGCTCGCCGATGCCCGAGCGATCGTTCCCGCCGCGCCGCCGACCGCCACGCTTGGCGGTTGAAACCTTGCCGCGCCGCCGCTGTCGGACGACGTTGCCCGCATGAAAGCGTTGCCGCTGCTCCTCAGCCTCGCCGTCGCGTCCGCCTCCGCGCAGGTTAACCGCCCTGAGGTCGGCCGCCGCGATCGCGCCGCGCCCGGTCCCGCCGCACGGGTGACGGTTCGGGTGCCCGCGCCGATCGTCGTGCACCGCGTCCCTCCGCCGGCCCCGCGTTTCTATTGGGGCCATCCACGCGATCACGGGGCGAACCGGCGTTTCGACTACTACCCGGTGTACGGGGCCGATTACGGGCTCCGTTATCCGGCTCCCGTGGTGGTTTACCCGGCCCCGGTGGCCGCTCCCGCGGGTCCGGCGGCAACCGGCTTCTGGCTCGGCGCCTTGGCCGGGCGCATTCTCGGGCACAACAGGGGCGACCTCGGACACAACGCCTGGCGCGAGGCCGCCCTCGGTGCCGGGGCCGGCCTGTTGCTCGGTTCGGTGGTGGAGGCCAGCCGGACCGCGCCCGTCTCGTATCGGGAGATCCCGCCGCCCGCCCCGCCGGTGCTGGAGTTTCGCGCGCCGGCCCACGTGCCCGTCCGGGTGGTACGGCCCCTCGGGGACACCTCTCCCCTCGCCGAAGCCAACGCCCTCTTCGGCTGCTGAACCGCCCCGCGCCGCGTCCTTCCCCGATCATTTATGTCGCTTCCCTTCCGCTCCGGTCCGCCCTTCCTCCTCGCCGCTGCGCTGCTCGGCGGGTGCGCCACCTCAGAGGGGGTGCGCAACCCTTCCGGCGTCCCGGTCACGGAAATGCGCCCCGATGAGCGCGGCTTCGTGGCGGGCACCGGCATCGAGGCGCAGGATATGGTTGCGGTCACCGACCGGATGGCGCGCAGCATCCTCGGCATCCCGCAGATCTCCCGCGCCGCGACCCCCCCGAGCGTCGTGCTGGAGCCGGTGGTCAACAACACCCGCTTCCCGGTCAACAAAGACATCTTCCTCACACGCCTGCGGACGCAGCTCAACAGCAAGGCCTCCGGTCGGGTCAGCTTCCTCGACCGCGACCTGATGAAGACCCTTCAGCGGGAGCGGGAGCTCAAGCGTTCGGGCCAGGTGACGGCGAGCGCTGACCCGAACGTGGTCGAGTTTGGGGGCGCGGATTATTTCCTGACCGGGAAGCTCGACGGGATGAGCACGCGCACCGCGGCCGGTACCAGTGACTACGTCCTCTACAGCTTCCGCCTCACCGACGCGCGCACCAGCCGGATCGTCTGGGAGGACTCCGCCGAGATCAAGAAGCAGGGCCTTGAGGATGCGGCCTACCGCTAGGCCCCGCGCCTTCCGCGGCGTCGCCGCCCTCTCCCGTCCCCTGTTTGCCCTGCTGACGGCCGCGGCGGGCTTGCCGGGCTGCGCCACCGCCCCGGACGAGCCGCGCGCCGCTGTCCGAGGGGAAGCGGGCGTGCCGGAGCGCGACCGGGTGCTCCACGCCTGCCGCGCGGCCGCCACGGCCCTGCGGACGGGGGATTATTCCGGCGCGAAGGCGCGGCTGGATGACGCCCTCGCCCGGCTGGGGGGGCTGATTGTGGATGACGCCGCCGCCGCGCGGGCCCGCAGCCTCTTCGCGGCCGAGGACACGAAGGTCTTCGTCGGTGAACCCTACGAGCGGGTGATGGTCTACTATTACCGCGGGATCCTGTACTGGCGGGACGGCGAGCCGGACAATGCCCGCGCGTGTTTCCGTTCGGGTCAGTTCAACGATGCGGGCGCGCAGGAGGATCCTGTATTGGCGGGACGGCGAGCCGGACAATGCCCGCGCGTGTTTCCGTTCGGGTCAGTTCAATGATGCGGGCGCGCAGGATGAACGCTTCTCGTCCGACTATGTCCTGTTGGAGTACCTCGAGGGCCTCGCCACGGCGAAGCTCCAGGGGGATGGCACGGATGCCCTGGCGCGGGCGCGGGTGCTCGCCGGGGAGCGCTTCCGGCTGCCGGATTATGCGCCCGGCGCCAACGTGCTCATCTTCGCCGAATACGGGTACGGCCCTCGCAAGGTCGCGGCCGGCCGCTTCGGGGAACAGTTGCGCTTCCAGATTCAGGACCCTCCCTCGCGTTCCGCCCGGCTGGTGCTGCACGAGGGCCGCACCGTCGTGCCGCTACCGGCCTACGACGACCTCGGATTCCAAGCGGGGAACAGTTGCGCTTCCAGATTCAGGACCCTCCCTCGCGTTCCGCCCGGCTGGTGCTGCACGAGGGCCGCACCGTCGTACCGCTACCGGCCTACGACGACCTCGGATTCCAAGCGACCACGCGCGGGGGCCGGGTGATGGACCACATTCTCGGCCGCAAGGCGGTTTTTAAGGCTGCGACCAACGCGGCGGCTGATGTGGCCCTTGCCGGGAGCGTCATCGCGGCCGACCAGTCGCATCGACGGGAGCTCCGTGGTAAGGAGGGCGGCGGATCAGAGTCGGCGGCCGTGGGTCTGGGCGTGCTGGGAATTTTGGGCAAGGTCGTTTCGTCCGCCACCCGGGCAGAGGCGGATACCCGCCAATGGGACAACCTGCCCCAGCGGCTTAGTTTCGCCGCGCTGCGCCTGCCTCCCGGCGAACACTCGGGCCGCCTCGAGTTCCTCGACCGCGAAGGCCGCGCCCTCGCGGCGCGCACCCGCCCGGTCAGCCTGAGCGTCGCTCCCGGAGACCGCGACACGGTCCTGTTTTTCAGCGAACTTTCACGCTGACCCGCGGTCCATTACCTCATCCCCTGCCGCGCCGCGCCTTATGCTCCTGACCTCCGCTCCCCTCGTCGCCGCCGTCCTCGCCGCGGGCGTGCTGGCGGGCTGCGCTACCCCGACCGGGCCCTTTCCCCCGCTCGACACCACCAAGTACACGCTCGAGAACTCCGAGCGCTTCGTTCTGCTGGACCAGCCGTCCCAGGTGTCCGTGACCTGCACGGGCCTACAGGAGGTCATCTTGCCGGACGGGCGTCTAGAGGTGGTCGCGAACGTCAAGAACCGCGAGAACCGCCGGCTCGAGGTCCAAGTGAACTGCGTGTTCAAGGACGCCTCCGGGTCCTCCACCGGCGACGAGACGCCGTGGCAGACCCTGATCCTCTCCGAGTATGTGACTGAGGCCGTGCGCTTCACCGCGATGAACGGCCAGGCCAGCAAGTACGCCGTGCGCATCCGGCAGGCGCGCTGAGACCGCTCCCCGCCGCTATGCTGGACGGGTCAGCAGCCCGGGAGCGCGGGGGGAGCGATCGCGGTGGGCTCGGGCAGCGGGATGTTGATCTCGGCGCGCGGCAGCTCCGGTACCGGCAAAGGCGGGAGCTTGAAGTCTGCGAATTCCCGGTTGATGCGCTGGCGATCGACCACGGCGGGGGCGCCGCGGCGAGCGGTCCCGAGGGTGCCCTCGTAGAACCCCGCGAGAGCGGCGGCGAGGACCGCGAGCCAGAGCAGCCGGGATTTCATCGCGTGGAGGAGGCGGCCGGCTTCGCCGCCGCTTGGAGGTGTTCGGCCAGCCAGGCCTCCGTCTCCCAGAGCACGTGGAGCAGGCTCTCGCGGGCGCGGTAGCCGTGGCTCTCGTGCGGGAGGACGACGTAGCGCGCGGTTGCGCCGTGGCCCTTCAGGGCGGCGTAGAACCGTTCGGTCTGGACCGGGAAGGTGCCGGAATTGTTGTCCGCGGCCCCGTGGATCAGGAGCAGCGGGGCCTTGATCTTGTCCGCGTAGTGAAAGGGCGACATCTCATTGTACACTTCCGGGGCCTGCCAGAACGTGCGCTGCTCGCTCTGAAAGCCGAAGGGCGTGAGCGTGCGGTTGTAGGCGCCGCTGCGGGCGATGCCGGCGCGGAACAGGTCGGAGTGCGCCAGCAGGTTCGCGGTCATAAAGGCCCCGTAGCTGTGGCCGCCGATCGCGATGCGCTTCGGGTCCGCCACGCCCCGGCGCACCAGCTCGTCGATCGCCGCGCGGGCGTTCGCCACCAGCTGGGGCAGGTAGGTGTCGTTCGGCTTCTTCCCCTTTTCCGCCACGATCGGCATCGCCGGATCATTCAGCACGACGTAGCCGGCCAGCAGGAAGGGGAGGGGACCGGAGACGCTGATCCGGGTGAACCGCTCCGGGGTTGCCTTCATCTGGCCCGCGTTCTCGGGGTCGAGGAACTCGCGGGGATACGCCCAAAGCAGGGCCGGGCGCGGCGGATCCCCGGCGCGGTGGCCGGGCGGCAGGTAGAGGGTGCCCGACAGCTCCAGCCCGTCCGCCCGCCGGTAGCGGATCACCTCGGGGGTGAGCCCGGTCAGCTGCGGATGCGGGTGCGGGAAGCTGGTCAGCGGGCGCAGCTCGCCCTTCGCGTAGTCGCGCACAAGGAAGTCTGCGGGCCGGTCGGCCGACTCCCGCATCACCAGCGCCCGGCTGAAGTCGGCGTCGAGGAAGGCCACGAATTCCTCGTAATGCGGCGGGGCCGAGCGCCACAGCCGGCGGCTCGCGCGCGTAGCCGGGTCATACTCGTCGAGGAACGGCCGGTCGCCCTCCGGCGAGGCGCCGGCGCCGGTCAGGAAGATCCGGCCGTCGGCGGGGCGTCGCGCGAGGACGAGGCGTCCGAAGGCGTTGCGCACCGTGGCGCCCCGGCCCGGGTCGCGGTAGCGGTCCTCACTCGTACGGTCGGAGAGGAGCGTCCGCTCGCCGCCCGGCTTCCCCGGCGCCACCCGCCACGTCCGCAGGCGCCGCGTGGTGGTCCAGCTCTCTGTCACCAGCGCGAGGTCGTCGCCGCCCCACTGGACGCCCGTGACCCGGTACTCGAAGCGCTGCTGCTCCACCGGCGGGCCGCTGAAGGGTGCGGCGAGGGTGAACCAGGCGTCCCGCGCCTGGGTGCTGCCATCAGCGAGCTTGGCCCCGCGCCCGAGGTCGCGCACCCAGCTGAGGGTGGCCGGGGCGTCCGCGCGCCACGCGACGCCGCGGGGGCCCGGGCGGACCGCGTTGGTCGCCATCCCCTCGTTCAGCGGCAACGACGCCACGGAGTGCACCTTGCGGCCGGCGCGGTCGTGGACCGTGATGTCCACGGGGAAGCGCGAGTATGGGACGAGGTACGAGAAGGGCCGCCGGAGGGTCTCGACGAGGAGGTGGGTGCCGTCGGGAGAGGGTTGGACGGAGGTGATGAGGCCGCGCACGGGCAGCGCGGTGAGCTGGCCGTCGAGGGTGACGCGGGCGAGCTCGGTGTCCCCGTAATGGGCGAACAGCGCCTCATCGTGCGAGTTGCCAAGGAGGCCGTCGAAGGTGCGGGCGCCGGCCTTGCGGCCGCGGTTCTCCTGCACGACGGGGCCGGCGGGGACCTGGCCGGGGGCGGGCGCGGCGCCGCGGGTGGCGGGGATCCGGCGGAGGAGCAGCGTGGAGTCGTCGAGCCAGACCATCGGTTCCCCGAAGGTGGCGTTGAGGAACGTAGCGGCGAGGCGCCGCGCGGTGGCCGCCGCGACATCGACCAGCCACAGCTCGATGCCCCGGTCCCCGAGCAGGGCGAGGGCAAGGTGGCGTCCGTCCCGCGACCATTCATAGCCGCTGATCCGCGGGTTGGGCGGCAGGCTGTTCACGCGCACCAAAGGCCCGCCGGCGATCGGCTGGAAGGCGAGGCCGGTATGAACCGCCTCGCGGCTCCGGCCATTGGTGGCAGGGTCGAGGCGCAGGCCGGCTAGCTTCAGCTCGGGCGCGGCGAGTTCGGCGAGGTCGGGCGCGCCAGGCCGGTCGAGCAGCAGCAAGCGGGTGCGGTCAGGGCTGAGGACGACTGTGGGCGACAGAGTGGCGTCGACGAGGGCGGCGAGAGCGGCGGAGGGTCGCCGAAAAGTCGGCGCCTCATCCGCGCGGCCGGGCGCCAAAGTTGCAACCAGCGCGAGGAAGGCGAACGCGGGCCGGAGGGGGAGGGGGGCCATCCGGGCACGGTGCGGCTCTGCTCTGGCGGGGCCAGCCTGAAAACGCTGGGCGGCAATTGGGCCTTGAGCACGGCCGGCCGGGCTCCAGAACCGGGACTGTGTCTGCCCTCGTGCCTCGCGCCCTCGCCGCCTTCCTCACCGCCGGGGCCTGCGCCCTGCTGGTGGCGGGGGGAGGGATGGCCCCGCGGGGGCCATCGGCTGCGATTTGCCGGGTTTTCGACTTCGGGGAGGGCCAAGGACTGCCCTTAGTGCTTCCGCTGCGCGCCACGGACGCGGAACGGGCCGCGGCGGATCTGGTGCGGGAGACCCTGGCGGCCGCCTCCGGCCTGCCCGCCTCCCGTTTTCCCCTGTTGCCCGAAGGTTGGCTGGCCCCGGCCGTGGCCTTACGGATCGGGGGACCGGTGCCCGGGGCGACCGAGCCCGCGCCGGCCCCGCCCCGCGATAACGGGGTCGGGTACTCCGTGGACGCACGCGGCCTCCGGCTGGGCGCCGAACGCCCGGAGATTATGGTCGCCGCCGCCTCGTGGTTCCTCGAGCGGGAGACTGACGCCCGTTGGTTCCATCCCGGGCCCCTTGGGCGCGAGGTGCCGCGGCGGGCCAGACTCAGCCTGCAGCCCGGGGT
>Ga0194134_10002790_pt1 | contig 19935 bp, 19 predicted proteins | sample TA2KigOff0mmetaG_FD_148602 | JGI IMG/M metagenome (GOLD analysis project Ga0194134, IMG submission 148602) | Freshwater microbial communities from Lake Tanganyika, Tanzania - TA2015056 Kigoma Offshore 0m | ecosystem: Environmental > Aquatic > Freshwater > Lake | place: Tanzania: Lake Tanganyika... | reverse complement strand
CTGGCCGTCGGTGGTGCCATGGCCGTGCTCTCCCCCACGATGGCCGGGGTCTCGTTTCTGCCCATTCCGGTCATCCTCTGGGGTTCGCTGCGCTTTCAGCGGCGGCTGGCGCCGCGCTACGCCCAGGTGCGCGAAAAGGCCGGCGACCTGGCCGCCCGCCTGGCCAACAACCTGGGCGGCATGCTCACGATCAAGAGCTACACCGCTGAGGCCTGGGAGTTGGCCCGACTGGGCGAGCAGAGCGAGGCCTACCGCGCCGCCAACCGGAGGGCGATCCGCCTTTCGGCCGCCTTTGTGCCGTTGATTCGCTTCGCGATCCTGTTCGCCTTTCTGGCGATCCTGGTGATTGGCGGTCTGCAGGCCTGGCGCGGCACGATCGCCGTGGGCACCTACTCGTTTCTGGTGTACATCACCCAACGGCTGCTGTGGCCGTTGACCACCCTCGGCCGCACCCTGGATGACTACCAGCGGGCCATGGCCTCGGCGGCGCGGGTGCTCGATCTGCTCGACACTCTGGTGTCCATGCCCGGCGGCAGCACGCCATTGCCCCTCGGCATGGTGGAGGGGGAGATCCGCTTTGACAACGTCAGCTTTGCCTACCAGGGCCGGGAGCCCTTGCTGCGGCACTTTGATCTGACCATCCCGGCCGGCAGCACGATCGGCATCGTGGGGTCCACTGGCTCGGGCAAGAGCACCCTGGTGAAGCTGCTGCTGCGCCTGTATGGCCTTCAGGGCGGGCGCATTTTGCTCGATGGCACACCGATCGAGCAGCTGCGCCTCGACGACCTGCGCGCCGCCATCGGCCTGGTGAGCCAGGAGGTGTTTCTGTTCCACGGCACCGTGGCCGAGAACATCGCCTATGGCAGTTTTGACGCGTCGCTGCAGGCGATCGAACGGGCGGCGGCCCTGGCCGAGGCGGCTGGGTTCATCGAGCAGTTGCCCGAGGGGTACAACACCGTGGTGGGCGAGCGCGGTCAGCGCCTGAGCGGTGGACAGCGGCAGCGCATCGCCCTGGCCCGGGCGATTCTCAAGGATCCGCCGGTGCTGATCCTCGACGAGGCCACCGCCGCCGTCGACAACGAGACCGAAGCCGCGATCCAGCGCTCGCTGGATCGGCTCACGGCCGATCGCACCACCCTGGTGATCGCCCATCGGCTCTCGACCGTGCGCCACGCCGATCGCATCGTGGTGCTCGAGCACGGCCAGCTGGTGGAGAGCGGCCGCCATGAGGCGCTGATGGCCGCCGGCGGCGCCTATGCCAACCTCTGGCGCGTGCAGGTGGGGCTCAGACCCGACGAGCTGCTGCAGCTGTGAGGGCCTGGTGCGCGTTGCAATAGCGTTGTGCGGATGAAACGCCCTGCGAGCACCAAGGCTGGCCGCACCCCCAGGCGGCGAGGGCGGGCGCGCAAGGTCGTGGTGGCGATGGCCGTGGGCCTCTCGGCAGGCCTGGTGCTGGCGGTGCCCCTGTTCGACCTGATCGGGGGCAGCAGCGGCGCCAACAACAACGCGGTCACCAATCCTTTTGCCGCCTGGACCGGCATCGGCGATCAAGACATTCTGCTGGTGGGCACCGATGTGGGCGGTGGCAACACCGATGTGATCGCCAGCGTGCGGGTCGATGGCGGCGTCACCCGCATCACCCAGGTGCCCAGGGATTCGTACATCGAAGCCGAGGGCTACGGACCCAACAAGATCAATGCTCTCTACGCGATTGGCGGCATCGATCTGCTGAAGCGTGAGCTGGCGCGCAAGCTGGGCCGGCCGATCACCCACCATGTTTTGGTGAACCTCGGTGCGGTGCGGCGCATGGCCGATGCCCTCGGCGGCATCGAGGTCAACGTGCCCAAACGGTTGTATTACACCGACCGCAGCCAGGGTCTTTACATCGACCTGCAGCCCGGTGTGCAGACCCTCAAGGGCCGCGAGCTCGAGGGTTTTCTGCGCTTCCGCCACGATGAGCTGGGCGACATCGGCCGCCTGGAGCGGCAGCAGCTGGCCTGGCAGGCCCTGTTTCGCAAGCTCACCCGCCCCGAGCACCTGGTGCGCCTGCCGGCGCTGCTCTCGGCCGCGGGCAAAGACATCAAGACCGACCTGGGGCCGATGGAGCTGGGCGGTCTGATCACCGCCATGGGCACCACCGAGCTCGACACCAAGCGCCTGGGTGGGCGCCCGTTCATGCGCAATGGCATCAGCTACTGGGACGCCGACTGGCCGCAGGCGCCAGCGGGGTCATCGGATGCGGCCGCTGCCGACGATCGCTACCGCTTTCTGTACTGAGCGGGCCCTGCCCCACGATCGATGGCGGCCCGATCCAGTCCCTGCAACCGGTCGCAGGTCCCACAGGGCGCGCCCGCAACGGTTGAAAGGTTCAAGCACCATCGCTCCCCTTGTCGCCGCCGTTGCCGTGGTTCGACAGGGTGATCAGGGCCAGCACCAGGGCGGCACCGGCGAGCAACGGTGTGGAGGCCGCCACCGTCACCCCCAGGGCGGCGGTGAACCAGATCGAGGCGGCACTGGTGAGTCCCCGCACCTGGGGTGGCTGGTGCTTGGGCTTGGGCCGTTGGTGCGGCACCAGAATTTCGCCGGCCCCCAGAAAACCGATGCCGGTAGCGACCCCTTGGATCGCGCGGCTGCGGGCATCGGCATGGTCGCCGACAGCGAGCACCATCAGGCAGGCGCTCAAGCCCACCAGCACATGCACCCGCAGCCGGTTCGGCTGGGGCACATTGCCGTGGTGGGCGCGGTTGAGACCCACCGCCAGGCCGCACAAGACAGCCAGCCCCATCCGCAGCAGACTCTCGATGGCTGGAAGGGTCTCCATCGCCGTGCTCCATCGCTGCGCCCATGGTGACACCCGTGACCAGTCCTGCCCTGGACCGTTGCTGAGGCGATGAGAGCAGAGCTGCTGCGCAAGAGCGTCAAGCTGGCGATCGCAGCGTTTCTCACCGCGGCGATTGCGGTGTTCTTTCAGCGGATCGAATTTGTCTGGTATCCCCTGCTGGCGGTGGTGGTGGTCGTTGACGACAACGACGAGAAAACGGTGGCGGCGGCGCGCGCCCGCATCCTCGGCACGGTGGTGGGCGGTCTGCTCACGTTCCTTGTGCACACGATCCTGGCCGGCTGGATCGGCGTGCTGGTGTCGATCCTGCTGATGGTGCCGGTGCTGCGGCTGCTGGGTTGGCAGTCGGGGCTGAGCACCGCCGCTCTGGTGAGCGTGATGTTTTTGATGATCCCTGGCCATGCTGAGCTCAACTGGACGTATGTGTTCAACCGCGCCCTCGACACCAGCGTTGGCTGTGCGGTGGCTCTGGCGGTGGGGCTGCTGCTGTGGCCGCGGAATCGCCTGAACCTGCTCTGCCGCGGCGATGCCGAACTGCGCAGCCGGTTGCTGGCCCAGTTGCAGGCCTATCGCGACTGGCTCGGTGGCCTGAGCCCACGCCCAGACCCCTTGCCGATGGCCGAACTGGGGGCGCGGCTGGATGCCATGCAGCGTTGGATCGCACTCGAGGCCTCGGGCCCCCAAGGGGCCACGATCCGACGCCAGCGATGGCGGCAGCGCATGATGCTGTGGCGCATGGTGATCAACCATTGGCTCCAATGGGAGCGGTTGCTGGTGGAGGTGGAGCCGTCTGCCCCGCTTCAAACGAGCCTGGATCCCCTGATCAGCCAGCTGTTGATCAGGCGGCAGCCTGGAGTCACCCCGTTGCCGCAGCAGGGGCTGGCAGGAACCACCGTTCCCTGGCGGCGCGCCGCGGCCGCGGCCCCGCGACCGCTGCCCTACCTGGCGGTGACGGCTGAACTGGTGCCCCTGCAGGCCGGAATCCGGGGGCTGGCACTGCTGCCGTCCCTGCCGCAGGCGGGGGCGGCATGAGCAAGCCGCTGCAACTCTTTCAGCGGGCCGAGGTGCGCCTGGCCCTGGCCGCCGGGATCAGCAACGGCTTTGCGGTGATCAGTGGTCTTCCCTTCGCCTATTACGCCCCCCTGTCGGTGCTGGCGGCGATGGGCACCAACTACGGCAGCACCCTGGAGCTTGGCCGCCAGCGGTTGCTGGGCACCCTTCTGGGGGCGGTGGTGCTGCTGGTCTGTTTTGAAGGTCTCAGGGATGTGCCGCTTCCCCTGGGCATCGCCATCGCCCTGGGCAGTCAGCGGTTGCTGGGGGGGCTGCTGCGGCTGGAGGTGGGCTACAAGGTGGGCGGGCTGGTGATCGTGATGGGCTGGCTGGCCCACAACGAGCAGTTCGGTGCCTGGATCCCCCTGCGGTTGTTCTGGAGTGTGGTGGGCATCCTGGTCAGCCTGCTGAGCATGGAGCTGCTGTGGCCCTCGTCGGCGGTGCTCGAGGGCTGGCAGCAGTGGTCGACGCTGTGCGGCCAGCTGGCGCAGGCGCTGCGCCGGGTCGCTGCACGCACGGCGGGCCAGCAGCCCCAGGCGCTGGCGGCTGCCAGGTCGCTGCGGGCGGCCTTGATGGCGCTCCGCACTGACCTGCCGGCCGTGCGCCGCGAGCTGGGCGGCAGTGCCAATGACCATCCGGTGTTGGCGCTGGTGGCCTGCCTCGATGAGAGCTGCTCACGGCTGATCGGGCTGCTGTTGGGCCTGCAGCGGGCCCATGCCGAGGGCACCAGCCCTGCGCTGCAGTCGCTGCGCCATGCCGAAGCGACTCTGATGGATGCGGTGGCTGGGCGGCTTGAGCTCTGGTCGGAGGCCTTGGCGCGCACTCCCGCCCGGCGCAGTCGGGCGGTGCCCAGGCTGCCGGCAGCGCCGTTTGTGCCGCCGGATGCCTGGCTGAAAGCCGAAGCGCTGCTGGCCGATCCGGCGATCAACCAGGCCGGGCTGGAGCAGCTGGAACGGCTGGCCGGGCGGCAGCAGCTCTGCCGACAGCTGATCGATGCGCTGCATCGCAGCGAGCGCCAGTGGCAGCGCTGTAGCCAATGAGTCCTGGGTCCGGAATACTGGGGCCGAACAAGGTCGCTGTTCTGCCCCAGTCCATGGAGCGTGTTGGTCAGGGGGGAAGGTCTCGGGATGGCTTGCAGCGGGGCCGTTGGTGTTTTGGCGCCCTGGCCGTGGCCCTGATCGCGGCTCCGCTCGCCGAGCTCGGGGACATCCAGGCCCAAGCCCAGGCCCAGAGCCAGAACAGGCCCGCGGCCTCAGCCGTGCCGGCCCCCTCCGATGGCCGCAGCGGCGATCCGGAGATCCGCCGGCTTGAGCGCACGTGGCGACAGCTCGATCAGCAGCTGCGAACCCTCGACACCGTCTTGCCGCCTGAGCTGCAGAGCCAGCCAGCCGACAGGGACAGCGTGTCGCCGTTGCCGGCCAACCTGATCAAGGCGAATCAGGCCCCCCGAGGCGCCCTGGATCCAGCCCAGGCCAAACCGGTGGCACCGCTGGCCTTGCCCACGCCGTTGCAGCTCAAGGACCAGGGAGCCCAGGGGTTGAGCCTGGAGCAGGCGCTGGCGATCGCCTTCGCCGGCAGCGCCACCCTGCAGGGCCAGCGTGAGCAGGTGGCCTCCTCCCTGGCCAGCCTGCAGGCGGCCCTGGGAGCCTGGTGGCCCCAGATCAGCGCCGTGGCCAGCGGCAGCAGTTCCCAGAGCGGCACGTGGGTGGGGGCTCCGGTGGGCAACGCCAACCTGGGCTTCGGCCCCCAGTTTGCCCCCAATGGCATTGCCACCCCGCCGGCTGTTCCAGGAGGAGCGGCTGGGACAACGGCCGGGGCCTTTTTTGTGCCCAGCGGCGGCGGCGCCTACCTGAACGAGTCGCAGAACCAGTTTCAGGCGGGGCTGGAGCTCAACTACGCCCTCATCGACTTTGCCCGCACGCCCAAGATCAAAGCCGCCCGGGCCCAGTTGCGCAGCGCCCGCAACACCTACGCCGCCAACCTGCGCAGCCTGCAGCTGCAGGTCAGTGAGGCTTACTACAAGCTGCAGCAGGCCGAGCAACTGGTGCGCATCCGCGATGCAGCGGTGCGCAACGACCTGCTGATCCTGCAGGACACGCTCGATCTCAAGATCGCAGGCCTGGTGCCCCGGCTTGACGTGCTGCGGCGCCGCGCCATCGAGGCCAGCGATCAGGAGCTGTTGATTCAGGCCCTGGCCGACCGGGCCGTGGCCCGCCGCCAGCTGGCGGTGTTGCTCAACCTGCCTCCCGAGCTCACCCCTGAGGCCAGCGACCCGATCAGCCTGCAGGCCCGCTGGCCGCTGGATCTCGACAAGACGCTGCTGGCGGCCTATGCGGGCAACCCCGAGCTCGAATCGATCCTGGCGGTGCGCGATGCCCTGGCCCGCAACCGCGATGCGGTTGCGGCGGGTCTGCTGCCGAAGCTGTCGCTGTTCGCCAATGCCGGCGGCAGCGCCAGCAACACCAACCAGTTCGATGTGTCGGCCTTCAACGGCGGCTGCTGCGGCGCCCTGATCCCTGTCAAGAACGCCAATGGCTACGACTGGTCGGTCGGCCTGTCGCTGAGATGGTTGCTGTTTGATGGCGGCACCACGGCGGCCGAAGCACGAGCCCTTGATCGCCGCTCGGCAGCCGAGGCCCAGAGCTACGCGGCCCAGCGCAATGCCATCCGGCTGCGCCTGGAGCAATCCTTCTTCAACCACGAGGCCAGCCTGGCCAAGCTGGCCTCGGCGCGGCGCGGCCTGGCGGCGGCCATCGAGGCCTACCGCGACGTGCGCCTGCGCTACCTCAGCGGCCTCTCCGATGAGCTGGATCTCTCCAACACCGAAGACAAGCTGATCAATGCCCTGGTGAGCCGGCTCAACGCCACCGTGGGAGTCAACATCACCTATGCCCAGCTGCTGCGCGAGCTGCTGCCGGTGCCGCGGGATCCCAGCCAGCCGGTTCAGCCGCAGCTGCAGCTCGATCCGGCGGCGCTGCCCAGTCGCTGAGGCCGATCCCTTTGGCGCAGGCGCAACCCTTGACCCCAACCCTGCGTGCCGCCCTGCGGTTGGCCATCGGCGCTGCCCTGGCGATCGCCATGGTGTTCTGGAGCGGTCGCGGCGATCGGGTGTTTCTGGCCGTGATCGCGGTGGTGATGTTTGCAACCGAGAGCCCTTCCCTGCCGTGGAAGGTGCTGCTGCGTCAGTTTGCCGCCGGGGTGGTGGGCATCCTCACGGCCCTGGTGCTGTTTCACGTGGCCGACGGCTGGTTGATGCTCAGCATCGTGCTGCTGGTGGTGGCGCTGCTGCTGGAGGTGCTGAGGCTGCAGAGCGGCCGCAGCCTGGCCCTGCTGCTCACCTGGGGGGTGCTGGTGATGGACACCCAGCGGGCCTTCAACATCGCCACGGTGTTTGATCTGGCCTTGACCTTTGTGATCGGGCTGCTGTCGGCCCGCTTGGCCACCGCGCTGGTGTGGCCGCAGCGTCCAGGTGCCGCGCTCGCCGCTGTGGATCAGCGCCTGCGGCAGCGCTTTGGCGATCAGCTGGGCCGGCTGCGGCAGTGGCTGGAGCTGGGGGGGCCTTCGCCGCCGCCGCTGACCTCAGCCGAGCTGCTGCCGATGGTGCTGGCGCTGCAGCAACCGCCTTCGCGCCAGCTGGGCCTGCTCTGGCGTCAGATCCTGCACCACTGGCTGCTGCTCGAACCCCAGTTGCTGGGGTTGCGACCACCGCTCCGCCCGCCTGCCGGCCCGCTCTTGCAGCAACGGCTCGATCGGATCCAGGCGCTCCTGATCCCCGGCCGTACTGCCGAGGTTGCCGCTGGTCCGGTGCCGAGGGGTTCAACCGTGTGGTGCCTTGATCTGAGCTCGGAGCTGATCGCCCTGGCGATCGAGCAGCAACTCGACACCCTCGATCAGCTGCTGCACAGTCAGCGACTGTTGCGGGGCAGCGGCCGGCTGCTGCGGCAGAACAGCTGATGGCATTGTCTGCTGCGCTGCGCTCCAACCTGCGGCTCACCCTCACGGTGGCGGTGGTTCAGGGGTTTGCCTCGCGCACCGGCCTGGCCGACATCACCTATGCCTCCCTGGCGGTGTTGAGCGTCAGTGTGGGCACCTATGGGGAAACGTTTGAACTGGGCCGCCAACGCCTGATCGGCACCCTGATCGGCGCCCTGGTGGTGCTGATCGCCTACCCCGCCCTGCGGGGGCTGCCTCTGGTGGTGGGCTTGCCGCTGGCGTTGCTGTTCACCCGCCTGGTGGCCGGGGGCCTGCGGCTCACGGTGGGGTACTCGGTGGGCTGCATGGTGGTGGTGATGGGCTGGCTCGTGCACGCGAGCCAACTGGATAGCTGGGTTCCCCTGCGCCTGTTCTGGACCCTGTTCGGTGTGTTGATGGCGTTGTGGTCGCTGCAGCTGTTCTGGCCGGCCCTGGCCCGCCGGCAGCAGCAGGAGGGGCTGATCAAGCTGCTGGGGCAGCTGCAACAGGCCTGGGAGCTCCATCGCCAGCACCAGGTGGTGCCGCTGGCCCCGCTGCGCAGTGCGCTGCTGGATCTGCGCAACCAGCGCGTCGGTGCCCTGCGGGAGCTCGGTAGCGCCGCCTTGAACCATCCTCTGGCGAGGCTGTGGCAGAGCTTTGATTCAGCGCTCGAAGATCAGATCCTGATCCTGGGTGAAGCGCAGCGGCTTCCCCCACTGTCCTGGCAAGATCCAGCCTTCGTGGCCTTGGGCCAGCAGCTGACGGTGCGCTTGCGCGCCGTCGAGCAGCGTCTGGTTCTCTGCCAGGAGCGGTTGCGCTCGCGCATGGTTCCGCCACCGCCCGCGCCACCGTGGCAGCCGATCGATCACCTCGTGCTCTGCGACGATCCTGCCTTGGCGCAGGCGATCAGCGGTCTGCCAGAAGCCGCCCGCCGCAAGTTTGCCACGCGTTTGTTGTTGTTGAACCGGCTGGAGCAGGGGCTCGCCAACCTGGAGGTGCAGTGGGGTGCCGCCATCGCCTCCGGCCGCGATGGTTGAGGCGCCCAAGCGGCTGATTCAGCCGGGCCGTTTCAGCTCGGCCTGGATGACAGCCAGCGCTCCACCCGGTAGCCGAGGATCACCAGCAGCACCACCAGCCAGAACCAGAGCTCCGGCGGGTTGGAGTTGAACAGGATGATCAGCAGCACACCTTCGCTGATCAGCCAGGGCAGCTCCTGGCGCAGCAGCGGATTACGGATCTGGGGCAGGCGGGTCATGGTGGCGATCAGGCGGGGCGGCGTCAGGGAAGGGTGTCGGGTTGCCGCAGGAAGGGCCGATCCCAGAGACGATCAATGCGCAGCGAGCGGTAGCCGCCCGTCAACGACCGCAGCCCCGGGAGCACATAGGTGATCGGTGTGCGCCACTCGACGTAGGCGTGGGTGCTGATGGTCAGCCCGTCGCGCACCGGAAACACACCGCTACCCCCCGAGAGGGTCCAGCGGTAGCCATCGGTGGTGCGCGGGTTGCGCGCCAGTTCCACCTCGGCCCGCATCACCGGACCGTTCTTGGTGAGCTCGCTGGCCAGCTGGGGGTTGCCGACCGTCGTGGAAATGTCGTCGCTGGTGGCCGGCAGGGTCAGCACCTGGGTGATGCGGCCAACGATGCCGCCAAAGCGGCCGCGCTGATTCCATTGCGGCACCACTTCCACCTCCAGGCCCAGGGGCAGCCGGCGGGCATCGGCCGGGGCGAAGTAGGCCACCGCCTTCAGCGGTTGATCGCCCACCTGGGGCGCGGCCGGGCGGCCGATGGTGCCCAGCCGCTGGCCGGTGCCCACGGTCTGGCCGGGGATCACCTGCAGATCGAGCACGGTGCCGTCGCGTTCGGCGGTCACGGTGCCGTCATAGGCGATCTGGGCTTCGGTGACCTTGATCTGGCGCTTGAGGTCATCGATCTGGTAGCGCCGCTGCAGGGCCTGGGTCTCGATCGTGAGCTTGACCTGCTGGTAGTTGGTCAGCAGGTTCTTCTCCTGGGTCTTGGTGTCATCGAGTGACACGCCGGTGCTGGTCAGGTTCTGTTGGGTGGCCACGACGCTGCTCGAGAGCGGTGCCACCACCTCGCGTTTGGCGAGCCAGTCGAGGTTGCGCAGCTTGCTGGCGTAGGTGCTCTGCAGGCTGCGGTAGCGGTTCGCGTCGTCGCGCAGCTTGGCCAGGGCCGTGTCGAGGGCGGTTTTTTCAGTGCTCAGGCGCAGCCGGTCGCGCAGGTCGAGTTCGCGGTTGTGGCGCTGGAGCTGGGCCAGGTTGCCGCGCTGCTGGGCCAGCTGCTTTTCGAGCACCGGCAGATACAGGTGCATCAGCACCTGCCCCTGCCGCACCCGCTCACCCGTGCGCACGTCGATGGTCTTGACCTGGCCACCGGAGCGGGCATTGAGCACCCCGGCGTTGTTCGGGTAGATCAGCACCCCCATGCCCATGACTTCGGTGGGCACGGGCCACAGCAGCGCCCACAGCACGATGGCGCCCCCCATGCCGGCCAGGCTGACGCCCACCTGGTCGTGGTCGCTCAGCCCATCCCAGCGCTGCTGGAGCCGTGTGATCCACTCCGGCAGGGGCTTGCGGGCCGCGGAGCCGTTCGAACTGGTGCTTGAGCCTGCGGTCATGGGCGTCAGTTTGCCGCAAGTTGATCGGCCAGGCATCGGGCCGCAGTCGGGATCTGGGCAAACGCTCCGCTGAAGCCCGCCAGCACCCACAGGCCTCTGCCGCAGGGGCCGACCAGCGGTTCTCCGTCACTGCTGAAACTGACCGGGGTCTGGCGGTACCGTCCCGGCGCCGTGGCCAGCGGCGGCCAACGGGCGGCCAGGGCCATGCGCAGCCGCTGCTCCATCACGGCGTCGTCGGGTGGCAAACCAGCCTCGAGGCCTGGCCGGATCAGACTGATCTGCCCGGCCAGCAGCCGATCGCCGCAGGGCACCAGACCGGCATCCACCACCCAGTCCTCGTGCTGGAGTTGCGGCGCGCGGCGCTCGAGCCCCAGGCGCGCAAAGCGCTCGGGTAGCTGGGCCAGCCCCGCCCGCCAGCCCAGCCAGGGCCGGGTGACGTTGGCGCCCAGCTCCAGGACCCCAGCCCAGCTCACCCGCAGGCGCCCATCCAGCTGGGGCGCGAGGGAGCGGCAGCCGGCCCCGCAGGCCAGCACCACCGGCCCTGCTTCCAGCCAGGGCTGCAGTGCCGCCGGCCCGCTGAGCTGCTGCTGCAGCTGTGGCACGCCGGCCCGCCCCAGGGCTGCGGCCACGCCGCGGGCCCAGCTCCTGGGGTTCACCTGCCAGGCGGGCAGCGGCAGGCCAGCCTTCCCCAACTGCAGCCAACGCTGCGCCAGCCCCAGATCGCCATGGCGCCGCTGCAGCTGCCACCAGCGCGACGCGGCAGTCCAGGGCAGCAGCCCGTAGCTCAGATCGGTGGCCCGTGCGCTGGCGCCGGCGTCGATCAGGGTGACGGCCAGCTCTCGATCAACCAGCTCCAGGGCCAGCAAGCTGCCGGCCAGGCCGGCTCCGATCACAGTGATCAAGGGTGTATCGCGGCAGCCAAGGGCTCAGATCAGCAGGTTGAAGGAGCGGATCACCTGGTCGAAGAGGCCTTTGACCTTCGGCCAGCGCACCTCGTTGGTGCTGGCGGCCAGGGTGTAAAGCCGCCCCCGATCGACCACCACCGTGGCCAGTTCATGGCGGTCGCGATCCGCCAGGTGCACGCTGTATTCCAGGTCGTAGAAGGTGTGGCCGTTCTCCTCGCGCTCGCGGGCTTCCACCAGGGTGGCGTCGCGGCCGCTGCCCTCCGGCGCGATGGCGCTGCGGCGCAGCTTTTCGCCCACGGCCACGGCACTGCCCAGCTGGCTCAGGTCGTCGTCGGCATCCACCTGGGAGATCACCAGGCTGAGGGTTTCATCACTGTTGATCAGGTCGTGAAACACCACCTGGGGGCCGCCGGTGACCTGCACCCGGGTCCAGCCGGTGGGGTAGAGGAAGGCGTAGCGCCCATCGGGGCTCTGGTAGCTGTTGAGACCGGCGGCAGCGGCGCTGCAGCTGGCGAGCACCACGGCCAACAGCAGGGCCGCCGTCGCCGCAAGCCAGCGCGGCAGGCGGTTCGTTGCTGATGGCTGGGCCATGGCGGGCGCGGCTGGAGAGAACCGCCGCCATTCTGGACCTCCTTAGAGTCGCGGCACCTGCGCCGGATCCCTGAGCGGCTTCACCCGACCCCTGGCTCGGCTGATCGATCAGTTCGAGCGCCTGCCCGGGATCGGTCCGCGCACCGCCCAGCGGCTCGCCCTGCACCTGTTGCGCCAGCCCGAAGAGCAGATCCGCGCCTTTGCCGACGCGCTGCTGGCGGCCCGCAGTCAGGTGGGGCAATGCCGGCGCTGTTTTCATCTGTCGGCTGAACCGCTCTGCGAGATCTGCCGCAACCCCGAGCGCGCCAATGGCCAGATCTGCGTGGTGGCCGATTCGCGTGATCTGCTGGCGATGGAGCGCACGCGGGAGTTCAAGGGCAGCTACCACGTGCTGGGTGGCCTGATCTCGCCGATGGATGGCATCGGCCCGGAGCTGTTGCAGATCCAGCCTTTGGTGCAGCGGGTGGCGGGTGTGGGTGAGGCACCCGGTGGCACTGAAGCGGCGGCCTCCAGCACCGATCAGCAGCACAGCCTGCCCCCTGTGGCCATTTCAGAAGTGATCCTGGCCCTCACCCCCAGCGTTGAGGGCGACACCACCAGCCTCTACCTGGCGCGCCTGCTCAAGCCGTTCACGGCGGTGAGCCGCATCGCCTACGGCCTGCCGGTGGGCAGTGAGCTCGAATACGCCGATGAGGTCACCCTGGCGCGCGCCTTTGAAGGGCGCCGGGCGGTGGAGTGATGGCCCGCCCCAGCCGCTACAGCGCCATCGCCCCGGCCGAACGCCTGCCGGCCTGGATCCGCTCGCCGGTGGGCAACGCCAGTGACCTGGAGCGGGTGCAGGGGGTGGTCAAGCAGCAGCGGCTGCACACGATCTGCGAGGAGGGCCGCTGTCCCAACCGGGCCGAGTGCTACGCCGCCGGCACGGCCACGTTTTTGCTGGGGGGCTCCATCTGCACCCGCAGCTGCGCCTTCTGCCAGGTCGACAAGGGGTTGGCCCCCGAGCCCGTCGATGGGCTGGAGCCCGAGCGGGTGGCGGAGGCGGTCGCCACGCTGGGGTTGACGTATGTGGTGCTCACGGGGGTGGCCCGTGACGATCTCGATGATCACGGCGCCTCACTGTTCACTAGCGCGATGGCGGCGATCCGCCGCCGCACCCCGGGGGTGGCCATTGAGGTGCTCACCCCCGATTTCTGGGGTGGCTATCGCGAGGAAGCCGAGGCGATCGCGGCCCAACGTCGACGCCTGGAGGTTGTGCTGGCGGCCGAGCCGGTCTGCTTCAACCACAACCTCGAAACGGTGGAGCGCCTGCAGGCCGAGGTGCGCCGCGGCGCCACCTACCCACGCTCCCTGGGCCTGCTGGCCGCCGCCCGCCAGCTGGCACCCCACATCCCCACCAAGAGCGGTCTGATGCTGGGACTGGGGGAAACGCGCGCGGAGGTGATCGCGGCGCTGCACGACCTGCGGGCTGCCGGTTGCCAGCGGCTCACCCTGGGCCAGTACCTGCGGCCGTCGCTGGCCCACATCCCCGTGGCCCGGTATTGGACACCCGCGGAATTTGAGGAGCTGGGGGCCATCGCCCGCGAGCTGGGGTTTGAGCAGGTGCGCTCAGGCCCGCTGGTGCGCAGCAGCTATCACGCCGGCGAGGCGGGCTGACCATCGCCCTGGGCCAGCTGGCGGCTGCTGCGCGCCAGCCCCTCGCCGCACTCGGCCTGCATCAGCAGCCCGGCGCCGCCCCAGATCAACCGCGGGCCCAGATCCAGCACACCGGCGCCCAGCTCGCGCACCGGCGTGAAGCCGACGCGGCTGAAGTAGCGCACCAGGCGCTGATGCTGCCGGTCGCTGTCGCGGATCGCCAGGATCGTGGCGCGGCGGCAGGGGGTGGCCTCCAGCGCCCAGGCAAAGGTGGCCGCCCAGATCAGGGCGCCCACGCCGGCGGTGTGCTCGCCTTGCACCCGCATCGTGTCGAGCCGAAGCCCATCGGCTGTGGGCAGGGCCCAGCCCTTGAGCTCGCCCAGCAGCTGCAAGGCGCCGCTCTGCTGGCGGCGCGCCACCCCCACCCGCAGGGTCCAGGCCACACCCGCTGGCCGATTCACCTGCAGGCGCAGCAGCAGCCCGCGGCGGCAGGCTTCGGCTTCCAGTTCGGCCAGCGAGGGTTGCACGGTCATGGTCGCCAGGGTTCACTGCGCACCACCGCCTCCAGGGGCAGGGGGCCGTAGAGGTGCGGAAACAACTCGCCGCTGCTGGGGGCGGGTTCGTGGCGCACCGCCAGTCCGTGCTGCCGCAGTGTGGCCGGCTCGATGCACAGCAGTGTCACCGCACCGGCCGGCAGGTCGCCATAGAAGCGTGAGGCGGTGGCCTCGAGTTGATGGGCTGCGCTCAGATGGATGAATCCCACTGCGTCCAGCGACTGCCCGCGTGTCGAGCGGCGGTAGACCCCCTCGCTGAGGGCCTGCTGCCAGTCGGTGCTGAGCGCCAGGTGGTACAGCCAGCTGGGCGAGCGCCAGGGGGAGCGCGGCGCCCAGGCTTCGTTCAACACGGTGCTTAGCGCCTCACTGCCCAGAAAGCGTGCCAGCCACTGCTGCACCGCCGCCAGGTCGGGGGCGTTGTCGAAGCCCTTGGGATCGGCCAGCATGAACTGGCGCACAAACGGCAGCAGGGCCCCATCGGCCAGCGAAGAGCGTGGGCCCAGCAGCCAGCCGCCACTGATGTCGAGCCGCCGGTTCCACTGCTGCAGGATCGACACCGCGGCCTGGCGATGCTGCGCTTGCTCCTTGAGGCCCCGGTCGCCGTAGCGGCCGGCGTATTTGAAGCGGTCGAGGTGGTGCTTGAAGGGGCCATCGTTCTGCTCGATCAGCGTGGCGATGGCGCCCTGCTCGCCGCTGCCGCGGCCGGCCCACCAACCCTCAGGGTCGGCCTGGTCCAGGGCCCAGCGCATGATCGCCAGGCTTTCGTCGCGCACGGCGGGCGCGCCGGCCTGATCCAGCACCAGCACCGGCACGCTGCCCTTGGCCGAGGCGGCCAGCAGCTCGGGCGGTTTGGCCTTGAGGGCCACCTCCCGCAGCTCCAGATCAGGCCCGGGGCTGAATCCGGCGGCGGCCAGGGCCAGCCGTGCCCGGATCGCATAGGGGCAGCGCCGGAAGCTGTAGAGAACGGATGGCACAGCGGGGCGTCAGGCGTTGACGGCGCCTTGTGCCTGCAGGTGCTGCCGCTGCCGCTCGCCGAAGCGGGCGCGGTCGGCATCGCTGAAGCGATCGATGCACTGGTGGCAGCTCACGCCTTCGCGGTAGGCCGGATGCTCGAGTTCCACTGGGGCCAGCGGCAGGCCGCAGGCAAAACAGAGGCTGTAGCTGCCGGGCTCGAGCCGGTGGTTGACCGTCACCCGTTGGTCAAACACGAAGCACTCGCCCTGCCAGCTGCTGCGCTCGGCGGGCACCTCCTCGAGATACTTCAGGATGCCGCCCTGCAGGTGATGCACACCGGCGAAGCCCTGTTGCAGCAGGTAGCCCGTGGCCTTTTCGCAGCGGATGCCGCCGGTGCAAAACATTGCAATCGCCTTGGGCTGGTGTGCGGCCACCAGCGGCCGCAACTCCTGCTCGACCCAGGCGGGAAACTCGCGGAAACTGGCGGTGCCGGGGTCGATCGCACCGGCAAAGGTGCCCACCGCCACCTCGTAGCTGTTGCGGGTGTCGATCACGAGCGTGTCGGGGTCCTCGATCAGCGCGTTCCAGTCGGCGGGGGCCACGTAGCTGCCCACCTGCTCCGCCGGCTTCACCGTGGGGCAGCCCATGGTCACGATCTCGCGCTTGAGCCGCACCTTCAGCCGCGCGAAGGCCTGTTCGGGGGCCCAGCTCAACTTGGCTTCAAGCGGCTCGAGGCCGCGCACGCGGCGCAGCCGCGCCAGCACCCGCTGCACGCCGGCCTCGGGCCCGCTGATGGTGCCATTGACTCCTTCGGCGGCCAGCAGGATCGTGCCGCGCACGTTGCACCCTGCTGCCGTGGTCACAAGTTCGTCGCGCAGCGCAAGCAGCGACACGGCGTCCATGGCGCTGAAGCGGTAGAAGGCGGCCACCGCGATGGCCTGGCCCGCTGCCGTGCGCTCGTGGTCGTGGGCCATGGCGTTCAGTGGCCCGGTTCGCTCCTGGGCTGCACGCCCGCGGCCGCCAGCAGCTCCCGGTCGGCTTCGACGGCGGGGTTGCTGGTGGTCAGCAGGGTGTCGCCGTAAAAGATCGAATCGGCGCCCGCTTGCAGGCAGAGGATCTGGGCCTCACGGCTGAGCTGTTCGCGGCCGGCGCTGAGGCGCACCCGGCTATGGGGCATCAGGATCCGGGCTGTGGCCACCATGCGCACCAGCTCGAGCGGATCCAAGGGCGGCTGCTGCTCTAGCGGGGTGCCTTCGACCGCCACCAGGGCATTGATCGGCACGCTCTCGGGATGGGGCTCGAGGCTGGCGAGCACCTGCAGCAGCGAGGCCCGGTCGTTGAGGCTTTCGCCCATGCCGATGATGCCGCCGCAGCACATCGCGATCCCTGCGCGGCGCACCCGCTGCAGGGTGTCGAGCCGCTCCTGATAGGTGCGGGTGCTGATGATCCGCTCGTAATGCTCGGGGCTGGTGTCGAGGTTGTGGTTGTAGGCGGTGAGGCCGGCCTCGGCCAGGCGTTCGGCCTGGGCGTCGCTGAGCATGCCGGCGGTCACGCAGGCTTCCAGCCCCAGCTCCCGCACGCCCCGCACCATCTGCAGCATGGCCTCGAACGGAGCGCCGTCGCGGATGTCGCGCCAGGCCCAGCCCATGCAGAAGCGGTGCGCGCCGGCGGCCTTGGCGGCCCGGGCCCGCGCCAGCACCGGCTCCACCTGCAGGTCGAGATCGGGGCGGCCGCTCACATCGCTGCTGTTGTGCATCGATTGCGGGCAGTAGGCGCAGTCCTCCTCGCAGCCTCCGGTCTTGACGCTCAGCAGCGAGGCCAGCTGCACGCGGTAGCCGGGGTTGGCGCTGCGGTGCACGGCCTGGGCTTGCCACAGCAGCTCCAGCAGCGGCAACTCCAGCAAGCCGATGATCTCGCCGACGGTCCAGTCGTGGCGGATCGGCACGGCCCCACCTGCCGGGGTGGCGGGGCTGGCGGCAGTGAGCGTGGCCGGAGTTGGGCTCAAGGGCTCGACGGGGTGAGGGGTTAGGGCAGGATCGCCTCAACACCGCCAAAGCGGCGCTGGCGGCTCTGGTAATCGCGCAGCGCTGCTTCCAGGGCCGCTTCATCAAAATCGGGCCAGAGCACCTCGGTGATGTGCAGCTCGGCGTAGGCGAGTTGCCAGAGCAGAAAGTTGCTGATCCGCTGTTCGCCGCTGGTGCGGATCAGCAGATCGGGATCGCGCTCACCGGCGGTGTGCAGTTCGGCGGCAAACAGGGTTTCATCGATCTGGGTGGGATCGAGTTCCCCGGTGGCCACGCGCGCGGCCAGCCGACGGGCGGCGCGCACCAGCTCAGCGCGGCCGCCGTAGTTGGTGCACACGTTGAAGTGGATGCCGGCGTTGGCCGCGGTGCGCTCGGTGGCATCGGCAATCAGCTGCCGCAGGCTTGATGGCAGCGGCTCCAGATCGCCCAGAAAGCGGATGCGCACCTGCTCGCGCTCGAGGGCTTCGAGCTCCCGCGCCAGCACCCGCTCAAACAGGGTCATCAGGAAGGTCACTTCCTCGCCGGGGCGGTTCCAGTTTTCGGTGGAGAAGGCGTAGGCGGTGAGGGCGCCGATGCCCCAGTCGCTGCAGAGCCGGAGCGTGCGCTTCAGGGCCTCGACGCCCTCGCGATGGCCCATCACCCGGGGCAGCCCCCGCTGCCGCGCCCAACGGCCGTTGCCGTCCATGATCACGGCCACATGGGCGGGCAGGCGCGCGGCATCCAGGCTGGCTGGAAGCGTGTGCCTCGTGCGGTCATGATTGGTCGCCAGGGCGCGACTCATCCGCGAGATTCCGGCGTGTCCTTGACCACGCTACGCCCCGTTGGCAAGGCCAGAGCCTCGCTCAGCAGATCGTGCAGGCGGCTGCTGGTGATCGGTCGCTCCAGGCGCCCCTGGCTGGCCAGCGACAGGGTGCCGGTCTCCTCCGAGACCACGATCGCCAGGCAGCGATCAAAGCGCTCGGTGAGGCCCAGGGCTGCGAGATGGCGGGTGCCGTAGCGGTTGATCCCCTGCCGTGAGAGCGGCAGGATCACCCCCGCCGCCAGGATGCGGTTGGCTTTCACCAGCACGGCGCCATCGTGCAGCGGCGTGTCGCTGGCAAACAGGTTGAGCAGCAACTCCACCGAGAGCTGGGCATCGATGGTGATGCCGGGATTGAGGAAGTCTTCAGGCCGCAGGTCACTGCCCAGATCCACCACGATCAGGGCGCCGCGCCGCAGCTGGGAGAGCCGCCCCGCCGCTTCGCTGAGGGTGGCCACCGAGCCGGAGGCCAGCTGATCGCGACTGCGGTCGCCAAACAGCACCCGCAACCGGCCGGTGCCCAGCAGCTCCATCAGCCGCCTGAGCTCCCCCTGCCACAGGATCGCCAGGGCCAGGCTGCAGGCCAGCACCAGGGCGTCGACCAGCTTGCTGGTGAGGGGGAGGTTGGCGAAGCGCTGCACCACCCAGGCCAGCGCCACCAGCATCAGGTAGCCGCGCAGCAACCACAGCGTGCGGGTTTCGGTGACCCGGCCCAACAGCAGCACCCCGAGCGCAATGGCGCAGAGCAGGTCGAGCAGCAGACGCGGGTCGATGGTGAGATTGCCGGTCCAGCCAGGGATCCGGCGCGAGCACGTTGCTGGTTAGGTTATCGACGCCAGGCGCGCCGGCAGCACGTCGTAGCGCAGTAAGTCCTCCGGCTGTTCCCGCCGCTGCACCAGCTCGGCCTGTCCCTCGGCCACGAGCACGGCTGCCGGGCGGGGGATGCGGTTGTAGTTGGAGCTCATCGAGGCGTTGTAGGCGCCGGTGGCAAACACCGCCAGCACATCGCCGGGGGCAGCCGGCGGCAGGGTGATGTCCTTGAGCAGCACATCACCCGATTCGCAGTGCTTGCCGGCCACGGTCACGGTGTCGCTGGCGGTGGCGTTGGGCCGGTCGGCCAGCACGGCGGTGTAGCGCGACTGGTAGGTGATCGGCCGCGGGTTGTCGCTCATGCCGCCGTCGACCGAGAGGTAGGTGCGGATGCCGGGAATCGGCTTGCAGCTGCCCACGGTGTAGAGGGTCACCCCCGCGGTGGCCACCAGGGAGCGACCGGGTTCGCACAGCAGCCGCGGCAGCTCCAGGCCCCGCTCCGTGCAGGCGGCCACCACGGCTTCGGCCACGGTGCGCACCCACTCCTGGATGCTCGGCGGGTCGTCGCTGGCGGTGTAGCGGATGCCCAGGCCGCCGCCCACGTTGAGGTCGACCACGGGATGGCCAAGGCTGCGGGCCAGGGCCAGGGCGTCGGCCATCACGCCGGCCAGATCGCGGTGGGGCTGCAGCTCGAAGATCTGCGAGCCGATGTGGGCATGCAGGCCGCTGAGGCGTCCCCAGCTGCAGCCCTGCAGGTGCCGCAGCACGGTCTCGAGCTGGTCGGGATCAAAGCCGAACTTGCTGTCGAGATGGCCGGTGCGGATGTACTCGTGCGTGTGGCACTCGATGCCGGGGGTGAAGCGCAGCATCAGCCGCACCGGTTCTGAGAGCTCGGGGGCCAGCTCGCTCAGCAGCTCCAGATCGCGCCAGTTGTCGGCCACCACGGTGACGCCCGCCCGCGCCGCCAGGGCCAGTTCGTCGCGCGACTTGTTGTTGCCATGCAGCACGATGCGCTCGGCCGGCATGCCCCCCTGCAGGGCGGTGAGCAGCTCACCCGCCGAGACCGCATCGAGCCCCAGGCCTTCGCTGGCCACCAGGGCGCTGATCGCCAGGGAGCTGTTGGCCTTGGAGGCGTACAGCGCCAGCGAGGGGCCGGGGTAGTGCGCCGCCAGCGCTTCGCGGTAGGCCCGGC
>Ga0194134_10002786_pt1 | contig 19955 bp, 12 predicted proteins | sample TA2KigOff0mmetaG_FD_148602 | JGI IMG/M metagenome (GOLD analysis project Ga0194134, IMG submission 148602) | Freshwater microbial communities from Lake Tanganyika, Tanzania - TA2015056 Kigoma Offshore 0m | ecosystem: Environmental > Aquatic > Freshwater > Lake | place: Tanzania: Lake Tanganyika... | reverse complement strand
TAAGAAATTGGAGGATTGTTCGGAAAGAATTGAGGATTTGGAAAGGCAAATAGATAGCCTAAACCGCAGTCATAAGGAATATAGAGATAGTGTAGCAATTACTGACAGCTTGGAATTTGATGCTATACAAGAAGAATTAGATAGCATTTCAACTGCCATATTTTTTGAAGGTAATACAGATAATATTATAGAATATTCAGAACAGCAATTGAATGCGATAGTGGAGAAATTAAATAGAATCAACGGTTGGAAACTAGAAGTAAGGGGATATTGTAGTTGTTGTACCTCACAAGGTGACCCTGAACTTGATGATCAAAGAGCTAATAAGGTAAAAGAACTTTTAATTAGAAAAGGGATTCCACCCGAGTCTATTCACGCCAATGGTTTGGGGGATTCAAACCTTGTACCTTGTAATAGAGAATTAATTAAATGGATCAATGGGAGAAGAATTATTTGGAATGAAAATATGCGTGTAGAGATTAAAATTTCTAGGATATAATTAATCAAGCAATGAAATTCATATTTTTATTCAGCGTATTTTTTTTATTGTTGAGTCAACTCATGGCTCGAGAAATTGAAAGTGTGAGCGATTCTTCCCCATCTAAGCCGGAAATTACAGTAGGGATGTGGATTGATCAATTGGGGAATTTAGATTATGAAAATAATACCTGTGAAATAATAGCGTATGTCTGGGTGACTTCTGAGGGCTCAAAGTACGATTTAGAAAATAGTGCAGATTTTACCAATTCCTGGGAAAATGAAATCTTATACTATGAAATTGACTCTGTAATATCCAATGGAAAATTAATATTTAACGAACTGATTAAAGTAAAAATTAATAACATTTCAAATTTTAAATTAAATAGTTTCCCTTTTGATACCAATGAAATACTAATAAATGTAGAACTAACAGGCCACTTTACGGGAGATTTAAAAATTGCTGTAGATCAAATTAATTCAATCATCAATCCAAGCATAAATCCAGAATGGAAAATTAGTCAGTCACCTTTAAGCTATCAAAGGAATATCTGGAATTCTGACTATGGAAATCTGAGGGAAATCAAAGAAGTGGATGCCATTCAAACCAAGCTCGTATTGAAGAGAAACGCTTGGCCCATCTATTTTAAGCTATTCTCTATTTTATTTTTAGCTTTCATCTTAGCCTCCCTTTCCTTTTTCTTACCCAATCAAAAAAGTGAAGAGAAGGTGGCTATTGTGGTAGGAGCACTTTTCACAGCTATTGGAAATAAATATATTACCGAATCCATCATCCCCATGTCCAATAATTTTGGATTATCGGATCAAATCCACTTCACTACTTTATTTTTTATCTTATTAATCATCATGTTCGCTATTTACGAACAACGTAAGAAAATCAGAGATTCCATCTTTTTAGATATCACTATATTTACTACCTTTTTGATCTCCTATGTCGTTACGATTATTTTAATTACAAAAAGTTATATGATAGATAAAAAAACGAAGTAAGTCGTTTAAATAACCTGAAATTTTATTATTCCAACATCAAATTAAGAAAAGAAATTTACTTAAAATTTTTCCTTGAGATAAGACAAATCAGCATCTATATCTCTTTGTTTCTTTTGAATAATCTCAGAAATTATACTGGTCAGGTAGGGATACTCATTAAAGGTAAATTCATATTCATAAAAATAAATAGTGAGTTGATCGAGAATATCGGCAAACTTTCTATCCCTAAGGACATCATTTCCCGCTCCAAACGATTTAGAATCCAGACTGATTAAATTTACTAAAACCTGTTGCAGAGCTTCATTTCTAATTCTATAATTATTTAAAAGTTCAATAGACTTTACAGTAGCACTGGTTTGCTCAAGCGCATTTAGTTGCTTTATCAGTTCTAACACCCGCCCTTCATCATATTTTTTTGCTAGCGCAAGTCTAGACGCATGATACACTTGAAGATTCTTTAATTTTTCTAAAACTTGAGGATTACTGCCTAAAAGTACTAAATCTCTTTGAATACTACTTTTGGAGGTGATTTCTTGTAATTCATCGAAAGGCTTGTCATAAAAAGTTATCAGTTCGCTTATAATAACTTGCTTTCCCTCTTCTTTTTTTGCAACCAATTCTTTCGCATGCGCCGCTTTAATTTCTGTTAATTCTATCTCCTTATCCTGAATAATTTTCTTGTTTGCAGACAGTTCCTGGTTTCGCACCTCTAAGTCTTTATCCCGTTTATCAAGTTCTTTTTTTAAATTACTTTGCTCCAATTTCTCTTTCTCATTTTTTAAATTTGAGATTTCTTCATCTTTCTTTTTTAAATCTTTAGAATAAGTTGCTTTTTCTTTTTCAAAATCTTTTATTTCAGCTTTTAGTTTCTCTATTTCTGCATTACGGGTTTGAATTAAACTGGAATCTGAATTTATCCTTCCTTTAAGCTTATCATAATAGCTAAGAGGTATAGTGACTTGAGATTCCTGCCCATAAACTTGAATAGAACAGAGTAACATTAAAGCTAAGAATACCACATTTTTCATAATTGGTTCGTATTATATTTTACATGTAATCATCTGCTTTCACCTCATAATCCTTGATTAAATTGGTCAATTGACGATGGTTTCCTAGAGGAAATTTTTGTTTAAATGAAGCAACTTCGTTTTTCAGTTTTCTAGTAATGGCATTTTGAAAGTCAGAAGTCTTACTAAATTCGGTATACCTTCCACCATGATAATTTATTTTTTCAAGTAGGTAGTTATAATTATTGTCTGATAGGTACTGCCGAACATTCCTTAAATCTTCTTTTAATCGAGCGCAATTGTTGACATATGCATTTTCTAAATTTGCCGAAAGGTACTGTTCTGATCTTTGAATTTTATCCGTCACATCAGGGAATTGATTGTCCAATTGTTGTACAGGAATTGAGAAAATTTTACAAGAATTTACAAAAGCTGAAATCTCGTCATACTTGGCCAAAATGGATCTTATTTCCACAAATGAATTGGACATGTCACTTCGCGATTCCAAATAAGGAGATTTACTTAATTCCCTCATTTCAGCTCTAATTAGATTGAGCTCTTCCACTTTCCATTCAGATCTGCTAAACACATACTTCGCTTGTGCCACAAATTTGGGAGCATAGGTGGAATATAAAGTTTTATGTAAAGATTCACTGACCTGGTTATTCTCACTTTCAGTCTGACCAAAATGTTGTTGGCTTGCAAAGTCAGTAATCCGGTAATGAATATCCTTATAAAATTGATGACTAAAGGTACTTTCAGGTTGATTGGCCAAAGAGTCTATTTTTCTATCGATTTCTTCAATAAATTGGTTTTTTTCTATTCCTGGTGGGACTATAACACCAGTTCCTCCTTCCCCAACCATAGAATTGATCAAAAACCCAATCAATGCTAAAAACCCAATTAGCAATATTACCTTTACAGCCTTCATAATTAATTATTTAAATTATCTCTGATTGATTTCAAATCTTTTCTATCGTCACGATTTAGATTCTTAATTTCTTTAAGGTTAGTAATTATATATTCAATTTTATCTTTATTTTTCTGATCAATTGTTTCATTTAAAAATTCATCCCATACCATTTTTATTGGAAATGGTTCGCTACTCAATAATTCTTTTAATTTATCGTCGAATTTCTTATTGAGAGTTGTTTGATCATTACTATTCGAATCATTTTTCCCAGTGGAAGGATTATTTTGTTCTGTTGGCTGATCTGAAGATGAATTTTTATTGTTTGTTTCCTCTTGCTGACCTTCATTTGATGAGGCTCCGTCTCCTGATGTAGTTTCAGAAGAATTTTTAATATCAGCAATACGTTTATCTAATAGTTTCCCTACATCATCAAGAGTATAATCCTTAATCTTAACCCCCCAAGTAATTTCACGAATAGAGCTAGTGTCATTGTCCTGTGCTAGAAGAAGAGAATCAATTTTAGTTTTTATTTCTTTTTGTTTAGGATAACTAAAAAGACCCCTTCCATGCTTAATAAGTGAGTCTAAATTACCGTTATCAAGGTACCTTCTAAAAGCGATGGCACTATCTAATTTGGAACATAAATCTTTATTTTTACTTAGAAATGTTGAATCTTTTGTTGAATCATTTTTGCAAATTTTCTTTAGACTATTCAAGGAATCTAATTTCATCTCGTTCCCAGCCAAATATTTTTCGATTTTTTCTCTATCTGTGAGGCGATCCGGCTTCCATATATCTTTCAGTAGAAAGTATGCTCCTAATGCGATGAAAATGGGAAGTATTCCCCAGACTACTTTGGGAACTTTTCTATACCATAATTCTTCAAAAGAAGCTTGGTAGTATTCGCAGTCCCCTCTTTTTCCCATCGATTCCCATCCGGAAAATTTATAGCCGTACTTTGCATCACAGCCTAAATCTTCAGGAAGTTGCCTTCCCGTAAGCTCCAGAGGCTCCCCTTTCCAGGTGTTCTTCCCCTTACGCTCATCGATCTTTAATTGGTAAGATCTTCTTTCAGAAAGAGATCCTCTTGCCGATTCAGGTAATTCTTCTAAATCCACCGTCTTTTCTTTGTGATCCGTTGCGGGGGAAAAAGTAAATGTTTTTGATTTATAGTCGGGATGGGAGACAGTAATTTGCCAAGTCCTAGTGACTTCATCTCCTCTAAACTCAATAAAATCATCAGTAGGCCGAACGCTCTTGTTGCTCACTGTTATTCTAGCGTCACCTAGAAATTTGTTCCTATCTCTACTATCAAAAACCCTGATTTTTAATCTTACCGTTTCAAGGAGGGTAATCGTAATCTCCTGGTTTGCAGACACCTTGGATAGCTCCTTGGCTTCGGATTCCAAATTGCCTTTGATTCCTTTAATAAAATAATTTTCATTTAGTTCTTCTTCTCTCAGGATAATGGAATTATCTACCAGGTTTCTTTTCCTTTTGGTAATCGAGGAGAAGGCAAAAAGTTCGGCGTCTAAGATCGGACGAGAAAATTTATCCTGTGCTTTGACCTGAAACTTGAAGGTTTTTTCATTTAGAGCAATATCCTTGATCGTTATGGTTTTACTGTCCTCATTAATGAGCAAGTAGGAGGATCCAATTTCTACACAGGTTCCCTTTTTGACCACTGCATCATGGTAGGTTTTGGACCAAGTGATTTCTAATGGATCATTTCTCCTTACCTTTTTATTCATGAGTGGCACCCCATTTACCTTTACCTCTAGCCTTACACCTCCTTGAGACATCGTGGAATAAATAAGTCTATAGCTTTGGTTGTTTAGGTCAATTTTCCCTGTCAAATTCCCATTGGGATGATGGCGAATTGACTTCAATGGGTTTTCCAATCGATTTTCTAAGGACTTATCAATAAAAAATACCTGCTTAAATCTTGTGTATTCTTCTTGAGACGGTGCGTCAAAATATCGCTCTAATTCTAAATTATCGGAATAATAGATGTGGGCTGGGTCTTCCCCACCTGTCGGGTAATTTTCTCCCGCATGGACAACATCTCTTAATTTGTGACTGTAATTTTTAACTATATTTTCAAAAATGCTCCAATCTTCTTGTACAAAATCTAAGAAATAATCGGGGCAATACTTGGTAATGTAGGTTTGCACTAACTCATCCAACAATTCAATCACCTGAATTCCCGGTAATTTTTTATTGTTCGATATAAAAAGGGAAAAACCAATATTGCCTAGCCCCTGTCTTTGTACATCTTGAATAATAAGCTGCTTGGTGAAGATTTGACCCCCTGATGCGAAGGCTAACGTATAAAAAAATTTCCCTAGTAATAGATTATTGCTACTGCCATCCGGGCGTAAGTCCCCTGCAAATTGGAAAAATTCGGGGGGAGTAGGTTTGGGATACAGTACTTTGTAGCCATCTTTTCTTCCTTGAACAAATAATTTCATCTGCATCACTTGTTAAAAATATCAAAAAGACTTGTTTTGCTCCCTGGAATCCTTTGCATCAAAATTTCCAGCAAATTCTCTGCGGAACGTCCGTCAAAATCACCAATTTTCTGGAAATACACCTTTCCTAAGGAAAAAGGTTCAATAGTTACATTTCCACCATTTATTCCTTCTTTTTTACAAATATCCTTTAAGGTTTCAATAAATGCCTTGTAATTATTTTCATTAAGGTAATTCTTTGCATATTCCACCCACCTTTCTCTTTTTACCTCATTGCCTGATTCATCTCGAAGCAAATCACTTTTAGTAAGTACTACAAAAATGGCATCGGTGGACTTACCAAAAATTTTATGGTCTTTAAAATAGGTGGTCGCTGCCGCTAAGTAATCACTTTGGCAGAATCCATTGCCATCAGGTCTATTTTCCCTATTGTAATCGATAAAGAAAAAATGGATTTTTCTATTGTTATTTCTTAAAAATGATCTGAGGGTATTGAAAGTTTCCTCGTGAGAAACAGTTTCAAGAGGATGGCCAGAATTCAGGTCAAGAAAACATTTGAAAATCTCACCACTCAATTCAATCAAGGAAACATAGCGTAAGGCCTTTTCATTGGGTCTTTTAAGGGTAAAGGGCAAATACTGGGTACTTTCCAAAGCTGTGGGCGCAGGCAAGTAATCGTTGGCAAGTCCATCATCAGAAAAAATATTCGTCAATTGTGTAGCATATCGGTATCCCGGGCCTGTAGCAAGATTTATAAAACCTTTTTTTCTAGATACATTCAGCAAGGCTCCCAAAGCACAGGTTTTCCCAGAACCAGGTGCACCCCAGAAATATACTTCAGTGAAACCGGCAGGGATAGCGGTAGGTGTTTGACCAAGAAGTAATTCAACATTTTCTATATTCTGCAAATTTTCAATGGCGGAAAGTGGAATACCACAGTTGATCAAATCATCTTCAGAAATTACGTGTTGTAAAAACTCAATAATTTTTGAAGGGGGGTAGGCATTTGGATTTCTTTGAAGGTTACTCAGTATGGTTTGTTTCTGAGCCTGGTAATTTTCTTTCTGCCTTTCCAAAAAAGAGATGATTTGTTGGGCTTCAGCCACATGCCTACCCGCAGGATATTTCCTAAGGTATTCTCTCAAAGAAACTTCATCTCCTCCACGCTGAGCAAGCTCCCAATCCTCTTCGTCTCTCCCCTCCAACTCTCTTTGCAAGGCAGTGATTCTATTTCGTTTTACGACACTCAAATCCCCCGTTTGCATCAATTCCTCCAAGGTTATATTTCCCTCCTTGATTTCTGTAAAGAGTTGTTCTGCAGTTAGGCTATCGATGTTTGCTAAAATTATAGATCTTTCTAATGGCATAATTTTTCTGTTAAAGCTTTTAAAGTTCTTTATCGTCTGTAGTGGAATCCCCAAAAAATAGTTTCAATACATTGCCTCTTATTCTATAATGCCTTTTTGAAATCAAATAAGAAAATAACATTAAAAAATATAAGCCCAAACCAACACCTATTCCCATTGGATTTGCTGAATTCTTAGTTGTAAAAATAGTTGAAACTTCATCAAAAGAAATAGGAGAGTCAAAATCAGTAGTTTCCTCCCCTTTTTGACGATAGATGGAATTTTCGTTTAGCTTGGAATTCCATGATTTCACCCCGCTATTTAAATCATTTACAATTTTGACCACTTCAATTGGTGACCAATTTTCCACCTTACTTTTTGAATCGGAAAGCCAAGTCACATTTTCTTTCATTTCCTCATAATTTGATGGCTTCAATTTGTATTCCAATGCATCTACCTTTGCCTTAATTTGAGTTTCATCGGAAGTTCCTGAGATAAAACCAAAATCTTCGTACTGGGAAGGATTTACAATTTTAGCTTGAACGATACTTTTTAATTTGCGCTCGTATAAACTTATTCTATTGTCTGCATACGCATCGTAAGCTTCAAAAAGCCCCTCTGCCTCAGTAATATTGGAAATGATTTTATTTTGAATTTCTTCTTTTTGTTGGCTTACTGCAAAGTAATGTACCAAAGGAGAAATAGAGAAATAAGCTACGACAGCGTAGGTAATAAATAAGATCAGCTCGGTAAGGATAGTGGTTTTAAAATTTCTTGAAGCTCTTTTGAGTATCTTTAACACATAGGCAATCATGCCAAGACCAAAGGCAAAGGCTGAGGCCATAATAATGCTCTTGGTTAAATCTCCGAGGGTTAAGAAATTATAACCTAGGAAAAAAAAGAATCCAAAGGTAATCGCCCCCATCAGGGTAAGTAAATCTGCTAATGAAAATTTAGATTGATTCATTTTATTTTTATCTATAGTAAGTTTAGTCGTTAATATTTCTCAATTCGCGTTCAAGTAACTCTAACTGTTTTCTTAACCTCTCCATTTCACGTAATAACTCATTTTTTCTCTCTGATCCAGAGGCAGGGGGTTGCCCAGGATTTGGGCCAGTACCCAAGGTGAATGATCCTATAAAAATTCGTCCATCTTCTGCCTTAATTACTCCAGTGAATTCTTCCGTTTTATCCCCATATTTAACTTTAATTTTATAAGGAGAATCATTGATGCTGGTATGTTTTTGGTAATATGTTAGGTACACGTTATAGGTACCACCAGGAGCGCCTCCCGTAGGCCAATAAATATTTTCAATGGGTGTTTCACTATCAGGATATCCTCTATTGGTATCTATTTCCAACATTCCCCCGCTTGCAACCCTGGTATTTTGATAACTTACCGTACTTCCTGAGGGATCCATACAACTCAAATCCAGATCGTTGTAATTGTCCCAACTTAAAAGGACTTGTACATCTCCCGTTGAAGGAATTTGAGGTTGATTCTCTTGGCTTTCACAATTAGAAAAATCTCCCGATTTTACTTTTTCCAATACTTTATCAAGCTGAACTAAATTACCCACATTTCCTTCCACAGGCTTGCCAGTCCCTTGGAGTATGCATTTGATTTGTTCTGCCGTTAAATCATTTTTCAAACTTTTCATCAAAGCAATGGTACCCGTGATAATGGGAGTAGCCATACTTGTTCCATCCATCATTTTATACCCATCGTCTCCTACAGAACTGTAGATAGAAACCCCTGGTGCCGAAATGGTGGAGTAATCCCCGTAATTACTAAACACAGCCTTATCTAGATTTTGACTGTCTTTATCCAAGGCAGAAACAACCACAAAATTCTTGGGTCTATTCATGGGATTGATCCCTGCTAGCATATCATTATTTCCGGCGGCCATAACCACAATGGCATTGTGCTTTTCCGCAATTTCCATGACTTTTTGCCAAAGTCGCTCCTCTTCTTTAAATCGATTGTTTTGTAAATTTTCTTGTTCACTCTCAGGAAGTGATCCCGAAAATTCTAGTCCTAGGGAAACATTGATTACATCAGCTCCTTGATACAAGGCATATAAAATGCCATCTAGTATGGAGGTGGTAGTCATAATTTCCTGACTATCTGCTACTTGAATGGGCATAAACGCACAATTGGGTGCAATGCCGCTTAAGCCCTCCTGATTATCCATCAGGGCTAAGGCGGTACCCGCCACGTGGGTTCCATGGTCCACCTCTTGAGCAAAAATTTCGGAAGAATGTTCCCAAACATTATAGGGCATCACAACTTTACTTTCCAATTCGGGATGGTCTAAACTAAACCCATTATCAACAATGGCTATGGTCAGATTGGAAGAACCTTTTGTAATATCCCATGCCTTAGGTGCGTTTATCGCATTGAGGTACCAGGTATTTTCCGATGAAGAAAATGCAGGATCGTTTGGTATATAGCCTCCTTCAAATAAAGATTCATCAAAAACAAATAATTTGTATTCTGGGGCAAATTTTTCTGGAATTTCCGTCTTCAGGTTTAATCTTTCTGAGGGAGGAATCTCAATTTGCATTCGCTTTACTACATCGTCATAATATACTACCTTATAATTCTCGTCAGGATACTTAACTTTAAAATCTCGCGCTAAATCCATAATGGATTTATCCTCATTTTCCATTAAAATATTTAATCGATTACCAAGAATAACAGGATTTCCAGGTTCTCGAATGATTTCAGTACTATCTACAGGAGGCAATTCACCTTGATATGGAGGCAAGATATCTTCGTATTCAGGAGGAGTGGGGACTCTTTCGTATGGATTACCTGGATCATAAATTCCACCACGATCACTTACTAAAGAATCCTCTCCTATCCAAGGTTTACTGTCTATAGGATCAGGAATTGGCCTTACTTCTCTTTCGCAGCATTGCAACAGCCAAAGCAATAAGAATAATAGCAATAAGAACAGCAATAGCCATAACAACCAACGTAAACAGCCTCTGCTGAAAAGAAAATTCCTAATCCAATTCCATAGTCGGGTATACCAGGGCAGTGCGGCCACCACGGGTGGGACGATGGGAGTATATTGGGCTGTGAAGACGGCATCTCCCTCTGCCAGAAAATTGCTTGGATTTATATCCCATCCTGTAAACTGGTACCCTGCCTTGGGTTCAACTTTCGGTATTTCATGTTCTGCAATGGATTCTCCTTTCGCTTTTTGAAATTCACCGGTCCCGATGAGTTGTCCCTGTTCTCCTGCATCAAATCGAATTTGTAGTGGACTTTCTTCTGCTTGGGCGACTTCTTCTTGTTCTTGAGGCACTTCCTCTACTGCGGGAGGAACTACAGGAGCTTTCTTTTTTATTTTGAATAAATTCTTAGAAATCGTGCCTAGAGATTCCCTAAAATTCTCCTTCAATTGCATTCCCCAGGTGCCCAGTACTACCGCTTCATCGTAACAAAAAATAAAATCCTCATTGATGTACTTGAGTGCACCTTCTAAGGCTTCCGCTTCGCTAGTTTGGTTTTCTCTTTTTAGTTCACCAATTACTTTTTGATAATGAGCAAGGGTTTCATTTTTTATTTGCTCGTAGATGACCTTATCCTCCTCATTTAATTCGGAAAATCGTCTGGGCGTCTCTTGGTAGGGTTTGGAATACCAGGTGATGGTATCTCCTTCATCGTCGGGTTCTGCTAAAAAATGTCGATATTTTTCACTAACCTTCTTTAAGACGATACTTTCAATATCGGGATACCGATCAAATAAGGTACGATCTCCAAATCCTTGAAAAGACTTGAAGTACTTTTTTTCGCAACTACATAATTGCTCTTTCCCTTTTATTCTGGTCATAGAAATTAGCTCTTTAAATCCTGAAACTCTTGGATAAGTGAACCTAAGCGCTCATTCGCAATAGGATCATAATTTGGAATACCACTTGAAGTGACAAAACCCGCTTTAAGTAAATCGTACCACATGATATAATTGCGATAATTTGGAAGTAATTTAAGTTTTTCCTTGGGAAGCGGGTTTTGATTAAGTAATTCTGGCAATTGATCCATTTGGGTGATCAAATCAGCTACTTCTTGTTTAGTATTTTTTTCAAACTCTAATTCATTGTGTTTCCAAGCTAAGCCCTTAATGTTTTCACTAACTTTATTTAAATCATCAAAATTTGATTCATTGTAATATGCTAATCCTACCGTATTAACGAACTTATTCACCATTTCGGTACTAATATCAGCTATCATCTCGTAAACATCTTCTATATTTCTGAAGCCATCTACATAATGTCTAATTCTTTCGCCAATTTTTTGCGTGATATCAAGCTTTTTATACAAACGCCTTAGCATTTCATGAATCTCTACAAAATCTTGATCTGAGAGATATTTAGAAAGATTTTGTTGATTCCTTTGCAAAAATTCCTCAAACCAGAATTTCTCTAATTCAAGGGCCAAAACTTGGTAAAAGCTTTTGACTCTTTCATTATTTCCGTAGAAAAGTTCATTTAGATCCACCCCCATTTCATTTTCGAAAAAGTGTTGGCACTCCTCAATAGAGCTTTTTTCGTAATGCTTTCTAAGGTTTTCTAAATTCTCTTGAAAGGAAAGATTGGGATCAAGATTGGGGACCTGAATTCGAATACCGCTATATTTGTCCATGTTGACTACATCTCTTCTTTCTATATCGCGGATTTTACCTAGGTAGAGGGCGTAGACTTCACTACTATTCAACATAAACTCTCTCATCATAGATCCGAAAAAATAAGGATCCATCCCGAAGGAATTATCTAATTTGGCTTGAATTTTACCTGCAGTCGAAATAGCTTTCAATAAACTTTCAGCCTTGTCCGAGCTATTGTAATATTCTTTTAAGAAAGAGGTTAAATTTTGGTGAATTTGGTTTAGCTCTTTACTATTTTTTTCAGCTCGTGCAGCATTAATATTACTACCTGCAAGATTCAATTTTTTGATAATCAACTTTGTACCGTCTTCATTTATAGAAGCGGCACTGTCCCAAGAAACTTCGGGGTTTTCAAAATGCCTTTTTACAAATTCATCTTCTAGGAATGATTGACGGAGTTTAACCCTGAAATCGGGAAAATTATCAGGTAAAACCTCTGATAATTCTACTTTATTGGCATTGAACCCTTTGAAAATGTGACTAATACTCTCAGATTTCTCAAAATCTCGAAGCAGAAATATATTAGAAAAATTAGGTTGTGCTGTAGTCCAATTAGTAAACCAAGAGTAGGTTTCTGTATTTAATAGTTGTTCAGATAAAGTTTTTATGAAACGTTGATGCCAACGGTATTTAAAAGAAGAATTATCGTTTATTTTATCCAATTGAGGATTGTGCTGCAAATTGACATTGAAAAAAGTGCCAATAATAAATAATGGGGGGACTTGGCTCTTTTGAATAAACTCATTCCGTTTCTCAGGGGTTTCTCCAACAATTTTTGTTATCCAATTATTCAACATTTCTGGCATAGCACGTTGGGCTGCTTGCTCATGTTTGGCACAAAATATTAGAATATTTATCTTTTCACTTTCAGAATATTTATTGAAGAGGTACGCAACTTTACCTCTTAGTAAAAATTCTGGGATCATCTCTCGCTCTATCAAATTTTCAGGATGAGATAATCGCGATCTTGCGCCAGGAAAATCTAATAAATCAGTTTCCTTTAAAAAACTTTTTGTATTTGCTAACAATTCTGGTTGGCTAAAAATCAATTCCGCACAAATTGCACAAAGAATTGGTTTTCTGAATGTTAATGTAATTTTTTGGCTTTGATCTAGGTAAAGAACTTTTGTTTCGGCTTTATAATCTGATTCTACCCTATCTGGCTCAAAATAAATTTCTTTAAGTCGCTTGACATCAAGTAAAGTTCCATGTTTATAAAGTACAGACTCTACTGGCAAATAGACGCTGTCCACGAAATTTAGTTTTTGAAATTCTTCTATCAGCGTAGAAAAAAGTGAGGTTATTTTTTCATTCTTGTTCCAAAGAATTGCAAAGACTTCTGGCCACCCTGCCGGTTGAATTTTTTCAATGATTTTTGGGATGATTTCAAAGAAATTTGAAGAAAGAACCTCTCCCGCTTTTTGCAAATGATTGGTGAAGTATTCTTTTATGTCAAGAATATCATCTTCTTCTAAGTTTTTTTGGACAGCGGGTTTATCTGTATAATTTTTTACTAAAATTTCTAAATCAATTGAAATTGTTTCTGACTTTAATAATGAGTCATGATTGGTTTTAATATCATTATAAAAACTATCTGAAAGAACTAAAATTATATCCTTTATAGACAATAAATCTGCCTTAATTGGAAACTTATCATCAATAGGTTTGTAATTAACAGAAAACCTCGAGACTAAACTGGTGGATTCTGATCCCCCACCTGGAGGATTAATTTCCTCGATAAAGTTGTAAGAAACATTATTCTCGTCTTGTAGGACCAATGGATGACCCTCTTCTGACAGCAAACTACTGATCAGGTAGGATTTACCAACTTGGCTTTCCCCATAAACAGCAGCAGCTGCATTGCTTTCTAATGCAAATTTTTTCTTTTTAAGCTTGCGGCGAAAATCAACCAAGTTATGGTAGGCATATTCACCTTTAGCGCCTTTCATTGATTCTGTTTCCTTAATCCATTTAAAGGCTTTTTCAATAAAACGGATTTGTTCGGATATAATTTGCACCATGACTTTTTTAATTAAATCTGATAAAAATTGATGTTATTAAATGCCCCTGAGTCTAACCAAAAGGTGTCACCTCCACTCATACTCTGTACTTGTAAGGAAAAGTAGGAGATAGGTAATTCGTTTTGATTTCTATCTTCAATATGCTCAATTTTTAAACTTTCTTTATCTTCTAAATAACTTTCACGAACAATTCTAAGTTTGTAAGGACTTTGAACCCTTAACTTTTCAAGTTCCCTTACCACTGTATCGTTGACTTGCCTTTTATCCACAGGATCTAAGTCAAATTTCTCAATCATTTTTTCTTTTATTTTCTCTTCATTAAAGTCTAGGAGAAAAAAGGGCCGCGTCGGATATTTTGTTGAATTTAATTGCCGAGTCCAAATGCGTAAAGGTAACTGGGACACGTCAATACTTGCGTTGTTTAGCTCAGGGGAGATGAAGGAATCCTCCACTTCTGATTTAGTAAAATATTCAGTGGTTGGGGTCATTTCCTGAATTAATTCACTTAAATCCAATGAAAATCCATTTAAACTACCTTTTGTAGCTGCATAATTTCCAATCATTGCCCCGACAGGAACAATAGATTTTGAATCTTCGAAATACCCTTTTCCATTATGAAATGGATACCAGGTTCCGATTCTATAGTTATCAAGAGTTATAAATCTATTTGGAGCAACAGCATAATACTTAAAAAACAAGTTGGATAAGGGTTTCAAAGCTGTAGGTCTACCAGTCAGTAAGACAATATCACAGCCATAGTATGAAAGTAATGTGGAGATTTTTCCAACCAAAGCGTCAAAAGTGCTCTCTACAATTTTTGAAATCTTTTCTTTATCGTAATACCATTGTAAATCTTTAATAGAAAAGCCAAAATGTCTTGAGAAATGTTCTAAAACTCGCTCTGTTGGTTTTGCTTTGCTGAAAATATCATCAAAACCTAAGCTTACTTTCTCGATTTTATTTTGTTTAAGCAATTCCAGAAAATGAGTGGCCACAGGAATTGACACTTGCAAATTAAAATCACTTCTTATTTGACGATCAGTAATGGATTGACGTGCGTTATCTTCGCCAAAGAAATCAAGAATTAATTTTTTCAAGTCTGCTTGAGGATTCTTTTTCAATTGGTTAGGTATGACAGCATCCTCCCCTTCAATGACAACTTTTCGAACTAAATTTTTTAATAAATCATCGCCAGCTAAATAAAAACTTTCCCAAAATAATGGTACCGGGGTCAAGGTACATTGCCCTGCATCATCGTATTTGTAGGCTGCAATCATGATATCTGAGGTACCTGCTCCAATATCTACACTACCAATGGTAATTGATTTCTTGTTATAATTTTTTAAATCAGGCCTTACTTTGCCGTAAAAATCAAAATATTCATTGCAATTGTTTTTGTAGCGTTGGGTCAACTCGGAATATAAAAAGACAAATTGCGAACAGGTTGCCTCATCATAAATCCAATCCATTTTCTCATTTTTAGTAGCAAGATTTTTATAAGCAGGCAATACTTGAACCAAGCTTTGTAATTCTTTAAGATTTACCTCTTTGGATGAAGTATCCGAATAATAGCGCTCTAAAATAACCGATGCATCTTCTGCACACTTCCTTAATGCAATCTGCTCCACTCTTGACATGGCCGTGGGAGCGGTTACAATAATTCTACTAATTCGACGAGGTTTGTTCTCTTCTCCCCACTTATGTCTAAATCTATAGCTATTGATTTGCATTTTAGCCTGAGCTAAAATTTCCAAAAATGAAAATGTCATCAAGGTCTTGCGAGAGTAAAATTTATCAATTACCCCCACCCCAGATACATTTAATGAACCGTCTGAGTTGAGTTGCTCAGAAATACCCTTGATCTGTAAAAGACTATTTTTTTGTGTATCACTACTTAGTTTTAGAAATTCCCAATCTTTTTGCTGAGGTTTTGAATCCCATAAATATCTCTTTGGGCTTGAAAAGGTTGTGATTTTCTCTACACCCGTATTGAGGTTAATGGCTTGATGAATGAGTTCTTTAGCCTCTACTCCCAAGCGAACAAGGCTTGGAAAAACAAATTGTTTACTCCCTTTTAAGGAATCTACTCCAAAATTTGCCTCCCTAAATGCAAGCCGCATGTCAAAGGGCTTTTCGTGCAGGTTAATTTTACCATTTTCAACCGGATTCGATAAATTAGTCAAAGATAAAGGCTCAACTTTTGTAAAATCATGATTATCAAAAAGCACCGCACAGGTACGGGAATTACCCATATCCACGATTAAATCTACGTCACCAAAAGCTACATTTTTATCCGAAAACAAGGTTATTTTGGGTAATACATTCAATTGCTGAATATATTTTAAGATAAAAATGTATTGAGCTAGATAATTTAATTTTGGTTTTTTGATTGTTAATTCATCCACAGATTTGACATCATGGTAAATTTTTAGAATACATTCTTCAACCCAATCGCAATTGTAAGGTGCTTTTGAACAAAAATCTAACAATGAAAATTCGTTATTGCAGATTCCATACACTTTTGATTTATCATAGGAACTCGCAAAAACCGGAGTCTCCATCAAATCGTGTTCCTCAAAATCTTCGTTTTCATAAGTTGTCCTCGTATCAAAGGCTAAAAGTAATGTATACTTCTTTGATGAATTGCTAGATTCTTCTGGCACAAATTTACAACGACACCAATTGGTTGGTCCAAATTCGGATTTTCCGTTGCCCCCTAAGCCAAAAAATGGGAAGGGTAGCCATTGATTTTCAAATTTATCCCATCTAAATCGATTTACTGAAATCTGAAAGCAATCCGAATTATCTCCATCGGATTCCATAGGTACTATGGGTTTATTTCCTTCTGAAAAAAAATCTCCTTTTATTTCCTCCCAATTGTAGGGTTTAAAAATACCATCTTCAAATCGACCTACTTTCCCGTCCGTCAATCCTAAACCTAGAAGATTATGTAAATCCTTTTTTTTGACCCAGATTTCGTCTTCGGAGAAATGATGCGCAATCTCAAGTTTTAATTGTTCATCTGTTAAATCAAACCATTCGTGAAAAAACATTTTGAAGTTATCATTCATGTTTATTTCCAATGGAACTGTAAGTAGCTGAATACCAGTATTTGCGATAAGATTCATTTCAATTTATTTAAGGGAACTTAAATTTTTATCCTCTATATTTTTTGATGTAAATAAAAATGAAATTAAAATTTCATTTGTTGAAGGTAACCTTTACCAGATTTGGTCAAATTATATCTGGGAAATTTGATTTTAATGGACTGCCTAGTAGATGATGATAAACATCAAAATTTAAAGCGTTTAAACTGAATTACCAAAAGTGTTGAACATTGATTGTTTTTTTATTTCTAATTTAGGTAAGGTTGTAAGTAACCCGTTTTTCGAACCACTTATAAGTTGGAATTTAAAGATGGGTATTAGCTTTTAAATAGTCAATAGGACTTTGGTTGTTCAATGATTGATGGGGGTGGTACCAATTGTAATCCTGTTGGAATTCCCAGGTAAGATCACGTAGTTCTTCAATAGAAGTAAATAAATAAGCGTCGAGATTTTTCTTGCATATTTAGAACAAAAAGAAAGTGGATTTTCATTGAACGGAAATCCAAATTCAGAAATCTTAATCTCCTATGCCTACTTGAAAGCCTTAGATAATTATTTCGATGTGGCTGCAGCCACGCAGTGGGCTGACTTGGCGAAATATGGAAATGAAAAAAGCTATACCGTCAACATGGTTTGGGCCTTGATTCACGCCCAGCAAGCAATAGATTCTGATTGGTGCGAGGTTTACAAGCTGACAGATAGAGTAAGAGAAAATAAAGAATTGGTTCAAGACATGAAAGAGGAAGCCATAGCCATCATTTTTGAGTATATGGATTTGTATCAAGATAATTGTTAAAAAAAGAGGGTATCAACTAAAATTTAAATTTATCGTGAAGATCTCTTGACTCGAATTTTAAAACAAACAAAATGAAAACACTTCTAATCGCTGCTTTGATTTTACTTTCATTTGGATCCTTGAGTGGCCAAACTATACAATCTAGCAATTATGGAACCTGGGGATATATAAAATCAGATGGAACCATCCAAAATAGCAACTATACCACGGTGGGCCATATAAAAAGTGATGGGACTATTCAAAATAGCAACTATACCACCATTGGGCATATTAAAAGTGACGGAACCATACAGAATAGTAATTATTCAACGGTGGGGTACGTAAAAAGCGATGGGACTATTCAAAATAGCAACTATTCGACTATTGGACATATCAAAGATGATGGAACAGTTCAAGACAGCAATTATTCTACTCTCGGTTATGCCAAAGGAATAGATAAAAGATGGGCAGCAGTTGCATTTTTCTTTTTTAGGTTCAATTAATTTTTAAAAGGAAAAGTTTCTTCATTCAAGTTTCATAATCATGGTTGTAGTGAATAAAAAATCTATTTTTTGGATACTAGTCCTATGTCTTTTTATTGGATGGTTTGGCTATTATCTTTTACCAGAAACTAAATTAAAAATTGGCCAAAAAGCAGACAAAATCATTATTAATAAAGCAAATCATGAACTATTGCTTTGTAAGAATGAAGATCTGATTGCCTCCTACAAGGTATCATTAGGCCGGAAAGGCCTAGGAAAAAAAACGATATTAGGGGATAATTTAACCCCTGAAGGACGGTTTCTGGGAAAAAAAAGAGGTCAGTCTGAATTTTACAAAGCCATCTCTATTGGGGAATGGGGGGAATGCTGCGGAGTGCTTATCCATGGTCAAAAATACAGCTGGGTGGGTAAATTCCAGCGTTGGATGGATTGGACTGAGGGATGTATTGCGCTGACAAATGATGAAATGGATGAAATTTATAATGCAGTCAGTAATGGTGTGATAATCGAAATAAATCCATAAAATGGTTTTATATCTCATATGAGATCAAATTATGTATTTTAAATAGTTCATTTATTTAATAAACCTATTTTTTCGCACACAATTTAGAATTAATCAAACAGCAGCACCAGGTTATTGGAAATATGAATGTCCTTTACCAAGACATCGATTCGGGCATCAGCAGGAAGGCATAAGACCTTAAGGAGTAGTATTTTTTGCGATATAGATTGTAGTTTATACTTCCTTATCCTCTTTCAATCTCAATCTCATTACCTATCCAATTCTACTTGAAAAAAGGGAAATTGAATTTCAATTAAATATTTCCCTAATTTTTGAACAAAAAATTAATTTTTAATCAAATAATATTAAAAATAAGAGATGATTTTTCGGACAGGAGAGCAAAGTTTGTTAACTAGAAGGAATTTGAAGGCACTATGAATCCTTTAGGGAAAGTAAAAACCTAAATAAAAACGATTAGAATGGAAATTTCCCTTGCTACAACCGCAGATAGAAATGAAATTTTTAAACTTCGGTATAAAGTATATGCTCAAGAATTAAGGCAACACCCTGCTAATACAGCAGCTTTACTTCAAGATCCTTTAGATGAATTCAACGTCTACCTCATCGCAAAAATAAATAAGGAAATCGCTGGCTTCATCAGCATCACCCCTCCTGATAAGAACATTTATTCCATTGACAAATACTTCACACGCAAGGAAATACCTTTTAAAGTAGATGAGGACACCTACGAAATGAGAATTTTGACTGTGCTTCCCTCCTTTCGAGGAAAGCCCATCGCGGTGGCACTCATGTGGGCCGCATTTCGATGGATTCAAGCCCTAGGAGGAAAAAAGATTCTAGCCATTGGCAGAGCAGAGGTATTGGACTTGTATGTAAAACTGGGCTTTACTGCTTCGGAAAAAAAAGTAAATTCCGGTGAAGTATCCTTTACCTTAATCCATGGGGAAGTTGAGGAATTGAATGGGTTCATAGAAACACATTTCAAAAGTTTATTTCAAAAAATAAAGCATCAGTGCACCTGGAAGTTAGGGATTGATTTTTTCAAACCCTCTGCTTGCTATCATGGAGGAGCATTCTTTGAAGCTATAGGAACAGAGTTCGATGACCTGAATAAGCGGCTACAAA
>Ga0194134_10002779_pt1 | contig 20008 bp, 8 predicted proteins | sample TA2KigOff0mmetaG_FD_148602 | JGI IMG/M metagenome (GOLD analysis project Ga0194134, IMG submission 148602) | Freshwater microbial communities from Lake Tanganyika, Tanzania - TA2015056 Kigoma Offshore 0m | ecosystem: Environmental > Aquatic > Freshwater > Lake | place: Tanzania: Lake Tanganyika... | reverse complement strand
CTCTTCTGGCACCAGCCGCATTACATGAACCAGGGCGGCCGACCCGCCGGGGCCGTGCGCGAGGGCGACTGGAAGCTCCTCGAGCACTACGAGGACGGGCGCCTGGAACTCTTCCACCTGTCCGACGACCCGGGTGAGACGCGCGATCTCGCCGCCGCCGAGCCCGACCGCGTGGCCGCGCTGCGGGGGCGCCTCGAGGCCTGGCGTCGCTCGGTCGATGCCGCGCCGATGCGGCCCAACCCCGACTTCGACCGCGCCGCCTGGGACCGCTGCCATGGGCAGGTCGACGTGAGCCGGTTGGCCCCGCTCCCGACCTCCGAGGCCATGCGCCCGCTCTTGGCCGACTGGCGGCGGGCGATGGACGATGCGTCGCATGCCGGTGTCCACAGCCTGGTCTTCCTCGAGGCGCGCGATGCGAGCGTCTCGGGCGAGAAGCTCCTGTACGAGACGCCGCCCCACAAGGACACCCTCGGCTACTGGGTCAACCCCGCCGACACGGCATCGTGGACTTTCGCCGCGCCGAGGGCCGGGCGCCACCGGGTCACCGTCCTGCAGGGCTGCGGCCGCGGCCAGGGCGGATCGGTGGTGGCCCTCGAATGCGGGGACTCGCGCCTGGAGTTCACGGTCGAGGAGACCGGGCATTTCCAGCGCTTCGTGCCCCGCGAGGTGGGCCTGCTCACGCTGGCTGCCGGCACGAACACGCTTCGGGTGATTCCGGTCCGCAAGGCCCACGCCGCGGTGATGGACTTGCGCCGCGTCATGCTCGAGCGGGTGGACTGACTGGACGGACGAGGGCCCTGGATCCATGACCTCCGCCGGCGACCGCGACCCGTGAACCCGAACCCGCCACGCCTCCGGTACATCGAGGCCCTGACGTTGGGCTACCTGGGGTGCCTGGCCCTGGTGCTGCTCTGGAGGCGCGGGGCCGCCGGCCCGGGATGGTGGGCGTGGCTCGCGATCGACGGGGCGATCGCCGCGGCCATCCTCCGGGGAACCCGGGTGGCCGGGACCTCGACGGGCGGCCTCCGGGCTTGGTTCGCCGACCTGTATCCATTGCCGCTGTTCATCCTCCTGTACCGGCAGAGCGAAGCCCTCAACCGTGCGTTCTTCGCCGAGCCCCTCGACCCCGCCTTCTTCGCCCTGGAGGCCCGGCTGTTCGGGTTCCAGCCAAGCCTGGCCTTTGCCGGGCGCTTCCCAGCCACCGTGCTGGCCGAGGTTCTGTACGCAGCCTACTTCGCCTTCTATCCCTTGATTCTCGGGTTCGGTGCGTGGGTGATCGCCCGCGACCGGGAGGACGGGCGGCGCTTCCTGGGCACCTTGGCCACGGTCTTCTACGCCTGTTATGCGTGCTTCCTGGTGTTCCCGGTGGTGGGCCCGCGCATCCTGGACCTCGGAGGCTTGTCCCCGCAGGCCCTGGCCGGGCTGGGCCTGACCGCGGTGACGCCAATGCCCGCGACCTCTCAGGCCGGCCCCTTCGCCCGCCTGATGTCGGTGATTTACGAGGTGTTCGAGGGGGCCGGCGGGGCCTTCCCGAGCAGCCACGTGGCTGTTTCATGCCTGGTGTTGCGGGAGGCCTTCGTCCGGGGCTTGGCCCTGCGGTGGCCGCTGGCCGTCCTCGTGGTCCTGCTCTGCCTGGCCACGGTGTACGGCCGCTACCACTACGCCGGCGATGTCGTGGCCGGGTTGCTGGTGTTCTGGCCCCTGGCCCGGGGGGCCGAAATCCTCCAGGCGGCCTACGGACACCGATGGGCTCGCCCGCGCGGGTGACCTCCGGGCCTGCCGATCATCCGATTCCCCGCCCGTAGAGCCGGTAGCGCTGGACCTCCACGCCCTCGAACACGGCCACCATCTGCTGGACGGCCTGATTGTCCTCGAGGATCCACGAGGCCTCGCACCGCTCGAAGCCCAGCCGCCGGGCTGCTGCCAGCGTCTCCGCGAACATCATGCCCTCGATGCCTCGTCGCCGGTATGGGCTGCTCACCCCGAGGGCGACCAACCGGAAACGCCGGGGTCGCCTCCATCCCAGAAGCACCGGCAGGGCCCGCAGGAGCGCCGGCCGCAGCAGTTCGCCCCGCAGCGGGCCCAGCACCTCGTTGACGTCGGGGATGGCCAGCAGCAACCCGGCGGGCTGCCCGGACGACTCGGCCAGCCACACGAGGCCCTCGACGAGCAGGGGCTTGAGCCGTTGCGCCAGGAAATCGATCTCCGGCCCGCTCATCGGCATCGCCGACCAGTTGAGCCCCCAGGCCTCGTTGTAGATGGCCTTCAGCGCGGGCAGCATCCGGGTGAGGTTCGACTGGGTGACGGCGGTCAGGCGCACCTCGGGCGCACGGCGTCCGGCGGCCTTCCGGAACCGATCCAGCCGCTCGATCGGGCTCCTGGCCAGGTCGATGTCGTACACCAGCAGGTCCTTGGCCTTGAGGAATCCTGCAGCCTCGACCAGGCGGGGCAGGTGCGGCGGGGTGTGAGGCATCATCACGCTGTTGGCGCGCCCGAAACCCGAGATCAGCAAGCCACACTCCTCGTTGATGTTGGGGTTCATGGGCCCCAGCAGGTGCCGGCACCCCTCCACCCTGGCCCATCTGGCCACCGTGTCGAACAGCGCCCCGGCCGCCTCGGGATCGTCCTCGCACTCCAGATAACCGAAGAAGGCCGTCCCGGGTCCGTGGGTGCGCTGGTGTTGCTCGGACACGATGCCGGCGATGCGGCCCACCGCGCGCCCATCACGCTGGGCGATCCACAGGCGTCGCCGCGCCTGCGACCAGAAGGGATTGGCCGACCCGAGAACGCCCGTGACCTCGATGCGCAGCGGCAGCACGCATGCGGCCTCGGCGCCCGAGATGCCCACCATGACCCGCCAGAAACGGTCCAAATCCCGTGGGGAGTCCCCGAGTTCGCGGACCTGGACAGGTGGCCTCATGGGGTTGCGGGTGCGGACGGGAGCATCGGATCGGGGCGGATTTCATCAAGAACTCAGGAGGGTCCGTTGCGGCGCGCCCCCCGGGGGCATGGCCGGGGCAGAGGCCGATGCCTTGGTACCGGCCATGGATCTGTCTCCGGTCAATGAAGGTTTTAAAAATTGCCTCCCGGATGGCCCCTTGGTCCGTGAAAATCCGCAGGAGTGTCGGGTGGGCGCTCCGACGGGAGTTGGACGGCCCCGGAAAGGCGGCGGATCGCGACGGGATGAGGGAACTAAAAAGGTGGGTGAAAAACCAGAAAAGAGGTTGCCAAGCATCGTTGGTCAAATTTTTTTTGTTGCGTATTCAAGACAGGAATTAGAATTTTTCTGATGTAATCCATGTTTCAAGCTCCTCAACGACCGCTGGTCCAGGCCCTGCCTTGGGTTTGCGGCGCTTGGATGCTCGCTTCGCCGGCGGTGGTGGTTGGTGAACCGCCTGCGGGCGGCGGTTCCGGAGGGGGAACGGCCCCGGCTGCGGCTCCATTTCCGCCGGTCTCGTATCAGGGCCGGTTGGTCGACGGGGGCGAACCGGCGGCCGGTTCCTACGACCTGCAATTCCGGCTCTTCGATGCCGCGTCGGCGGGCAACGCTTTGGGCGCCATGGTCCAGCAGACCTTGACCGTGCAGGCGGGCGTGTTCACGGCCTCGTTGCCGCTGGATCCGCTGGCCTTCCCCGGGGCCGACCGGTGGATCGAGGTCAGCGTCCGGCCCACGCCGGCGGCGGGCGTTCCGCCGGAGCAGGCCCCGTTCACGGTGCTCGAGCGCCAGCGGGTTCAGGCCACCCCCTATGCCTTCAGGGCCCTCAAGGCGGTTTCCGCCGACACCGTCGAGTCGGTGCCCCTCCAGAGCCTTCCCCCCAGCGTGCCGGTCCTCGACGCCGGGGGCCGCCTGTCCATCAGCCTCATCCCGGAGGCCGTCGCCCGGACCAATGCCCTCGGCGACCTGGGTTCGTCCTTCCAGGCCGCCCTGCAGGCCTCCAACGCAGCCACCCTCGCCGCCATCGCGGCGCTTGACCAACGCGTCGCCCTGCTCACCAACTCGGTGGCGCTCCTCGAGGGTCGGATCAACGCCTTGACCCAGACCCACGCCCAACTCCAGGCGTCGCTCGAGGTGGCGGCCGCCCCCACCCGGTCGGGCTGGATGGCCGCCTCGACCCTGCCCGCCGATCCGGGCCTGGTGACCAACGGCTTCGCGGTGGTCTCCTCCGTCCCTGCGCCCGGATGGATGCCGATCTCGGCCGCCTCCGCACCCACGGCCCGTTCGGCCGCCGCCTCGGTCTGGACCGGGCAGGAATGGATCATCTGGGGCGGCAGGGTGGCCGGGCAAGCGCCGTCAGCCACCGGCGCCCGCCTGCGTCCCGACCTGGATGCGTGGACCGAGATCACCGGGCTGGACGCCCCCTCGGCCCGCAGCGGCCACACCGCCGTGTGGACGGGAACCCAGATGATCGTCTGGGGCGGTTCCGGACCCGAGGGCGCCCTCAACACCGGTGGCCGTTACACGGCGCAGCCTCAGGGCTGGACGTCGGTTTCGACGGTCGGGGCGCCCTCGGCCCGCAGCGGTCACGCCGCCGTTTGGACCGGCAGCCGCATGATCGTCTTTGGTGGGCGCAATTCGGCTGGCCTGCTGGGCGATGGTGCTGCTTACGATCCGGTCACCGACCAATGGTCGGCTCTTCCGGCCACCGGAGCCCCGAGCCCCCGGTTCGGCGCCACGGCGCTTTGGACGGGTTCGGGTCTGTTGGTCTGGGGTGGCGAGGGCGAAACGTCAGCCTCCAGCACCGGTGCCCTGTTGCCTTTCGCTCCGGATGGCACGCCGGCCGGCAGTTGGCAGCCCATGACCACCGCCTCGGCTCCCTCGGCCCGCCGGGCTGCCGCGACGGCTTGGGATGGTCGACGCCTCTATTTTTGGGGCGGTCAAAGCTCCCTGGGAGCCCCTCTGTCCGACGGTGCGGTGTGGGATTCGCAATCGAACGCCTGGTCCGCCTTGGGAGCCTCCGGCGCACCCACCGCCCGTTTCGACGCCGCCGCCGTGTGGACCGGCGAGGAGTTCGCCGTCTTCGGCGGTTCGGGCCAGACCGGTGGCCAAATCGGCCCGCTGGCCACCGGGGCCGCCTGGAACCACGCCACGGGCACCTGGCGGCCGCTGCCGTCCCAGGCGGCCGCCTCCGCCCGTTCGGCTCCGCTCTCGGCTTGGACCGGTTCGTTGTGGCTGGTCCACGGCGGCGTCACCAGCACGGGGGCTCCATTGGCCGATCCCCAGCGCCTGGAGGTCCGCCCGCCCTGGTTCCTCTACCGCCGCAGCGCCCTGCCTTCGTCAACCCCGCCGCTGACCCCGCCATGATCCGACTCCTGTCCCTCCTCCGGCACCTTGCCTCTCCGCTGCGGGTGGCCTTGGTCCTTGGCCTTGGCGCATCGCTGCCGGCCTCCGCCCAGTGGATCACCCAGACCAACCAGCTCAAGGCGGGTTGGAACGCGGTGGCGCTCTTCGTCGATGCCAGCCACGCCCCCATCTCCGACGTCATGCCGGCCGATGGCTCCATCGAGGAGGTCTGGCTTTGGAAGCCCTCGTCGACCCAGCAGTTCATCGACAGCCCTCAGGTGCCCACCGGCACCGGCTCGCAGTGGTCCAAGTGGACCTTCAACCTCGGGCCCTCCTCCGAGCTGCAGCGGCTGATCCCCAACGCCTCCTACTACGTGAAGGTCAAGGATTCATCCACGACCTACACCTGGCGGCTCAAGGGCAAGCCCGTGGCGCCGCAGTACGCGTGGACCAGCTCGGGCCTGAACTTCATCGGATTCCCGGTGCCGGACGGCACGATGGGCTATGAGCGCTTCTTCCAGCCTGTGCCCTCGCTGTTGGAGACCGCCGAGATCTACCGGTCCCCGGGCGGGGCCTTCGGTGCGGGCAATCCGGCACGGGTCTTCGACACCGCCCGCACGGTGTTCAGCCGCGGCGAGGCCGTGTGGATGCGGGTGGCCGCCGGCTACAACCGGTACTTCGGGCCCTTCGAGGTCAGCCTGTCGGGCAACCGGTCGATCCAGTTCGGCAAGTCCGGCACCCAGGCCAGCTTCCGCATCCGCAACCAGTCCCGCTCCACGAATGTCATCACGTTGCGGATGCTGCCCTCCGAGGTCGCACCCGGTGGCCAGACTGCCATCGTGGGTTTGCCCCCGTTGATCTTGCGGGGGGAGTTGGATGAATCGACCCTCAAGTACACCGGGGTCTCCCTGTCCACGAATCAAGGGGGCGGTTTCTCCTGGACCCTGCCCCCCCAAGGGCGACCGGGTGCGGACGTGCAGGTCGTGCTGGGCTTGGCCCGCGACGAAATGGCCGGGCGGGCCGGTGATCTGAGCGCCTGTGTGCTTCGCCTGACCGACGCGGCGGGACTGCTCCAGGTAGACTTGGGCGTCGGGGCGAACAAGGCGGCCAATGCCGGTTTGTGGGTCGGCGAGGCTCGGGTGACCCAGGTGGTCCAATACCTCAGGACCTTCGAGCGGGATCCGGTGGGCAAGCCGGTCGTCCGGCTGACGGAAAAAGACGGCGCCTACGCTGTGATGGCCACCAACGAGGTGGCTGGGGGGGTGAGCCGTCCGTTCCCGATGCGCGTCATCCTGCACAACGACGGCACCAACACCGTGATGTTGCAGCGGGTGTTCCTGGGCATGAATCCCCAGACCAACGCCATTGTCACCACGCAGCAGCGTTTCCTGGATCCGGCCCAGCTCGCATCGGCCCGGCGCATCTCGGCTGCCCACCTTCCGTGGTCGGCGCAGAACACCCCGTGGCCCGCTACCCTCACCAGCAACGTCTATCGGGTGGAGATCTCGACGCCCTACGACGCGTCGTCGGTCAACCCCTTCATCCACCAGTACCATCCTGACCACGACAACCTGAACGCGTCCTTCACCCAAGTCTTGCCCAAGGGACGCGAGTCGTACTCGATCAAGAGAACCCTCTTCCTGAGTCCGCAGGCGGCCGGCTTCGACTACCAGAGTCGGACTGCCGGTTCGCTGGACATCAACGGGGTGTACGACGAGACCCTCGAGATCGGTGGTTCGGGCGCCAATGCCCGGACCTTCCGGGTCCTGGGCACCTTCACCCTCAACCGCATCAGCGACCTGCCAACCCTGACGCGGTGATTCGCTCCCTTTTCCCATACCTTTCCCAATCCACCCTTTCTGCAGCCACCCCCAACCCCAGACGCTATGACCCAGTCCCTCCAGAGCCCGTCCCTCCTGCGGAGTCCCGCCTCGCCCCTCGGCCGGGGCAGGATGGCGGCTTTCCTCGCGCTGTTGCTCGGCCTCGTCGCCGGCCTCGTCCCAGCCGTTCCGGCCCTTCAGGCCCAGAACGGGTTCCCGCCCAGCCTGATGTCGTACCAAGGCTTTCTGGTGGACGCCAACGGCAACCCGCTGGCGCCGAGCAACCCGCAGAACTTCTCGGTGGTGTTCCGTGTCTATGGCGTGTCGTCGGGAGGATCCTCCCTGTGGACGGAGGCCCAGACCGTGACCATCGACAAGGGCAACTTCTCGGTGGTGCTTGGAGAGGGTGGCACCGAGGGGTCCGAGGTGCGGCCTGATCTGGCCACCGTCTTCAACTCGAACAAAGCGTCGGATCTGTACCTCGGCATCACCGTCAAGGGGGTGAGCAATTCCGAGATCTTGCCGCGCCTGAGGTTGTTGACCTCTCCGTACGCCTTCCTGGCGCGCACCGCCAACAGCCTCGCTGGCAGCGACGGGGCCTCGCTCATCAATTCCACGGACGGACGCCTGCGCATCAGTCAGGCCCTCCAGACCACCGGCGGCAACAACCGAGGGGCCAATGCCGTGGACTTGCAGGTGGCGCGTCTGGCGACTGCACCTGCCCAAGTGGCCAGCGGCACGCTCAGCGTGATCACGGGTGGTCAGAACAACACGGCTTCGGGCGAGTTCTCGGTTGTAGCAGGTGGCCGGGGGAACACCGCCTCCGGCATTTCCTCGGTGGTGAGCGGTGGTGACAACAACACGGCCTCGGGCTTGCGCTCCATCATCCCGGGTGGCGAAAACAACGTGGCCAGCGGTGTGTGGTCATTCGCCGTTGGTCGACGGGCTCGTGCGACGCATGCCGGAAGTTTCGTCTTCGGGGACAGCACCGACGTCGACAAGAATTCCAGCGGTGACAACCAGTTCCTCATCTCGGCGGCCGGGGGCGTGGGAATCAACTCGGCCCCAGCCGCCGGTTCGGCCCTCACGGTTTCCGGAAAGCTGAAGGCTGGCAGCGCCGAATTCGACTCGATGAACGTGGCCAACCTCTCCGCCACCTCCGTCTCGGGCTTCGGCACGGTGCCGCTGGGCGGGATCATCATTTGGTCGGGACCCGAGAACGCCGTCCCGACGGGATGGGCCCTTTGCAATGGGCAGTCCGTGAATGGTCGGCCCACTCCCAATCTTCGTGGCCGGTTTGTCATTGGGGCATCGGACGGCCGGGGTGTCGGCGGCGTCGGCGGTGCCGAGTCGGTGACGTTGACGGTCAACCAAATCCCGGCGCACAACCACAACGTCTCCGGGTCGACGACGACGAACGGCGAACACAGTCACGGTTACGACGATATGTATTTTTCGGAGTGCTGCCCGAACAACGGGTGGTTGGGTTCTGGGCGCAGCGACAGAGACAATACCCCGCAAAGCATATGGCGAAATACGGCCAACGCCGGAGCACACTCGCATACCTTCAATGTGACCTCCGGATCCACCGGCGGCGGCCAAGCCGTCGGCATCATGCCGCCCTTCTACGCGCTCGCCTACATCATGCGCGTCCAGTGATCGCGGTCTCACCCCCGGTGGACTTCCAAGACGCTGCTGCCATGAAAATCCTTCCGCTCTTCCGGCTTCTGGGACTGGTCCCGGTGCTGTCGGTGAACCTGTTGGGGCAAGCCTTTCCCAAGGAGCCCTTGGAACTGCGACAGACCTCGGCGACGGTCAATCTCGGGTCCTTCCGGGGTGTCCCCCTGTCCAACATCGGCAACAACCCCGTGGGTTCGGACGGTCGGGCGCCGGCCGTCGGAAGCCAGGTGCCGCCTCTGCCTTCAGCGGCACCAACGGTGCGTCAGTTCCAGTCGGTGATGAGCTTTGGTGGGGGTGTCCGGATCGGCGGATCGCCCGCCAATCCACCGACGCTCACCGCCAACCAGAGCTTGGTCGCCAATGCGGTCAGCTTGAATCTCCCGCGGTTGGGTGAATCTCGCCCGACGCATGTGCTTCTCCGGGCCCGGATCGGCAGCCCATTGGTGGCGCGCGGCGTGGATTTCCTGTTCGGCTCCATCATCCCGGTGCCGGACACCGACGAATTTGGCACCTTGCTGTCCTCCCGGAATCCAATTCTCCGACCGGAGGATTATTGGGCCGCCGAGCCGTACAGCACCAATGACCACACCGGAGCCCCCTACTACTGGAGCCCGAACGCCCGGGTGGTATTCGCCACCAAGCCGGGCGCGGTCGAGATCACCTGGAGAAAGGTCCAAGGCTCGCGCATCGCCCCAGGCACGGTTGCCAATCCGACGAATTCCGTCCTCGAGGTCGGTCAGTACTACACGCTCTTCACCAAGAAGGTGATCGTCTCCGGTTCGCTGATCAAACCGTCGCGAACCATCTACTGGACGCAGGGGGATTTCACCAAGATCGGCAAGCCGGTCGCCGTCCCGGGCAACCGGGTGTCGGACATCGAGGTGGCGTACAACGATCAGGTTCCCGCCCGGGTGGCCAAGGAGTATGAGGGCAGTCTTCCGGTGGTTCCCAACAACGGAACCAACGTCCTCCAAGAGACCCGCACCCTCTGGTTCGACCGGTCCACGTCCCAGATCCTTGCGTACAACGCCGAGGGACGGGTCTTCGTTGAATTGCTCGGCGATGCCAATCCCGACAAGCGGAGCCGCAAGCACCTGGGTTTCGAAATTGTCGACATCCTCCAGCAACCCACGCCGCAGAACCTGGTGGTGGAACTCGGTGAGCGACTTTGGCCCTACGGTCTTCCGAGGACTGTGAGAACCAATTCCTTCGACTTCGCCGACGCTTCGGCAGGTGGCTCAAATTTGATCCCCGATGTGCTGCCCAAGCTGGGAGATCGTTTCATCGAGGTGAACTCGCCCAGCTCAGGTCAGGCCAAGGAGTTGTACGCGATCCGCGAGACCAAGAATCAGAACGACGCGCTGGTGTTCTGGTTGGAGGAAGGGGTCGAGGGCCTTCTCTGGCCTCGGGTGTTCGCCCGCTACACGATGATTTGGCCCACGGACGTCACCGACTACAGCCACTACTTGCGACCCACGGCGATTTCGGCGGCCGAAGCCAAGACCACCGGGGTGATCATGGACGCGGCCAATGCGCCGCTCCTGCTCTACCAGGATGCTCCTGAGCAACCGCGTGCCTTCCTGGAGCCGGATCTGACCTTCTACACCCACCTCACCGCCACCTACCCGGCTCACCGCTCCCTGCTGCGGTACACCAGCGGCAGCAAGATGCTCTTCGAACGGGTCTTTTCTTGGCTGGATGCCAATCTCGTGGCCACCAACTGGACCGGCACCGTGGTCACGAATCTGGTGGCCTGGAATTTTTCCACCCGAAGCCTCGCGCTCCCGGCCACCTTGGAATCGCCCCGTATCGATGTCCGGACCGTGGACGTTGGCCAGCGGGTTCTGGCTCCTTCAGGCGAGATTGGTGGTGCCGGCAGCACCAACTACCTCGCGGGCTTCATCCGTTCGGGTCGCTCCTATCACCCGGGGGCCTACAAGAATCCGTTCGCGGCCGGCTTCGAGGCGGCAAATCAGGGGGCCATCATCCCGGTCAATGCCATCCCGGGCAGCAACACCCTGGAGGTCTGGTGGTTCCGTCGCAACGCCACCTTGGTCCAGGCGGGTCTCAACACCGTGGCCTGGCCATCGGTTTTCGGCCGCTACACGATCCAGTATCCCACCAACCCGCGGGAGATCGTGCTGGCGAGCAACGCCGGCACCGGCGGCCTCGATAGTCTCGAGGCCAAGGGCTCCATCTACTACGAGAACGACTCCACCGCCATCGGCTACAATCCCAACGAAGAGCATGCCCTGATGATCGGTGGTCAGGGCTGGGCGTTGCGCGACGACCTGAACATCACTTCGGGCGGCAACTTCTCCTCGCTGCCTTTTGTGCTGATTGACCACACCGGGTCGGACGGACGTCCCAGCATGGCCGTCTTCAAGGTTCTTCGTGAGAAGCCGGAGGCAGGTCTGCTTTTCGACTATGTCGTCGAGGCCGGCCGCATCCTGCAGGCTCCCATGCCGTTGCCGCTGTTGCCCCCGCCGGTGGAAGGAGAGGGGGTGGACCGGGTGAACTACAACCTGGAGATCCGAGCGGCTTCGGGGCAGGGCAATCTGCCGGTCAACTGGTTGGAGTCACGCGACTCCAACGGCCCCTTCCGCCACTACAAGTCCTTCAGCATCCGGGATCGAAAAGATTCGTTCTGGGTGTATCGCGGCTTGCATCAGGAGCCCAACCTCCAGTCCGGCCGGTACAACGCCAACACCAAGACGTTCACCGCTTTGCCGCAGGCGACAGCGATCTCCGGTCGTCCCTTCAAGTACTATATCCATGCTTCCCGCAGGGCAGAGGGGTTGATTGTCAAACCTTCGTCCGGCGTTTCGCTGCCCGACTGGATGGTGAGCGACAGCGATGCTGGTGGAGTCTTCCTTTCCGGAACCCCACCCGGAGGCTCACCCGTGCCACGGCGCCTCTATGATCTGGAGGTCATCGACGTGGGCCTCGGTCTCACCAATCGCCACACGGGTGCCAGCGCCTTTTCTCTGGAGGTGAAGACCAGTGGTGCCGAGGCCACCCAGCTTGCGTTGGCCATCGTCAGCCAGACTGTCGATGGTCAATCGGTCACCTACACCGGACGTCCGCCCTTCCTGGCGGATCGCTCCACCGACGCCAACAGCTTCCGGATGCGCTTCTACTACAAGACCGAGGAAGGTTTCGCTTGGCCTGGCCGGCCCCCGGTCGCTGTGGGCAGTATCGTGCCCTATCTGCGCCCCCAAGGATCGAGCAGTGCGCCGGATGCCAAGGCAACCGCGTCGCTCGACATTGTATACCGGCCCGCGTGGCCGGCCCTGCCGCCGGTTCTGCAGCCCGGCCAAACCCTGACGGGCCCGATGAATGGTCTTCCCGCGATCCGGGGTCAGACCAGTGCCGAGGTGCTCTACCAGCAGTCCGTCGCCACGAACATGACGCTCTCGAAACCGAGCGTGGTGCTCATTGATCCGACGCAGAAGAAGACCAAATCCCTGGCCTCGGTCGAGTTGACCCGGCTGCCCTCGGGCATTCTCACCGAGGCGAATCAGGGCCTGACCTACTTCCCCAACCTGCCACCCCATCTGGCCTCCCGCGTGTACTACGACCCCAACGTCGGCACAGGGGGGTCCCTCGTGCTGAAGGGTGAGTTCAAGGATGAGCCAGTGGGCGAGAAATACCTTCAACTCAATGTCCTGAGGGGCACGGCGGCCAAGCAGGACCTGCAGTCGGTGCTCGACCTGTGTCCCGCCTCTCCCGCAGACGAGAAGACGAAGTGGGACAACTTGGTGAACGGGCTGACCGCCGTGGTGGACACATTCATGGAGAATCCCAATGTTCCAGGGCAGTACGTCCCCGATCCTGCGCTCAGGACCAACGTCACCGTGGGCAACATGGTCGAAATCCGCAGCAGCGAGACGGCCGTCGACTCCTACGCCTTGAGCGCCTCCGGCCCGGGCTTTGGCATGGTGACGGTGATCGTCGGCAATGGGCGGGCCTTCACGCCCCCTGGCGAACCGGTGTCGGTGCATGTGCTGCGCGTGGCCGGGGGCCTGTGGCCCGGCGAACTCAAGGTGGTGCCATCGGCCAATCCGCTCAATGAACTGCTGACCTTGCAGCACACGCCCGACCTCGCTGGTCGCTTCGACGAGTTCGAGTACGAGTGGCGCATCGGCGCCCCGGTCGATGGCGCCCCGCCGCCGATGGACGCCGGGATGACCCAATGGAAGTCCCTGCAGTCCGGTGCCGGCCTTCCGAGGTACACCCTGGGTGGGGCGGGCGTGCAGGTGCTGGCCGACAACTACCTGACGATGCGGTACCGGTCGGTGAACACGGCCGACCCGGTCATCGGGCAATGGTCGCGCTGGACCGAGCCCCAACTGGCCGAGGGCTGGATCAAGCGGGTGTTGGCGGGCATCAACCCCTTCCAGCAGCGGGTCAAGGATCTCTACAACAACGCGGTCAACACCGACGTCAGCGTCATCAGCCAGGCGGGTCGCCGCTGGGAGGGCGCCATCGCCCTCAACCTCAAGAACATCAACAATTCCGGGTTGGTGGAGATCTATGAGACGGTGCTCCGGCGCGGACGCGACCTGAGCATCGACGCCGGGATCAACTACGGCCCGGCCAACGACGCCCTGCTCCTGGTGGCCGGCTACCTCAACGACCTGTACACGCTTCTGGGCGACGAGGCTGCCGCCGATGCGGACAATCCCACGATCGCCACCGGCACCGGAGGCGCCTCCGACGGCAGTGTGGCCACCGCCAAGTTCAGTTTCGCCGGCCAGATGGCGTCGCTGCTGGAGGAAGAGTTGGCCCTGCTGCGCGGTCGCGACGACTTCATGCAGCCTGGCGTGCAGACGGCACCGGCCTACAACCGCCTCTATTGGAACTTCACCCGAGGCATCAACTCCGGGGAGGTGATCTACACCGAGAACTACAACATCAAGGACCTCAACACCGATGGTGTGATCGACGCGGCCGATGCCGCCAAGGCCTACCCGCAGGGGCATGGCGACGCCTATGGCCACTACCTCACGGGCCTCAAGGGCTACTATGGCCTGCTCATCAACAACCAGTTCGACTGGGTACCCCGTTCCGAGGCCGTGACCATTCTCGGCAAGGCCATCCAGGTGGACTATGTGGACGAGCGGAAGTTCGCCGCCGCGGCGGGCTCGGTGGGTCAAACCGGTCTCGAGGTCCTGAAGTTGGTTTTCCGCCAAGCCTATCGCTCGGAAGGTTCGGTTGGTTGGGACCGCTTCGGCGAGACCCGCCGGAACACCAACCGCGTGGTCACCACCGAGCGGCATTGGGGCCTGGACCATTGGGCCACCCGGGTCGGTCAGGGCGCCTACGTGAATTGGGTGGTGGGCAACTCCATGTTGCCCGAGGTGGATCCGGACCCGACGCATGAGGGCATCCAGAAGATCGACCGCACGACGGTGCCCGAGTTGGGCCAGTTGCCCTTGATCTACCGCGAGGTGCAACAAGTGCTCGACAATGCCGAGGCGGGCCTCACACCGCTGGGCTTGCCGCGCGACAGCCTGGCGCTGGACATCAATCCCAACGTGGTCACCGGTGCCAGTGCCAAGGGACACTTCGAGCAGTTGTACGACCGCACGGTGGGCACCCTCGAGAACGCCGCCATGGCCTTCGAGGAGGCCCGGACGATGTCCGCGGCCATCCGCTCGGAGGGCGATTCGCTCGAGGAGGTGAAGGCGAAGATCCAAGACAACGAGCGGGCGCTGACCACCAAGCTCATCGAGCTGTATGGCACGCCCTACACCGATGACATCGGGCCGGGCAAGACCTACCCGCAGGACTACTCGGGTCCCGACCTGGTCCACTACTTGTACGTGGACATGCCCGAATACACCTTCCCGGAATCCACCGGCGAGAACGGCCGGGAGTTCAGCATCCCGCTGCCCGGGGTTCCCAAGGCTTGGGAGACCAACACATCGGGCAATTTCTATGGCATCTGGGAGGCGGACAAGGCGGCCAACTCGGCCTTCTACAACGCCATCCAGTTCCCACAGTTGACCAATTTGACCATTACCGTCACTTCCGAAGGATACACTCCCCGGCCCCAAGGATGGAGCGGTCGCCGAGCTTACCCCGGCCGCATCCAACAGGCCATTTCTGGAACGGTGGCTGCGGAACGGCGGTTAGCCCTTTCGCTGGATGACGTCATGGGCGGGCGCGAGGACTTCCAGAAGGCCGTCGATTTGTTCAGGGCGAATTGGCAGACCTCTGAAGAGATTTACTCCAAGCAGCGGGATTTGGCGGTGGCCAACCAAGTGCTCGACTCCGTTGTCATGGCCAACGATATCTTTGAGAAGATTTCAGAAAATCTTGAGGATACGGTGGCGGACATCGCCGAAGGGATTAAGACCGCCTTGCCGCAGTCGCTCATCGCGGGATTGGCTGCCGGCGGCGACCTCACCTCAGCCGGGCGGGCCGCGGTTGACGCAGGAAAAATCACCTCCAAGGAGGTTCTCAAGGCTCTCGACATTGCACGAATTGTCGTCGTCAGGGCCCTCGAGTTCGCCACGGCTACCGCCGAGCGATGGACAGAGTTGGACTATATCCAGCCGCGTGAACGGAGGATGGAACTTCGCCAGTCGCTCAACGACCTGGCGCTGCAGTTGCAGGATGTCCACGCCCTGCTCTGGACGGTCAACCAGCGCCGGCGCGAGCTGGACGACGCGCAGATGAAGCTCCGCAGCCTGGTGGCCGAGGGCGAGCGCATCCAAGCCGACCGGCAGGCCTTCCGGTTCCGGGCCGCGGCTGCCATCCAGGGTTACCGCACCCGCGACGTGGCCTTCCGCCTCTTCCGCAACGAGAAGCTCGACCGGTACGAGACCTTGCTGGATCTGGCGTCCAGCTACTCGCTCCTGACGGCCAACGCCTACGACTACGAGACCGGCCTGCTGAAGGGCCAGAGCGGCAGGGCCTTCGTGGACCGCATCCTCCAGGCCCGCGCCTTGGGCGTGGTGCGCAATGGCCAACCGCAGTTCACCGGCAGTTCCGTCGGCGACCCTGGCCTGTCCGGCGCCCTGGCCGAGATGAACGCCGACTGGCAGGTGCTCAAGGGCCGTCTCGGGTTCAACAACCCCGACGCCTACGGCACCACCGCCTCGCTGCGCACCGGCAACTTCCGCATCCTTCCCGGGACCGATGGCGACACCGCCTGGAAGGACGTGCTCAACCGCGCCCGTCGGGACGACGTCCTGCAGGACGTCGACGTGCGCCGCCTGTGCATGCAGTTGGACCGTGGCGACGGCCTGGCGGTGCCGGGCCTCATCCTCGAGTTCTCCACCACCATCGCCGACGGGCTCAACCTCTTCGGCCAGCCGCTGGCGGCGGGCGACTCGGCCTTCCATCCGAGCGCCTTCGCCACGAAGATCTTCGGCATGGGCGTGGCCCTCGAGGGCTACAAGGGCATGGACAACCCGTTCCCGAACACCGGGGCGGTGAGCGGTTCCGGGGCCGTCTCGCCGGCCGACCCGAACCTGGCCTTCATGGACTCCACCGCGATGGCGGCGACCCCCTACGTGTACCTGATCCCCGTGGGCCTGGACTCCATGCGCAGCCCGCCCCTGGGCGACCAGAGCACCATCCGCACCTGGTCGGTGCAGGACGTGACCGTGCCGATGCCCTTCAACATCGGCAGCTCGGATTTCTCGACCAAGCGCCTGTGGCAGAGTTCCGAATCCCTCACCGAGGCGCTGTTCTCGATCCGCAAGCACCAGGCGTTCCGCCCGGTGCCGACGGCGGCCGTGTTCACGCCGAACATCTATGGCGGCAGCGGTGGGCTGGCACGCTCGCAGTTCACCAACTCACGGCTCATCGGCCGGTCGGTGTGGAACAGCCAGTGGAAACTGGTGATCCCCGGCCAGACGCTGCTGAACAACCCCTCGGAGGGCCTCGACCGCTTCCTCCAGAGCGTGAAGGACGTGAAGCTGCACATCGTGTCCTACTCGTACTCGGGCAACTGAACCATTGCTGACCATGCGAATCCTTCGCCATCTCCTTGTGGCCGCGTTGTTGGGGGTGCTGGGGCATCAGGCCTTGGCCTTCCCGCCGCTGCCGCATCACACCGTGTACGGCTTGGTCCGGGATGAGTTCGGCAATCCGCTGATCTCGCCGGGCACCGAGCTGACGCTCGAGACCCTGGCCGGCACGACCATCACCACCACGGTGGTTCCCGGTCTCGAGGCCGGGGTGAACTACCGCATCGAGGTGCCGGTGGACGCCGGCCTGACCGCCGACCTGTATCGCCCGACGGCGATGCGGCCCACGGCGCCGTTTCGCATCCGCGTGAAGATCGCGGGCCGCACCTACCTGCCGATCGAGATGAAGGCCAACATGGCGCTCTTGGGCCAGCCGGCGCAGTCGTCGCGGGTGGACCTGACCCTGGGCGAGGACACCGACGGCGATGGCCTGCCCGACGGGTGGGAGCGCTCGGTCATCGCGGCGGGCAACCTGGGCCTCACCCTCGAGGGGCTGAAGCCCGGCGACCGCCTCAACGGCAACGCGCTCTCGGTGCTGCAGGCGTACCTGGCCGGAACCTATGCATGGGATCCGAAGGACGGCTTCCGCCTGGACATCGTGGAGTTCTCGGCCGCCGACCCGGTGCTGGAATTCATGGCCCTGCGGGGTCGCAGCTACACCATCTCGGCCTCGGACGACCTGGTGACCTGGCGGCCGATGAAGTTCCGCGTCCAGGGTTCGGCGTCGGGATCCCCGGTGTCCTTCCACCAGACCACCCAGCTCACGCGCGTCCGCGCGGTGGTGATGGGTGCCGACCCGGGCTCCGCACCGGTTCCCGCCCCCAAGTTCTACAAACTGCTGGTGAAGTGACCCGGCAATGAGCGGTGACACGCCGAGGGGAGGAGAACCTGGATCGCGGTCCCGGTCCGGTTCGATGAACTGGGCGGCGGTGGTGGTGGGGTTCCTGTTCCTGGCCGTCCTGGGGTTGGTGGTCGGGCTCCGGCGGTGGGGCTCCCCGGCTTCGATGGCGGCCATGGAGACCGTGGGCCGCGACCGGTTGATCCTGCGGGATGGGCGATGGATGAAGACCGACGAGACCAACGCATTCACCGGATTGATGGTGGAGTTCTATCCCGACGGGACGCTGCTGTCGCGCTCGGCGGTGTCCAATGGCGTGCTGCACGGGGTCTCGGAAGGCTGGTGGACCAACGCGGTGCTGGCCGTCCGGGAGGTCTTTGTGGCGGGCAAGTCCCACGGTACTCGAACCAAGTGGAACGTGATGTCCCATCGGATAGCCGAAACCACCATATCACAGGGTCAGATCCACGGATACCACCGGGAATGGCACACCAACGGCACGTTGGCCTTGGAGGTCACGATGTCCCAGGGCAAGCCCCACGGCCTTTCGCGCAAGTGGAGCCCCGACGGTTCCCTGGCCGGGCAGTGGACCCTGAGCAACGGCGCCGTGGTCGCCAAGGTCACCAACACGGTGGAACTGCAGGCCCTGGCCCAAAAAGGAGGCACGCCGTGAGGTTCGAACAAATCATCGGCTGGTTCTTGTGTTGTGCCGTGCGGATTTGGCATCACGCCAAGTTGCCCGCCCTGGTGGGAATGCTTTGGGTCGCGATGCTGAACCTCGGGATGGCCGGGCAGGATGGAACAAAGACCGTCGTCGGTGACTACGCTGTCCACACGTTCACCAGTCCTTCCGGTACCTTCACACCGTCATCCTCCGGGGTCGTCGAGGTGCTGGTGGTCGGCGGCGGCGGTGGTGGTGGTGGCTCCTATGCGGGTGGCGGCGGTGGTGGTGGTGGATTCGTCTCCAGCACGACGTATGCGGTCAATGCGGGGGAGGCGATTTCGGTCTTGGTGGGCGGAGGTGGCAAGGGTGGCACGTTCGGTATCCGAGGTGCGAACGGTGGGGAAAGCCGCTTCGGTTCGCTGGTCGCAGCCGGTGGTGGCGGCGGCGGCAGTTTCGGAGACTACACCACTGCAACCGGTTTGGCCGGCGGGTCCGGTGGTGGATCAGGGTGGCAAGGAGTCGGCGGTGCCGGAGTTGCTGGCCAAGGCTCATCGGGCGGACCCTTGGGGACGTCTCCGGCCAACCACGGCGGTGGCGGTGGCGGTGCCGGGGGAACTCCTGACAATTCCGGAGTCGGCGGTCCTGGACTGGCCAGTTCCATTTCTGGTTCTTCCGTCTATTACGCGGGTGGCGGTGCGGCCGGCACCGATCACTCCATTCGTCTGGCCGGCGGGGTCGGTGGCGGCGGTTCCGGTGGCGATGGAGCCAGCTCGAATCGCGACGGTCTCGGAGGTCAAGCCAACACCGGTGGCGGTGGTGGTGGTGGTGGTGGTCATTCGACCACCCCGGTTGGCGGGGATGGTGGCTCGGGCATTGTCATCGTCAGGTACCTCTCAAGCTCGATCAATTTCGTCGACACCGCGGCCAGCGACACCTTCTCGAACTACTCCGGTACTCTCGCTGGAGCGGATGTGGACGCGAACACCACGCTGGTCTATGGGATTTCGGGTGTCACAGCGGTCGACGGGGTGTTCACCAAGGTGGGGACCTACGGCACGCTGGTGGTCAATTCCGCGACCGGGGCCTTCACCTACACACCGGATCCGGTCGCCATCAACCGGTTGAGCGCGAACGCCTTCGACTCCTTCTTGGTGACGGTGACCGACAACGCCACCCCGGCGCTCTCGTCGACGGCGACTCTCTCGGTGTCCATCACCGCAGCGAACGACGCTCCGACGATTGCCGCAATCCCCGCCCAGACGACCTTGGAGGATACGGCGACCGGGGCGATTGCGTTCACGGTCGGTGACGTGGAGACGGCGGTGAATGAGCTGACGGTGACGGCGACGTCGTCGGATTTGGGCGTGGTGGCGGCGGGCGGCATCGCCTTGGGCGGCAGCGGAGCCAGCCGGACGGTCACGCTGACGCCGGTGGCCAATGTCAGCGGGACGAGCACGATCACGGTGACGGTGGCCGACCCCGGTGGTTTGACGGCGACGCAGAGCTTCGTGCTGACGGTGACTGCGGTGAACGACACGCCGACGATCAGCGCGATTTTGGACCACACGACGCTAGAGGACACGGCGACCGGGGCGATTGCGTTCACGGTCGGTGACGCGGAGACAACGGTGGGATCACTGACGGTCACGGCGAGTTCTTCGACTGAGAGTATCGTGGCGGCGAACGGGATCAGTTTGGGTGGCAGTGGTGCATCCCGGACGATCACGCTGACTCCGTTGG
>Ga0194134_10002764_pt1 | contig 20075 bp, 21 predicted proteins | sample TA2KigOff0mmetaG_FD_148602 | JGI IMG/M metagenome (GOLD analysis project Ga0194134, IMG submission 148602) | Freshwater microbial communities from Lake Tanganyika, Tanzania - TA2015056 Kigoma Offshore 0m | ecosystem: Environmental > Aquatic > Freshwater > Lake | place: Tanzania: Lake Tanganyika... | reverse complement strand
AAGACCTACGTCCGTGATCTGCTAAACATGATCATAAGGGCGTTCGGTTATGATCCGCTGACCTATCCAGTAGTAGGGGGGAGTCCCACGAGGCAAGATCAATTTGGGTTTTTTGGTGATCCAAGCCTTATTACTAAGGATTTAGGTTGGGTTCCGAAGGTTGATGTTACAGATGGAATCATGGAAATGGCTCGGGATTTCCGCACGAGAACAATGTGACTACTAGTCAGATTAGAACGGGAGTGCGGATAAACATAAAGTTTATAGTAGGGACCCCGTCCTTTTTTGCCGTATTTCTTCGCCGTTAGAGCTGGGTTAAGTCATAATGAACTGTTGGGAGCTCGAGAAATGCGAGCACGGTAGCGCTCAGTTGAAATCCAGAAATAAGTCTCAGCAGCCGATTTTACTCGTTCAAGAGTCTTCGCTCCCAAAACTGGTGCGATCTTGGGCTCTGGCGCACCATGCTGATTGGGACTGGATGTTCCTTTCCGGCGACTACTTAGGGTTGCAACGCTGGAGAAGCGGTCTTGGGGATTGCTTCTCCTATATTTCTATTGCTCAAGAACTGGAATTATCTGCTCAACGTCTTAAGAAGCCCTATCTACGGTGGCTATCTCAGCTAGGTCACAACCATCCGGAGCCAGCTTGGTGGGCATCGCGTATTTCCGAAAGGAACACTCTTGTAAGTCCGCTTTTTGAGAATGTTTGCCGATTAGCCTCTGTTGAAGAACTAATAAATAAATCGTGTCGGCCAGTACTCATAGTGTCAGACAATGCCGCCATGTTGGAGATGCTTCAACAGGTAGATTGGTTAAAGGGTAGAAAAATATTTAGATCGAAGTTTATAGAATATTTTTTCTCAATGTCGTCGGTTCATTTAGAGCGTAAATTACTTAATTCTAGGTATGTAACGAAATTATTGTTTGTTTTTCGAACACTGCAACTAATAAAGCATGCACTTCAGTCCAAATTTGCTAGCAATGGCAGCATTCCTTCTGGCCTGACAAACGCTGTCCTGTTACACACCTTCGTAGACGAAACAAACTTTTCAACAGACTTCGTCTTTCGCGACCGTTATTTTCCTGGTCTTGAGGAGTTTCTTAAGAGGAATGGGTTTGAAGTGCTGGTGCTACCTGTAATGTTTAATCTGACCAGGAGTATCTGGAATGCTTGGTCATGGACAAAATCATCTCCCACCAATTTTATCAATCCGTTCACGTTATATCACTTTGTTGATTATATTTTCGCGCTGCGAACTGCCTATCGAACGGCGTGCTTACCGATAGGGCCATTAAGGTTTGAGGGAAACGATATAGCGCCCCTGGTAAAGGCCGAGGCAGCACGAACCTCCTTTGACTCGCTGCTTCAAATTTTATACCTTCGACTTCCACTTAGGCTTCGAAATTGCGGTGTTAATTGCTTGGCTTTGATAGCCGAATTCGAGAACATGATTCCTGAAAAAATGCTTATTCTCGGATTTAGAAGTCATCAGCCCAGTGTTGAGCTTATTGGTTTCCAGCATAGTGCTATTTATCCAAACCTTCTGTGCCAGTATTCACCCATAGAGGAGCGAGATATAGCGCCAACATATGATCGTGTGGTCTGCAATGGATCTCGCTTTAGGGATGTCTTAATTTCGGAGGGGTTGACACCGGATATTGCAGTTGTGGGAGCCGCGCTGCGCTACAAACACCTTTGGACAAATGACACGTTAAACGGCTTGCGATGCCAGTCCAAGTCAATAGATATTTTCGTGCCTCTATCAATGGTGACTTCCGCCAGTGTTGAGTTGTTGGATAAGTTGCTCATTGCTTTTGGCTCCGATGCCACAGTCTGCGTGATGTTGAAGGCACACCCCATGACGACAATTGACATCATCTTGTCTGCTTCCAGACTAGCATCACTTCCGGCGCACTTTAGGATTACCAAGGATGCGGTGGATTCAATCCTTCCGCATACTCGTGTCATGGTTGGGCTGAGTACATGTACTATGTTCGAGGCGGTTGCTGCAGGCGTGCCAGTTGTCCGCGTTCATCGCGAATCGGCTCTTGATCTAGACCCGCTTGCATATTTAGGTGGTTTTTCTCCTTCAGTTCGGACAGGGCCTGAATTGTCAAAGGAGGTCCAACGTTTGCTAAATTTGTCCGATGCTGAAAGAGCAGAACTGTACCAAGAAGGTCGGAAAATTCTTGCAGAGTCATTTCATCCCTGCGATATAGATGGGTTGAATGCTTTCCTACCATCAAAAGCACGGGTGCGGGCAATTGCATAAAAATGAATATTTCGACTGCGTAGTTGAGATTATTTAGATGCTTTCAGGTTTTCAGAATTCATCAGTATTGGTCACGGGTAACTCCGGATTTAAGGGATCTTGGTTGTCGGCTTGGTTGCTGCAACTTGGGGCCAAGGTGGTGGGGCTCTCTTCGAGCGTGCCGACTGCGCCCTCTCATTTTTTGGCGGGAGGCTTTTCTGGTCGAGTGGATCAAGAATGGGGGGATGTTCGCTCTCCGCAGGTCTGTGAGTCGGCTATAAAGAAACATCGGCCTGACTTTGTCTTTCATCTCGCTGCACAGCCACTGGTTCGCCGCTCGTACATTGATCCGCATGAAACCTTCGCGACCAATACGGGAGGGACATTAAATATGCTGGAGGCACTGCGTCTTTCTGGTCACCGATGTACGGCGATCTTCATTACCAGCGATAAGTGCTATGACAACGTTGAGCAATTTTGGGGCTATCGTGAAAATGACCGTCTCGGGGGTAAAGATCCCTACAGTGGTTCAAAAGGTGCCGCGGAGCTCTTGATAAGAAGCTACGCGGCTTCTTTTTTTGGCGAGGATTCGCCAGTCCGAATTGCTGTGGGCCGTGCGGGCAATGTGATCGGTGGGGGAGATTGGGCTGAGGACCGAATTATTCCTGACGCCGTTCGCGCCTGGTCAGAAGGCGAAGTTCTGCAAATTCGCAGTCCGCGCGCAACCCGTCCATGGCAACACGTCTTGGAGCCATTGGCAGGGTATCTGACATTGGCATTGCGTTTGGCCTCTGATTCAACACTGCGCGGTGAAGCGTTCAACTTTGGCCCCCCTTCGGACCCAAGTTATTCGGTGTCAGCGCTACTTGAAGAAATGCAAAATCACTGGCCCGGTGCACAATGGCAAGACACCTCCGTGCTCGGCGCAGTCTATGAGGCAGGATTGCTTAAATTGTGCTGTGATAAGGCCCTGCATCTGCTGAATTGGCGGCCACTGCTGAGTTTTGCTGAAAACGTTGAAATGACAGCGGACTGGTATCGCGCTTACTATGGCAAATCTCGCGACATTTGGGAACTTACCCAAGCTCAGGTTAGTAGTTACCAGCGTTTAGGTAGTGAGCGGGGAGCCGTATGGGCTTGATCGACGGGGTGGTTGTCACGCCACTTAAGGTTGTGCATGTGGCTGGTGGCGATGTCTTTCATGCTGTCAAGAAGGGGGATCCGGGTTTTGTCGGTTTCGGTGAGGCCTATTTTTCGGCCATACATCATGGGGTAATAAAGCCTTGGAAGCGACATCGCCAAATGACGCTTAATTTAGTAGTAATTACTGGCCTCATTCGATTTGTTGTTCATGATGACCGGGTTGGCTCTCTTTCATGCGGCGAAACGGTCGAATTTCGGGTCGGACTTCCTGGCGCTTACGGGCGGCTAACAATCGCACCGGGACTCTGGATGGCGTTTCAAGGAATCGGGCAAGGGACGAATTTATTGCTCAATGTTGCGGATATCCCTCATGACCCCACCGAAGCAGATCGTGGTGATGAAAATAAATTCGCATTTGATTGGTCGAAAATATGAAAGTTGTAATACTCGCGGGAGGCTTCGGTACTCGATTATCCGAGTACACGGATACCATCCCAAAACCTATGGTGACCGTGGGCGGGCGTCCAATTTTGTGGCACATCATGCGCACTTACGCATATTTTGGCCACAAGGACTTTTATCTGGCCCTTGGCTACAAAGCCGAACTGATAAAGGAATATTTCCTCCATTACCGTACACTTAATGCCGATTTTACAGTTGATTTAGCGAGCGGTATGGTTACATCTCACCAGACAGATGATGCAGACTGGCGAGTGACTTTAGTGCATACAGGGCAAGAGTCGATGACGGGTGGGCGCGTCAAACGCTTGCAGTCGTTCATTGGTAATGAGCCCTTTATGCTCACTTATGGTGATGGAGTAGCGGATATTGATGTAGATGCTCTCCTAAAATTTCACCATAGCCATGGCAGGATGGTGACCGTAACGGCGGTGCATCCGGGTGCGCGCTTTGGTGAATTAATGATCGAATCTGATCAAGTACGCCGCTTTCAGGAGAAACCACAAATGGGGCACGGTTGGATCAATGGGGGATACTTTGTGATTCAACCTGAGTTTTTTGAACTCATAGCTGGAGACTCAACTACTCTCGAGCGTGAGCCTCTGGAGCAAGTCGCTCGTATGGGGCAGTTGATGGCGTACCGACACGATGGGTTCTGGCAGTGCATGGACACTAAACGAGATCGTGATTCGCTAGAGGAACTGTGGGAAAGCGGAACAGCAGTTTGGAAAGTATGAAATCTGAAAAGATTATTAGATTATCCAAGTCCTGTATTGGCGAAGCCGAGAAGCGCGCGGTGATGGGTGTGCTGGATCGTGAGTACTTGGGTATGGGAGCCGAAGTACAACAATTTGAAAAAAACTTAACGGAATTTTTTACGCGCCCTGCAGTATGCGTTGTGAATGGAACTGCTGCACTTCATCTTGCCCTACAAGCCTGTGGAATTGGTCGCGGTGATGAGGTCTTGGTGCAATCGCTAACTTATGTCGCCAGCTTTCAAGCCATTTCGGCCACTGGTGCCACTCCCGTAGCTTGCGATATCGATCCAGATACCCTAACGCTCGACTGGCGGGACGCGGAAAAACGTTTAACTGTGAATACCAAGGCGGTGATGCCGGTGCATTACAGCGGTGGTGTAGGCGCTTTGGACGAGATTTATGCATTTGCTCGTAAGTATGGTCTCCGAGTAATCGAGGACGCTGCACATGCGTTCGGAACAACTTATCAAGGAAAACACGTCGGTGGGTTTGGTGACATAGCTTGTTTTAGCTTTGACGGAATAAAAAACATTACGAGCGGTGAAGGTGGGTGCATTGTTACTGATGACATAGAGGTGCTAAGAAAAGTACAAGATGCACGTCTACTCGGTGTGGAAAAAGATACGGAGAAACGCTACAGCGGAGAACGTAGCTGGGAATTTGATGTGACTGCGCAGGGTTGGCGTTACCATATGAGCAATATCATGGCGGCTATTGGAATTGAGCAACTCAAACGATTTGATGACCTGGCACTCGCTCGACAGGAAGTAGGTCGGAGGTACCAAGAACATTTGGGATCACACGGCAAGATTCAACTGCTTCAGCATGATTGGGGGGAGGTCGTTCCGCATATTTTTTCAGTACGCCTGCCCGTAGGCGTGGATCGTTCAGCGGTCAGGAAGTGCTTGCTTGAGTTCGGAATACAAACTGGAGTCCACTATCAACCAAATCATCTTCTGGAGCGTTTCAGGATTTCGGGTGGTACAGATCTCCCAATAACGGATACAGTTGCAGGGCGATTGCTCACGCTACCACTCCACCCCGAGGTATCTATTGACGATGTCAAGTATGTATGCAAATCGCTATTGGCGATAGTGTGATGACGGTCGACGATTCTTTAGTGTCTAAGCTATCGAATAAAGAGCCGGAGATAAGTATTGTAGTCAATTGTTATAATGGCGCTAATTATTTGGGTGAAGCTCTCGAAAGTGTTATTGCGCAAAGTTGGCAGGATTACGAACTGATTTTCGTTGATAATCATTCGACGGATAACTCTCGAGAAATATTTAATACTTACCGCGATAGTAGATTTCGATGTATCGTGCCTGATCAATTCATGCCGCTCGGGGCCGCCAGAAACGTTGGCGTATCGCATTGCGCCGGAAAATACATCGCGTTTCTAGATGCAGATGACATTTGGCTGCCTTACAAGCTTTCGTTGCAACTAACCGAGATTTCAAGAAGTAAGGCAGATGCCCTATATTCACAAGCAACTATGTTTTACGCCGATGGGCGAGAGCGCTCATATTCACGACGCAAAATTAGTTCAGACATCAGCTATGCCAGCTTGGTAACAAGATATGACTTATGTTTGTCCACTCTTATTCTTCGTAAATCATTCTTGCAACGACTTGATCGGGTCTTCGACGAAGGGCTTGAGGTCGCAGAGGATGCCGATTTACTTCTAAGGGTTGCCCATAGAGGGCGAGTTCAATTTATCCGCGAAATAACAGCTCGTTATCGAGTGCACAAAGGTAGCGACAGTTGGCGGAAACCGGAAGCATTTCTTAGCGATCTTGAGCGTATGAGTGCTGATTACCACTCCCGAGGAATAGACCCAAGCTCGCTGCGACCACTTTTTGATACAGCCTACTGGGTAGTCACCATAGCAAGATGGGCTGAAGGCAATCGATCGGGCGCTCGTCACTCACTTAACGCGGTGCGCCGACGCAGCGTGCGTATTTACTTTATGCAGGTACTGCTGCTATTTCCATATCATATGATTGCTCCGCTCCTTCGAATTACGGGCAAACGTGTCATCTGAGCGCAGCCAGTTTTAGTCGATATGTACGCATTTCTGGGCTTTAGTACTGTCGTGACGCTGATTCTGCTGCTACCTTTTAGGTTAAAAGTCGGTCGTATTTTGTATCTGGCGTACTGGCTCTGTTTGACTTTCGTGTTTGCCATCGCAACACAAGAGTTTGGTTACGATACTGCGAATTATGCAAACTTCGTTGAACTCTACTGGCAGGAGCCCATTGAGCCTAGTCTTGCTAGTTATATGTCCGGAAGCGCGATGATACTGATTGCAAAACTTACTTCCGGATACAACTTTGCATTTACTTTGATCTTAGTTTCACTCATTTTTGTGCCATTAATGTTCCAACGCGAGATTTACTCGTTGAACTTCGCGGCAGCTATTTTTCCGGTAGCTATTTTTTTTGCGCTTGGTAATTTTAAATTGGGCCTCTCGTTCCCCTTTATTTATGGGTACTTTTTCTTCCTATCGCGATCAAATTTAAAAGTCGCTAGCGTATTCCTGCTTGGTGCTGTCGTAATGCATCCTCAAAATGTAATTCTTGCAGCGATGACTCCTTTAATATTTTTCATAAATGGAGTGCGCTTAAAGTTATGGCATACCGTCTTAGTTATCTTTATTTTTGGGGGAGTAGCGCACTATGTGCTAAGTCGCCTCGATGAGTTGCCGCTATTTACGCGATATTTTTCTGACGAGGTTATACCGAAACATGAAATGGGCGCAGGTGCGAGATTCCAACTAATTGAAGCCGCTTACCAGACGTTATTCCTCAGCCTCTTATTTTTGGTGCGACGTGAATTTTCTTCCACTAGATTAATCTTCATTGGTTGTGTCGCTTATCATGGTATGCGGCTCGGACTTTCGTTAATACCGGTTCTTGATGCAAATCTAGTCGGCCGCGGTCTTTTGCCTTTCATGGTTCTTGATATATTTGTCTTGGCGAGAGTTTTCAGCTCGCGAGGATTGGATTATCGCTTGGTATATGGATTTCAGATAATGGCACTCACCCGGCTCGCGGCTACTTTGTGGTTAGGTTCCCTCGCGAATGCCATTGAAACTCATTTGAATTGATACTTCGAATGAAATCGATTTGTAGATAACTATTTTCAAAACTTCTGCGCGCACCACGTTTATGCCGCTTCTCAAACCGGATTCACCAACATTGATGTCTCTGTTCAGATCGCCGATTACAGGTGGGTCGATTTGGTCTTACAACGATTCTTTCACGGATGCAGGTTCCAACGTGTTCGGAAAATGGCAGGGTATTCCGGTGCTTATTAATCCGGGTAGATCGTTATTTGATCCGTCTTGTATGGGTGCTTCAGTCGTTCCGAGGCGTAATAGTCTGGTGAATGATTTAAAGAATTTACTAGATTCAAATCGATCTGTGCGAAGAGAATGTAAACGGTTTATTAAATCGGTAAAGGAAGTCGCTAAAGAAAACCATATCCGGGCGCGAGTGCTGATAGTAGGAGGAGGGACTTTAGGTGTAGGTGTTTCAAAATTGTACGCTGACCTTGACATTGATATTATTTCTTTTGATGTCTATTGGAGTGATGTCATTTCCTTTATTGCAGATGGTCATGATATTCCACTTATAGATAGCTCTGTACATGGCGTTTGGGTTCAGGCAGTACTAGAGCATGTTCTCGATCCGCCAAAGGTCGTTGCGGAGTTACATCGAGTACTTTGTGCTAGTGGAAGTGTATATGCTGAAGTTCCCTTTATCCAGATGGTTCATGAGGGTCCTTATGACTTTGAGCGCTTTAGCCATTCTGGTTTGCGTTGGTTATTTCGAAATTTTGATGAAATATGTTCCGGAAGTGTAGATGGTCCATGCACCGCGCTTCGGTGGGCTATAAGATATTTCGTCTTGGGTGTAACACGTTCAAGGCACTTGGCCGCTGTAATTTATTGGAGTCTGCTCTGGTTAAGTTGGATGGATCGCCTAGTTCCCGAGCCCTGCCGTGTTCTATCGTCCTCCGGATTCTTCTTTTTGGGAAAAAAATCGAATTCAAAGTTTGATATGAAGTCTATTGTAAGTTACTACCGCGGTGTTTGATGTCATAACCATGGCGCAGACGGATTGAGATGCGTCTAATCTTTGATGCTAGGCATATGCAGAATCCGTATACGGGACTTGGCCGCTATACGGCCTCGCTGCTGCGTGCTTTGTTGATGTCTTACAGTAAGAAGGAACTAGACCTAGTTGTATTGTTAACTGAGTGTGATCCACTTAAGGTCTGTGCTGAGATAAGAGAGGTTTTTTTACAGGAAAAATCTGGTCGCTGCAGCATTCGCTTCGTAATCGGCAGTCCCTTTTCTTTGCGTCAGCATTTACTTACCGCGTCGGAGATTAATAAGCTAAATGGTGACATGTACTTTTATCCTCATTTTGATCCGCCCATTGGAGTGAAGACTCCATTCGTATTTGTTGTCCATGATTTTCTCCCGTTGAAGGTTGCGAATTATATTCAAAGCCATCGGTTTCTAAAGCGCTTATATTTTAAGTGGTCTATACAGTATGCTATTTCTCGTGCGAAATACTGTTTTGCCGTATCAGAAAATACACGCAGAGATATTTTGAATTTGGTTGGGGCTACTTATTGCGATAGAGTTTTTGTGGCGTACGAAGGATCGGGATTAAAACCATCTCTTAAGGTACCTAAGACGTCAAAATTCCTTGTGCCAGATAATTTTTTGCTTTATGTTGGAGATCGCAGGCCGCATAAGAATCTGGTTCGGGTTATTGATTTATTCAATTCGCTGAGAAGTTGCTCTGCCTACTCTGGCGAACTCGTTATTGTTGGTTCTAAACGTAATTATGGTGTCGATGTAGACGCTTATGTCGGGGATAATCGTAAAGTCCACTTCACGGGGAATATTCCCGATGATGAGTTAGCAATCCTGTATCGATCGACTGATGCTCTCGTATTTCTCTCGGAATACGAGGGTTTCGGGCTTCCCGTTGTCGAGGCGGCAGCTTATGGAAAGCGCATGATTTTGTCGGACGGAGGTTCGCTAGGTGAGATAGCACCTCCATGGGCATGCGTCATTTCGCAGACGTTGAGTCTGCAAGAAGCAACCATAGTTGCTGCCGATTATCTCGCAGCGAGTTTCGATATAGACCCGATTTCATACAATTCGCAGTTTGATTGGGAACTGACCGCTCGCAAGATTTTTCCTGAGGCATATCTCTAGTATGTGTGGCTTGGCGGGATTTCTTGGCAGCAAGGGGTGCACATCGATATCAAGTCGGGCTGCTGTGCTGCATATGTCCGAAAAGTTGTCACACCGAGGTCCGGATGATAGCGGGGTTTGGATAGATGATGATGTCGGAGTTGCCCTCGCCCACCGGCGGCTTTCTATTCTTGATTTGTCACCAGCGGGTCATCAGCCTATGGCCTCGCCCTCAGGGCGATACATTATCGCTTTCAATGGCGAAATCTATAATCACCTTGATATCCGCGCTTCACTGGATTCCGGTGATGACGCATTAGGACGATGGCGCGGTCATTCGGACACAGAAACAGTTCTTGCGGGATTCGACAGGTGGGGGATTCAGCCGACACTTGAGCGATGCATCGGGATGTTTGCTTTCGCTGTGTGGGATAGAGAAAATCATACGCTTACCTTGGGGCGCGATCGTATGGGTGAAAAGCCCATGTATTTCGGTTGGCAGGGGCAAGGGGCGGCAGCCTGTTTCCTTTTCGGCTCCGAATTGAAGGCGCTCAAGGTGCATCCTTCATTTTCGGCAGAGGTTAGTCGGGAGTCTCTAGCTCTGTACATGCGTCACAGTTATATTCCAGCGCCGTATTCCATCTTCCAAGGTATTTTTAAGCTGAAACCAGGTAGTTTATTAACGGTTTCATTGGATAGGCAGGAACCTGTGATCAAGGTTTATTGGTCGCTGGCCGAGATGGCGATAGCTGGCAATAGTTCGCCAATACTGGATTGCCCGGAAGCGATAGTGGATGAATTAGAGGTTTTGATCAAATCTGCGGTTCGTCAGCAGATGATTTCGGATGTGCCGCTGGGGGCTTTCTTGTCGGGGGGGGTTGATTCCTCTGCGGTCGTTGCGATTATGCAGGCGCAGTCAGAGTTGCCGGTAAAGACTTTTACAATTGGTTTTGATGAAGCGGGCTACAACGAGGCGGAGCATGGAAAGGCGGTAGCGCGGCATCTTGGAACTGATCATACTGAGATGTATGTCACGCCTCGACAGGCGCAGAATGTGATTCCCAATCTTCCCGGCTTATATTGCGAGCCATTTGCCGATTCGTCGCAGATCCCGACATTTCTTGTTTCGCAACTGGCCCGCCAGCAAGTGGCGGTATGCCTTTCCGGTGATGCTGGAGATGAGTTGTTCTCTGGATATAACCGCTATGTGCTAGCCGGAAGTATATGGAGGAGGGTTTCACGTCTGCCGCATGGAATACGTGCACTGGCTGCATCAGGCATCCGAGCGATGTCGCCTACCGCGTGGAACCGCTTGCTGGATCCTGTGCAGTTCATGATGCCCCATTCGTTGCGGCAGGCAAATATAGGAGATAAGTTGCACAAGGGGGCGGGTGTATTGGGTGCGCAAGACATAGATCAATTGTATCTTGGGCTGCTGACTCATTGGGAGCCGCAGGGCTTGGTAATCGGTGGACAAGAGCCAGCGAACTGTCAACGTGGTATGCCGATCGGGCTTAAAGGCTTGGATAGCCTGCAACGTATGATGGTTTTAGATGCGTTGAGTTATTTGCCGGACGATATTCTGGTTAAGGTGGATCGCGCGGCGATGGGCGTGTCGCTGGAAGCTCGAGTGCCATTTCTGGATCATCGGGTGGTTGAATTCGCTTGGCGTATACCGCAATCGATGAAACTGCGCGATGGCGTCGGCAAGTGGATTTTGCGTCAAGTGTTGTATCGGCATGTGCCCAAGGAGTTGATCGAGCGGCCGAAGATGGGTTTTGGTGTGCCTATCGATGCATGGTTGCGTGGCCCACTCAAGGATTGGGGGGAAGATTTGCTGGACGAGGGACGGTTGCGGCGCGAGGGTTATTTCAACCCAGCACCGATTCGCACTAAATGGGCAGAGCATTTGTCCGGGAAGCATAATTGGCAACAACAATTGTGGAATGTGTTGATGTTTCAGGCATGGATTGAGGGGCAATAGCTAGACGTGGCTAAAGTCGTTATTGCGCTTAATACGGCATGGAACTTAGTGAATTTCCGCTCTGGGTTGATCCGTGCGTTGGTAGATTCTGGATATCAAGTAGTAGCAGTAGCCCCCCCGGACGAGTATGTGTCACGTTTAGCGGCCTTGGGTTGTCGCTTTGTGCCATTGCCTATGGATAATAAGGGCACACATCTGGGTCGGGATCTGTTGTTATTGTGGCGTTTCTATCAATTACTGCTCTACGAGCGGCCTAATGTTTATTTGGGTTACACGATTAAGCCGAATGTCTATGGCTCTTTGGCTGCTCATGCGTTGGGTATTCCGGTCATAAATAATATTGCTGGCTTGGGTGCCGTGTTTATGAAAGATCGTTGGCTAACCCGCTTGGTATGTGGGTTGTATCGACTGGCCTTATCGCGATCAGCCAAGGTATTTTTTCAGAATGATGATGATCGATATATCTTTGTATCAAGGGGCTTGGTGCCCGAGGCAGTGGCTGGCGGGCTTCCGGGTTCGGGAATTGATCTGGATATGTTCGCCCCGGTGCCATTGCCCAGCCAACCGCCTCTGCGCTTTTTGTTGATCGCGCGGATGTTATGGGACAAGGGTATAGGTGAGTACGTTGAGGCCGCTCGTATTTTAAAACAACGCGGCATTGAGGCAGAGTTCTGTCTGTTGGGTTTTCTGGAGGTAGAAAGCCCTTCGGCCATTTTGAGAAAGCAGATGAATGATTGGGTAGCAGAAGGGGTTGTTCGTTACCTTGGTGTTAGTGATAACGTCCAAGAAGAAATCACGAAGGCAGGCTGTGTTGTTTTGCCCTCTTTCTACAGAGAGGGAACACCCAAAGCTTTGCTTGAAGCAGCTGCGATGGCGCGGCCCATTGTGGCCACAGACTCTGTGGGGTGTAGAAATGTCCTGGAAGACGGTGTAACTGGCTATTTGTGTAAGCCCCGGGATGCCCCGGACTTAGCTGAAAAGATGGAGAGAATCGTTAGAATGACACCAGCAGAGCGTGAGGTCATGGGGATGCGTGGGCGAGTGAAAATCGAACGTGAGTTTGACGAACAAATAGTCATCCGGAATTATCTAGCGGCGATAGAAGCAATTCTCGAAAAAGCACCTGTTGTAGTGTAGTTTCCTGTCAAATTAAGAAACTGGGGGTAAGGCAATTCTGTTGTTCGGCAGTATTTCACGGCAAAAAGTTTTGTATTGAGCAGACGCGACTTACTGAGAGCTAGATTATGGCGATTCTGAGAGAAGTGGATGCCGGGTCGCCGGCATGTGACGTGATAAGTAAGCAGAGAGTTGTAAAGATGTCATCCGATCAATTTTAAGGTTAAGGCCACTGGATCAGTTGCGTAGGTAGATTTCTTATCTGCGCTATAGCTGCCGTGGGCGGTATGAGTGCCTGAAAGATTTATGGTACTTCCCATCGGTTCAGCGAAATTTGCGATCAGGAATATCTGCCAGTCTCTGGCATTAGTTGAACCCTGCCTTTCCCAGTCCCCCCAGACAAAGTAGCTTGGTTGTGACTTCCACGCTCCTGCCTTTACTGGAAGAAAACCGTTTGATTTGTCCGCTCGTAAGTCCATGATCTAGTTGAACCAAGACGAAGGACCTTGTGGACTTCGTCGTATTCTCAAGCGCGAGGTATGCAGAGAGAAATGGCTGGAATAGGGAGAGCCAGGCTCGAAACCGTCCAGGTGGGGCAGTGGGCGAGGTCCGGATCTTTCCCCCTCTGCCCGCTGGCTTGATTGACGGTGATACTTCGACCCTTTGCAGCCGGTCGAAGACTAAGAAAGCAGACGCCCAACTTTTGAATTCAATGGCTTATGCGGCTTTTCGCGCAGGTCCCGTGGACCGCAGGGTTGGCCATCACTTTATGCACGCCTCGACGAACTTGACACCAAGCGGCGTAAGAACGACAGCATCTGTCCCTTTGTAGATGGTCACAGGCTCAGACCCCATCATGACCCCACCCTTCAAAATAGCTGGCCCGATACATTGCATTCGCATTAGGTTAAAAACACTCACCTGATACGTTGAGGTATCGATGCCCACTATCTGCATGATCTGTTCTTTCTTTAAGGGGTAGTCTGTAATCGATGAGAGATTGCTGACGTGACCTTCTTGTTTGAGTATCTCGTAGAAGTTATTAAGAATCGCCGCCTCAATGCCCGTGACATTCTTGATCATATCGATGAACCCGTAGCGTAATTCGCCGTTGAACCTGGGGTCCATCGCATTGGCCAAAAGGTGATTCCAAAGATGCTGAAGATTTGGGTCCTGCTCTAGGCTGCCTTCCTCGAAAATCGGTAGCGCCAATTTGGGCGGAACAGACTTTGTTTCGTGAACGCCACGCTCTTCGAGAATCTTGTTTACCTCGTCAGACATTGCGACAAGACGCTGCCAGCGGACAAAACGCAATTTGTCTGTGACCATGCCAGACACTTCCGCAATCGGCTCCTTGAACACGCGACCAAAAAAGCTTCCAACCTTTTGCGACGTTTCGAGAGCCTTACCCCCAAAATTAGCTACGCTTTGAACGGCCTTCGCAATTTCTTCGGCATCAGACATCGTGACTACTCCTTTTGATAGCTAACGAATTAAAGGGGCTTCCCCGCCCAGAGCAAGCCGCGCGCCGTCGCAGTTGTGGTTAACGGCAACTGAGTTCCACGACGGGAAGCGAGAACTTTTCATCAACTTGTCCGAGAGGGGAAATCGTGACCATCGTAACGGTTGGAATCAATCTGGCAAAGAATGTCTTTGCCGTGCTTGGCGTCGATGCAACAGGTAAGCCTGTGCTGCTGCGCACCAGCGTGCCGCGCGCCAAGCTGACCGAACTGATGGGGCGTTCTTGCCGCCTTGTCTGATTGGCATGCAAGCCTGCCCCGGCGCCCACCTTTGGCCACACTGTGCGCCTGATGGCTCCCAAGTTCGTGACTCCGTGCCCGTACTGGATTTGGTTTTCGTCCGCTGAATTCGTGGGGTAATCATCCCGTAGGCTAACCGTTGAAAACGGGAGGATTACCGGGGTGTTCAGCCAGAGGTCTAGCGATACTCCCTAGACATCTCCGCTCCTCGATCACGGGCAGCCTTCATAGCTTCCTCGATGATCTTCATAAAACCCGCCTGATCCAAGCTGGCAAGCGCTGCAGCCGTGGTGCCACCCTTGGACGTCACTTTTTCGCGGAGTTGCGTCAGGCCTTCTGGAGAAGCTTTGAGCAGCGCAAGGGCGCCTTGCAGTGTTTCAATTGCAAGTATTTCGGACTGTCTGGGATTTAGGCCCAGCCGTACGCCGGCCTGACTAAGGGCCTCGATAAATAGAAACACATAAGCAGGCCCGGAGCCTGAGAGTGCGGTCACCGCATCCATCAGCGATTCATCCTCGACCCACACCGTCTGCCCAACGGCATGCATCAGTTGATCGGCTTGGTGTCGCTTCTCCTTCGAAATAGCTTTGTTTGCAAATAATCCAGTAATTCCTTGTTGCACTAATGCAGGTGTATTGGGCATGGCACGCACAATCTGGGCATTGCCGCACCAGGAACTGATCGCATCAATGGACATTCCTGCGGCAACTGACAGGAGCGATGCCCTAGCCAGCAATGCACGAAGATTTATGGGTGCTTTTTCGCAGGCCTCGCGCATCTGCTGGGGCTTGACCGCAAGCACTACCCATACCGATCCTGAGTTTGTAGCCCATGAGTCCGGCGCATCAGCAGAATGCGTGGTGAATTGAATTCCGCGTTTTTCTGCTTGGACTAAGAACTTGTTTTTTAACATTTCCTGCGCGGCACTTTGTGGCTCAATCACATGGAGTCGCGTGATGGGGACATTGCCATCTATCAGCCCACCGATTAAGGCAGCGGCCATGTTGCCGCCACCTACAAAACACAGGTCCATGCCTTAGTCCTTTTTCAAAAGCGCCATCCAGCGGATACCCAGTATCCGCAGCAGCGAGAAATATACGATGGCAGCGACCAACAGAATCACGCCAAGCCAGAAGATGCGCAGTAGCGGCGAATTTGATAAGCCCGACCAGTCGAATTCCAGGGCAATCATGCCGATGGCTAGGCCCATCAGCAGCGCGCTGATTACGGTTTTCAGAATCAGCCCCAGCCAGCCGGGTTTGGGCGCATAGATCGATCTCCGCCGAAGCCCCCAGAAAAGCAGCCCGGCGTTGGCGCAGGCCGCAAGGCTTGTGGCAAGTGCTAAACCGGCATGCGCGAACATCGGCACAAACGCGATGTTTAAAAGCTGGGTGAGCACAAGCGCAAAAATTGCGATTTTTACCGGAGTCTTTAACTCTTGCTGGGCATAAAAGCCAGGCGCAAGCACCTTAATTGCGATCAGGCCAACTAAGCCCACGGCATAGCCCACCATGGCCTGGGCGGTCATGGTCAAGTCCTGATGATCAAACTGGCCGTAATGAAATAGCACTGCGGTAAGTGGCACTGAGAGCACGGCAAGCCCCACTGCAGCGGGCACCGACAAAATCACAACAAGCCGCAGGCCCCAGTCAATCAGCCGGCTTATTTCTTCCTGATTGCGTTCACTGTTGGCCTTGGTCAGGCCGGGTAAAAGCACGGTGCCTAACGCTACGCCCAAGAGTGCGGTGGGAAACTCCATCAGCCGATCTGCAAACGATAGCCAGGAAACGCTGCCTGCTTCAAGCCTTGCAGCGATGTGGGTGTTGATGATGAGACTGATCTGTGCAACTGAGACTGCAAGTGTTGCGGGCACCATCAGGGTCAGGATGCGGCGCACAGCCGGGTCACGCCACGCGGTGCTAATCGACCGGCCGTCATCGCGAGAAGGCGAAGCCGACGTGGTGATCCTCGGATCGGGATTGCCACGCCCGCCTTCGGCGGGCTCGCAATGACGGTTGATCGCATCGTCTGACATGTTGTGTAAGGTCCGTCTCAGTGCGAGCACCATCAACGCCAGCTGTGCAACGCCACCCGCGATCACGGCAATGGCCAGGGCCCAGATGGGCTCTTCCAAATACGGCGAGAGCAGAATCGCTGACCCAATAAACGACAGATTTAAAAGCACAGGCGCAAAGGCCGGCGCCTTGAACTTTGACCAGGTGTTGAGCACCCCAGAGGCCAGCGCCACCAGCGAGATCATCAGGATGTAGGGAAACATCCAGCGCGTGAGCATCACCGAGAGATCAAAGGTCTGGCGGTCGCCCCCAAAGCCGCCGGACATCATCCAGACCAGGATCGGGGCGCCGATAATGGCAACCAGGCTGACCAAGGCCAATATGGCGGTCATGAGCACCGCGCAGCGGCGGGCAAGCTGAAGGGCCTGGGCTTCTCCCTCTTCAGCCTTAATCTTGCCCAAAACGGGCACAAAGGCCTGGGAGAAGGCGCCCTCGGCAAAGAGCCTGCGCAGCAGATTGGGCAGCCGGAAGGCCACAAAAAAGGCGTCTGTCTGGCTGCCGGCGCCGAAATAGGCGGCGGTCAGGGTCTCCCGAACCAGCCCCGTAATGCGGGACAGGAGGGTCAGCCCGCTGATGGTCGCGGCGGTCTTGAGCAGATTCATATTCGGCGCTATAGTTTAGGGCTTTTCCCGAAAAACATAAGGATTTTCAACGACATGGCCAACTCCGCCTCCGCCCGCAAGAGCGCCCGCCAAGCCGCTGCCCGCCGCCTCTTGAATGCAGGCCTGCGGTCTGAATACCGTACCGCCGTGAAGTCGGTTCGCAAAGCCGTTGCCACGGGCGATGCCAAGGCAGCCTCGGATGCCCTGCGTGCTGCCACCAGCACCATTGACCGCATTGCCGATAAGCGCATCGTGCATAAGAACAAGGCCTCCCGCCACAAGAGCCGCCTGGCCGCTGCCGTGAAGTCGATCGCAATGCGGTAGTTTTTAGCCAGTCTTTGCTGTGATCAGAAGCCCACCGATTGGTGGGCTTTTTGTTTTTTTTGGGGGGGTTACATCGCCAAAAGGAGGCTTTTATGCATCAGGCGTGTCAAATCTTGACATGCCCACTAAGGGCATTAAAATGCCTCATATGGGCATAAACCAGACTGAGTATTCCAATCTCTCAGACGCACTTTTCACCACCACCCAGCAGCGGGTGCTGGCGCTTTTGTTTGGCCAGCCCGAGCGCTCCTTTTTTGGCAATGAGCTCATCGCGCTCACGGGCTCCGGGTCCGGGGCCGTGCAGCGTGAGTTAAAGCGTTTGACCGATAGCGGCCTTGTCAAATCGAAGCGCATTGGCAATCAGCGACACTTCCAGGCGAATTCGGTAGCGCCGATTTTTACCGAGCTCTCGGCTATTGTTCAGAAAACATTTGGAGTGGCAGAGCCGATTCGCAAGGCATTGATGCCCTATGAGGAGGCAGTTCATTGCGCCTTTATCTTCGGTTCTGTTGCTAAACATCAAGACACCGTTGAGAGTGATATTGATCTGTTTGTAGTAAGCGATACGTTAACCAGTGCGGATTTGGTTAATCAGTTACTGGCAACTGAGATCAAATTATTTCGAAAGATCAACACCATCATTTATTCGAAACAAGAGCTCGCGAAGGGTCTGTCGGAAAAGAATGCGTTTCTTACTCGTCTGCTTGAACAGCCGAGGATTTGGGTGGTAGGTAATGAGTCAGATCTCTGAACTGGATAACCTGTGTGGGCCGAATAAGCCCCTAACCAAAGAAGCGCCGGATACCAAAGAGATTGAGGGGCTCATAAAGTCGGGTAGATTGCGCCTCATTGATTCAAGAAACGAAACGCTTTCTATCGAGAGTCGATTCGATTTAGCCTACAACGCCTCGCATGCACTCAGTTTTGCAGCTTTGAGGAAAGCGGGCTATCGCTCTTCGAATCGTTACGTTGTGTTTCAACTTTTACAGCATACATTAGGGCTTGGTCCCGAAGTATGGCGTGTGTTGTCGAAATGTCACGATGTGCGTAACCGTACTGAGTATGGGGGCGAATTCGGGGGTAGCGAGGGGTTGTTGCGCGATTTGATTGATGCTGCAGCAAAAGTGCTCACTGCTATTGAGATAAACTGAGCACCAGTCCATGGAGGTCACCGCGAGTTCGCCGACAGGCGAGCGTGGCGGCCCAATCTGGGTATAAGCCGCCGCAAGGCGGCTTTTGCACATCTGCGCATCGGCCAAATGGCTGATGGATAGCCAGGGTTGATAGTATACTGTTTACCTATACAGTATATAGAGCAGCTCTCATGGCAAACATTACCATTGCGAAGCATTCTAGGATCTATTTTTGTAACTGTTTTTCAGTTACAATTAATTCGGGTCGGCAACCATGACCAAGCAAAAAAAAGCGTTGGCGAAACTAATAGCTACGCCGACACCGGCCAACGTGAAGTGGGATGAACTGAAAAGTGCATTGGAGCACCTAGGCTACACCATGTTGACAGGCAGCGGATCGAGGCGAAAGTTTTTTCATTCGGAGAAGAACGATTTGATTATTTGTCATGCGCCACACCCTTCGCCCGATGTTGACAAGGGCTGTATCGCCGATGTGGTGGAGCATTTGAAGAGCAATGGTCTTATTTGAGGCACGCCATGGATATTCTCAAATACAAAGAATACGAAGGTACCGCCGAACTCGACATGAGCCGTGGCGTTTGCCGCGGAAAGATTTTGTTTATTAATGATTTGGTGACCTACGAGGCCGCAACGCCTACACAGCTGCAATCTGAGTTTGAGGCCGCTGTTAATGATTACCTCCAGACCTGCGCCTCGCTTGGAAGGGAGCCACAAAAGCCGTTAAAAGGCATGTTTAACGTGCGCATGCCCCCAGCATTGCACAAGGCCGCCGCGCTTCGCGCGACGCAGGAAAATGCATCCCTAAACGATGTTGTTGTGAGAGCGGTTGATGCATTTTTAAATAGTTCATCAGCAGCGCGGTCGCACAAGCGAGCGGCTTAGGATTGTTTGTAATAAGGGCGATGCAATTTAGGGGAAAAAATCTTGGCAAAAACACTTGAGCAGTTGATCGCGAAGGAAAAACCAGCGGTGGTTGTCAAGGCCAAAGAGCGGGCGGCTGAGATCATGCTCGATATTCACCTGGCCGAGCTTCGCGAGCGCGCGAAAAAAACTCAAGATGAAATCGCTTTATCGCTTGGCGTGAAACAGCCCACGGTCTCCGACATGGAGCGGCCTGGCCATGACATTAAGCTCTCTTCGCTGAAGCGTTATGTGGAAGCCACCGGCGGCAAGCTACGTATTGATGTGGAGCTGCCCGATGGCTCGCATTTTGGGTTTAGGGTTTGAGGGT
>Ga0194134_10002762_pt1 | contig 20091 bp, 19 predicted proteins | sample TA2KigOff0mmetaG_FD_148602 | JGI IMG/M metagenome (GOLD analysis project Ga0194134, IMG submission 148602) | Freshwater microbial communities from Lake Tanganyika, Tanzania - TA2015056 Kigoma Offshore 0m | ecosystem: Environmental > Aquatic > Freshwater > Lake | place: Tanzania: Lake Tanganyika... | reverse complement strand
CCGGGCCAAAGGCTGCCGCGTTTGGGATCTCGACGGCCGCGAGCTGATCGACATGAGCATCATGGGAATCGGCACCAACCTGCTTGGTTATGGCCATCCCGAGGTGGACGCAGCCGTGGCGGCCACAGTGGCGGCCGGCAACATGAGCACGCTCAACTGCCCCGAGGAGGTGTGGCTAGCTGAGCGGTTGGTGGCCTTGCATCCTTGGGCTGAGATGGCCCGTTTCGCCCGCAGCGGCGGCGAGGCCAACGCCATCGCGGTCCGCATCGCCCGCGCTGCCACCGGGCGCGACACGGTGGCCATCTGCGGTTATCACGGCTGGCACGACTGGTATCTTGCCACCAATCTGCAGAACGATTCAGGGCTCGAAGAACATCTGCTGCCTGGCTTGGAGCCCAATGGCGTACCCAAGGCGCTGGCGGGAACTGTGCAGCCCTTTAGTTTCAACCGACTGGATCAGCTTGAAAGCATCGCCGCCAATCACGAGCTTGCGGCTGTGAAGATGGAGGTGCAGCGCACCAGCCCGCCCGACCCTGGCTTCCTCGAGGGCGTGCGGGAGTTGTGCACGCGCCGCGGCATTGTGCTCATCTTTGATGAATGCACCTCGGGCTTCCGTGAAACCTTCGGTGGTTTGCACCTGAAATACGGAGTAGAGCCTGACATGGCGATGTTTGGCAAGGCCCTCGGCAATGGCTACGCCATCACCGCCACCATCGGTCGGCGTGCCGTGATGGAGGCCGCCCAGAGCACCTTCATCAGCAGCACTTTTTGGACGGAGCGCATTGGCCCCACGGCTGCCTTGAAAACCCTCGAGGTAATGGAGCGTGAGCGCAGCTGGGAGCAGGTCACCGCCACGGGCCTTGAGGTGCGCCGCTGCTGGCAGGAGTTGGCTGATCGCCATGGGCTGCGCATCAGCCACAACGGCCTGCCCGCTCTCACGGGATTTGCCATCCAGAGCCCTCAGGCGTTGGCGTACAAGACACTGATCACTCAGGAGATGCTCAAGAAGGGCTATCTGGCTGCCACGAGTTGCTACACCTGCTTGGCCCACACGCCAGATGTGATCGAGCCGTATCTGGATGCTCTCGATGGGGTGTTCGCTGTGCTTGCGGAATGTGAGGGAGGTCGATCAGTCCAAGAGCTCCTGGAAGGTCCGGTCTGCCACGGCGGCTTCCGCCGTCTGAACTGATAGCTCACCCGCTGATGCGTGTTCTGATCCGGTGCGATGCCTCATGGGCAATTGGCAGTGGCCATGTGATGCGTTGCTGCAACTTGGCACGTGCACTGCAGCAGCGTGGGGTAGAGGTGCTGTTTCTTTGCCGTGAGCGCCCAGGCGATCTCATCTCTCTTCTTGCTCAGGAGTTTGAGGTTCTGGGCCTGCCTGCCCTGCCTGACCCAGAGCCATGCCTTGAGGGTCTGAAGGGTAGGGATCTTTACGGTGCCTGGCTGGGCTGCTCACAAACTCAGGACGTTGTCGACTGTCTGAATGCCATCAGGCTGGCGAACACTGGGCTAATCGATTGGCTGGTGGTGGATCACTACAGCCTCGATCAGAGGTGGGAACGTCAAATCTGCGCAAGCTTCAGCGAAATGTATTCCGAACGGCCCAAGTTGCTGGTGTTCGACGACCTGGCCGACAGGCCCCATCAGGCTGATGTGTTGGTCGACGCCAACCGATTGGAGTCCAGCGCCTGCGAGGCCTACCGACCGCACGTCCCCGCCAGATGTCGTCTCCTGCTGGGGCCTGCTTATGCACCTATGGATCCTCTGTATGGGGAGTTGCAGCCTCTGGCTCCGCAACGCTGCAGTCTGCGGCGCGTGCTGGTGTTCTTTGGCGGGGTGGATCAGGACAACCGCACTGCTGTTGCACTGCAGGCGCTGGGCCATCCTGATGTTGCCGATCTGGCTTTGGATGTGGTGCTCAGCACGGCAGCCCCCCATTACCCCAACGTTGTAAAGCTGGTTCAGCAGCGGCCGCAGACGCAACTCCATAGCGGGCTGCCCAGCCTTGCTGGATTGATGCTGCGGGCTGATCTGGCTATTGGCGCTGCAGGTACCACCAGTTGGGAGCGAGCTGCCTTGGCGTTGCCGACGCTAGTGACTCCCGTGGCCGACAACCAGCGGCAAGGTGCTCAGGCCCTTGCGGATGCCGGTGCTGCCATTCTGATTGACCTAGAGCAACCCGCTGACCCTCGCGCGATGCTTCTTGAAGCCATCAGGGCCATGCAGAAGCAGCCTGAGCTGTTGCGACAGATCAGTGCGGGCGCCCGTTCCCTGAGCGATGGTCGCGGGTTGGGCAGGCTTCTCACCACCATGCTTGGACCGAATCAGGGCCTGCGGCTCCGGCTCGCGACCTTGGCGGATGAAGACCTGTATTTAGCCTGGGCAAATGAACCCGAGGTCCGTCGAGAGAGCTTCAACACGGAGCCGATTCCGCTGGAGCAGCATCAGCGTTGGTTCCGTAGGCGTCTCCAGTCCCCAGACGCATTGCTCAGAGTGTTGGTGGATGTAGAGGGTCTGCCCCTTGGCCAGATCCGCTTTGAGCGCACCCCAACCGAGCCGGCCCGAGCCGTGATCGGATTTTCGCTCGATCTTGTAGCCCGCGGGTATGGGATTGCGTCTGAACTTCTCCAGCTCGGCCTTGCCGAACTGGCTCGGCAGTGGGGTGGACAAGTGGATGCCTATGGCCAAGTGCGCGTTGCCAACGCTGCCAGTGCCAGGGCCTTTCTGAAGGCTGGCTTCATGGAGGGTCCTCCCCCGCGGCAGGGGGTGCGATGCTTCATGAGATCTGCCTCCTCAGTGCTCTGAATGTCTGCTGCCTTTCGGATCGGTGATCGCTGGATCGGCACGCAGCACGCTCCGTTTGTGATTGCCGAGATGAGCGGCAACCACAATCAGAGCCTGGATCGGGCCATGGCCATCGTGGATGCTGCGGCTGCAGCGGGTGCTCATGCCCTCAAGTTGCAGACCTACACCGCGGACACCATAACCTTGAATGTGCGTGGCGGTGATTTTGAGATCGCCGATCCTGGGAGCCTCTGGAGTGGCAAAAATCTCCATGATCTTTACCAGCAAGCCCACACCCCATGGGAGTGGCATGCGCCGATCATGCAGCGGGCAAGGGAGCATGGAATGGTGTGCTTTAGCTCTCCCTTTGATGAGTCAGCTGTTGATTTCTTGGAAGAGCTCAATGTACCTGCGTATAAGATCGCGAGTTTTGAGAACAATCATCTACCGTTGATTGCTAAAGCAGCGGCCACCGGTAAGCCAATCATCATCTCTACGGGCATGGCCAGCCTGGGAGAGCTTGAGCAGGCGGTAGATACGGCTCGTTCATCCGGTTGCAAGGATCTGATCCTGCTGAAGTGCACCAGCACATATCCAGCTACGCCGGCCAACACCAACATTCGCACTATTCCGCATTTGCGCGAATTATTTGGTTGTGAAGTGGGTCTTTCAGATCACACGATGGGAGTAGGTGTTGCGGTAGGTGCCGTTGCGCTTGGGGCAACTGTGCTCGAAAAGCACTTCACGCTTTCGCGCTCTGCCGGTGGAGTGGATAGCGCTTTCTCATTGGAACCCGCAGAGCTTTCGGCTCTTGTGCAGGAGAGCGAGCGAGCCTGGCAAGCGATAGGCTCAATAAGATACGGACCATCAGATGCGGAGAAGAAAAACCAGACCTTTAGGCGATCAGTCTACATCGCGGAAGACATAAGCGAAGGTTCAAGGTTTACCGAAAGGAACCTTAGAATAGTTCGGCCTGGGCACGGATTGCCGCCTCATATGCTGGAAATTATTTTGGGCACCGTGGCCAGAAAGAACTACAAGAAAGGAGAGCCGCTTACCATAGAAAGCCTGCTGTAGAACAATGATTAGCAATAACTTGAATATGCTAGACATCGTAAATCAGCTCTATTCGCGGAAGCGATGCCTTATCGGGGACGAGGTCAGAGCATCCTTAGACTACCTCGAAGAGCTGAACCCTTATTTCAAACGTATTAGCTTCCCAAGCGGATACAAGGCTTATGACTGGGAAGTGCCAGACGAATGGCAGCTTGACAGGGCTTTACTGATGCACGAATCAGGGAAAGTAATTGCAGACACGGACAGAAACTTTCTCGAAGTAGTCTTATACTCTGTTCCAACGGACGCCTGGATATCAAAAGAGCAGCTGATCAAGCATCTGCATTACAGCGAAGAGCGACCCTGCGCAGTACCCTACATAACATCATATTACACTAAGCGGTGGGGCTTTTGCATCACTAAGCATGACTTTGAGACTCTTCCAGATGGATACTATCACGCTGAGATTCGATCTAGATTCCAAAAGGGTACCCTAGATATGAGCCATGCCATTCTGAAAGGAAGGAGCAAGAAAGAGGTATTTTTCAGCACCTACATATGCCATCCGAATTTGGCCAATAATGAACTGAGTGGTCCAGCCTTGCTAATGAAGCTTGCGGAATACGTAGGTGGCATCAAGGATAGACACTACACTTATCGCTTTGTGATCGCACCTGAAACAATCGGCGCTTTGTGTTATCTATCAAAAGAGCTTAACACTCTAAAAGAGAATGTTATCGCTGGGTATATACTTTCGTGCGTGGGTGACGATCGCGCTTATTCTCATATTGCATCGCCGACAGGAGTAAACCTCTCAGACGTTGCGCTAAGGGCGGCAATTAAGCTTAAGGAAAACGCGAGAGAATACTCTTTTTTGGAGAGAGGCTCGGATGAAAGACAATATTGCAGTCCAAAAGTAGATCTGCCAATATGCGGATTTAGCAGGTCAAAGTATGGAGAGTATCCCGAATATCATACAAGTGATGACAATCTTGATGTTGTCACCGAGAAAGGTTTAATGGGTTCATTTCTGATAATGAAGAACATAATCGACTCACTTGAGAATGGGGTTATCCCAAGTGCAGTATGCACAGGAGAGCCTAGACTTGGAATTCGGAATTTGTATAGTTGCGAAAGCAATACAGGAGAACGACCAGCCGATACGCGCAATATCGAGAATATACTAGCCTATTCGAATGGCAAACGATCAATATACGAGATATGCGAGTTGTGCAAAATAGGTTTAGGCGACGGTCTGAGGACAATAAATATTCTCAAGGATAACAGACTGCTTTTCCTGGAGCATATCTAGCGCTACTAAACGGCTGTAGTCGACTCTAACAGATGCTCTAAATGATATTGCTTGGCATAGCCAAGAACGAGAGGATCATCGCTAACAACTATTACACTAGTATCTTCAAAGACATCAGGGCATTTTGCAAAACATGCTGAAAGAAATGAAAAGAATACATTGGTAATAGTTTTTCGTTCTTTCTCTATATTGGAGACTTGCGATGACAAAGCCTGGACATCAAAGCTTTCATTGCCTATTGCGTTAATTAAGCGATGTGCATTAGAAAAGAGTTGGGAATACAAGCCTCTGTCTAGGGCTGGCAGGATGTGACTTGCTCCGACCATAGGGTCAGCACTGAACCAGTAGTGTGGGGTAGAAGGATTAAGACCAACTATATATATTTTATGATAGCCAAGTGACAGTGAGAGGGTAAAGGCTCGGATCAAGCTGCATCGATAGTTTAATAGGCAACCAGTCTTCCAAAGACGTTGCTGAATATAGGGAATGCAAGATCGATGTCCCGAAACAAAACTGGTCTCATCGCAAAAGTAGAATTGGCAAGTATACTTTTTAGATTCGTCAGGGAAAGAGAGGAAGTAGTCGGGGAAAGGTTGTTGGTTTTGTATCACATAGAATTCTGTTTGTTGGGCACGAGCAATAAGGGATTCTAGTATCGGGATTTCCATAGTAAGAAAGAGAGTTTGGTAAAGATCATATTGAACTTGATGGCTATATGCAGACGGGATTGACTCCCAAGGCTCGTGGAAGAAATATCTTGGCTTGATGAAGTCGATAAAAATTCCAGAAGAAAATCCTATAATGTCAGATTGAGAACAGAGTTTCTTCGAATGCTCGCTTAGAAGATTAGGACCATTTAGCGCTATCACAGCAGAGTCCTTAGAGGCAGTAAGTTGGGTCATATATAGAGAGATCGCGCTATTGGATGATTTGGAGAGCTGTTAGGCAGCGAATACTGATTTCGCAGGATTGTATTGTTTCAGAAATTGGAAGCGGAGTGCGAGAACAGACATGACCAAGGAAATAAGATACTGAGTTGAATATTGATTGTTCTGGCAGTTGAAGAGACATTGATGGAGGGGTGGTAAAATAATGGTTTTCATCGAAATAATCTCTCGGCGACATGATCTTGAGATCTGTTCCGTTGATATCAACGATAGAATTTGACGATATGATTCTCATGTATTCGTGGCATGGAGTACCCCAGCTGTAGGTGCCATGCAAAGAAAATGGTAAACCTTGACGACTAACAATAGTCGCGGTATCCCATGTCATGTTTTCTGAATTCTGAAGAACGGATATACCAAAGTCACAAGGTTGAAGATGTGGAAAGAAGAAAAGGAAAGAACTAAGGATATGAGAAATACCTACAGCTGATATCGCCATAGGATCCATAGCGCGCCAAGAACTAGAAAATGTAGAAGAATATGAAAGGCCGAAACCCTCGTGAATTGAAAATGAGCGTATTGCTCCAAATCCTTCTTCAGAGATTAGCTCTCTAATCTTTTGATGATGGGAAGAAAATGGTCTGTGGTAACCTATATGAATGCGCTCCGAGAAGTATGAAAGGCATTCTTTGAAGAGAGCTATATTATCAAGACAGTCTATGCCAGGCTTTTCGCAATAGATATAGCCCTGATAATTGCAGCTACGCAAAGCATCAAGATAGCCAACATGAGTCTTTGCTGGCGAAGAAATAAAGATGCAGTCTGACGATAGGGTTTCAGAAGATATATGATATCGGGAGTTAATGCCTGAATGGTGGTCATAGTTAAATACCTCAGCTGAATCATGCGCTCTTCGAATCGCGTCTCGAATCCGTCTGCCGTGGCCACCATATCCAATCTGAACTATCTTAAGTTGGCTATCGTTTTCAAGGCTTTTCATACGTATGTACAGCCTGAACAAGGTGTTAGGCCTTGGCGCCCTCCATCTGAGTGTGCTGCTCGGAGAGCCAGCATTTGGGGTGATTGCCATGCTCGGAGAAGGCCTTCGCCCGAGAGTAGGTTTATTTTGTTATTTGATGAAATGAGTTTATTCTTGTAATCTATGTCGCATGCCCCATATGTACAATCAAACCAAACATATTGCTGAAGAGCCAAGATTGTGCATGGTGCATCTATTCCGTTAGCAGAGTTAGAGTATGATGAATTCCAGGGTGTATACGGCACAAAAGATGCTCCGTCAACCAGATTTTGAAGTTGTGATTTGAAGGCGTCTTCATCTTGTATATCAGTTCGAAAATAGACGCCAGACGCATGGGTGCGAATAATTGATTGTCTTGAATGCTGTTCCCTAAGCTTATTGAAGGTCTTAATCCTTTTAATTACATTTCTTAGGTCACCATTAACTCGAAGCAACGCATAAGCTGTAGGGTCGGCACTATCAATTGAAAAATGTACAGTTGTACAGGAGTCAAGAATACTCTTGATAGTGACTTCATTTAGCAGTGATGCATTTGTATTGATCTTAAAGTCAAGAAACTTTCCTCGAGCATAGGCAAGAATCTCGTTAAAGCAAGGATGCAAGGTAGGTTCTCCTCGTGATGCAATGATCAAGAATGGAATCTGCTCTACAGCCTCATCAATCAAAGTGAACCAGCTTTCAAGTGTTATGTCGCCTTGGTATAAAGAGTCTTTTGAAGAAAATGTTGGGTCAGTTTGATAACAGAACTGGCAGCGGTAATTACATCTTGAGGTTATTTCTATCTGAACCACGACTGGGTAGAGTGCGCCATCATCAGGGTCGGCTTTTTTATCATTAATCTGATCGTATCGGTATCTCTGAAGAACAAGTGAAAGCTTATCGGCTGTGCTTAGTGAATTCCATTGACGTTGAATGAGGGACTCAGTATAGAACCCTGGTATATAGCTTAGAGAAGAGAGGTCATCTGCACATCTTTGAGCAAGCGTTGCAGAACGATTACTGGAATAAGGCAAATAATATGGATTTAGTAGAAATTGTTTAAGCAGCTCAAGGACTTTCACTACGAATGGTGTGTGCATTAGCTCGGCTCGACTGCTTTATCATATGGCTGTGAGGTGCTTTTGGCAACAGCGCTGAGTTTAATATTGGCCAAGGCGTGACTGCCAGGAAAGATGATGCTCCTGCTGCTGTTCAAGCAGCCATTGCAAACGTAGCTTGATTTGGAGCATGTTCCGGTGGTGGTGGATTAATCCAGATCACCTCTGGTTGACGCCAGCAATGCGTGGATCGTGACCACCGGCGTGAGTTCCTCTGACGAGCCTGCTCGTGGACGACGGCCCGACGACGGCAGATCTCCAGTGCATCACCGTTGTGGCGCTGGTGGGGCCAGGGCCTATTAGAAGTGTGTCCGAGTAGCTCTGGCGTGCGGCAGTCAGCTCCGGTTTCGTGCGTAGGTCTCGCCCGAATCTCGTGGCCTCAACGGCCGAGAACCACGTCGCTGCAACGGGTCTGATCGGCTTCCTCAAGGCGCTTCCCGATTGCCGTCTGCGTCGTGGGATTCGCTACCCGCAGTGGTGGATGCTGCTGGTGGCAATCCTGGCCATTGTCAGCAACCAGGGTTCGCTGCTCTGGATGAGCGTTTTGCCAAACGCTACCGCAAGACCCTCAACGAGCTGCTCGGCACCCATGTGGCCAACCCGCCGTCGGGCTCGACCTTCCGTTTGCTGCTCTCTCAGCTCGATGTTGATGGCTTCGATACCCTGCTGCAGCAGTGGATGGAAGCCCAGCCTGGCGTCACCGAGTCTGTCGACACCCTGGTGTGTGACGGCAAGACCCTGCGGGGTTCGATCGATCAAACCGCCTCTGGCGCAGCGCGTTTATCGCCCAGGTGAGCCTGTTCTCCAACACCCTTGGGGTGGCGATTGCTCAATACACCTATGCCACCGATGCCGGCGGCGAGATCGCGGCTTTGCGCCAGCTACTGGATCGCGTTGATCTCAACGGCTTGCTGGTGCAGGCTGACGCGCTGCATGCAAACCGCCCTTTTTCCTCTACCTCGAGCAACGTGGTGCCGACTTCCTGATCGCTGTAAAGCAAGGTCGCCGCAAGGGCTTTCAGGTGATCAAGGACCGCCTGACCTATGGCCGCAATGCGCCGTGGCAGGCCAGCAACCGTGAACGCAAACGCGGTTGTGACCTCACCTGGACGCTGCGGGGCATGCCCGCCCCAGGGTGGGTGATGGAGAACTGGCCGGGTAGTGCCACGATCCTGGCGGTGCGCTGCAAGGGCACCCGTGATGGCAAGCCGGTCGATGAGATCCGTTACTACGTCACGAGTTTGCGCACCAGCGCAATGGCCCTGCTGCAGCACGTGCGCGACCGCTGGTCAATCGAGAACTCATGGCACTGGCCCCGCGACACCCAGCTGTGGGAAGACGCACACCGCTACCGCGAGACCAACGGCGTGCAGATCATGGCCACGCTCCGCAGCCTGGCCATGAACGCCCTGCGGCTCGATGGCTTCTGGTCGATCACTGAGGGCTTGGCCGCTCTCTCACACGACATCAAGAAACTTCTGTCACTGCTGGGCTGGCGAGAACCGCTTCAGGTACTGAATTCTTCCTGACTTCGAATGAGCCCTGCTCTAAGCCTGGGAATCGGCCAAGGGTTGGTGCAAACCCTACTCCAAGCTCTTGGCCACGAGGGCCCTGCCATAGTGGGCCTCAGAACCAGCATCCCCTGCTTCTACCCTTTCGGATTTCAGCCTTGAGGCCAGCTGGCTGATGGCTCCACCGCCATGCTGATGCTCTTGCCCGGCCCTGCTATTTCTGAACGCCTCGCCCTATGACGATCGACATCGCTGGACGTCTCATCGGTGCAGACCATCCCCCATTTGTGATTGCCGAGATGAGCGGTAACCACAACCAGAGCCTGGATCGGGCCCTGGCGATCGTTGAAGCCGCAGCTCTGGCCGGAGCCCACGCAATCAAGTTGCAGACCTATACCGCCGACACGATGACGCTCAACGTGCGGGGCCGGACCTTTGAGATCAGGGATCCAGATTCTCTCTGGGCTGGGAAAAACCTGCATGATCTTTACAAGCAGGCCTACACCCCCTGGGAGTGGCACCGCCCGATCATGGAGCATGCTCGCGAGCTTGGTCTGATCTGCTTCAGTTCACCATTCGATGAAACTGCAGTCGACTTCCTGGAAGAAATCGGTGCCCCCGCCTACAAGATCGCCAGCTTCGAAAACAACCACCTGCCGTTAATTGAAAAGGCTGCCTCCACTGGCAAGCCTCTGATCATCTCCACTGGCATGGCCAGCCCAGGCGAACTTGACGAGGCTGTAGGCACTGCCCGGGAAGCCGGATGTAGTCAGCTCATTCTACTGAAGTGCACCAGCACTTATCCGGCCACGCCGGTGAACACCAACATCCGCACGATTCCGCACCTGCGTGAGTTATTCGGCTGTGAGGTTGGGCTTTCGGATCACACCATGGGAGTGGGGGTTGCGGTGGCTTCTGTTGCTCTCGGTGCCACCGTGATTGAAAAGCACTTCACTCTATCCCGTGCGGAAGGGGGCGTAGATAGCGCCTTTTCCCTGGAGCCAGATGAGCTTGAATCTCTAGTCAAAGAAACCCTGAGAGCGAAGCAGGCATTGGGCAGGGTCTTCTATGGCGCTACCAAGGAAGAATCCAAGAGCCTGGTATTTCGCAGGTCAATCTTTGCATCGCGCGACATACAGGCCGGAGAAGCCTTTTCAACTGAAAACATTCAGATTGTGCGACCAGGATACGGCTTACATCCCAAATACTACAAGACTCTTATCGGAAAAACAGCAAGGAAATCGTTTAGGATGGGAGAACCCTTGGAAATTGATGTCCTGCCATAAGTCCTTTTGTACATTAAAAGTTTACAAAGGTTTTGATAGAGTGCACCAGATTTCCTAAGCCGTAGCGTCTTCCCAGTTTGACCACAAGTAAGTCGTCGCTAAATACACGAACAGACCTGAGTGGATCTCTCAGAAAGCTTGTTCCCACTTGATTTACCAGAGCGAGCACGGATAAAAGCAAAAACAGTAGGCCAGGAATAGATTTTGCATCATGATCAAGATGATGGCTATCATGAGCCCGGCGGTAATCTTGATGATTACGGATGTCTTGCTCATCAGCAAGCATTTTCAGGTTACGGCCATATGAATACAGCACTGGAAGCATTCGACACGCTCCTAGGAGATTTCTGGCCCAATACAGAAAATTGCTGTAAACATAGCTGATTTTATTAGAACCCAAGCAGCTTGAGAAATTATCTCTGAAATTAGAGTCAACAAAATCTAATTTATGATATTCCTTGAATACGTAAGTTTAGTAGCTCTAGAAATTAAGTTTTTTTTATGATCAACTCTCAAAGACCATTGTGGCTTAGAAAGTTGGTTTGGTCGATAGTAGTCTACTCCATTAGATATGTTAAAGAGGTCATAGTCTTCAGTTTGCACGAGTCCATGACTAGTTGCGATTCGATGCGAGTGAAGCTGAACATCAATATATGGGGAAAAGTCCGTTGAAAACCTATGGCCCTTTAGCAATGCGCTGACAACACCATCTCCACACCCTAAATCTAGTGAGAAACTTGTATCTTTATCTGATATGTCTATAATAGACTCCTCAATGATTCTTACAAGCGCAGAAGTAGGCCTAAGCCAAAAAGCAGAGAGGATATTTCTAGGCGCTCGTTCCAATAAGGTACTTTTCATACGCAGACTAGACTGAATCATAGCATGGCAACGAGCAAAATTGTGATATACTGTAAACATCGAAAACAACAGTATGTTAGATATTTGATCAAGCAGCAGCAAATGATCACTTATATCAAAATTGGCAATATCCGAGAGGTGATATGATTTGGCGTATATAACTAGCTAGACTCTATTTGCTTGATGAAGTTTGAGTGTGTCTAAATTGCCGGTCCTCGTACTTTTTCATAATAAAGGTGGCTAGACTACGCACTCCAAAAGTTATTTGTAAATCAGATATCGAATAGTTGGAAGACTGCTCGTTTGGGCCAATACTATCACCAAATAGTACGTATCTGCCGGCAATCTTGTTGTATGTGAATCTTGAGTGTAGGTATTCATCGAAATATCTCCCCTTGATCATAAGATTATAGTCTCCATATATCAATGCTGGTACTTCGCAGCCTTGCCAATCGAAAAATGTACAGAAGTTCGCCCCACCTGCTCCTATAAATGCTGACGCTGCTCTTAGCGCGTATAATTTTTCATGCAAGTGAAGTCTTGGCAGGGACAAGAATGTAATACTTGATTGATACAAGTTCTTATGCGAAGAGATAATATCATCAACAAATTTATTATGATCTCGGGTATGGCTGTTGTTAGCGAACCAGAGTTTTTCGAGCAAAATTACTACTTTACGATCACAAGTGATGGCCTTTGCTGCAATATTATGTATGAAAGAAGTAATAAGAAGATCTTGGTTTATACAAACACCGCGCTTGTGATCGATACGAGGGCTTACATAAATGACTTCGTCATATTGCAACAGATTGCGTCTTAGGTATCTTGCACGTCGACCTATTTGGGAGTCGTGAGAACCTGAGAGCTTATAAGAAGCATAAATGCCTAAGCGTGGATTCGACCCGGTAGGTATCAGACAGTTTCGATAAATATAAATTCCACTAGAAGCTGCGTATATCTGATCTACCGCGTTTAGATGATCTATTCGCGTGTCAGAGTAGTCAATGAATTGTTTAAGATTGTATGGCCCTACTTTTCTGGCAACAAGACCGTATTTAATATTTAGTTTCTTATTGGCAAGCAGAAGTGGTCCTATTTCATTTTGCAAAGCATGTCCAATATTACTGTAGGTATCGATGCAGATATTTAACCTATACATCTTCTCCTTATTTTTCCGCAATGCATCCTTAAACTCATTTCGAAGGATTTGCCTGTTATCATCGAGCAGTTTTGCGAGGACTGCATGCCACGTAGATGAGCCAAGCAAATTATAGTTGCATGATGTATCTTCAAGGGACAGCTGTCCTGTTGCGATCAATTGATCGGTTGTTGCACCACGTATGATAAAGTCAACCAATATGTCATCTTGTGAGCTGAACAAAACCTGGTATGGCCTTTCAAGACCCTCTACTTCAATGCAGAAAAGGCCAATTCGCAGTCCACGGTAAGGAACGGGGGTTGAATCGTCAGACAATAGCTGACACGTAACAAAAAACCGTAATAAAGACATATCTATGGTTGACCGATTCACAAGAAACATATCTGCCTTAAGTCGTTCGCCTACCAGTGCAAAGCTGATCTCTCGAATCAGGTGAACGCACCTGCTTTTTGTGCTGCATTCTACAACTGATGGGTAAAGCCACAGTCGCATAATCTTGGACTGCATTTTTAGCGAAGCAGCCATCACTCGAGAATAAAAATAAAATTAAAGTTTAGACTATCGCGGCGTGGGGTCATAAGGGCCTCAATAATTAGAGCTGAAATAGCGTATATTAGCGCCAGCATAACATGGTCAGATTGATGAGAGTGCTATTGCAAGATTTATGAGTTGGCAGAAAAACCCTTTTCAATCTGCAGGAATATGGCTGGTGTCCGACGATAATCTGGTTGAGGATGCTTTGCAACAATCATTCACTACACGGTATGATTGACGCATGTTACATCGCCGGTTTGATTGCCGGCCGCTGCGACTTCAAAGTACTTTTGACTGGAGCAACTATAGGTGCAGCCGCGGAGTAGTGTGCGTTGTCTTCGACCTGTTAAGAGATCCAAGTATTATCGAAAGGCTAATTAGTGCAGGATTGCGAATAAGCCTATCTAGGTTTTTTGGTTGTCTCAACATATGGAAGAATAGTATCTAAATGCCGCAAGGTGAAAAACAACAGATGGGATCATGAAAACGAATGGCGATGCATTAACTGTATTCAGGAGGAAGCTTTCTAGAAATTGATGAAAATTTCATTTCTTGGATTATTCTTGGTTCCAACGTATCGACGGAGACACAACTGGAAGTCGAGAGGCTCTCGAAAGTATGACAAGCTAAAGCAATTAAGAGCCTGATGACATGTCAGGCCTTGCTAGATAACAAGGCAAGGACATCTCTCTGCACTAGATTGATTACAGAGACAACCGAAATTTCTGCGATGCGGGCTGGTGTATATACTTATTAACTATGAAACCCTCTTCAAATATCCATCCGGAGCCACGCTTATCAAAAGCTTGTTGTCAATGTCCTTGTCGATTTCAAAATTGGGGTGGCTCTTCAGCCATTCATGAACGGCCGTCTTGGGGTTATTGCCAACATCCCATGGGCGATCTGGGAAGGATCCGGTAGGTAGGTCTTCTACCACGGTGTCGAAGACAATGCAGTAGCTGCCGACGGAAACAAGATCGGCGTAAGTATTCAACTCGGCGAGCACGTGCTCATGGGTGTGGTTGGAGTCCAAGGACACAAGCACCCGATCGCTACCATTGGCATGGCTGCGCACCTGTTGGCCGATTTCGGGGTTAATCGAGGAGCCTTCAACCAGCTCCATCTTGAAGCGCAGGGGATGCTCGTCAAGCGCTTTACGGTTATGAGGACGGATATCAATGTCGACACCGACAACTTTGCGAGGAGACTGTCGAGGGTCAATCCCGTCCATCACATCGAGAAGGGACAACAGAGAAGCTGAGAGAACAAGGGATCCACCGTGTGCAATGCCGGTTTCTACTATGAGATCAGGTTTTACCTGTGAAACGACTTCCTGGAAAGCAAGGATGTCTTGTGGATATTGGATAATTGGCCTGGACATCCACGAGAAATTGTAGGAATACTGAAGCTGATGACTGCGAGCAAAAAACTGTTCTGCAGGCTGGGTAATGCTTCGATCAGATGACTGAACATTGGCGCGGTGAATCGCCTCTCGAAAGTGTGCCTGAATCGGATCGATACTCATGGGTGCGTCTGCGGGATGCTTTGAAGGGTCTGAAACTTATCCGTGTGAGCCCAGAAAGCCAGTGGCTCATCGCAGCGGTCTTGATAGACCCCTCTCTTGAGCTGAATATTACCTCCATGAGACGCTGCTGTCTCCTCGGCCATCTCAAGAACTGAGCGGGGCATGCCCGAGCCCACGTTATAAATGCCAGTCGCATCTTGATGCTTTGCCAGAGTCAGCAACTGGCGTGCCACCTCCTTCACGTCAATGAAGTCGCGAAGCTGTCGACCGGATCCCATGGGAAAAGACTCTTCTCCAGACTCCAAGGCCTTAAGAAGGGAGGGCAATAGCGAATTGGGATTCTGGCCTTGTCCAAATGGATAGAAAATACGAGCCCAGCACCATTGCAAGCCCTGTTGCCTATACCTACAAGTGATGACGCGACGCAAGCTGTCTTTCGCAATGGCATAGCAGTTCACAGGGTCCGTGCACTGGTCCTCTCTTAATGCGCCATTCTGCAATCCGTACTCGTAGCAGGTGCCAGCCACCACAAGGCGCTGGAGGCCTGCCGACACGAGCTGCTCAATCAACTCAATACAAGCCGACATATTGCGGGTGACATGGAACAGCTCTTGATAGTTCGGAAGCCCTGGCCAGCTCAACAAAATGGCATGGGTTGGCTGGGACTTGAGCAATGGCTGCCAACTAGAGGGATCTAGCAGGTCGAAACGGTGCTCAGGGTCTGAATGTCGGTGGCTCCAGCAATGCAGCTGTAGGTCACCAGCTTCGCACTGGAGTGCACGACCGAGGAAGCCTTCACTACCCAGAAGGTGAATCGTTGTCACAGCTATAGCAGCGTAATCGTAGGCTTGGTATAGGAAATCCTGTGGATCTTGCTGGTTGTCATCTCAATTCCCTCTCCAATGCCGTAGTTCCGGAATCGCCGTCACCAGCTCTGTTTCGGGCAGCTGCTGCAGCAGCTCCTCGATCAGGTTCCAAGGCAACACCAGCAGAGCATCGGCGGCTTCGGTGGTCAACTGCTCTGGGCTGATCACCGGGATGTGGCTGCCGGGTAGAAGCTTTCCCTGCTTGCTGAGGGAGCGGTCGGCTACGGCGGGTAGCAGGTCGGCCTGGATGCCAGCGTAATTGAGCAGGGTATTGCCCTTGGCGGCGGCGCCGTAGCCCAAGACGCGCCGCCCCTGGCGTTTGGCCTGCAGTAGAAACTCCAGAAGTCCGTGCTTAGCGGCCTCGGCCCCCTGCTGGAAGCCGGCGTAGGCAGCCAGCGTTTCCAGCCCAGCCGCCGCTTCGGCTGCCAGCACCGCCGCCACCGCCACCGTGGCCTCGGCGGCGCCCTGGTGGGCCAACCACACCCGCAGGCTGCCGCCGTGGGTGGGTAGCTCCTCCACATCCACCACTGCCAGCCCAACCTCCGCAGCAATGCGCGCCACTGCCCGCAGGCTCAGGTAGCTGTAGTGCTCGTGGTAGATCGTGTCGAACTGGTTGCTGGCCAGCAGCTGCAGCAAATGGGGGAACTCGATCGATGCGCGCCCGGTGGGTTTGAGCAGCCGAGCGATGCCGGCCACGAAATCGTTGATGTCGGGCACGTGGGCCAGCACGTTGTTGGCCACCACCAGATCGGCGAGCTCCAGCTCTATTGCCAGCGCCACACCAAAGAAGCGCTCGATCGTGGTGATGCCTTTGGCCCGTGCCGACTCGGCCGTGGCATGGGTGGGCTCGATGCCCAGGCAGGGGATGCCGCGCCGCTGCACGTACTGCAGCAGGTAGCCATCGTTTGAGGCCAGTTCCACCACCAGGCTCTGGGGCCCCAGAGCCAACCGTTCCACCACCGCCGCCACAAACCGCTCGGCATGGGCGCACCAGCTGCTGGAAGTGCTCGAGAAGTAGGCGTAATCGGGTGTGAACAGCACTTCGGCTGGCGCATGGGCCGGCAGCTGCACCAGCCAGCAGCTCGTGCACACGAACACCTGCAGCGGGTATGTGATCTCGGGCAGCGTCAGCTGCTCAGGCGGCAGGTAGGCGTTGCTGGGCGGCTGATGGCCCAGATCGATCACTGGATGCTGCAGGGGTGATCCGCAGTGGCGGCAGGGCTGCGGTCTCATGGCAGTGATTCAAGCAGGGGCAAGGCCAAATCCCGCTGACTCAGGCCCTGAGGCAGCAGCGGCCAGCGGATGGCCAGTTGGGGGTCGTCGAAACGCACCCCGGTTTCCGCCTCGGGAACCCAGGCACCGGAGTGGAGATAGAGGAGCTCGCTGCCCGGCTCCAGCACCTGGAAGCCATGGGCGCAGCCCTCGGGAATCAGAAGGGCATTGGCCGCGCCGGGCGAGAGCTCCACCGCATGCCACTGCCCAATGGTAGGCGAACCGGGCCGCAGGTCCACCGCCACATCCCACACACGACCGCGCAGGCCGCGTACCAGCTTGGCCTCGCTGTGGGGTGGAGCCTGCAGGTGCAGGCCGCGTACCGCGCCTACATTCTCGGTGCGGCTGAGGTTCATCTGGGCGATTGCACGATCGCCCCAGGCATGGGCAAAGGCCGGCTCTTGGGCGCGAAAGGCATTAAGGAAGGCGCCGCGGTGATCGCTGGAGGGTTGGCCCACCAGCTCCAGCACGCCGGCTATGGGGGTGGGGCGGGCTTCAGTGGGCAACGATTGCTCCCTCCCGATAGGCCTCCAGATCCGCAAGGCAGCAGGCCAGCGGGCTGGCACCCTCGTGCACGGCGCGGTACCAGGCAACAGTGCGGGACACGGTGGTGGCGAAATCCCAGCGGGGCTGCCAGCCGAGCTGGTGGTGAGCTTTATCGATCTGGAGGTGCAGGCGCCCGGCCTCGTGGGGTGCGTGGGGATCGGAGCCATCGCGACAGGAGCCTGGCCAGTGCTGGAGGGCCGCTTCCACGAGCTCGCGCACGCTGCGGTTGGCCTCTAAAGCTGGGCCAAAATTGAAGGTCGTGGCATAACGGGGATCGGCGAGAAGCCGCTCGGCCAGCAGCAGGTAGCCGCCCAAAGGTTCCAGCACGTGCTGCCAGGGACGGGTGGCGGTGGGGTTGCGAATGGCAATGGGCTCACCGGCAGCCAGGGCTCGCATGGCATCCGGCACGATCCTATTAGCGGCCCAGTCGGCACCGCCGATCACATTACCGGCGCGGGCGGTAGCGATGAGCAGGTGTGGGGTCTGGTGGACAGCGGATCCGCAGAAGCTGGCCCGCCAGCTAGCTATAGCGAGCTCCGCGGCTGCCTTGCTAGCGCTGTAAGGGTCGTAGCCGCCAAGACGATCAGTTTCGCGGTAGCCGTAGTCCCACTCCTGGTTCTCATACACTTTGTCGGTTGTGACCATCACCACCGCGCAGGGGTGCTGCAGAGGTTTCAGCGCCTCCAGCACGTGCAGGCTGCCCTGCACGTTGGTGGCCCAAGTGCCCAGTGGATCGTGGTAGCTGCGCCGTACCAGCGGCTGGGCCGCCAGGTGAAACACCACCTGCGGCTGGCAGGTCTGCACGATCTCAGCCAAAGGCTGGGGCTCGCGAATATCGGCAATGAAGTGCTGCTCTAGTCGACTCGCCAGCTCGAGCTGGCCAAACAGGTTGGGGGTGGTATCCGGCTCGAGGCCAACGCCCGTGATGCGTGCTCCCAGCTGACTGAGCCACAAGGCCAGCCAGCTGCCCTTGAAGCCGGTGTGCCCGGTGAGCAGTACCCGCCGGCCGGCCCAAAAGTCGTGGTTAGGCGCACGCATCAACTCCACACCTTCCAGGGTGCCTCACCCGAAGCCCAGAGCTCTTCGAGCCGCTGGCGGTCACGCAGGGTGTCCATCGGCTGCCAGAAACCCTTGTGGAAGTAAGCGCTCAGCTGGCCGCTGCAGGCCAGCGTGTTGAGCGGTTGAGCCTCCCAGGTGCAGTTGTTGCCATCGATAAGCTCCAGCACACTCGGCTCGAGCACGAAATAGCCGCCGTTGATCCAACCGCCATCACCATCGGGCTTTTCCTGAAAGCGGGTCACCTGGTGTCCGTCTAGGCCAATGGCCCCGTAGCGCCCAGGTGGCTGCACGGCAGTGAGGGTGGCTTGCCGCCCCTGCTGTTGGTGAAGTTGCACAAGGGCCTGAACGTTGATATCCGCTACACCGTCTCCGTAGGTGAAGCAGAACGTGTCGTCTAGATACTCGCGAACCCGCGCCAGGCGACTACCCGTGAGCGTGGACTCACCGGTATCCACCAAGGTCACCTTCCATGGCTCAGCATTCTGCTTATGGATCTCCATATGATTGAGATCCATGTGAAACGTCACATCACTAGTGTGCAAGAAGTAATTCGCAAAATACTCCTTGATCATGTAGCCCTTATAGCCGCAGCAGATGATGAATTCGTTGATGCCGTAGTGGCTATACGTTTTAAGGATGTGCCAAAGGATGGGTTTGCCGCCTACTTCCACCATGGGCTTGGGGCGGAGATGGGTTTCTTCGGCTAAGCGCGTTCCGAGGCCGCCGGCGAGGATGACGGCTTTCATGCAGACAGCTATCGGCAACGTGGCGCGATTGTAGAAGCGGGGTTTGCTGCGGGCTGGCGGGGCTACTGAGAAGTCGCCTCCAGCAGGTCCGTGATCTTGGGCAGAGTAACGTTCTGATCCCAGCTCAGCGCCGCTGTTCGGGCCGCGGCACTGAAGCGTTGCCGTAGCGAGGCATCCGCTAGCAGGGCCAGCACCCGCTGAGCCAAGCGACCGGGGGAGTTCATCGGCACCAGCAGGCCCTCCACGCCGTTGTGGATCACCTCGCCCACGGGTATCCCTTCGCTGCCCACAATGCCGCAGCCGCAGGCCATCGCCTCCAGCAGGCTCCAGCCCAGGATGAAGGGATAGCTCAGATACACATGCACCCAGCTGGCCTGCAGTAGTGCGATCAGATGCGGGTGGGGGATGCGGCCGAGGAAATGGATCCGCTCCAGATCCAGTTGCCCCTCCAGTTCTTCCAGCATCAGCTGTTTCAGCGGCCTGCCCGAGGGATGGCCGCCGCCATAGCCGCCCTCGTTGTCGCCCACGATCAGCACCCGCACCGTGGGA
>Ga0194134_10002761_pt1 | contig 20091 bp, 14 predicted proteins | sample TA2KigOff0mmetaG_FD_148602 | JGI IMG/M metagenome (GOLD analysis project Ga0194134, IMG submission 148602) | Freshwater microbial communities from Lake Tanganyika, Tanzania - TA2015056 Kigoma Offshore 0m | ecosystem: Environmental > Aquatic > Freshwater > Lake | place: Tanzania: Lake Tanganyika... | reverse complement strand
CTCTTATGCGCTACTACTGAATCCTGACTGTGTCGTGACGCCAGACGCCATACGGCAATTACTCAAGACAAGCGATGATTACCCGCACGCGGCTGTGATTGCCCCCCAACTCATCCGATCAAACGGACTGCTTGAAGTAAGTTATCGCTGGCCTACAGGTACTTGGCAGTCTAGCGGCCCCGTCGCCAGTGCTGCCTGTTGTGTTGGTTTTGTGAGTGGCGCTGCGATGCTTTTGAATATGAACGCCATGCGTCATATAGGTTTTTTTGATGAGCGTTTTTTTCTTTATTACGAAGATGAAGATCTGTGCCAGCGTGTTTTCGCCGCTAAAGGCCAGATTATTGTTGCGCCTGAATCCCGGTTCACGCATCTTGCGCGTGGCTCGGTTCGCGGCAATCATCCGCTACGCGCTGAATTTTTCCGGGGCTATCATCATGCACAATCGAAGCTAATTTTTCACCATAAGCACTTTGGTGATCCGATCGCCAGGCATTTGCGCTGGCGCACTTTAGGCTTAGCGATACTGACGCTGATTCCTAGGTTGCTGTTACCACAGCCAAAATATCTCGCCCGTTTGACTGGCCGCATCGTGGGCTTAGCGCGATTTAGCACGCGACAAATTAGTACGAGGCAAATCAGTCAGCGTGACGTTGAGTAAACGGCGGCCGGTATGTTAGGCTCCGAGACCAATTTCTGTTATCGATATCAGCAGCTTTTATGGACACCATTATTCCAGTCATTCTCTCCGGAGGCTCCGGCTCACGGCTTTGGCCACTGTCGCGTGCCATGCGGCCTAAGCAGTTCCTCGGAGTGACCGAGCAACAGACCCTGTTTCAACTGACGCTGTCACGCGTGCAGCAAGTCGAGGCTGCTGGCGGCCCCATCATCGTTGCGAATCATGAACACCGTTTTCTGGCTGCCGAGCAGGCTCGTGTTCTAGGTGTTGATCCAAGCGCTATTTTGCTGGAGCCCGTCGGCAGAAACACCGCGCCGGCAATTGCGGTCGCTGCGCTACAGGCGCGTGCCGATGGCTCGGATCCTTTGATTTTGGTGATGCCCTCTGATCACATCATCCAGAATCTTTCAGCTTTTAATGCCGCAGTTGCACTGGCGGGCGAAGCCGCATCTGAAGGTCTGCTGGTGACTTTCGGTATTGTCCCGGACAGAGCAGAGACAGGCTACGGCTATGTCATGGCTGGCGACGCGATTAAGCCCACTGGCGTCCACCGGGTCGCTCGCTTTGTAGAGAAACCCCAGCTTGAGGCAGCGCAGGCTTATGTCGCCTCAGGTCAGTACTGCTGGAATAGCGGCATGTTCATGTTCCGCGCCTCGGTATTTCTTCAGGAGTTGGCGATACATCGACCAGATATTCGTGAAGGTGCAGAAAAAGCATGGCTCAAGGCGAATAGAGATCTTGAATTTATCCGATTGGATAAAGAAGCCTTTGCTGCGTGCCCCGCAGATTCAGTGGACTATGCGGTCATGGAAAAAACACATAATGCAGCCATGGTGCCATTAGACGCCGGCTGGAATGACGTAGGCGCGTGGCCCGCAGTATGGGAGTCACAAGTAAAAGATGATTCCGGCAATGTCGGACGCGGTGATTTCATGTTCGAAGATTCTGAGGGTTGCTATGTTCATGCCGATCGTCGCTTGGTGGCACTGCTTGGTGCGCAAGATTTGTTTGTGATCGAGACCTCGGACGCGGTACTGGTAGGCCACAAAGATCACGCTCAGGGTGTGAAGAAAATTGTTGAGCGGCTACAGGCTAGCAAACGTAAGGAAACTGATTTTCACCGAGAGGTATTTCGGCCATGGGGATCTTTTGATTCTATTGACCAAGGCGAAAAATACCAAGTCAAGCGCATTACGGTAGCGCCTGGTGCGAAGTTATCGCTGCAGTACCATCATCACCGCGCAGAGCACTGGGTTGTAGTTAGCGGCACAGGGAAAGTACGAATTGGCGAGCACACGCAACTACTTGCAGAAAATCAGTCGGTCTATATTCCGGTCGGCGAAACTCACTCGCTGGAGAATCCAGGCAGCGTACCGCTCGAAGTGATCGAGGTGCAATCAGGGTCTTATCTAGGTGAAGATGATATCGTCAGGCTGGAAGATATCTACGGCAGAGCTTGAATTAGCCCGCAGCGGACTTACCTGATACGAGGATCAGGTGACCGTGGGTGAGATGACTGCGGACCGGATTACGCCTGATTGAATGACGTCTGATCCATGGATACGATATCGGACGGTACTGTCATCGGTGAGCGAAGCGGCCGTTGGATAGATAACGCTTGGCCTGCGATCACTTGCTGATATTTCTGCAAATAGTCTTCCGCCATTCGGTGAGCATTAAAAATTAACTTCGCTCGCTCATGACATGCGTCAGAATCAAATTTGCGCACACGTACGGCGTGACTTAGATGCTGTAAGTCATTTGAAAGAAATCCGGTGTCCTTGTTCACCAACTCGGGTAGCGAGCCACGCGTGCTGGCGAAAACAGGACACCCGAAATACAAGCTTTCAATCACCGCCAACCCGAACGGCTCATCCCAGATCACTGGAAATACCAAGCCACGCGATAGCTTAAGCAGATCAATTTTTTGCTGACCACCCACCATGCCGAAAAATTTCACCCGGGGGGATAGGGTGAATCGAAAGCCTCGCTTGAAATTAAGCCGGTGACCGCCCAATACTGCAAGCGTTTCACCTGCATCACGGGCCACCTGAATCGCACCGCGTAAATTCTTGACTTTCCAAGCCGCGTTTCCCAGGAAATGAAGCCATTGCCTGGGTTTGCGTAGATCAGCCTCACCATAGGCAGTCCAGTCGAGCCCATTGTATACAAACTGCTCAGATCCAAAACGCCTCGCGTGATTTTCTGAAACAAATACTGAGTTGATAGGCATCTCGCGTGGCGCTGTTTCATTACCATGTTGGGTGTACAGATACGGCAAAAAATCGGTATCCGGGTCAAAATCCGGCCGATTATGAAAATGCACAATGTCGGCGTTATCGGGTATCTGCTGCTTCAGGCTACGATGTCGATCGACGTAAGATACCTCAGCGAAGCGACAGGTGGTGCCCTCTGCAGCAAGCAAATGAACCCGATGACCCATGTCGCTCAATGCCTGCGCTAAATCCCATACCACGCGCTCAGTACCGCCGTAGGCATATACCGGTAACTTGGCATTACAAATAAGTACGATATTCACAGGGGACCGTGATTCGCAAAAAATAAAATGTCGACTTTAGAGATGGTGAATAACATTCTTTACATCAGCAACAAGCTTACTGTTGGGTCGCATCTACCAACCGCCCTCGCTCAACGATGAGTAGTCCCAGTAACAGCGCGGCCCAAGTCGCATAAATTACCCTGAAAATACTGACGCCAAATACGGAGATCGATAGGCCAAATTCAAAATACAGCAATACCAGCAGCAAGCCTAATGTAGAGAGCGCATTGATCGAACCATCAGTCTGATTACGGTAGCGCCAAAAGCTGATAAATAGACCGATGTGGACGGCTAGCGCACCGATAACACCAAGCAAACCCTGACGCGCAAACAGATTGATGAGGTCATTATCGATAGAAAAAACATGATAAGACGCCTTGCCCTCGATGATTTTTTTTTCAATCATTATCTCGTTAACCTGGCCATCGTTCACCGCCTGCTGTATTACTGCCAACTGTCCTTGGCGCCCAAGCCCGACGATCGGGCTGTGCGCCCCCGCCAATAGCCCCGCTTTGAATGCTTCCAGTCGTATGCTCGCTGAGCCTTCGGTGATTTCTCCGGTTTGTATCCACACCTTGGCACCCTGGTAAGCGCTGACGATACGATCCAGCACGGGTAGCTTTGGCATCAAAGTGACAAACATGACCAGTGCTGCCAACAACCCCAACGCCACTGAGAGCCGTCTGAGCGGGCTTAATGAGCGGGTCGCTGTGCTTGCTAGCAGAACAATCACCATCACTAGCGAGAGCCAGCCCCCTTTTGATCCGCTAAGTAGTGAGCTGATGAATCCTGAGCAGCCACCGACCAGCAAGTAAACGCGTTGGGCCGTATGCTGAAAGTCGGCGTAGCGATAAAACAAACCAACCAGCGCGCTTGTGCCGAGTACGACTGCGGTATCACCGAAGGTAATCGCGTTGGAAAATCCATAAGCACGGCCAGCATCCAGCAGGTAGACCTGAACCACCGCAATCACCAAGCCGAGCAAAGAACCGGTTGCGCACCCGCACCAAAAATAACGAGGATCAGGCTCATGCCGTATCACTGCGATCAATACGAGCGGCGATAAAACAAAAGGCAGTACATTACCGAAATCTTTTGCAGGCTCGTGGTGATAAGCAGTCAGAGCAATGTGCAAGAGTGCGAATATCGCAAATCCCCATAACATCGGCAGACCGCGCATTGATTGGCGCAGGGGCATGGAATCAGGCTGAGGTCGGCGTAGTGCCATGACACCGATGACTGAAAAAATCAGTGTGGTGAGCCAGTAGCTTCCCGGGAAAGCAAACACCAAGGCTGGCGCCACCAGCAAGGCGCCGTTCATCGCTTTATTCGGCATGGCGCTATCTGGACATCAGCTCGTCGAGAAATTTTTCTACACTACTGCGCTGCGCCTCCGCAGAAAACAGGCCGGCCAGATGCTGACGCGCGCTGACATAGGTCGTGGCATTCAGGTCGTCAGTGTGCGGCAATAGCTCTATCGTTTTCTGAGACAACATGATCAAATCACCATGCGGGACTTCGTGAAACAAAGGCGCTTGCCAATACGCTTTTCCGCCCTCGCCGGTATACCCTAGTACTACGTTACCAGCGAGCGCGGCCTCAATGGGCGGTAGCCCAAGACCCTCAAGGTAGCTCATCGATAAGAATATTTTTGATTTACCGAGCAGCCGTGCGACACCGGCTTCATCCTGTCCGTCGATCGCTTGAAGTTTCCATGAATCTGGCAGCTGTGCTGCAATAAAAAATTTCCAAAGATCGATATGCGCGGGAAGCTTACGCGGCATGTACGAAATCAAATTTTCTTTTTCGGATGCGGGCTTGAATTTGCTTGCATCAACATGCAATCGTAGTGGGCGTATTTTGTGGCCGGCGAATGGAAAAGCCTGCCGTATGCACGCACTGGTATTGTCCGATACCGACCAGATCAGCTTTGCTGCAGCAAATGCCGCATCCAAATCGGATTTACGCCCCTTTGCCATCATATAGCCGCCTTGGACCAGGATAGCGAAAGGTATTTTTTTCTGCGCTAGCTGGACACCGTATTTTCTCACCCAGATCTCTGGCAACACCACAACGTCCTGCTCAGGTGAAAATGCATGGCCAATATCAGAAAATGAAGGCTTACCCACCCATCGCAGGCGAAAGAACAAGCGTCGCTGTTTGGGCCGCGCGTCAAACCAGTCGTACTGTACCCAGGGCTGGTTAGGATGGAGTACGCTGGCCTGGCCCACATCGCCCAGTAACTGATCGCAGAGCTCAGCCAGACGGTAGATAACCTTGATGCCGCCTACCGGCTTCCTGCTACTGGGACAAAAAAAAGTGAGTCGCATTTATTGGCGCCACAGTTGAATAATCAAAATACAATACCCGCAAAACCAGCAACCATCGGTCACTAACCGGCCAAGCACCTATGGGCTTCATCACTCAGTTGTGGCGCGCAGTCGATCGACGCCACAAAAACGATCGCATTAGCTACTACGCGCGAGCTTACAGTCAGCTACTACTTCCCGACCAGTTTTTTCGCCGAAAAGCTGATCAGCTGCTGGCCAGGTATTCGCATACCAGCGCCGAGGTCCAAAACCGGCTGGCGTATTACTGCAAGCTCAGCTCACCCTTTCACCTCAGCGGCGCTACCCATTTGTCCGAGTTTCGTACGCAACCCAGGTCGACCTATTTTCTGGATTTCTACCCATTCATCCGGGCTTTTCCTGCAGATCGCCGATTCCGTACTTTGTTTGGCGATGTGATGATCATCCCTGACCAGCCCAGCTTCGTAAAAAGCCGGCCAATCGACGGCGCAAACGAGAACTCTGTGCTGATGAAACTAGACGCCATCCGGCACTTCACCTTTGTCGATGACCCGCTTCGCTTTAGACAAAAACAATCCGCCTTGGTATGGCGCGGCCGCCTTCATCTCGATATCGCCAAGGAAAGACGGCTCGATTTTTTACGCGAGTTTACGGGCAAGCCAAGATTTGATATCGGACACATTAACCGGGGCGATGTCTTTCCTGAATTTCGTCAAGCGCGCCTGTCGATTCCAGATCAGCTTCGCTACAAATATATTTTGTCGCTTGAGGGTGTTGATGTCGCCACAAATCTGAAATGGATTATGTCGTCACATTCACTATGCTTTTCACAAAAACTCAAATTTGAAACCTGGTACATGGAAGGCTTGCTACAGCCGGGCATACACTATGTCGAGATCGCAGATGATTTCTCCGACTTTGAAGAAAAGATCGACTACTACGAGCATCACCCCGAAGAAGCCGAGCAAATCATTGCAAACGCCAATGCATATACACGTCAATTTCTTGATGCCGAGCGCGAGGCGCTACTGTCATACCTGGTGATTCAACGCTATCTCAATCTATCCCTCACGCACTAAGCTTAGGTGCACCACTGGTGTTTACATGCACCGCAAATACCGATTTATCAATATCATCAGGCAAGCCGTTAATCTCGGGAATCGATAAACCTGAAATCGGCAGGCTTGGTGGTGTCAGGTCTCCCTCGCAAACTGTAGCTGGTAGAGATGTGCGTATACACCATTAAGTTGCAGCAGCTCGGCATGACTACCTATCTCGACCAAGCGGCCATGCTCAAGCACAGCGATTCTGTCGGCACGCTCAACGGTAGATAGCCGATGAGCAATCACCAGAGCCGTACGACCCTGCATCAGAGAGTCTAGTGCCTGCTGCACTGCCCGTTCGGATTCGGAATCCAGCGCCGAGGTTGCTTCATCCAAGATCAGTATCGGCGCGTCTTTGTACAGCGCGCGTGCAATAGCCAGTCGCTGTCGCTGCCCACCGGATAAGCGCATGCCGTTATCACCGATGAGGGTATGAATCCCCTCCGGCAAGGAAGCGATCACGTCATCCAAGTGCGCTGCGCGAATGGCGGAATCAATACGCTGCGGGTCTGGCGCAGGGTCGCCGTAGGCGATGTTGGCTGAGATGGTGTCGTCGAATAGCACCACATGCTGACTGACCATGGCGATCTGCGCTCGCAAACTCGCCAGCTCGATATGAGAAATCGGCTGTCCATCCAGCAGAATCTGGCCCGCAGACAAAGGATAAAACGCCGGCACCAGATTCACCAAGGTGCTCTTACCACCGCCCGACATGCCGACCAATGCCACGGTCTCGCCCGGTGCGATATCCATGCTGATATCAGAGACCGCTGCATCCCCTGCGTCTGGGTAGCTGAAACTCACATGACGAAAGCTCAGGTGACCTTTGGCTCGTTGCTTCAGCACCTCACCGCCGGTGCGCTCGATTGCCTCGTCCATCATGCCAAACACGCGCTCGCAGGCGGCCAAGCTGCGCTGTATCGGCGCGCTAATGTTAGCCAGGTGCTTCATTGGCGTAAGAATCAGCAGCATCGCGATAATGAAGGAGGTAAACCCACCCACTGTCATTTGTCCGTCGCCGGCTTGCATTAATGCGATCGTAATAATGATTGCGACCGATATCGCATTGAGTAGTTGGGTAATAGGTTCAGTGGTTGCCGCGGTACTTTCCTGACGCAAGATGAAGCCACGTAGCCGGTCGGCGCGCTGCGCAAAGCGATTTGCTTCGTAACGCTGGCCACCAAATATTTTAATGACATGACGCGCACGGATAGTTTCATCAATGGTCTGCATCAGCTCGCCATTCAGCTGCTGGCTTTCGCGGATCAGCCGCTTCAGTCGTTTTGCGGTCAAGCGCACCGCAATAGTCACCAGCGGGACCAACGCCAGCGTGATCAGGGTCAGCTTCCAGTTCAGCCAGAACAAGTAACCGATCAGGCCGAGCACAGTCAGACTGTCGCGTATCAGAATCACCAAGATACTGCGAAATAAATCGAGTACTTGTATCACCTCGACCATCATGGTGTTCAGTACATGGCCCGTCGCATGCTTGTCATGAAAGCCAATCGGCACTTCGAGCAAACGATCAAACATTTGCTGCCGCAACTGAGCCGCCATGCGACCTGATACCCATGCCATTAAATAGGCGGCAGTAAATGTTGCCATGCCTCTGATCAAAAAAATTCCTATGACGAACAGAGGCGCCAACCAGATCGGAAAACGGGTTTGGACAAAACCGTTGTCGAGTAGCTCTTTCATGAGCGCGGCAACCGTCGGCTCGGTCGCTGCGGTGATGGCAGTAGCAGTAAACGCAACCAGTATCCGCCCCTTGTAGGGTGTCAGCAGACCGAACAGGCGCTGCATCGAGCGCGAGAACCTCATCAGTACTCGAACCAGACGTTGTCCGCACTAAGCCAGTCAGATAGCTTGGTGCGCAATGCATCATCAGCGCGAACACGCCACTCGTCAGATAAACGAATCTCTGCCAGTGCGCCCTGTTTGCTGTACTGAACCACGATAGGGCATGAAGCACCCGGTTGCTGAAACGGTTTGATCAGCTCGCGCAATTTGGCCGCATCTGCCTGCCCATTCATCGATACTCGCAGCGCCTTGACGAACCCAGCCCGAGTGGCAGCAATATCCATGACCTTCTCGGCCACAATACGCAACCCGCCCGAGAACCGATCCTCGGAAACCTTGCCCCGTATCGCAAGAAATTCATCTTCCCTGAACAGTTGGCGATTAGGCTCGAATAAATCGTTGTAGACGGTGACTTCGACTTGCGCGCTGCTATCGTCCAGCGTGATGATCGCCATGCGTCCGCGCTGCGTGATCTGGAAGCGCATGCCTGCCACAATACCCGCTAGTAGCTTAGGCTCGCGGGTGGGCCCAATATCAGCCAGCTTGACCCGAATGAAATGCCGTACCTCGGCAGCATACGCATCAAACAAATGCCCGGAAAAATAAAATCCAAGCGCTGCTTTTTCCTCGGCAAGGCGCTGCTTGTCTGACCAAAGGGGAGCACTGACATACTCGGGACGATCGTCAACGCCGACATCGACGCTCTCAAACAAACTGACCTGATTCGCGGCCAGCTCGGCCTGCTCAGCGTTATCGATAGCTCGCCCTACCGAAGCCATCAGCACACCGCGGTTGATGCAGAAGCAATCCATCGCACCGGCTTTGATCAGCGACTCGATCGCGCGCCGACTGAGATGTCGCTTATCGATGCGTTTGACGAAATCAAATAAGTCGCTGAACGGGCCCGAAGCTCTGGCTTGCACGATCGCTTCAATGGCACTCCGACCCGTTCCTTTCACAGCGCCAAGGCCATAACGGATACGATCTGCTTTTTTATCCGGATCGGCGACAGCAGTGAAGCGATACATCGATTGATTTACATCCGGCGGCAATAGGCGCAGCCCGCAGTGGCCGGTAGCATCCTCCACCAGCACTTTGATCTTGTCGGTGTCGTCCATTGCCAGCGACAAGTTGGCGGCCATGAACTCTGCCGGGAAATGTACTTTCAAATACGCTGTGTGGTACGACAGCAATGCGTAGGCAGCGGCGTGTGATTTATTAAAGCCATAGCCCGCGAATTTCTCCATCAAGTCGAAGATCTCATCCGCCTTGTCTTTAGCGAGACCATTCTTCGCTGCGCCTTCGCGGAAGATTTCGCGATGCTCGGCCATCTCTTCCGGCTTCTTCTTGCCCATTGCACGACGTAGCAAGTCGGCACCACCGAGCGAGTAACCGCCGATGACCTGCGCCATCTGCATCACCTGCTCTTGATACACCATGATGCCGTAGGTTTCCGACAAAATAGATTCAGTACGCGGATCAGGATAATCAAAACGCTCGCCGTGCTTACGCTTGCAAAAGTCAGGGATCAAATCCATCGGCCCGGGACGATACAAAGCGACCAGCGCGATGATGTCCTCAAAACGATCAGGCCGCGCATCTTTCAGCATGCCTTGCATGCCGCGGCTTTCCAGCTGGAATACGGCAACGGTTTTTGCGTCGGTCAGTAATTTATAGGTGCGCGCATCATCAAGCGGAAGCTTATCCAGATCAAACGCTGCGTGCTCCGGGTACAGCGCCCGGATGCTCTGCACTGTTCTGTCGAGAATAGTCAGCGTGGTCAGCCCCAGAAAATCGAACTTGACTAAACCAATCGCTTCAACATCATCTTTATCAAATTGCGAAACAACGCCGCCCTCAGAACCCTGCGAATACAGCGGGCAAAAATCAGTTAACTTGCCCGGTGCTATCAACACGCCACCGGCATGCATGCCGACGTTTCGCGCGATCCCCTCAACCTGCTGGGCCAGCGCGAGTAGCTGCCGCACTTCTTCTTCATTTTCTTGTCTTTCCTTGAGCAGCGGCTCTTCTTCCAGCGCATCGGCAATAGTCACCAGCTTGCCCGGTTTGAATGGGATCAGTTTCGAGATGCCATCGCAAAAGTTGTAGCCAAAGTCAAGCACACGACCGATATCACGCACCGCACCTTTCGCAGCCATCGTACCGAAGGTAGCAATCTGCGACACTGCATCTTTGCCATAGCGATCTTTGACGTATTGAATCACACGGTCGCGACCCTCTTGGCAAAAATCGATATCGAAATCCGGCATCGAAACACGATCCGGATTCAAAAAACGCTCGAACAGCAAGTTGTACGCTAAAGGATCAAGATCGGTAATCTTCAGCGCGTAGGCGACCAATGATCCAGCACCGGATCCGCGACCCGGGCCGACGGGTACGCCATTACGCTTGGCCCACTGGATGAAGTCAGCAACGATCAGAAAATAGCCTGGAAACCCCATGGTGATAATAGTGTCGGTTTCGAATTTCAGGCGTGATTCATAGCGCACGCGCACGGACTCGCGCTGCGTGCTATCCGGATACAGCTGCTGCAATCGCTCCTCAAGCCCCGACTGAGACTGCGCCACCAAAAAATCATTGATGCTCATGCCGTTAGGCGTTGGGAAATCTGGCAGCTGCGCTCTACCCAGCGTGAGCGAAAGATTACAACGCTGCGCGATAGCCACGCTGTTGTGCAAAGCGGCGGGCATGTCGGCAAATAGCTCGGCCATCTCCGACTGCCGCTTGAAGTACTGCTGCTCGGTAAAGCGTTTTACTCGCCGCGTGTTAGCGAGAATTTCTCCCTCTGCAATACATACCCGCGCCTCATGAGCCGTAAACTCTTCCTTGCGACCAAATTGAACAGCATGGGTAGCGACCACCGGTAATTGCAGTTTGGCGGCGAGCTGTGTGGAATGCCGTAGCAGCTGCTCTCGTTGCGGATGACCGTCGCGCTGCACCTCGATGTAAAAACAACCGGGGAAAATCGCCATCCAGCGCCGCGCATAACGCTCTGCCAGTACCAAGTTACCGTTTTCCAGCGCTTGCCCGATATCGCCGGTGCTGAATCCCGAGAGCGCGATCAAGCCGTCTTTGTGTGTCAGCGCCTTTAGCCATTCGACGCGGATCTCAGCGCGCCCACGGTACTGGTTGCTGAGCCACGCCCGGCTAAGCAAGTCGCATAACTGCAGATAGCCGAAATGGTTTTTGACGAGTAATAGCAAGCGTGAAGGCTTGTCGCGCTCGTCTTCGTTGCTGATCCAGACATCAGCCCCAATAATCGGCTTGATGCCTTTGGCGCGCGCCGCCTTGTAGAACTTGACCATGCCGAACAAGTTGGCCAGGTCCGTAACGGCGAGCGCGGGTTGCTGATCATCTGCCGCCGCCTGCACGGCCTGGTCAATGCGCACCAGGCCGTCAACAATCGAGAACTCGGAGTGAAGGCGAAGGTGGACAAATTGCGGGGCAGTCATGACCCGTATTTTACTCGCTGGGAATAGCTCAAAAACCAGCAAATTAATATCAAAATAGACACGAAATCAGATTGTAATCACACTTTATTAAATGTATATTTGCATTAAAAATCTGTTTTAAAGAAAAATTGCTTTGAAAATCTCACAAGAAGAGCTGATTTCAGTCCTCGCCCAGTTCAACCCCTGGTGGCGCGGGGAAAGCGTGCCCGAACTTCCGGATTGGCGCCGGGCGGCGTTTCGTGAATTACACAGCTGGCTGGTAGCCCCGCCCGCTCCGCGCGCTGTGTTGCTATCGGGCGCGCGTCAGATTGGAAAGACCACCCTGCTGCTGCAAGTCATACAGACGCTGCTGCGTAGCGGCGTTCCGGCGGCGAATATTTTGTACGTCACCTTCGATCATCCGCTACTGAAATTAGCCGGGATTGACGCCGTGCTTCAGGCTTGGCGCGCGCGCGAACCAGCAAGTGAAGGTATCGAATACCTGTTCATGGACGAAGCACAATTCATCCGCGACTGGGGTACATGGATTAAGCATCAAGTTGACTTCAACAAGACCCGCCGCATCGCTTTCACTGGCTCAGCGATGCCGATGACCGAGACAGCGCAAGAATCAGGGGTTGGTCGCTGGCGCACGATCCGCATGACGACACTGTCGTTCTTTGAGTATCTGCAGATCAAACGGCTGACCCTACCCCAGTTACGTCCGGTGAAGTCTCTTCGTGAGCTGTTTGAGTGGCAGCCGGCCGAGTTTGCGCGAGTGGCTGAAAGTGCAGAGCCCTATGTGGCGCATTTTCATGAATACCTGGTACGCGGCGGCTTTCCTCAAATAGCACAAGTCGAGAGTATTACGCAAGCACAGCGCTTACTGCGCGAAGATATCATTGATAAAGTACTCAAACGTGACATGACCGCGCTGTTCGGCGTGCGGCGGGTTCTGGATCTTGAACATACCTTTCTGTATCTGTGCATGCATGATGGCGGACTGCTGGATGTCGCCGATTTATGCGCGAACCTTGAAGTCAAACGACCGACTGCACAAAACTTTATCGAGCTACTGGAATCGGCCCATGTGATCTATCGGTTAGCCCCTTATGGCTACGGTAAAGATATTCTTCGCGCACGGTTCAAGATTTACCTCGCTGATGCTGCGATTGCACCCGCAGTGATGCTGAAGGGTAAAACCATGCTGGAAGATCCGACGGCGCTTGGTATTGCTACCGAGACCGCCGTGTTCAAGCATTTGCTTTCAAGGTACTACGCCAGCAGTGTTCGCTTTTCTTACTGGCGCGGGCGCAAGCATCATGAAGTTGATCTGCTGGCGGATGTAGGAGGCCAGTTCGTACCATTTGAGGTTAAGTACCGAAACCAACACACCGGAAAACGAGAACTGAAAGGCTTGCTCGAGCTATGCGAAACAAAACCTATTGAACAAGGCTACGTCGTTACGCGTTCGATGCACGACTTCGGGCCGTTCGGCGACAAAACGACGAGTAGCACCATGAACACGCTACTGATGCGAATACCAGCACCCCTGCTGTGTTATTGGCTAGGCGCATCTGAACTGGACAGCGCCGAGCAATCAGCTAGTTTATGAGCGCCGCCCTTTATAATTCTGCCATTAGGTAGATATTCTTCTTCGTCATCCCCCACATGCAGCCGTCACAGTCCATCGTCAATATCTCGGCTTACAAATTTGTCACGCTCGACGACATCGCCGATCTGCGCCCGCGTTTCCAGCAGCGCTGTCTCGACCTCGGGCTGAAGGGTACGATTTTGCTCGCCCCGGAAGGCATCAATATGTTCCTTGCGGGCAGCCGCACGGCGATTGATAACTACCTGGCATGGATGCATCGCGATGCGCGCCTGGCTGATATCGTCCCGAAAGAAAGTCTCTCCGAGCGGCAGCCGTTTCGGCGCATGCTGGTAAGGCTCAAAAAAGAGATCATCACCATGAAAAATCCGGTGATCAAGCCGGAGCTGGGTCGCGCACCCGCCGTGACTGCTCAAGATCTCAAGCGCTGGCTGGATCAGGGCCATGATGATGACGGCAAACCGGCCGTGATGGTCGATACCCGTAATGCATTTGAAGTAGACGTTGGCACTTTTGAAAATACGCTGGACTACCGCATCCATAAGTTCAGCGAATTTCCTGAAGTGATCGCGCAGCATAAAGACGAGCTGAATGACAAGACCATCGTTACCTTTTGCACCGGCGGCATACGCTGCGAGAAAGCGGCGATCTATATGCGCAATATCGGCTACCACCGTGTCTTCCAACTCGACGGTGGCATCTTGAAATACTTCGAAGAAGTTGGTGGCGCGCACTACAACGGCGATTGCTTCGTGTTTGATCACCGTACTGCGCTTAACCCGCGACTGGAAGAGACCGCTACCGTGCAGTGCTTCGCGTGTCGTGCAGTAGTGACGCTACTCGAACAAAAATCGCCTCGCTATGTTGAAGGAAAGTCGTGCCCTCATTGCGCAACTATGGAAGCAGTCGCCTGACGGGCTGACCACGTTGCTCGATTAGCCGCGCAACACTGACTCATGCCTGACCGCCAGCGCCGCATTGCTCACCTCGATATGGATGCGTTCTACGCATCGGTCGAGTTACTTCGCTACCCTGAGCTATGCGGCGAAGCGGTCGTGATTGGTGGTCGTTCAGTGCACCAACCTGCTATCAAAAGCGACGGTACCCGTAAATTTGCCAAGCTGCGTGATTATGTCGGACGCGGCGTAGTGACCACCTCGACCTTTGAAGCGCGAGCACTTGGCGTGCACTCGGCGATGGGCATGATGAAGGCCGCCAAGCTGGCGCCAGAGGCATGGCTGTTACCTGCCGATTTCGAAGCGTATCGGCATTACTCGCGTTTATTCAAACAGGCGGTGAGACAGATTGCGCCTCAGACAGAAGATCGCGGTATTGACGAGATTTATATCGATCTCACCGACCTGACGCAAGATACGCAAACGCTGGCGATGCGTATCAAACAGGCCGTGCGAGATGCGACGGGGCTATCGTGCTCAATCGGCATTGCTCCGAACAAGCTACTCGCAAAAATAGGCTCGGAGCTTGATAAGCCCGACGGCATCACTGTGCTGAGTATGGATGATGTGCCCACGCGCATCTGGCCGATGGCAGTTCGCAAGATCAACGGTATCGGCCCCAAGGCGAGCGAAAAGCTTACAGCGCTTGGTATACCAACGATTGGCGAGTTGGCTAAGCAATCACAAGCTTTTCTGGCGCAGCATTTCGGCAAGCGCTATAGCGAGTGGTTGTATCAAGCGGCACGCGGTTTGGATGAACGCGCCATGATAACAAGCTCGGAACCGAAATCAATCAGCCGCGAAACTACGTTTGAGCGTGATCTTCACGTTAAAACAGATCGGGCGAAACTATCTGACATTTTTACGCGTCTGTGCGTACAGCTAGCGAGTGATTTGCGACGCAAGGGCTACGTAGCCAAGACGATTGGTGTCAAGCTTCGCTATGGTGACTTCAGGATACTCACGCGCGACGTGAGTCTGCCACTCGCGACAGATGACGCAGACGAGATACGGCGCGCTGCGGGTGAGTGTCTAAAGCGCGCGCCACTCGAGCAGCGCCTGCGACTACTCGGCGTCAGAGTCTCGGCACTGCACAAGAAACCAACGCAGGCCGAAGAACCCGAAGCCCAAGCAGCCTTGCTACTGGGCTAGCGAGAGATATCCATGTATGTCGGTCGATTCGCGCCATCACCTACGGGGCCACTCCATGCCGGATCACTCGTTGCGGCATTGGCCAGCTTCCTTGACGCGCGCGCACACCAAGGTCGGTGGCTGATACGAATCGAAGATATCGACGAGGCACGAACCGTTGCCGGTGCAGCTGACCACATCATTCAAACTTTGGCTGCTTTCGGCATGCGCACGGATGGTGAGATTGTCACGCAGAGTCACCGCAAAGCGCTCTACAGCGCAGCGTTCGACAAGCTCGGCGATGCAGTCTACCCTTGCGCTTGCAGCCGTAAAGAAATTGCTGATTCGCGGGTGACATTAGCTACTGATGGCGCGGCCATCTATCCCGGCACGTGTCGTCACGGGCTGGCGCCCGATAGAGCAGCGCGTGCGTGGCGGGTTCGTGTTCCTGGCACGACCGATCCGCAAGGATTGATTCACTTTCATGATCGCTGGCAGGGCCCGATCACAGAAAATCTTGCCGAGCATGTTGGCGATTTTGTGTTGAAACGGGCGGACGGCTTCTGGGCGTATCAGCTCGCAGTCATCGTGGATGATGCCGAGCAAGGTGTCACCGATGTGGTGCGTGGCGCTGATCTGCTTGAGTCGACCGCACGACAAATCTATTTACAGCAACTACTCAGATTTAGCATTCCGCGCTACCTACATGTAACTGAAGTAGTAAATGACCGTGGCGAAAAACTTTCTAAACAAACCGGCGCGCAACCACTTGATGTCGGCAACCCTCTCAGCGCACTGATGCAAGCAGTGGCTCATTGTGGGCTCATGCTGGATCGCACGCCGCGCTCAGTCGATGAGTTCTGGGCGATGGCGATTCCCGCGTGGGGACAGCGTTTTAGGGATCGCTAAAGAATAAGGCAATGCACGTGTCGCACACAACGCGACATGCCGATTATTCCTCGGCTCTTTTCAAAACGTTCTCTGTTTATATCCCGGCTTTTTTCAGTTTTTAGAGCGGCCACCGAGCAAGGCAGCACGCTTGGCTGGTGCTTTTGCGTTACGCGGATCGACAGGCTTGGGTTCGGTTGGCACAGCAGGCGCTGCAGGCTCATACGGTTTCAAGAACCACGGATCGACTTTTTCTTTACGCGGCATAGGCGCGCTGTTAGAACGTGGCGCACGCTCGGTACGACGCTCTGAATGATCGCCGTATCGATCACTCTGACGATCGCCACGATCATGACGCTCTGTGCGCTCGCCTCGAGCGCTACGCGGATGAAAATCTTCCAGTTCTACAGGCACCAGCTTTTGCTTGATCAGCTTTTCAATGTCTGCCAACAAGCGCGCATCTTTATCACAGTACAAAGACAACGCATCACCCGAAGCGCCGGCCCGACCCGTACGACCGATACGATGCACATAGTCTTCCACGTTATATGGGAGGTCATAATTAATGACGCACGGCAGCTCGGCAATATCCAGCCCACGCGCCGCGACATCAGTCGCTACCAAGACATCGATACCACCAGCCTTGAATGCTTCGAGTGCGGCCATCCGCTCAGCCTGTGTTTTATCGCCATGAATTGCCGAGGCCTTGACACCTGCTCTTTCCAACTCACGCGCCAAGCGCGAGGCACCGATCTTGGTGTTGGAGAAAACAATCACTTGCCGGATCTCACGCTGCTTCAGTAAATGCACAACAGCATCGCGTTTAGCGTCTTCTTCCACCTTGTAGATAATCTGGGTCACACGCTCGGCGGTGGCATTGCTGCGCGCCACTTCGATCAGCTGAGGATTTTTAAGGAAGCTTGCAGCAAGTTTTTTTATCTCGGGCGAAAAAGTCGCTGAGAGCATCAGGTTTTGTCGCTGCTTGGGTAGCAGATTGATGATGCGCTGAAGATCCGGCAGGAAGCCCATGTCGAGCATGCGGTCTGCCTCATCCATCACAAAAATTTCAGTTTGCGAGAGGTTGAGGGTTTTTTGCTGCACATGATCCAGCAAACGTCCCGGCGTGGCGATCAGGATTTCTACGCCCGCACGTAGCGCTGCCGTTTGCGGCGCCATATCGATACCACCGAACACGACAGCCGATCGCAGTGGCGTATGGCGCGAGTAGGCCTTCACATTATCAGCTACCTGATCCGCCAGTTCCCGGGTCGGGGTCAGGATCAACGCACGTACAGGATGGCGAGCGGGAGAGGCACTCGTATTTGCGTTGGGCAGTAACTGCTGAATGATGGGGAGCGAGAACCCCGCTGTCTTGCCGGTACCGGTCTGGGCAGCCCCCATCACGTCGCGACCTTGCAGCACAACCGGGATGGCCTGCGCTTGAATCGGGGTGGGATGCTGATAGCCCTGCTCGGCAAGCGCCTGCAGTATGGGCTGCGCCAGGCCGAAGTCAGCAAAACGGGGGGGCGATGCCGTAGCGGCTTCGGGGGCAGTGAGGGTATTCAGCTCTGGCATTCGTCGGAATAGGCTTAACGATTCAGTATAGCACCCAAGCCCAAAAACGATGCACAAGTTATTGATTGCAGACCATTCAATACCTGCTGGCGCTGTCCGGCAACAAGCTTATGACCGATGCGTAGTACATCAAATAATCATTTTTCAATTCAATCGAAAGCCGTCTGCACGAACGAAATACTGATCGTTGGAACCAAAGGTGCAGTTAAAAAATAAAGTCGGGCAGGTATCTGGACATCGAGCCGGCATAGCAGATTTCACCCGCGGAAAAACATACCACCAGAGGACATCACATGAACAGAGTAAAAAGCTTAACCCAGCGATCAATTGAAAGACCGTCCACTCAGCCTGTTACCAGACCACGGCCCGAAAAGACGATTTACAAAGATGCGCGAGCGTCAACAGCCACCTAGACACGAATTAAAGATTTCCAAAAATCCAGTAGCAGCATGCTTGAATCCAAGCAAAAAGCGCAAAGCAGCCTTGTCAGCGACAAAACCAAGCCCGATATCGTCAAAGTTACGGCCGAATCACAGCAACTACTGTATCTCCCTGCACCCGAAAAACAAAAGCAGCTGTATGTCACTGCACCCGAAAAAAATGGCCTGAGCAACCATCCTGTCCATCGTGACTTCGCCAACTTGGGGACAAATGAAAAAGTCGCTGTGTCGAAATATGTTTTCAGTAACGAGGACAATGCGATACTTCAAATCGTCGACCCCAACAATGCAGCATTCAAAGCATTCAGGAAAGATGTACTTAAAGAGGAGCCTGATGCTCCGCTTACAATGAACGCAGCAATAAAATTCGCTGAGTTTGAACGTAAAGCTGAACTAGAGCTAGGCAAAAAATTTGTAGTTATTTCTTCAATTGACTCGAAGTACGAAGATGCAGGCGTGTTTAGGCCAAAAAACCCGATTGCCAACCAGATTTCAGCCTCAGAGTACCTGATGAACGTTTGGGAAATGACGGAGCAAGAGAGGAATGTTTTTGAGATTTTCAGCAAAGAGTATGTAGAGAATCACTTGTCAACTTTTGAAAATGGTTCAGTCTCTAATATGGATTTTTCATCCTACTCAAGATTCGTCAAGAACGCAGCGACGGTTGGTCGACCAGGTGAAAAAGGGGGGCGCTGGGTACAGCCCAAAGATACTATTGACAAAGCTTTCGAGTACCAAAAGGAAAACCCGCACCTTAGTCTGGTAGATGTGCTTACTAAAAAACTAGGATGGAGCGAAGATTACCTCAAAAACAACGTCCTGTTAGCGCTGATTGACGAATCTACCAGCGTAGACAACCTGCAAATGCCAACGCGAGAACATCAAGGCGCGAATAGTTTGTTCTTCGACGGTGGCCATACCCATGGAACCTTGGAAATGGAAGCAATCGCCCCGGTAATTCAGAAAAACAAACTCGCGATTGGAATTTGGGGCTTACCTCAGGATCACGCACTGCATCCGTCAAATGCTAAGCCCGGGAATTATCTGGAGGTCGAGAAATTCCTTAGCTCAGAGGAGCAAGTGAATAGCATTAAAAGGATGATGAATATGCCATTGCAAGAACTGAAGCCCAATGATTTGTAATTGAATAAGAAACGGTTTGGTAACGGGCAATGCCAGGCGTTGCAGTAATTCAGGTTCGGCAAGGCGAGTATCTGGCGCTTGCTACTGAAGCTGTATCCTGTGAGACTCGATAATTCGACGAAAGTCCTCGCCGATATCGTGCCAATCCACCAAATCTACTTTCCAAGGCAAATCTGATTCGTCGAAAGCTTGCCTCAATTCACCCAAGCTGGCGAAGCTCAGTGGTTCGATGTTCAGTTCGATAGGCATACTGGACGCCTCGCGCTGGCCTTCTACGTCAGAAGCCTTGCAACAAAAAGAACCCCTACCGACGGAAGAGGTTCATGAAATCATTTGGTGGGCCCCCGTGAGTCGAACACGGCACCAACGGACTATGAGACGATTAAGTAAAAAAATCGCCAGCGTTTATGCGGCCTAGCAAGCGGTCAAGCAAAACTGTAGAAGCA
>Ga0194134_10002759_pt1 | contig 20099 bp, 16 predicted proteins | sample TA2KigOff0mmetaG_FD_148602 | JGI IMG/M metagenome (GOLD analysis project Ga0194134, IMG submission 148602) | Freshwater microbial communities from Lake Tanganyika, Tanzania - TA2015056 Kigoma Offshore 0m | ecosystem: Environmental > Aquatic > Freshwater > Lake | place: Tanzania: Lake Tanganyika... | reverse complement strand
ACCCAGGGCCTGCCCGCGGCGCGCATGGCACCGGCCGCGCCGCGCAGCGCCTGCAGCCGCTCGCGCGTCAGCGTGCCGATATTCGCGGCGAGGGCATCGGCGCCGCGCGCGAACTCGGCGGCCTCCTCGGGTGCCACGACGGCGGCCGGCGACGCGCCGACTGCGAGCAGCATGTCGCACGTCGTTTCCATCGCCACCTGGTTCGCGATGTTGTGGACGAGCGGCCTCTTTCGCCGGACGTCCGACAGGACGCGCGCGGCGGCCGCGGCATCGAAGCGCGGGCCGATGGCGGTCGGGGCGCTCATCGGCGATGTGGCCGCAGCAGTCGCTCGGCCTCGCGCTGCGCCGCGGCGAGCGCGTCCGCCGGTGAGCGCGCGCCGGTCAGCGCCGACTGGATCGCGTCGTTGAACGCCTTGGCGACTCGCTGGTTGTCATGGGTCGAAAACTCTGCCCGCACGTGCTGCAACTGGTCGCGCGCCACGCCGGCGGACGGATTGGCCGCCAGGTGGGAACGCATCCGAGCGGTGCGCCAAGCGACATCGGAGACGGCGATGTAGCCGGTGTCGATGCTCCATTGCGCGGCGCGCTCGGGCGCCGTGAGGAAGCGCGCGAAGCGCAGCGCGGCCTCCTGCTCGCGCGGGCTGGCGCCGCGGAAGACATAGAGGTTGCCGCCGCCCGGCACCGAGCCGCGGCGCAGGTCGGCGGGCAGCATGGCGACGCCGAACGGGAAGCGCGCATTGGCCTGGATGTGGGCGAGGTTGCCCGTCGTGACCCACGTCATGGCGACCTTGCCGAGCAGGAAATCCGCAGGCGCGGTGCCCCAGTCCACGATGCCCGGGGGATGCACGCCATGGCGCCGCGAGAGATCGACCCAGAACTGCAGCGCCCGGATGGCCTCGGGGGTGTCGAGATGGGTCCGCAGACCGTCCTCGTCCGCGAGGCGCGCGCCGGCCTGCTCGGCGAAGCACTGGAGGAGCGCGTAGGGAAACGCGGAGGACGGCACCTGGATGCCCCAGCGCTGGACGCGACCCGCAGCGTCGCGCAGCACGAGGCGGCGCGCGGCCTCGACCATCTCGTCCCAGGTCGCTGGCGGTGCCTCGGGGTCGAGCCCGGCCTGCCTGAATGCGTCCTTGTTCCAGTAGAGGACGACCGTGGAGCGCTGGAACGGCACGCTCCACGTCTTCCCGGCGACGCGGCTGTTGGACATCAGGGCGGGAACGAATTCCTGCATCCATGCGCGGTCTTCGTCGGTGCGCAGGAGGTCCTCGATCGCGACGATCGCGTCCTCGTCGACGAGGGAAAAGACATCGCTCGCCAGAAGCACCGCGAGATGCGGGCCCTGGCCGGCGCGAAGCGCGGTCAGGCTCTTCGTCAGGGTTTCGTTGTAGGAGCCCGAATGCACCGGCTTGACGCGGATGCCGGGGTTCTCGCGCTCGAACTCCGCCGCCATCTCGTCGACGAGGCGCGCGATCGGTCCGCCGACCGCGATCGGGTAGTTGAAGACGAGCTCGACCGCGCGGGCTGGCGGGCAGGAGAGGAGCGACACGAGCAGGGCCAAGGTCGCGCCGATGCGCGCGAGGGCAGGCGACGGGTGGATGGCTCTAGGCATCGCGACTCCCTCCGCTGGAATGACCCAGATCAGGTTCTGCGGGTGTAATCTCAGCCATGCCGCCAAGCGACAAGGCACCCCGTGTCGATGCGAAGGAGGTATCCCCGGCCGCGCGAAACGTCAATCGGCGCGGATCGCGGCCTTCATGACAATTGGAAGACAGCCCCATGGACGGTATTACCAGCCCCATGCACCGACGCTAAGGTCTCGAAAGCGGTGCAGGGAGCAGCGTGGTGGGTCCGGAAGAACCGAAGGTCGCGTGCATCGTCGTCGCGGCGGGGCGCGGGACGCGCGCACGCCAGGCCGATGGCGTGGCGAAGCAGTACCAGCATATCGGCGCCGTGCCCGTGCTCACGCGCACGCTGCGCGCCTTCGCCTCGTATCCGCGCGTCCGCGACATCGTCGTGGTCTTCCATCCCGACGACAGGCGCGCCTACGAATCCGCCACGCAGAGGCTGCGCGGGCGGCTCCTCGAGCCGGTCCCGGGCGGCGCGACGCGCCAGGATTCCGTGCGCGCCGGCCTTGAGGCCCTTGCTGGCCTCGCGCCCGACATCGTGCTCGTGCACGACGCGGCGCGACCTTTCCTGCGCCATGACCTCGTCGACCGGGTGCTCGACGCGCTCGCGACGCATGCCGGCGCCATTCCCGCGCTGCCGGTCGCGGACACGCTCAAGCGCAACGCGGCCGGGATGCTCGTCGGCGGCACGGTCGCGCGCAACGGCCTCTACCGGGCGCAGACGCCGCAGGGCTTCCGCTATCCCGAGATCCTCGCCGCGCATCGCGCCGCCGCCGCCGAGGGACGCTCCGACTTCACGGACGACGCGGCCGTCGCAGAATGGCGCGGCATGCGCGTCGCCATCGTCGAGGGCGCGGAGATCAACCGCAAGCTGACGACCGCGGCCGACATCGCGCAGGCCGATCGCGAGTTCAGGGATGGCAGCTGGGACGGGCAGGAACGGCGCGCGGGCATCGCGCGCGGCGCGCTGCCGCTGGCGGCGGGCGATCGGCTGAGGATGCTCGGCGCATCGGTCCCCTGGCGGCGCGCCGAGGCGCGCGTCGAGGGCGGGGATCGCGCCGCCGCGACCATCGCCCGCGCGTTGCTGCGCGCCGCGCGCCTGGCGGAGGCGGACGTCTCGCTGACGGAGGCCGGGCGGAGGGTCAGGGAGGCAGGCGGCGGTATCGCCAGCGTCGACCTTGCCGTCTTCGCAGCCGACCTGTCGCTCGCGGGCCACCGCGACGCCATGCGCGCCTGGATCGCGGACTGCCTCGCGATCGAGCCGACGCGCGTCGGCATCGAGGCCCGCCCGCCCGCCGAGCTCGGGCTGGATGCACGGCCGGGTGAACTCGCGCTGGTCGCGCATGCGGTCGTCACCGTGCCCGAGTCCTCCGCAGAGCCTTCCCTTTGCGCGATGGCCGAGGGCGTCGACGGCGCGGGCGCTCCCATCCCCGAGGCCGGGCGCGCGACGGCCACGCCGCTGCTCGACGGGTTGCGCACGCCGGCGGATCTACGCGGCCTTCCCGACCAGGACTTGCCCCGGCTCGCCGACGAGCTGCGCCGCGAGGTCCTTGGGGCCGTCTCGGAGACCGGCGGGCATCTCGGCTCCAGCCTTGGCGTGGTCGAGCTCACTCTGGCGCTGCACAAGGTATTCGACACGCCCCGCGACCGGCTGATCTTCGATGTCGGGCACCAGGCCTATCCGCACAAGATCCTGACCGGGCGGCGGGAGCGCATCCGCACGCTGCGCCAGGGGGGTGGCCTGTCAGGCTTCACGAGGCGCGCCGAGAGCGAGTTCGATCCATTCGGCGCCGCCCATTCCTCGACCTCGATCTCGGCGGGGCTTGGCATGGCGGTGGCACGCGACCTGCGCGGGGGCAGCCATCATGTCGTCTGCGTGATCGGCGACGGCGCGCTGTCGGCCGGGATGGCCTACGAGGCCATGAACAACGCGGGCATGCGGAACGAAAGGCTGGTCGTGGTCCTCAACGACAACGACATGTCGATCGCGCCGCCGGTCGGCTCGGTCTCCGCGTACCTGGCGCGCCTGTCCTCCTCATCCGCCTATTTCCGGCTGCGGGACGCGGCGCGGCAGCTCGCGCGAAGGCTGCCGCGCAGGTGGGAGCGCCGTGCTGCCCGGGCCGAGGAGCTCACCCGCACCTACTGGACCGGCGGCACGCTCTTCGAGGAGCTTGGCTTCCACTATGTCGGGCCGATCGATGGACACGACTTCGCGCACCTGCTTCCCGTCCTGCGCAACGTGCGTGACGCCGACGCCGGCCCGATCCTCGTCCATGTCGTCACGAAGAAGGGCAAGGGCTATGCGCCTGCCGAGGCCGCGGCGGACCGTCTACACGGCGTGGGCCGCTTCGACGTCGCGACGGGCGCGCAGAAGGCCGCCCGGGCCAACGCGCCGAGCTATACGCGCGTGTTCGCGGAAAGCCTCGTCGACGAGGCGCGGCGCGACCCGGACATCGTCGCGATCACGGCGGCCATGCCGTCGGGAACCGGGCTCGACGTCTTCGGCCGCGAATTCCCGGCGCGGACCTTCGACGTCGGCATCGCCGAGCAGCATGCCGTGACCTTCGCGGCTGGCCTCGCGGCCGAGGGGCTGAAGCCCTTCGTGGCCATCTATTCGACTTTCCTCCAGCGCGGCTACGACCAGATCGTCCACGACGTCGCGATCCAGGGATTGCCCGTGCGCTTCGCGATCGATCGCGCGGGCCTCGTCGGTGCCGATGGGCCGACCCATGCGGGGGCCTTCGACATCGCCTATCTCGGATGCCTACCCGGCATGACGATCATGGCGGCGGCGGACGAGGCCGAGCTGCGCCACATGGTCGCGACACAGGTCGCGCTGGGGGACGGGCCATCGGCGCTCCGGTTCCCGCGTGGCGAGGGACGGGGCATCGACCTGCCGGCGCGCGGCGTCCCGCTGGAGATCGGCCGCGGCAGGCTCCTGCGGGAGGGTGGCCGCGTCGCGCTGCTTTCGCTGGGCACGCGGCTCGGGGAGTCCCTTGCCGCCGCGGATGCCCTGTCGAAGCGAGGGATCGGCACGACCGTCGCCGACGCGCGCTTCGCGAAGCCACTGGACGCGGCGCTGGTCCGCGCGCTCGCCCGCGGCCATGAGCTCCTCGTCACGGTCGAGGAAGGTTCGGCTGGCGGGTTCGGGAGCATGATCCTCTCCCTTCTCGCCGGCGAAGGCATGCTCGATGGCGGCTTCGCCAAGCTGCGGACGATGGCGCTGCCCGACCGGTTCATCGAGCAAGACACGCCGGAGCGCATGTACGCGGCGGCCGGGCTCGACGCGCGCGCCATCGAGGCGACCGTGCTCCGGGCCCTCGGGCTGGAGCGCGAGTTGCGTGGGCTCCGGGAGGGCTGACCCGTTCAGGTCCGGGCGACCGGGCGATTGCCGACGATCGAGAGGCGGGGGCCCGAGGACAGCCTGTCGATCGACGCCACGGCGACGAGGATCATCAGGATGATCGCCGAGACGTGCTGGTATTCGAGCACGCGGATCTGCTCCGACAGGTGGAGCCCGATGCCCCCGGCGCCCACGATGCCGATGATCGTCGCCGACCGCGTGTTCGATTCGAAGTAGTAGAGGACCTGGCTCAGCAGGACGGGGACGACCTGCGGCAGCAGGCCGTAGCGGAGGGCATGGCCGTCGTTCCCGCCAGTCGAGAGCACACCCTCCACCGGCCCGCGGCTGGACGCCTCGATCGCCTCGGAGAACAATTTGCCGAAGATGCCCGCATTTGCCGTCGCGACGGCGAGCACGCCCGCTAACGGCCCGAGCCCGACGACGTTGATCCAGACGAGCGCCCAGATCAGCTCGTCCACGCCCCTGACGCAATCGAGGATGCGACGAGACGCGAAATGGACGACGCGGCTGGCGAGGACGTTGCGCGACGCGAGCAGCGCCACCGGGAAGGCGACCACCGCCGCGGCAAGCGTGCCGAGCAGCGCGATCGCGACGGTCTCCGCGAGCGCGTGCAGGTAGACCAGAAACTAGGACCAGGTCCCCGTGTCGGGGGGAAGCATGAGCAGGGCGATGCTTCCCAGCTTCCCGATTCCCTCGAGGAACCGCATCGGGGAGACGCCGACGATCGAGTACCCCCAGCCGAGAATCCCGAGCAGCGCGCGGAACACGGCCGTCGCGACGCCATGGGACTGGAGCGGGGAAGGGAAGCTTCCCGGGAACCTGCTCCGCGCCGATGGCGCATCGAGGCCGCCGGCGCGCGGTCGCATGGCCTTCATCGCTGCTGCTCCCAGCCAAGGAGGCGATGCCGCAGGCGTTCGGTCGCGAGGTCTATCGTCGTCACGCAGAGGACGATGAGGACGAGCATCGCGCTGACATCCGGGTAGTAGAACTTGCGGATCGCCTCGATCAGGTCCTGTCCGATCCCGCCCGCGCCGACGAAGCCCATCACCGCGGCGCCGCGGACGTTGATCTCGAATCGAAGGAGCGCGTAGCCGGCGATGTTCGAGGCGACCTGGGGCATGATCGCGTAGCGGATCGCCTGTATGCGGCTGGCGCCGCAGGACGTGGCTCCTTCGACGGGGCCCATGTCGATGTTCTCGACCGCCTCGGCGAAGGGCTTGCCCGGCGCCCCCGCCGTGTGGATGGCGATGGCGAGCACGCCCGGGAGAGGGCCGAGCCCGAAGGCCTGCACGAAGAGGAGGGCGAATACGAGTTCGGGGACCGTGCGGCAGAACTCGAGGCACCTGCGGGCGGAGCTCCTCGTCCATCGGTTCGGCGCGATGTTCGCGGACGCCGCGAAGCAGAGGACGAACCCGCCTATCGCGTCCGTGACCGTGCCGAGACAGGCGATGAGCACGGTCTCGCCCATGAGCTTCATCCAGTAGGTGAAGCCCCACATCCAGTCGCGTACGTCCATCCAGACCGGGCGCCCGTCGTCCAGCCTGAAGATCCGCACCACGTAGTCGGGCAGGCGATGGATGTTCGCCAGCATCTTGCCGATGTCGACCTCGGCGACGTTCCGGCGACGAGTATCGCCACCAGCAACGCTGCCGCGCCGACGAAGGTGCTCTGGCGCCCGTCGGCCGTCGCGGCCGCATACGCGTCCCGCAACAGGGCAAGGCGCGCATCCGGCAGGCGGGAGAGGGTCGCTGGCATGGCTGCCGTGCCTGGATCCCGGGTCAGGAGGCGCGCTTGCGCCGCAGCTCGTCGACGAACTTCTGCAGCTCGACGACCGGCTCGTAGTCCTTGTGCGTGACGCGCCGGAAGCCGAGGTCCTTGCCGTCCGACAGGCGATCGAACGCGGCCCTTGCCTTCGTCGGTGCCTCCTCGAAGGCCTTGGTGATCGCCGCCTTGAGGTCTGCCGGGAACGAGGCAAGATAAGCGTTCGGCGAACCCATGATGAGGTCGGACCGGAACCCGGTCTTCACGTCGCCGGCGCTCACGAGCTTCTTGTTCGCCATGCGCGTGAGATTGGAGTCGGTCTCGGAGTTCCACCAGTTGAAGGCGAGGTCGCACGCGCCCTGGATGAGCGCGGTCACGGCATGCTCGTGGCTGCCGGCGTAGACGACCTTGCCGAAGAACTTCTCGGGCTCGATGCCCTGCTTGCCCATCGCGAAGCGCGGCACGTTGTTTTCCCGAGGTCGAGTTCGCGTCCACGAGGCAGAAGTTCCTGCCGCGGAAGTCCTCGATCCGCGTGCCCGCGTCGCGGCTGCGGGCATAGGCGACGGAGTAGTAGCCGACCGACCCGTCCGAGTTGATGGTCGTGTTGAACGGCTCGACGCCGCCATTCGTCACGGTCCAGGCCCGCACGTAGGAGGACGGTCCGTACGTGGCGATGTGGATGCTGCCGGCCTTCTGGCCCTCGATCACCGCCGCGATGGTCGGCGCGATGTCGCAGACGCCGGCGGGCGAGGGCGGGCGCGCCGATCGCCTGAACGCATCGCCTTCGAGGAGCAGCAGGCTCGCCATCGCCTCGGGGTGCAGCCCGCAATGGATGAAGGAACCGGGCAACTGCGGTCCATCGTAGGGAAAAGCGGCACGGACCGCGCCATGATCCTGCCTGAACGTGAAGGCGAGGTCGGGCGCCCGAGGATGCGCGAGGCCTAGGTCGGCGAGGCCGGCGCGTCCGGGGACATGCCCGCCGAGGAAGGCGGAGCCGAACCAGTCCTGGTCCGCGAGCCTAGATACAAGGGCGTGCGCCTCGCGAGAGCCGGCGTGCGGCCCGTAGACGAGGGTCGTCGCGCCAGGCACCACGACGAGGTCCCTGGGCGCCGGGCAGCGATCCGCTACGCTCCAGCCCGCGGCGCCGAGCGCCGCACGCAGGTCCACCCTCCGGCTGCCCATGACGTGTCCATGGTCGGACGCGACGACGATCTGCGTCGTGCCGTCCTCGCCGGCGGCATGGCGCCACTCGACGATCCTGCGCACTGCATCGTCGGCCGTCCGCTCGGCGTCGTTCGCGTCAGCGCCCGCCGGGCCGGACGCCGTGCGGGTGGCTTCCGGTTCGCCGATCCAAAACAGCGCGAGGTCGGCATCGAAAGCCGCGGGCGCTTGCTCCACGAGCATCCCGGTCGCAAGGGCGACCATGGCCGCGTGCGGCATGTCGTGCCGGGTTCCGCCGCCAGGCCGCCGGCCGGCCGCCGCGGCGGTGGCCCCCGGGCTGCAGGCGGACGCGTCGGGGGACCAAGCTTAGGAAGCACCGGGCATGGCGCCCGCTCGGAGGATCGCCATCGTGCCCGGCGACGCAGTCGAGACGACCGCATAGCGCAGGCCGGCGCGCGCGATCCGTTCCGCGAGCGTCATCCGCGAGAGCAGCCTGCCGCGCAGCCTGGACAACTCGGCGAGGTCGCCCTCGCTGGCGGTGTCGATCACGCGATCGGGGAAGATGGTCGGGTCATAGAAGGCGTTCGCGAGGAGACCGTGGTCCCGGGGAGGCGCGCCGGTCACCATGGATGCCGCGGCGACGCGCGTCTCGCTGGGAAAGGTCGTTTTCGCGTTCGCGAACCAGCAACCGGACGGGCGCAGCTTCCAGATCGCGGGCGTGCGCAGCGGATCCACCCGGTCGGGCCGAAGTCCGCCGCAGATCGCGACAACGACGCGCTTCCTCATCCCCCTGCCTCCATCACGCCGCAGCGAAACGGGCGGAGCCTCGTTACCCGGGACCCGGCGTCGCGTCGGCCATCGACGGTTCGCCCAGTGGCCGAAGGCTGGTGAGGCGCTGCGTCTTTTCGTTTGCGCTGTCGTGTCTCTTTCGGGGAGCGACGCCGTCCATCGCCGCCTCGATGACGCTTTCGTTAAATCGCGCGCGTCTGGCTGAATTGTCGCTCGCCCGTCATCTCGTGCCCGTAAAGCGTGGGAACGCTATCCACAGGCTGGGGATGAACCTGATGGAAAAGGCACTTCTTCCGGACGGGGTCGACAGGGGCGGATTTGGCGGTCGCTACAGGTCGATATTCATTTCCGACATCCATCTCGGGACGCGCGGCTGCAAGGCCGAGATCCTGCTCGACTTCCTTAGGAACACCGACTCCCAGTACCTGTATCTCGTCGGCGACATAGTCGACGGATGGCGCCTCAGGCGGTCGTGGTACTGGGTGCAGAGCCACAACGACGTCGTGCAGAAGGTCCTGCGCAAGGCCCGCAAGGGCACTCAGGTCATATTCGTGCCCGGCAACCACGACGAACTGGCGCGCGACTATGTCGGCATGCAGTTCGGCGGCATCTGGGTCCTCGACGACACGGTCCACGTGACCGCCGATGGGCGGCGGTTGCTGGTCATCCACGGCGACGCCTTCGATGGCGTGGTGACCTATGCCCGGTGGCTCGCGGTACTCGGAGACCATGCCTACACGCTCGCGCTCTGGATGAACCACCGGCTGAACCGGATCCGCCTTGCTTTCGGGCTCGGCTACTGGTCGCTGTCGAGCTTCCTCAAGGGGAAGGTAAAGAGCGCGGTCTCCTTCGTGACGGCCTTCGAGGACGCGGTCGCCTCGGAGGCGCGGCGACGCGGGGTCGATGGCGTCGTGTGCGGCCATATCCACAAGGCGGAGATCCGGACGATCGACGGCGTCCTGTACTGCAACGATGGCGACTGGGTGGAGAGCTGCACTGCCCTCGTCGAGCATTGGGATGGACGCCTGGAGATCGTGGACTGGGGCGTGGCCAGCGGCGTCGACCGCGCCAAGGCGATGGTGTCGTGACCGCGGGCGCCGTGCCCGTCGCGCCGTCCGGCGCGCCGATGCGCGTCACGATCGTCACCGACGCCTGGGAACCGCAGGTCAATGGCGTCGTGCGGACGCTCAAGGAGACCACGCGCGAGCTCGAGCGCCTCGGGCACGCCGTGAGCATGGTCACGCCGGCCGCGTTCCGTACCCTGCCTTGCCCGAGCTACCCGGAGATCCGGCTCTCCCTCGCGACGACGGGCATGGTCGGGCGCGCGATAGACGCGACCGAATGCGAGGCACTGCACATCGCGACCGAGGGGCCGCTGGGCTGGGCGGCGCGCCGCCATGCGCTGCGCAGGCGCCACGCCTTCACCACCGCCTACCACACGCGCTTTCCCGAGTACCTGCAGCCACGGCTCGGCGTGCCCCTGGACTGGAGCTACGCCGTGATGCGTCGCTTCCACGGACCTGCCGCGCGCGTCATGGCGCCCACGCCGTCGATCGTCACCGACCTGCAGTCGAGGCGCTTCGCCAATGTCGTGCTGTGGAGCCGGGGCGTCGACTTGCGCATGTTCAACCCGGAACCAACCGGGCCGAACCCGCGCGACTTCCTGAAGGAGCGCCGCCCGATCTTCCTCTACGTGGGGCGCGTCGCCGTGGAGAAGAACGTGGGGGCGTTCCTCGCGCTCGACTTGCCTGGAACCAAATGGGTCGTGGGCGAGGGGCCGCAGCTCGCGGAACTCAAGGCGCGCCATAGCGACACGGTCTACTGGGCCGGCGTGCTGCCGCAGCACGAACTCGCGCGATTCTATGCGGCCGCCGATGTCTTCGTCTTTCCGTCGCGCACCGACACGTTCGGGCTCGTGCTGCTCGAGGCGATGGCCTGCGGCCTCCCAGTGGCCGCCTACGACGTCGCGGGGCCCCGCGACGTGCTCGCGGGATCCGACGCCGGCGCGGTCGGCGACGACCTGCGGGCCGCATGCCTGCGAGCCCTCGACATACCCCGCGACCGCGCACGCGAGCACGCCGCGCGCTTCAGCTGGGAGGCCGCTGCCCGGCAATTCGCCTCGCACCTCGTCGGGTTGCGAGGCTAGGCGCGCCAGGCCCCGGCGCCGGGCGCTCGCCACCCTCGGTCGGCCCGCGATCCGTCCCGCGAGGCGCGGGGGCCTTGCCGCGATCGTCGCCTCGGCGGCGCGGGCAAATTGACTCGCGTGACCGAACGACCCGCGCCTAACATCCGTCCTTCGAACGACGCGGTTGTCATTGGCCGCAGGACAGGAGGACACATGCTTCGTCGCAGATTCGGCCTCGGCGCGATCGCCGCCGCCGCCACCCTCGCCACCCGCGTGCCCGCCAGCGCGCAGGAGATGAGGTTCTTCCGCATCGGCACCGGCGGCGCCGGCGGTACCTACTTCCCGATCGGCGGCCTGCTCGCCAACGCGATCTCGGCCCCGCCGGGCTCGACCCCGTGCGACCAGGGCGGCGCCTGCGGCGTGCCCGGGCTCGTCGCCATCGCGCAGACCACCAACGCCTCGGTCGCGAACGTGACCGGCGTGCAGGGCGGCCAGATGGAATCCGGCCTCGCCGCCGCCGACATCGTCTTCCAGGCCTTCAACGGCCTGGGCCGCTTCGACCGCAAGTTCGACCGGTTGCGCGTCATCGCGAACCTCTTCCCCGAGCACATGCACCTCGTCCTGCCGAAGGGCGGCAAGCTCGGTAGCATCAGGGACCTGCGCGGCAAGCGCGTCAGCATCTTCCAGGCGGGCTCGGGCACGCAGGTCGTGGTCCTCGAGCTGCTGAAGCTCTACGGGATCTCGAAGTCCGACATCCAGGCCTCGGAGCTGAACCCGCAGCAGAGCGCCGACCGCATGGCCGACGGCCAGCTGGACGCGTTCTTCATCGTCGTCGGCACGCCGGCGGCGGCGCTCTCGCAGCTCGCGGCGACCAAGGGCATGGAGCTCTACGAGTTCTCGGCCGAGGAGCGCGCGGCCTTCCTGAAGGCGGTGCCCTACTACTACGAGGACAAAATCAAGGCCGGCACCTACGAAGGCCAGGCGAAGGACATCCAGACGGTCGCCGTCGGCGCCCAGTGGGTCGTCGGCGCGGGCGTCGCGGACGACCTCGTCTACGACGTGACCAAGGCGCTGTGGAACGACAACTCGCGCAGGCTCTTCGATGCCGGCCACATGAAGGCGCGCGACATCCAGCTCGCCTCGGCTCTCAAGGCGGTGAACACGCCGCTGCACCCCGGCGCCGAGCGCTTCTACAAGGAGAAGGGCGTCATCAAGTAAGGCTGCCGCGAGGCAGTTGACGCAGGGCCGGCCTCAGCGAGAGCGCCGGCCCTTTCCTTTGGAGGACGGGACAGATGACAGCCGCGGAACAGCCGATCGACGAGAGGCGCGCCAGGCAGATCGAGGAGGAATTCGAGGCGGAGCGGCCGGCGCGCCAGCTCGCGCCGGCGCTGTCCAAGGTCCTCGCGCTCGGCCTCGTCCTGTTCGCGATCTACCACTACGTCACGGCCGGCACGGGCATCCCTGTCGACTACTGGCACATGGGGATCCACCTCTCCGGCGTCCTCGTCGCCCTGTTCGTCCTCTATCCGCGCGCCGCGGGCGGCAGGCCGCCGCGCCTCGCTATCGCCGGCGTGCCGCTCTCGGACTGGGCGCTGGGCCTGGTCGGCGCGGCTTCGGCGCTGTGGATCGGGTTCTCCTGGGAAGGCTTCGACTTCACGGTCCTCGGCCACCGCGTGCGCCTCGCCGAGCAGGCGATGCGGCAGGGCGATCCCGCGACGATCGACATCGTCCTCGGCACCGCGCTGATCGCGATCGTCCTCGAGGCCACCCGCAGGGTGATCGGCTGGGTCCTGCCCATCATCGTCATGGTCTTCGTCGGCTTCGCGCTGTTCGGGCCGTACATGCCCTTCAACATCCTGAAGCACCCGGGCGTGCACTGGGGCCAGTTCGTCAACAACGTCTACTTCCCCGCCGAGGGCATATTCGGCATCCCGCTCTGGGTCGTCTCGACCGTCGTCTTCCACTTCGTGCTGTTCGGCGCGGTGGCGCAGAAGATGGGGCTCGGGCGCCTCTTCGTGGACCTGTCCACCGTGGTCGCCGGCCGCTTCGTCGGTGGTCCGGCGAAGGTGTCCGTCGTTTCGTCGGCGCTGTTCGGCACGATCTCCGGATCGGCGGTCGCCAACGTCGTCTCCACCGGATCGCTCACCATCCCGAACATGAAGCGCCTTGGCTACCCCGGCCATTTCGCCGGCGGCGTCGAGGCCGCGGCGAGCGCCGGCGGCCAGGTGACGCCGCCAATCATGGGCGCCGCCGCCTTCATCATGGCCGAATACCTGGCGCTGCCCTACTCGACGATCGCATTGGCCGCGACCGTCCCGGCGCTGATGCACTACCTCGGCGTCCTCGTGATCGTGCATTTCGAGGCCAAGCGCCTCGGGTTGAGCGGCGAGCGTGCCGAGGACATCCCGCGCCTCGGCGACGTGCTGCGCCGCGGCTGGCCCTCGGCGATCCCGCTGGGCGTCCTGCTCTACGTGCTGTTCAGCGGCTACACCGCCTACATGGCGGCATTCTGGGGCATCACGGCCTGCATCGTCATCGGCCTCGTCAACCCGATGCACCGCATGACGCCGCGCCAGCTCTTCGACGCCTTCCTCGAGGGGGGGCGCAGCGCGCTCGCGGTCGGCGCGATCTGCGCCGCGGTCGGCATCGTGATCGCGGTGATCACGCTCACGGGCCTCGCCTTCCGGATGGGCTTCATGGTGACGAGCGCGGCGCAGGACATCGCGCGCGGCCTTCACGCCGTGCTCGCGTTCGTGCCTGGCGACATCTTCACGCTGAAAGAGCTGACCCGGTTCCTATCGATGCTGTTCATCGGCATCGCCTGCCTGCTCATGGGGGCCGGCGTGCCGACGACGGCGCTCTACATCATGCTCGTCACCGTCGCACAGCCGGCCTTCACCAATCTCGGCATCCCGCCGCTGGCGACGCATCTCTTCGTCCTCTACTACGGCATCATCTCGGAGGTGACGCCGCCGGTCTGCACCTCCGCCTACGCTGCAGCTGCGATCGCCAATTCGAACCCCTGGAAGACGGGCTTCGCCGCGTTCCGCCTCTCGAACGCGAAGATCATGGTGCCCTTCGTCTTCTGCTACTCGCCGGCGATGCTCATCGTGCTGCCCGGCACGACATGGGCGGACTTCCTGCAGACCACGCTCACCTGCGCCGCCGGCGTCTTCGTGCTCGGCATGGCCTTCACCGGCTACGTGAACCGGCCGATCGCGATGGCGCTGCGCCTGCTGCTCGGCTTCGCGGGGCTGATGCTGGTCGTGCCGGGCACCTACACGGACCTGCTGGCCGTGGCGATCGTCGTTCCCATCCTGGGCTGGTTGCTGCTCTCCGGCAGGAAGGGCACCGCGGCGCGCGCGGGATAGCCTAGGCGGCGAGCAGCGCCGCCAGCTCGGGCCCGGCCAGGGTCTCGCGCTCGAGCAGCTGGGCGGCGCCGCGATCGAGCGCGGCGCGCCGCTCGACGAGCGTGGCGGTCGCGCGCGCGAAGGCGGCCTCGACGAGGCGGCGCACGGCCTCGTCGATCTCGCGCGCCGTCGCCTCGCGGTAGTCGCGCCGCGCCGTCGTCGCGAGGCCCGGCACCGGCGGCAGCAGGAGCGGGCCCTCGTCCTCGTAGCGCACATGGCCGAGCGCGGCGTCCATCCCGTAGCGCGCGAACATGGCGCGCGCGATGTCGGTCGCGCGCGCGAGGTCGCCCGCCGCGCCGGTCGACGGCTCGCCGAGGGCGAGGATCTCGGCGGCGCGGCCGACCAGCAGCATCGCCATCTTCGCCTCCCGCTCCGGCCGCGACATCAGGAAGCGGTCCTCGGTCGGCCTCTGGATCGTGTAGCCGAGCGCGGCCACGCTGCGGGGGATGATCGAGACCTTGTGCACGGGATCGCAGCCGGGCAGGGACATCGCGACGATGGCGTGGCCAATCTCGTGGTGCGCCACCACGCGGCGCTCCGCGGGGGCCAGGATGCGGTTTCGCTTCTCCAGCCCGGCCACGATGCGCTCGATCGCGGCGGCGAAGTCCTCGCGCGCCACGGCCGCAGCGTCGCGCTGCGTCGCGAGCAGCGCCGCCTCGTTGACGAGATTGGCGAGGTCGGCGCCGGTGAAGCCCGGCGTGAGCGCCGCGATCTCCTCGGGCGCGACGTCGGCCGCGAGCGAGACCTTGCGCAGGTGCACGCCGAGTACCTGGATCCTGCCGCGCTTGTCCGGCCGGTCGACCAGGACCTGCCGGTCGAAGCGTCCGGCGCGCAGAAGAGCCGGGTCGAGGATCTCCGGGCGGTTGGTCGCGGCCAGAAGCACGACGCCCGCCGAGGTGTCGAAGCCGTCGAGCTCCGAGAGAAGCTGGTTGAGCGTCTGCTCCTTCTCGTCGTGCCCGCCGAGGCCGCCGGTCATGCCGCGCGCGCGGCTGAGCGCGTCGAGCTCGTCGATGAACACGATCGCGGGCGCGTGTCGGCGCGCGCGCTCGAAGAGGTCGTGCACGCGCGCGGCGCCGACGCCGACGAAGAGCTCGACGCACTCCGAGCCGTTGATCGAGAAGAAGGGGCCGCCTGCCTCGCCGACGAGCGCGCGGGCGAGCAGCGTCTTGCCCGTGCCCAGGGGGCCGACCAGCAGGATGCCGCGCGGGATGGGCGCGCCGAGCCTCCCGTAGCGCACGGGATCCTTGAGGAAGGCCACGATCTCGGCGAGTTCCTCCTTCGCCTCGTCGACGCCAGCGACGTCGGCGAAGGTCACGCCGGTGTCGGCCTCGAGATACGTGCCCTCGAAGCGCACGCCCGCGCGCCCGAGTTCCTCCGCGAAGCCGGGATCGACCCGCGTGGCAATGAACCGCGGGTGGCCGCCCGGGCCGGGCTCGCGATAGCTGCCCTGCACGAAGCTGTGCGAGACGGCGACGGACTCCACGCGGCCCTCGCGCAGCCGCGCGAGGAACTCGCTGTAGGCGATGTGCTCGACGGGGCGGCCCTGCAGCAGCAGGAACTGGAGGAGGAAGGCGAGGAGCAGGACGGCGGCGACGAACCAGGGACTAGGCTTGGTCTTCGGCGCCATCGCGGCCCTTTCCGCCGCGGCGTCACTCCAGGGCGAAGCCGCGGCCTCTCTCGGTCCGTCCGAAGACGCCAACCAGCTGGGGGACGAGCCGCAGCAGCATTCGCGTGCGGTCGCCCTCGACGTCGTCGTAGCGGACATTGCCCTGCCAAACGCGCTTGCCGGCCGCGCGTTCGTCGAGCTGCCCGTTTATGACGTAGCGCAAGCCGCTCGGCTGCGCGCCTGCGGACGGGTCCTGGCCCCTGCGCACGGGACGGTCGGGGGTCGGGTCGCTGCCGCCGGGCAGGCTGCCCGCCCCGCGCTCGCCTCCCTCGCGGCGCGCCGGGGAGCCGCCGCCCAGCGGTCGCACCTCGCTGTCGAAGCTCAGGCGCAGCGCCGCGCCGGCATCGCCCATGCGATATCCGGCCGCGGACAGGCGCCGGCGGAACTCGGCGGCGAGGCGCTGGTTCTCCTGCCGATCGTCGAGCGGCGAAACCTCGATCGTCACGCCGGCGGCGACGGGGTCGAAGGAGCGCGCGGTGACGCGGCCCGGCTGCGGCTGCTGCGCGGTCGCCCCGCCCGGGCGCAGCGAGAGGCCCGCGAGCAGCGGCAGCGCGGAGGCGATGAACAGGCGGCGTGCGATCACTCTTGCCTCCATGGGATGGCGACCGGGCGCAGCATGGCGCAGAACCCGGCCGCCGTCATGCCGCGCGGACGCGACGGGGCCGCGATGCCGCGGCGGCGTGCCAAGGGATCCGCGCGGCGCTATGCTGCGGCCACGCCAGGGAGGGGCGGGGGATGGACGGAATGGATACCGGCGCGCGCGGTCCGCTCGATGCGGACCAGGTGGCGGCCTACAGGCGCGATGGCTACACGGTCCTCAGGGGCGCGATTGGCCCGCGGCTCGTCGCCGCCTGCGTCGACGCGATCACCGGCCTCGCGAGCGGCGCTATCCCCTCGCGCTCGACCGAGATCGCGCTCGAGGCCGGCGTCGACGCCGCCAGCCTGCGGCCCGAGGAGCGGCAGGACCACATCCGCAAGTTCGCCTGGTTCGTCGAGGATTCCGAGGCCCTGCACGCCGCCGCGATGGCGCCGCGCCTGCATCGCGCGCTGGACCAGATCCTCGGCGAGGGGCGCTTCCTGTTCCAGGACATGGCGCTGGTGAAGCCGCCGCGCATCGGTGGCGCGAAGCCCTGGCACCAGGATGCGGCCTATTTCCGCGTCAGCGACCCGGGCCTGATCGTCGGGGTCTGGATCGCGCTCGACCCCGCCAGCCGCGAGAATGGCTGCATGGAGGTCATCCCGGGTTCGCATCTCGACGGCCCGGCCGTCCACCTGCCGCATGCCGACATGAACCAGTGCGAGATCCGCGCCGACCTCGTGCGCCGCGACGACCGCGTCGCGGTCGAACTCCAGCCCGGCGACGCTCTGGTCTTCCACTCGCTGCTGCACCACTACACCGCGCCCAACCGGTCGGGGCTGCGCCGCCGCGCGGTGCAGTTCCACTACCACCAGGCCGGCCTGCGCTGGCAGTCGCTGGAGGTCCATCGCCGCCAGTTCCACGACGAGGCCGGCGCCTATGCGGGCTGCACCGTGCAGAGCGTGCCGACAACGCCGGGCAAGGAGTTCGTCTACAAGGGCGGCAGGCAGAGGCCCGTCGTGCTCGCGGAAGGCTGGGAGTGATGCGCCGGCTCGCCGTCCTCCACACCGTCGGGCTGCTCGTCGAGCGCTTCAAGGGACTGCTCGCGGGCGCGGTGCCGGCCTCGGTCGACACCGTGCACCTGCTCGACGAGAGCCTGTTGCGCGACCTGATGCGCGAGGGGCAGACGCCCTCCATCGTGCGACGCGTCGTCTCGCTCGCGACCCAGGCGGCGGATTCCGGCGCCGGGCTGATCGTGTTCACCTGCTCCTCGACCTCTCCTGCGATCGACGTCGCGCGCCAGGTCGTGGGCGTGCCGATCATGAAGATCGACGACCCGATGGCCGCGCGCGCGGTCGAGGCGGGATCGCGCATCGGCATCGTCTGCACGACCAGCAGCACTAGGGGGCCGAGCGAGGCGCTGGTGCGCGAGCACGCCGCGAAGGCGGGCAAGCGCGTCGAGGTCGAGGCGCTCCTCGTGCCCGGGGCCTTCGACGCCCTGCAGGCCGGCCGTCGCGACGAGCACGACCGGCTGGTGGGGGAGGCGGCGCTCGCCGTGGCCGCCCGCAACGACGTGCTGGTGCTGGCCCAGGCCTCGCTCGCGCATCTCGCCGAGCCGCTGTCCGCGCAGGCGACCGTCCCGGTGCTGTCGAGCCCGCCGCTCTGCGTCGAGGCTGTTCGCCGCTTCTACGCCGGCTGAGGCGTCACATCGGCTCCGTCCACACGCGCTCGTCGAGGAGCGCGGCGGCGACGGCGTCGGAGATCGCGTCGAGCAGGCGCACGCCCTTCTCCGGCGTCGCGGCGCCGGCCTCGCCGATCACGCCGATGGGCGAGCGGCTGGACAGCTGGCGCCAGCGATAGACGCCGTGGTTGACGCCGGCGATCGCCGACAGGCCCGGGATGTAGGGCCCGTGCATCTGCGAGAGTTCGTCGCGGTTGATCAACTCGGGCGTCAGCGCGAGCATCATGGCGGTCTCGGCCTCGCAGGCATGCAGCAGGTATTGCTGCTTCTCGAGGATCGCGGCGATCTCCTTCTGGGCGATGTTCCAGTAGGTCCCGCCGGCGATGGGGACGCGGTGCTTGACCGTGAACTCGGTGATGAACGTGTAGACGCCGTCGGTGTTCCCGCCATGCCCGTTGAGCACGAAGATGCGGCGGAAGCCGTGGCGGATCATCGACTCGCAGCAGCAGCCGAGCACGGCCGCCATCGTCGCGTAGTCGAGGGTGATCGTGCCCGAGAGCGACATGTGGTGCTCGGACATCCCGTAGGGAATGGTCGGCGCGACGATCGTCGGGTGGCGCGCGGTCATCTTGCGCGCGGCGCGATGCGCGACCTCGGTCGCGAGGCGCGAATCGACCTGGACGGGCAGGTGCGGCCCGTGCTGCTCGGTCGAGCCGATGGGCAGGATCACGATCGCGTCGCGCCTGGCCAGCGCGGCGATCTCCGACGCCTTGAGCCGCGTCCACTCGATCTCGGTCATCGTTTCTTCCATTCGATCTGGAATTCGTGCCAGGGACTGGCCAGGGCGGTTGCCGCGATCCCGGCCCTGGCTGGGCGGGATCGCGGCTCTCATGGACCCGCAGGCCTCAGAGCGTCGGCAGCGGCAGCATCGGCATGCCGAGCCACTTCTGGTGCAGGCGGTCGAGCTCGCCGTTCATCGTGTTGAAGAAGATGAAGCTGTTGAGCCACTGCAGCAGGGCGAACTCGCCCATGCGCACGCCCATGTGCGCGGGGCTGCGGCGGATGACGAACTTGAGGTCGAACTCCTTGTTAGGCGCGCGCTTCAGCAGGTCCGGCACGATAAGGCTGTTGGTCGCGAAGAGGTCGGCCTGGCCGGTGATGTAGGCGGTCGCCGCGGTCGCGTCGTCCTCGGTGCGCATGATGTTGGCGCGCGGGTTCATCGCGGTGAGGCCGAGTTCCTGGGTCGTGCCCTTGGCGGCCACGACGCGCAGGTTGCCGAGCTCGGACGCGGCCTTCACGTTGGCGCTCTTCGGCCCGAACACGGCGAGGTTGGTGTCGGCGTAGGGCGCGGTGAACATGATCTGGCGCGCGCGCTCCGGCGTCAGGCCCATCACCGAGATGACGATGTCGACCTTGTCGGTCAGCAGGAACGGGATACGGTTCGCGCCGGTGACCTGCTGGACCTCGAGCTTCACGCCCAGCGCCTTGGCGACCATCTCCGCCATGTCGAGGTCGAAGCCCTCGGCCTTGCGCTCCTGGTTGACCGACCCGAAGGGCGGCACGTCGAGCGGGATGGCGATGCGCACCACGCCCTTCTTGAGGATGTCGGCCATGGCGTCGGCCTTGGCCTGGACCGCGCCGGCCAGCATGGCCGTTGCGGCGAAGAGTGCAATCGCGAAGCGCTTCATCGTCTCGTCTCCCCTTGGTTGGCGTTGCGGTTGGCGTTCAGTGCAGCACGGCGTCGAGGAAGGTCGAGAGTTCCGGCGTGCGCGGCTTCTCGAGCACCTCGCGTGCCTTGCCTTCCTCCCAGATCCTGCCCTCGTGCATGAAGACGACGCGCGTCGCGACGCGGCGCGCGAAGCCCATCTCATGGGTGACCAGGATCATCGTCATGCCCTCGGCCGCGACCTGCTCGAGGACCTTGAGCACCTCGCCGGTCA
>Ga0194134_10002752_pt1 | contig 20128 bp, 11 predicted proteins | sample TA2KigOff0mmetaG_FD_148602 | JGI IMG/M metagenome (GOLD analysis project Ga0194134, IMG submission 148602) | Freshwater microbial communities from Lake Tanganyika, Tanzania - TA2015056 Kigoma Offshore 0m | ecosystem: Environmental > Aquatic > Freshwater > Lake | place: Tanzania: Lake Tanganyika... | reverse complement strand
CCGCGCGCGAGCTCGTGAAGGTGCAGCTCAACAAGAGCGCCGAGGTCTCGGCGAAGCAGGCCGCGAACGACCTCGCGGGGCGGGTGAAGGCCGAGGTGATCCAGACGATCGGCCGGACCGCGACGCTATATCGGAAGAATCCGAGTTTGGTGCGGAAGGCGGGCGCGTTGCCGCCGTGGCGGGTGGGGGCGTAGGTTTAAGGTAGGCCCTCGCGACGGTTCGATAGCGCGCTTGTCGACGAGTCTGTCGATGGATAGACTGACCACTTAGTGCTCATTCGATCGCGATCAACTCGGAGGGGTTTCCAATGGGACAGCTGGTCAAGATCGTGTTTCGTCTCGTGGCGGCGTCAGATGGCAGGCCAATCACCGGCGACGATCTCCTGGTGTGGATCTACGACCGCGATCCCTTCCAAGATGACCTGCTGGGGGAGTGCGGGGTCGATGCGAATGGCTTTGGCGAACTGATGTTCGACCTGGGAAAGGTTTCCTCGTTGGACTCGCCTGGCGAGACGGATCCGGATGTCTATCTGGAAGTGCTCAGGGCGGGCACGCCCGTATTCAGGAGCCAGGTCAAGCGAGATGTTGACTTCCTGTCTCGGCACCCGGTCACCGGGATGGCCGGTTCGCTGACCAAGGACCTCGGCGTGTTTGAGGTGGGGTTAGGTTCGACCCATGAGTGGTCGAATCAAACATCGTTTCCACGCCGCGCTCGGACTCAGCGTCAAAGTCGAGTAATCAGAGCATTGCGATAGGCGCCTTCCTTGATATGTGTGGCAGATTACGCACCCCAGGCACGATCGATCCGTCGATAAATAAAAGAACAATCAACCTTCAACAGTGCGGGATACTCTCGAACTCCCTCACTATTCAATCCGCGACTTCGTCGATGGTACTGACTTACATCTTATCAATCCAGTAGGCACCGACCATCGCTGCCACGACCTCGCTGGCCTGAAGTACCTCGTCGATAATATGTCGGTTCAAGACAACCAAATACCGACACACACTGGCTGGTCCGGTCTGTGGTGGAGACCGCCCACAGCTCACGCCCCCGCCGAGAGATTTGGATGCGAAAGCAAATCGTGTTGATCCGGTCCCCTCGAAGCGCCCACCATAGGTGGATTAACACCAGATGCGGCGCAGTACTGGATCGTGTACACTTGTTGGAGCAGTCGCCCGGCACCCACCGATCCCGCGTTATGCGTGCTGGCTCTGCGCATCGCGCTGAACAAGGACTCGCCATTGAGCACCTATAAAAACGTCACCGCGTGGGTAATCATTGCTGTTGTGACGCTTGGCCTCGGCACCATCGGATTCCACGCGTTGAGTCCCAATGAACGCATGCTGTCGGCGATGTTCTCTGCGGTCCAGCTCTTTGCGCTCAACTCAGGCGACGTCGCGGGGCCCGTACCCCTGCCCCTCGAAGTTGCGCGCTGGCTGGCGGTCATGCTGAGCACCGTTGCCTTCTACTCCCTCGCCAAGAATCTTGCAGCGGACTGGATCACCGGCTTGCGCCTAGGCCTCGATCGCACGGTTCCCTTCAATCTTCCATTTGGACTCCGGAAAAGGCGTGCCGTAGTTTTTGGACTCGGCCGTAAGGGAATGAGTCTCATCGAAGACCTTCGTGCACAACGGAATCCGCAGTTCCGTGTCTTAGGCATCGACCGAGACCCCGAGCGCGTGATCATGGCTCGCAACCTTGGTGTGGACGCCATTACAGGGGATGCGACGTCGGAGCAACTGCTACTGCGATTGCCATGGCAGCGAACGGATCGGGCAATCCTCCTGATGGGTGGGGATACACCAAACCTCACCGTCGCCCTCGGCCTGGCACGAATCCGTGGCGATGCCGCTATGCAAGTCGCAGTACACGTACCGACGTTGCACCTCCGTGAGCTCATGGCGCGGCAGAATGCGCTGACAGCCAACGGATTCCGATCATTCAATTACTACGAACGTCTCGCTCGGCGCACATTGATGCAGTATCCCGTGGAGGCTATCGGCCTTAGAAATGCTGCGGCATCGGTCCATACTCTGCTCGGGCTGCAAGGTGTGGCGACCACGGGCAACCAAGTACCTCATATCTTCGTAAGACCAAGCAGGGATTTCACTCCGGCCCTGGTTGCTTCGCTGGCTCGTAATGCGCACTTCCCGAAACTCCCGTCTCGCCAGTGGACGCGGATTGTAGTCGTAATCGTCGGAGAGGACGCAGAATCCCAGCGAACTGACATTCAGCGACTGTATCCTGCCTTGCGGCGACGCGGCGAGCACGCGCTCATCGATTTCGAGATTCAGATTCCACGCGAGGGGCAGTCGCCCGCCCAGGCCATGGCGGAACGGATTCGCGGCCTTCCGCACGGTACGCCATCAACAGTGTTTCTTGACGTGCATGATGCCGGTGTGGCATGGATAGAAGCGCTCACCCTCCTTGACGGACTTGGCGTGACCGCCGAAGACGCCGCTCCAAAGGCCGGGCTAGAACTTCGTTGCGTCTTCGATTTCGCGGAGGAGCAGGCAATCGTTGCCTTCGCGAAAGCGCATCCCGGCCTCGGGCGGTACCTGTTGCCTCTGCCGTCGATGGGAGACTGCTTAGGCGTAAGCGTGCTATTCGGTGCCGAAGATGACATGGATGTGCTAGCTCGTCTGTTCCACGAGCAGTGGAGCGAAAAACAACCGAAAGAGGAGCGCCTGTCGTGGGAATCGCTGACGCTCGAGATGCAAGATCAGAATCGCGCGGTAGCCGACCATATGGGAGTCAAAGTGCGGCAACTTCGTGCGTCAGGGATTGACTCGCAGTCAGGGGATTACCTTCGAGACCCGGAAATGCTCGAATTGCTGGCGGAGTGCGAGCATCGACGTTGGGCGGCGCAGAAACTGATGACGGGCTGGGAGCCAGACGCAACACTCGGTGAGGGAAAGAATATGGAGCTCAAGCGGCATGGGTGCTTGGACCGCCGGTACGATCAACTGAGCGAAGGCATGCGGGAAAACGACCGCGAAAATGTACGGATGATGAAGGTGGGGCTGGAGAAGATCGAGCGGTCAGCCGATGGCTAAGTTCATGCTGAACTGATCACCGGAAAGAGACTGTTGAATCGTGACACTCCATGCGACACGCTGGTATTCGTTTATCAGCGATTATCTACAAAGGGCATCCATATGGCGTTCACTCAGACCATCCGAATTATAGCCTGGCTCGCAGTACTACAATGTTGCATGTTGCCGCCCCTTCAAAGTCAGGCATCCCGGCCGAGGCAAACGCTTGCGATCAGTGCGTTCGGGAATAACTCGGGGTTACCCCGCTACGACTATCTTGGACGCGCGCTGGCCGACATGTTGACGACGGACTTCTCGAATTCCGCTGCTATCCGTGTCGTTGAACGAGATCGCCTTCAAGAGCTTCTTAAGGAATTAAAACTCTCCGAATCACGCTTTATCGATCCCAAGACTGCACAGCGGGTCGGAAAGGGGCTTGGGGCGTCGCATGTGGTCATTGGGAGCTTCACCGTCGTACAGGCGACCGTGCGCTTAGACGCTCGGATCGTGCGTACCGAAACTAGCGAAGTCAGCGTAGCGAGGTCGGTCGAGGGCCCGCTGGTTCGCTTCCTGGAGCTTGAGAAGGAACTCGGACGCGCTCTGCTGCAGAACATCGATGTCCGCCTCTCGCCGCAGGAGGAGGTGGCGTTCCAGCGACCCGTAACGCAATCGCTCGATGCGCTCGAACAGTACGGGCAAGCATTGATAGCCAAGGACCGTGGTGATGAGGTCCCCGCGCGTTCGTATCTCGAGGCCGCGGCGAAGCTTGACCCCTCGTTTGAACGGGCAAAACAGCTTTTGGACGATCTAGAGGCAGACATTCGACGAGTAGTGACTCGTGAATACACCGATCGAGCCGTGACCTTGCTCCAACGGAACCTCCCCGATCAGGCACGGCAAGCAGTAGATCAGGCCATCCGCCTCAACCCTCGGGACGGACGGGCATATTTCCTCCGAGCCGTGATGAGGGAGAAGGATGGCCAGTCCCCCGTCGAGATCTTGTCCGATCTTGACCGAGCCATCACAAACGGGCACCGGACGCCGAAGAGCTATGGTTTCCGCGGTCGCGTGCGCAGCACGCTTGATGATGACGAAGGGGCCCTTCGGGACTACGAAGCCGCGTTGCGTGTGCGCGTCGACCCAACAGTGATTCTCAGCGCGGGATTCGACTACGACGATCCACCTGACGGAGACGAGACCTATGGGAGACAAATCTTCGCGATTGGAATTGGACTGATTGACCTGAGACAACCCCGACGTGCGCAGCGCAGCTGTGAGGTCGGTCTTGATGCCGTTGCGGATGCTCAATTCTGGGGTCCCGACACAGCAGGGGTCCGAGCGCTTCTCTCCCAAACGGATGCGCCACGTTCTGAGAGAGAGCGGGCGATTCTGCTAAAATGGGCCAAAGCGAACCTAGGGGGCGTGAGTCCAAGAGTACCAGATCAGACATGGACCATTTTCTGCATCGGATGGGCCATTGCGGCAGAGATAGAAGAAAAGAGAGACACGACGCTAGCTCCTATCGCGTCAGCAGTGCTTCAAATTTTCCTTAACACGTGTTTTCAAAATAATGACCGATCGTGCAAATCATACTGGCCGCTCAGGGAATACGCTCGCGGTGCCTTGTACCGCCTCGAGGTGCAGGGGCGGATCGTGCTTGACAGCGTCATCCCGATGCCGGGGCATGACGAGTGTTTTTCTCTCCTGGATAGGATTCGCGGACAGGGGAGAGGAAGCTTTCCCGAAGCCTGGACCAGGAGCTGTCTACAAGAGATGCAAGGAGGGGAGGAAGAAAGGCGAATATATGGCGGTGACGGTCGTGGAGTGCTTGCGCTTCTAAGGAGTACTCCTGATACAGCCGATCGAGCTGTTCAATATCTAGACCTGCTCGCTCGACGACTCACGGCAGTGTCGTGGGACGATACCCCGACGACTGTTTTTGAGGTGGGGCTAAAACCGTTAATCACCGCCCTCTTCGATCGTCAACGAATACAAGAGGGATGTAAGTGGTATGCGGCGCTCGTCGAGCGAGAGATATCCACCACAGATCTCGAGGCACGCGCACGAGGTGCGCGTTGTGTGATCCCCTCCCAAAGGCGCCGCGCAACAAGAGAATATCTCACCTTTAGTGCCGAGATACCATCAGTTTTCCATACGATTTCGTCACCCTTCTTCAGGACGTGGCTCGCATCGCTTCAGGGCGGGGCCACGCAGTGGGCTGCGAAAGATTCGCTCCGTGGGATGCTGCTGCTGTCCAAATCAGAAAAGGGAGCCATCGACAACTTCGAGTGATCCGCCCGAGAGGCCTGCGGTCGTGTCCTTATAGATCAGATCTCGAGTTATCAAAATTTTCAGGCAAAGATGGTCAAAGATGGTGATGCCGCGGAGTCGGGACGATACGCGATTCAGGTGACGCGCGCATCCACATTAGATTTACCCGCTCGGAAAGATGTATTTGAGGACGATCGGTGCTTACTCGTCCAGGGATTCCCTGAGGTGGACGGCAAGATGCTCATCCTTCATGGGAGGATTCTCTCGCCCGAGATGCGAGAGGGTCGTCCTTACGAGATCCCCTTCAAGGTTCGCTTTTTTCGATATGGCACTGGCAAGGTGTATGCGAACGTGAGCTTCGCCGAATGACCGATCAATTCAAGACCAGCGCCTGTGCTGGCGCAAAGTCAGGGTGCGCGGTCCGAAAGGCTTGCAGCATGGTACGCGCCTGATCGGTTCGACCTGCATCGACCTCGTCGAGGATCTTGGAATACGCCATCACTGCCTCCGTTGAGATGATGGAGGTCGGACGGCTGCCTGATGGGGTGACTGCGAGCGCGCCCAGGAGGCGATTCGTCAGGTCATGCTGAAGCGCCGAGAAACCTGACATTGGGCCCTCCACGCCTTGGCTGGTGGTGATCTGGCCAGACTCCACACGGACGAGTTTGGCGTCAACCCGGAGCGTGCCGAACAGCTCGAAGTAGCTTCCGAAGACAAGGTACTCAGCTCCAAGAAGCTTACCGATCCGGATGGCCGTCCCCGGATCGACCGCGGCACCTCGCTGAAGCTTGATCTCATTGAGCACCTCTTCCAGCCGTTCCCGCTCAACCAGATTCAAGCGGCCAGACGCCCGAAGGTCCGTGACCATCATGTCTGCGAAGCCTTTCCGCAGGCCGATGAGACGATTATCCCCGCCCCCGAAGTCGAAATACATCACGGCAATACGCGGTCCGTCCACGACTGGCGCAGGCGATGCACTTGCAGTCGTGGACGCGACGGGGCTCACTGTGGTCGGAGTAGCGTCGGCTCCCCTTATGGAGCTTTGGGCACCGGAGGGAGAGCTGCTGGTTCGCAGGAACCATGCCGTTATTCCGGTGGTCAGAATGAGGCCGGCGACCGACATCCATCGCCGGGCCTTCCGTCGTGTGGCAGGAGCGGGCGCTGACGGTGAGACAGTGGTCTCGCCTCCGAGATGATCGATGAGAGTGTCTATAGCCTGCCGACGGTCAGCTGTCCCATCAATCCACTGGGCCGCCGCGAGATGATAGGCGAGCGCCGGATGATAGGTGACGTCCGCCAGGCGGACTGGCAGAATCGGCAAGCGTCGATTGGCAGCGAGCTGAATCTCCTTGTGGATCTCAGGGGATTGGTTGGCTGGTTCAGTGAAGAGCAGGATTACCGCCGTCGCCTGTTCGAGCGCCCGGACGATCTCCTCGGCATAGCTCATCCCCGGCCGTATGGAGCGTTGATCGATCCATACGTGGAAGCCAGCTACAGTGAGGCGCTCATAGACTTCGAGAGCGAACGCCTCGTCTTTTCTGGAGTAACTGATGAAGATCTGTCGTGGTATCATTACGATGGTTTATTCAATGTGCACTGAACGCCCTCACCCCACTACGGAAAACCTTCAGAGCTCCGCTGAACCTCTGAGGTTTTACACAACATGGGACCGTCGAAGCAGGGGGTCTCGCCGTCGAACGTGATCACGGCGCCGTTCCTCCCGGTGCGGCCCGACATCGATAACACCGTACAGCTGTAGGTACTACCTTCGCCGGAGGCTTGCCGAGCGGGTACTCGGTGCCGCAGGAGGGACACAGCTTTCGGGCGTTCATGGAGGGAGCACCGCGCAGCGATCGCGCTCCCGGCGATTCTCGAGGATCGTGAGCAACAATTCCTCGGTATCGTCGAACTCCTCGTCCGCGGGATAGCGGTCAAGCCCCGCCTGCAGGCGCGCGATAGCCTCCTCCGAGCGGCCAAGCTGGTGCAACGCGCGGGCGTACGCCTGCAGCGCGCGCAAGGTGGCGCGGCCCTTGTCCTCGTCATCCTCTGCGCCATCGATCAGTCGCAGGGCATCCTCGAAGTACCGGACCGCGATGGGGGCGATGCTGGGGTCCACCTGGTAGTAGCAGACCCGCGGCGGATCACGGAAGTCGAGCAGGTCCCGCTCAATCGGCACGGCGCGCCCGGTCAGGATGAGGGTCTTGCCGATCTCGATCATGGCGTCGGGGAGCGTCCGCAAAAACAATCTCGGATCTCCAGGCCTGTCGATGCCGAGTCGCTCGGCAAGGTCCTCGTCGGCTTCCTCGATGTCCCAGTGACTGGGCAGGCCGGAAGAGCAACGCTTCCCCAACCAGGTACCGGCAGAGTCGACGACGGCACAGTAGGCGCCCGTCGCGTCGATGAAGGCCGCACCGCTGGCGATGAACGGTTCCAGCAGCGCGCGATACCCAGACGCGGAGGTGCGCTCGGCTTGCGCCAGCCGTGACGCATGATACTGGAGGAGGAGATAGCGGTACGGCAGGGCCACGGGGAAGTTCGGATTCCGTCCGTCCTGCGGCAGCGTGCTTCGCTCGTCGATGTGTTGCAGCAGCAGCGCCTCACCCGCGCTTAGGGCGCCCGCGCGCTTCCGCCGAGCCGCCATCAGTTCCTGCATCGCCTGCCGGTACCGTGTCTGCCCAAGCGTGAACGCGGGGTTGGCGTTCACCACGCGCTGGAGCCGCCGCGACGCCCCTTCGACATCGCCGCTGTCGCGGGCGCTGAGCGCATTGCCGTACTCCACTGCGGCACCAAGGCTGTCGAGCCGGTTGGCCTCGGTGGAGGCGCGCACCTTCTCGAGGTCGGCGGCGGAGAGCGTCTCGGGCAGCCCCTCGACGAGGCGGGTGACGAGATCGCGTTGCAGGGCGAAGAAGGCGCTCTGTCGGCCCGTGACGGTGGCCGACTTCACGACCACGCCGGTTTCGACGCGGATGACGCGGACGTCGATGCGGATCTCGGGGTCGACGGAGATGAAAGCGCCGGTGACGGCGTACGCGGCACCCACGCCACGCCCGAGGCGCTGGGCGGTCTGCGGGTTGAAGTAGCTGCTGCGTTGTAGATTCAGCTCGCGCATCAGCGCCTCGAGCCGCTCGCGCTCGACGACGGTGATGCCCTGAACCGTAGAGAGGTCGGTTATGAGCATGTCGGCAAGCCCTTTCGAGAGGCGACCGAGGCTCGCATTGCCCGTGTTGTTGTCAAAGTAGAGCACCATCACAGCGGGCTTGTCGACCCTCGGCTCGACGGGATCGGGGGCCATCATCGCCGTAAGGCTGCCCGTCGCGCAGAGTGCGAGCAGGCCGGCGCGGATTGCTCGAATGTGACCGGGCCGGCGAGTCATGACCCTCGCGGCTCCGTGATGAGGTAAACGCACGGCCCCCTCGCTCGTTGAGACGGTAAAAATTACTTCCAGTGGAGGGTAGGTGCTAGTCTCGTCGCCTGATGGTGAAATGCCCCAGATCTCTCCAGGTTTGCCGCGCACGTTGAGGCCGCCCAAGGCCCTTGGTGTCCTCCACCATCATCAAGCCTCGTAAGGTCCTCACGACCGGACGTTGCATCGGGATGGCTCGTAGCGCACCGGTAAGGATCGTGTTCCGTAGCCAGGTTCAGCGCGATGGAAACGTCCTGTCTCGGAACCCGGTCACTGGGAAAGCCGGTCCGCTGACTAGGGACCTCGGCGTGCCTGAGGTAGGATGAGGTTAGAGCCACGAGTCGTAGCCTGAAGCAATCGAAGGAAGCCCACGGCCGCTTCAGCCGCCTCATCCACCGTGTCGAACTTCGGATGCCCTGCCAACCGCAGCCCAGTGCTGTGGCGCTCTACCCCTGGGGTCTGCCTTGCGACCTGATTCGCATACAAGTCGTCTCGAGCATAGAAGTCGAAATGGATCTTGGGTTTCGAGGTGTTGACGGCTAGGTGCGTCCCCCAGCGCGGATGAATGGACGGGATGTGGATATAAAACCACGGCAATTTGTTGATGCTCTTCACCACACCATCGGGGAAGTGCGCTAGAATCGCTGCCGAGAGGAGGTCCTGCCGAGTAGGCGACGACTCCCCCGCTAGCTCCTCGGATGGCGGCTCAGTTGGTCCCGAAGCTGGTTCCTCTTCCATGACGTCGATGCTCAGACCACTAGTATCGGGTTCACGCTCGGCCGAGGTCACGACGGAGTTCGACCCTCCCACATGGCGCACCAATGCCGTCATGGCCTGCGCCATATCCGACGTGCCCTCGATCCACTGCGTCGCACTCAGGTAATAGGCCAGCGCCGGATGATAGGTCACCGATTCGAGCCGCACCGGGATGATCGGGACATTGGCACTTGAGGCCAGCTGGATCTCGCGATGGATCTCCCGCGATTCGTTCGCCGTCTCAGAGAGGAGCAACACGACGGCGGACGCCTCGGAGATCGCCCGAAAGATCTCTTCGGCGTAGTTCATCCCAGGTCGAATCGATCGCCGATCCAACCAGACGGCGACCCCCGCATGCTCGAGCCGCTCGTACACGGCATCGGCGACGGAGGAGTCTCTCCGAGAGTAACTGATGAATACATGCCCTGGACGAGGCGACCGCATATCACCATCTGTCATTCGTGGTCCCGAAGCGCGGAGTCTGTGAATGTCCTAGACGAACCACCAAACGCACCGACACATCAGACAATAACGGAAATACCTATCAAGGGTGAGGCGGATGGCCTCCGTTAACGGCCACCTCACTGGCGATTCCCATTAGGTCCCAGCGAGGTCTGATGGTTCCTGTCAGACCCCGGTGGTACAATAGACGGACATGCCCACAACTGGTTTCCGGGCCTTCCTCGCCCCCCGCCTGACCCCGCTCAAGGAGCACCTACTCGACCGCATCGCGGCCGACCCACTCGCACCACGAGAGTTCGAGTGGCTCTTCGTGCAGAGCCGCGGCATGCGGCATTGGCTCACGCTCCAGATCGCCGAGCGATTCACCTGCGCGGCATCGCTCAAGCTCCCCTTCCCTCGGGATCTCATCACGAGTGCGGCCCGATGGGTGAATATCCGCATGGATGGTAGCGAGCACTTCACCCGTGAGGCGCTCCTCTGGCGTGTGGAGCACCGACTCCGCACACTCGATCTCGACCAGCCCACCTTCGCCCCACTCAAGACCTTCCTCTCAGCTGCCGACGCACGGATGCGTGCGGGGCTCGCCTCCCGCATAGCCGATCGCCTCGACGACTACCAGCTCTTCCGTCCTGAGCTCCTCGCCACGTGGGACCGTGGGGAGCACCAGACTGATTCCCCGCATGAGGGGTGGCAGGCCGCCCTCTGGCACGAACTCGCCATCGGGGAAGTGGCCTACCCCGCGCGCATCGCCGATCGCGTGCTGCGCAAGCTGAAGGACGCCACGCCCGGCACCTTCAACATCCCCCGTCGACTCACCATCTTCGGTGTCAGCTCCCTCCCCGAGCGCTTCATCGAGTTCCTCGACGCCCTCGGCCGACACACCGACGTCACGCTTTACGCGGCGTTGCTCCCACAGGCGACCGATCATCCGCTCGTGCGGGCATGGGGAGCACAGGGGACGGCGATGCAGGAACTCCTCACGAGACATGGCGCGACGATCGAGTATCTCGAGACCATCACCGCGCCCACGATCCCACTCTCCGCGCGCGTGCAGTGCCATTCCACGCATGGTCCGCTCCGCGAGATCGAGGTGATCCGTGACCAGCTCCTCGACGCCTTCGAGCACGATCCCACCCTGACGCCGGATCAGGTGCTCGTCCTCGTTCCCGATGTCGAGTCCTGGGGACCGACTGTCGAGACCGTCTTCTCCTCCAAAGACCCAGGTGCACCAGCCATCCCCTTCCACATCGCCGATCGTCCGCTCAAGACCGATCCCGCGATGCACGCGTTCAGTGAGCTCCTCGCGCTGGAGCGCGGACGCCTCGCACACTCGGAGCTCTTTGCCGCGCTCCAGCATCCCATGGTTCGTGCAGCCGTCGATCTCAATGAAGAGGCGCTTGAGGCACTCGGTCGGCGCACCCACGAGGCGAACGTTCGCTGGGGATACGATGCCAGCGCGCTGGCGACGCTCCAGCTGCCCGCCACGGATATGCCGACGTGGCGTGAGGGGCTTGACCGGCTCTTGATGGGGATCGTCGCGGGGGCATCGGACCATACCGTCCTAAAGGTGCTCCCCACCGCCGGCGCGACCGCCGGGGATCCCGAGGCCCTCGGCAAGCTCACGGGATGGGTCGAGCGGGTCGCCGGGTATCTGGCGGACTGGCAGCGTCCGAGGTCGCTATCCGAATGGTCCGACACATTGGTCACGATAGTCGAGCAGTATCTCAAGGGCACCGATTCCAAGTCGCGAGGCTCGCGCGCGCGACTCATCGCACATCTTCGACGCATCGTGAGCGATCATCCGGCCGGAATCGAGCGCGACGGGACACCGATCGACTTCGGGGTGATCCGCGAGTGGCTCGGACACACCTTAGCCGACGACGCCGGGAGCCCACACTTCCTGACGGGCAATGTCACGATCGCCGCGATGAAACCGATGCGAAGCATCCCCTTTCGGGTGATCGCCATCGCCGGCCTCGAAGACGCGAACTTCCCGCGTCGCGACCGCCCAGTCTCCTTCGATCTCGTGGCGCACACCAGGCGGTCCGGGGATCGCTCCGTTCGCGAAGATGATCGCCAGCTCTTCCTCGATCTCATGATGGCCGCCGAGGACCGTCTGATCCTGACCTGGTCAGGGCACGAACCGAGCACCCACGTGGAACGTGCCTGCTCGGTGGTGATCGATGAATTGCTCGATCACCATGAGCGCCGAGGGACACCCATCTCGGTGGTCCAGCATCCGCTCCATCCCTTCTCGCGCCGCTACTTCTCGGCCGCGGCCGCAGATGTGACGCTCTTCACCTTCTCGCACGCCTTAGCGCAGGCGACCGTACAGCCGCAGACCGCGTCGGATGTCTTCGCCCCTGTCGTCATCGATCCGGCGATCCTCCCCTCAGCGAGCGAGGAGGTCCGTCTCGACGACCTGATCAAGTGTTGGGAGAATCCGGCGAAGTGGTTCTGCCAGCGCATGCTCCAGCTGCGGCTGCTCCAGACCGACCTCGAGGAAGCCGATCACGAGCGATTCGCGCTACACCATCTGCAGGCGGGGCTGATCAAGAGCCAGATCATCCGGCGGACGATGGCCGAAGATGAGACCCTCGACCATCACCGCATGCGCCTCCTCGCCGATGGCGCGCTGCCACCGGGCGCATTGGGCTGCGCCTGGTATTCCACCTTGGCGCAGGAAGTCGCCGGGGTGCAGGAGGCGGTGCGGCCCCTTCGGACGCGGTCGGCCGCGATCATGCTCCAAGGCAACGGGTGGTTTCTTCGCTGTACCCTCGATGGGATCATGGAGCGGGATCGCATCATCGTGCGAGCCGGTGACTTTCATCCCAAGAACCGGATCAGTGCCTGGATCGAACATGTGGTGCTCTGCGCCGCCGCCCAGTCCGGCCATCTGGTGCCTCGTCTCTCGACGCTCATCGGTATCGGGCCCAAGGCCAAACGGGCGGCCAAACGGGGCGGGACCGCCAAACCCTCCACGCACACGATCGAGGAGGTACCCAACGCCATCGCATTGCTCGACCGTTGGGTGCAGGTCCTGCGGGACGCACGAACGCGTCCCCTTCCCTTCTTCCCCAAGGCGGGAGCTGGGTGGCTGGACGCTCGGTGCGCCGAGGCCGATGACGCGCCGATCCTCGCGGCACTTGATGCGTACCGGACGGGCGATTTCAGCGAAGGCGATGACAACGATCCATACATCGCGCTCTGCTTCCGCGGACTGGATCCCGTGATCGAACAACAGGCGAGCTTCGAGACACTGGCCAGCACGCTCTGTCCCGACTTCTATCTCCCGAGTCTGCCATGAGCGGGACATCGATGCGCCCATTCACGCCGCTTGCGGTCCCGATCTCCCCCGACATCACCCTCGTCGAGGCGAGTGCGGGCACGGGGAAGACCCTTGCGATCACGCGGTTGGTCCTCCGGCTCCTCCTGCAGGACCCTGATCCGATCCGGCTCGATCGGATCGCCGTCGTCACCTTCACCGAGAAGGGGACCAACGAACTCATCACGCGGATCCGTGCCGTCCTAAGGACTGCCGCCGCGATCTGTTCCGATCGGCCACCGGCACCGACCCCGGAGACCGCCGATCTCTTCCCCTATTTGCGAGCACAGGGCACGCGCGCACGGGACCTCCTCGACCTCGCCTGCACCTCCCTCGACCTGCTGCGCATCTCGACCATCCATGGCTTCTGTCTGCGTATCCTCAGCGAGTACGCGTTGGAGACCGGGGTGCACTTCGATGTGGAATTCGTCCAGAACGATACGGAACTGATCACGCGCGCCGCGCACGACTGGACCCGCCGCACCGTCGTTCCCGATATAGACATCGCAAAGCTCGTCGCCGGAGGCAAAACCGACCCCGCGCGATGGGCAGGAGACCTCGTGCGGCCGGCCTCCTCGCACCCGAACGTGCAGATCGAAGCGGCTCCCAGTCCGGTCGGTGACCTCCTGAAGGGCTATGTGACCGCGGTCCAACGCGGTGCGCGACTGGAGCGGTCGCATCGCCACCTCCTCACCTTCGAGGATCTCCTCCGGAAACTCTGGGAGATCCTCAAGCGCGAGGGGAAGGACGGACTCCTCGCGAGTCGCATCCGGTCACACTTCCGTGCCGCCCTGATCGACGAGTTTCAGGACACCGACCCCTTTCAGTTCCCGATCTTCGAGACCGCGTTCGCCGGTTGCCCGCTCTTCCTCATCGGCGATCCTAAGCAGTCGATCTACGCCTTCCGCGGCGCAGACGTCCGCGCCTACCTGGGCGCCGCACAGAGGGCCGCTCATCGCTACACCCTCACGCAGAACTTCCGGAGCACACCGGAGATGGTCGAGGCCGTCCATCGGCTCTTCACGAACGTGGAGACCCCGTTCGGTGCGGAGGGGCAGATCACCTTCCCCGAGGTCCACTCCGCAGAGCACGCCAAGGTCCCAGAGGCGCTGAAGGACGACGGACGACAGGCTCTTCACTGGGTCCTGATCGAGGATGATCGCTCGGCCCCAACCTCGAAGCGGGGGGGGAGTGCGATCCCGAAGGATCAGGCCGATCCCGCCGCGATAGCCGCGACGGTGCAGGAGATCGACACCCTCTTGCGACGTGGTCTCCCCGCCAAGGACATCGCCATCCTCGTCCGCGAGAACCGCCATGCACGGGAATACAAGGCCGCGCTCGACCGGGTCCGGATCCCGGCAGTCGTCGCGAGCGATCGCGATGTCCTCGACTCTGACGAAGGGGCGGAGCTCATCCACCTCGGTCTTGCGATTGCGGATCCGGCGAATGATCGACTCGTCCGCGGCGCGCTCGCCACCCGACTCTGGGGCGCGACGGCCGACGAGATCGCCGCGATGATCCATGGTAAAGGGCAGCAGGACTGGGGCGAGGTGCTTCGCCGATTCCGATTCGCCCAGGAACGTTGGGTGAAGAGCGGGATCGCTACCGGGCTCTCGGTGATCCTTGAGTATCGGCAGACCATCACACGGCTCCTCGGCCTTCCCGATGGAGAGCGACGCGTCACCAACCTGAGGCATCTCCTCGAGCTCTTCCGAGATGAAGGAGACGGATCCGCCTTCCCGCCGGCCGCCTTTGACGCGTGGGTCACCCGGGAGCGTCTCCTCACCTCGGTCCCGGAGCGACGGGAGCAACGCCTCGAGTCCGATGCGTTCGCCGTGCAGATCATGACGATCCACAAGGCGAAGGGCCTCCAGTGGCCGATCGTCTTCTGCCCCACCCTGTGGAACATCGTCACGAAGGAGCGGAAGGTGCTGGGCGAGCCGTACGCCATCGCGACCTTCCCCGACCCGACCATCGACGATCCCGAACAGACCGTACGACGCATCGATATCGGCACGGACGCGCCCACCTTCAAGGAGACCCGGGATCGCGCCACCAGGCACCGTGCCGACGAGGAGATGCGGCTCACCTATGTGGCGCTCACCCGAGCCAAGGTACGAACCTACCTCGTCTGGGGACCGCTGAGCAGCGCGGATCGTAGTGCCCTCGCTACCCTCCTTGGCGGACCGGAGGTCGAGCACGTCACGACGCTGGTCGCGACCTACCCCTCGGTGATGAGCGTCGAGACCCTCCCGCTCTCCGGACAGCGTCCATCGGTCCCACGCGCGGCCGAGACCCGCACCGAACCGATGCTTCTCGCTCGATCGGCGCGTACCTTCTCTCCGACATCGGCATGGGCCCAGCGCTGGTCCTCGTCGAGTTACTCTTCACTCACCAGCGGGGGGCACGAGACCGGATGGACCGCACGCGACACCGACGACCCACCACTCCTTCGTGTCGACACCACCCCTGATGCGCCCTCCACAGGGGCCTTCGCGATCAAGAAGGGCACGGAGATCGGCGAGGCGCTCCACGAACTGCTCGAGCATCTCGATTTCCCGGACGCGCGGTCCATCATGGATCTGGAGCGAGCGCTCTCGGTCGAGCGCATCCAGACCGCCCTCAAGCGCTACGGCATCGCGCCGAGCAGTGACGGTCGGTGGAGTGAAGCCGATATCCATGGCATCCTCCGCGACACCTGCCTGACCACCATCCCCGGCACCACTTTCGCCTTGGCCGATGTGCCGATGGCCGACACCCTCCGCGAATGGCACTTCACCATCCCCGTCGCGGGCTTCGATCGTGAGGCGATCGCCACGGCCATCGAGGCGCACGGGAGCGAGACGGCTCGGCCCTATGCCGAACGCGTGCGACGGATGCGAAAGGAATCCTTCGAGGGGTATCTCACCGGCATCGTCGACCTCGCCTTCGAGCATGACGGTAGATGGTGGATCGTCGATTGGAAGTCGAACCACCTCGGGGATACCGCCGGCGACTACGATGCGGCCACGATGCAGGACGCGATGCATCAGCACGACTACACCCTGCAGTACCTGCTCTATCTCGTCGCCCTCCATCGGCACCTGCGTGCGCGCATCATGGGATATGATCCCGCGACGCACTGGGGAGGGATCGCCTACGTCTTCCTGCGCGGCGTGGTGCGCGATCAGCCCACCGGGTGGTATCGCGATATGCCCACACCGGCATTGATCGAGGCGCTCGACCACGCACTCAGGAGTCCGGCTCCATGATCATCGAGACCGAGACGCCCAAGCGTCCAGATCCGATCGATGCCGCATTGGCCGAGGTGCTCGTTCGGCGTGCGGCGATGACGGGCTCCGACGCGGTACTCGCTCGAGACGCCATCAGTCGCCTCTCCAATCGGCGCTCCGATGGGCATAGCGCGCTCCCACTGGACAAGGAGCCTGACGGCGCCGCCTGGAAGCGGGCGTTGATCGACGGCCGGCTTGCCGGAGCATTCGACGAGCTAAAACCGCTGGTGCTCACCGGGGATCTCCTCCAGTTCCGCCGCTACGCCGAGGCCGAGCGTCGGATCGCGGCACAGCTCGCACGCCGCGTGCAATCCACCCCACGGCGCCTCCGCATCATCACCGGTGGTCCAGGCAGCGGGAAGACCACGAAGGTGGCCGAGGAGATCGTCGATCGGGTGAAGGCAGATCCAGGGATCCGCATCGCCCTCGCCGCGCCCACGGGAAAGGCTGCCGCGCGCCTCACCGAGTCGATCGGCGCACGCCTCGCCTTCCTCAAGGCATCCGACGAGGTGCGGCACCGGATCCCAAGTGATGCCCGCACCCTGCACCGCCTCCTCGGCTACCAGCCCTGGAACGACACCTTCCGGTCCGATGCCCAGCACCCCCTCGGCGAGGACCTCCTCATCGTCGATGAGGCGAGTATGATCGACGTCCTGATGATGGACGCGCTCCTACTGGCGCTGCGGGAGGACGCCGAGTTGATTCTCGTCGGGGATCATCAACAGCTCGCCAGCGTGGAGGCTGGAGACGTCCTCGGGTCGATCGTGCGGAGCCCGATGCTGAAGCCGGTCGTCACGGAGCTCACCACGAATCATCGCTTCGCCTCGCAACCCGGGATCGCCTCGGTCGCAGGGGCGATTCGTGCCGAGCGGATCGATGAGGCCGTGGCGTTGCTCATGAGCGGCACTCATGACGATGCACGGTGCCACCCGCTCCCGTCGAAAGAGTCGGGTCTCCTCGCCCCGATCGTCGCACGCCTTGAGGCGTGCCTCGCGGCGACGACCCCGCGAGCGATGCTCGAGGCGCTCGATGAGGTGCGGATCCTCTGCACCGAGCGGGAGGGACGGCTCGGCGTCGCGGGGATCAATGCGATGGTCGAGCGATGGTTCGGCGCGCGCGGATTCATGACGCGAGATCGGTGGTATCAGGGGCGGCCGGTGCTCGTCGCCGCGAACGATTATGCGGCCGAGGTCTTCAATGGGGACCTTGGGGTCTGCTGGATGGGGGAGGAAGACCGGATGGAGGTGCACTTCCCAACGCCGGACGGAGGGACCCGCCGCATCGCACCAGACCGACTTCCCACCGTCACCACCGCGTGGGCGATGACGGTGCACAAGTCGCAGGGCTCGGAGTTTGGAGAGGTGGTGCTCGTGCTGCCGCGGCAGGAGAGCCGATTGTTGACCCGCGAGCTGATCTACACGGGACTCACGCGGGCCAAGCGGAAGGTCACGGTGCTGGGAGCGGAGGAGGTGCTCCGTGCGGGACTCATGACGACCGCATCGCGCTGGAGCAGATTGGGCGCACATTTCTGATCGACAGCTCACGCATGAATCGCCTTTTCGTTTTCCAAATATGATTGACTCGACCTTCCTGGTCATTGCACTCGCAGGACAAGCTCTGCTCATCGGCGTGATCCTCATTGTCACGCGCCGGATCGGGTCCGCCCATCCGGCCCCCATCCCCGATGCCACCGTGAGCGTGCGGCTCGACGGGATGCGCCAGACGATGGACACCCACTTCAAGGCGATGACGGTGCAGACCGAGCAGCAGCGGCAGGCACTCGACGGCACCGTCGCGCAGATCCACGAGATCCGCAGGGAGACCGGGGAGCGCGTCAGCGCGCTCACCACCGAGGTCCGTGATCAGCTCGACAAGATGCGGAAGGAGAACGAGCAGCGGTTGGAGGTGATGCGGCAGACCGTCGATGAGAAGTTGACTGGGACCCTCAATTCTCGGATCACCGAGTCGTTCGCTACCGTGAGCGAGCGCCTCGAGGCCGTGCACCAAGGGCTCGGCGATATGCAGAAGTTGGCCACCGGCGTCGGTGACCTCAAGAAGGTGATGACGAATGTCAAAGTCCGTGGCACCTGGGGCGAGTACCAGCTTGGGGCGTTGCTAGAGCAGTTCCTCAACGAGAAGCAGTTCAAGCGCAACTTCAAACCACGCGCTGATGCGGGTGAGGTGGTCGAGTTCGCCATCGCACTGCCCGGGCGCAGCGGAGAGGACACGGCGCTCTATCTCCCGGTCGACTCCAAGTTTCCGCACGAGGACTTCGCGCGGTTGGTGGAGGCGTCGGAAGCTGGTGATCCCGAGCGGGTGAAGGATGCTCGCGCCGCACTCGTGCATGCGGTGAAGAGATGCGCGAAGGACATCAACGAGAAGTATCTCGTCCCGACGGTCACGACCGACTTCGGGGTGCTCTTCCTCCCGACGGAGTCCTTGTATGCGGAGGTGGTGCGCGAGGTAGGGCTCATCGAGGAGTTGCAACAGAAGTATCGGATCCACCTCGCGGGGCCGACGACGCTCGGGGCCCTGCTGACCTCGTTCCGCGTGGGATTCGATGCGATGGTGTTCGAGGAGCGGGTCGGCGAGGTGTACAGGCTGTTGAGCCTCGCCAAGGGAGAGTTCACTAAGTTCAACGAGGTCTTGGACACGGCGGAGCGTCAGGTGCAGACGGTGGCCCGGAGCCTCAAGAAGGGGCGCACCAGAACGCGTGCGGTCGAGAAGGTCCTGCGCGATGTCGAAACCCTCGATGAGGGGATCTCGATGCAACTGCTCAGTGCGGCTATCGAGTCCGCCGAGGAAGAGCTAGAGCCAGAGGAAAAAGTGGAGTAAGGGTAGTCTCATGATAGGACCCTTCGCCAGATAAGTGGGGATACTAGAACTCTAAGGAGAGCAATGACCGCATCGATCACCCAAGGGTTCCATCACATCACGCTCGTCGCCGCCGACGCGCGCCGGACTCTCACGTTCTACACCGGGGTCCTGGGGCTCACGCTGGTCAAGACGACCAAGAACTACGACGACCCCTCCTCGGCGCACCTCTACTTCGGCGACGCCACTGGCGCCCCGGGGACCCTCGTGACCTTCTTCGAGTGGGCGGGGAGCCCGCGCGGACGATTCGGCGTCGGGGGCGTGCACCACCTCGCCTTCAGCACGCCGACCTACGACACCCTCCTGATGTGGAAGCGCCGCCTGCAGGACTTGGGCCTCCCCGTGAGCGGGCCGATGCCGCGCGGCTACTTCACCTCGCTCTACTTCCGCGATCCCGACGGACAGGTGCTGGAGATCGCGACGGCGGGGCCGGGCTATCACCTCGACGAACCGATCGAGGCGCTAGGTCAGGGGGTGATGGGCCAGCAGCCGCATCAGCTCCCGGGCACGCGCGACGAGCGCGCGATCGCCGCGACGACCTGGCCCGAGCCCGTCCCGACGGTGACGCCGGTGATGGCGCTCACCGGCCTGCATCACATCACCGGGATGACGGACGACATCGAGCGGGCGAGCGACTTCTATGAACAGGCGCTCGGGATCCGGCTCGTGAAGAAGACGATCAATCAGGACGATCCCGATACGCCGCATTGGTTCTGGGCGAACTACG
>Ga0194134_10002747_pt1 | contig 20157 bp, 19 predicted proteins | sample TA2KigOff0mmetaG_FD_148602 | JGI IMG/M metagenome (GOLD analysis project Ga0194134, IMG submission 148602) | Freshwater microbial communities from Lake Tanganyika, Tanzania - TA2015056 Kigoma Offshore 0m | ecosystem: Environmental > Aquatic > Freshwater > Lake | place: Tanzania: Lake Tanganyika... | reverse complement strand
AAGTAGCCGCCCATTCGAAATGCGGATGACCGCGCCAGCGATCCCGGGCATGGGGATCGCTCAAGGGATGATGCGGCGAGTGCGCGTCCTGGAACAGCGCGTGACGCTGGAGCATCCAGTGATTGCGCTCCGAGACATAGCAGCCCAGCAGGGCCGCGGCAAATTCGCCGTGGCTGTCCGGGCAGGTGATGAAGCCCACATCGTGCAACAGGCACACCACGACATCCTCTTCGTCCAGGCCGTCGCGCAGGGCCAGGGTGGCCGACTGCAGGCAATGGCGGTAGTTGTTGACGCGGTAGCCAAAGGTGGGGTCATTCTCCGAGTCCGAGAGCATGCGCAACACCTGCCGGGCCTGCTGCTGGCGATAGTAGATGTCGCGCTGGTCAAGCAGCAGCTGCCAATCGCTGCGGCTAAAGTCTTCCAGCGTGTTTTTCGCGACATAGTGCCAGTCGTCATGGAGCAGGGGGCTGAGGGGATCTGCCATATTCATTTCATTGTGTTTGAACGGCCTTCAACCAGGCATCGGTGGCGCTCGACCAGCTTGTCAAGGCGCGCTGCGCGATGCGGTCTGCGGCCAGCGCCGCCAGCCACGGCTGGAAAACCCCTGGTAGTATAAGCGGGCTGCCCAGGGTGTTCAGCACGCGCTCGGCTAAGGGCAGGGTGACGGCAAAGCCACAGTCGGCCAGCGTCGGCTCGGGGCCGGCGAGATAGGGCCCCGGCCGGGCCGTTCGCGCGAGGCCGGCGATCTTCTCCAGCAGGGCGGCTTTGAGTTGCGGCAGTTGGTCGCGCTCTTGCGGCTGACGCAGGAGCGGAAACAAGGCGCGCACCTTGGGCTCGACATGCAGGTCGTGCATGCGGGCCAGCAGGCGCACCTGCGCCCGCCGCTGCGGACCCTGCGGCAGCAGGGGACGGTCGCTGAATCGCTCCTCCAGGTACTCCAGGATGGCTTCGGATTCGGCGAGCAGGAAGCCCTGATCGTCGATGGCTGGGATGGTGCCCATGGGAACGATATCCCGCCAGGCCAGCGATCGGTAGCCCCCCGGCGGCTCACGCTCCTCAAAGGCGATACCGCGCCAGCACAGGGCCAGCCTCACCTTGGCGGTGTAGGTGGAGACCGGCAGTCCGTAGAGGATCATGAGGCGAAGAAATCGGCGATGTCCCGCTGCGCATCGGTGGCGGCAGCCTGCAGCAGGGCTTGCCCGTGTTCGGCTCGGGCCAAGGCCGAATGCGAGCCCACCCGGCCATCTGGAAACTGCCGTCGATGGCGCTGGCTGTCCGGGTGATTGTCGCCCGCATGCAGCCGCATATAGCCCTCGGGCAGGCGCTGGGGAGGGTCCTGGACGCTGACCTCCTCGCCGGCTGGATAAGCCGGACCCAGCAGCGCCATGGCGATGGCCAATTCACTGGGTGTGGCGTGCATGCCCTCCCAGTCGCCGTACAACTCACGCCTCATCTGGTTGACGCCGGGGTAGTCCCACCAGGAGCGCAGGCGGCACTGGGGCGCCTGTTCGCTGCGGTGACCCAGGCTCCACTGCGCGTAAAAGTCCTGGCAGGCCGCTTGCACCGCGGCGATATTGGCTCCGTGCCCGTTGAGGAAGTAAAACCGCTCGAAGCCCTGGCTGGTCAGGCTGTTGAGTACATCGCCAACGACAGCCATGAAGGTGGAGGCGCGCAGCGAGACGGTACCCGCAAAGGACAAATTAAATTGCGCAGGGGCCAGACTCAATGTGGGAGCAACCAGCCAACCGTCTTGGCGGGCAGTCTCTTCCGCGATGGCCTGGGCCGTCAAGGCGTCGGTGCCGATCGGTCCGCAGGGACCGTGCTGTTCGGTTGATCCGACCGGGATGATGATGCCCTTACAGCTTTCCAGGTACTGGGCCACGCGAGGCCAGGTCGATTCAACAAGTCGCATGGGGTTCAATGATAATCATTGCTCGTTTTTAGCGCAGGGAGTGTTTTCCATGAGCGTATCGGCCGCCGGGTCCAGTGCCCTGATCCGCCTGCGGGCGGTGGGCAAATCCTTTGGATCGTTCAAGGCTCTCGACCGGGTCGACCTTGCAGTGGGCAGCGGCGAGAAGATCGTGATCTGCGGTCCCTCGGGCTCGGGCAAATCAACCTTGATTCGTTGTATCAGTCAGCTTGAGACCCACGATGAAGGACAGATCTGGGTCGACGCGGTTGAACTCCATGACCGGTCGCCCGAGGGAGCGCATGTGCCCGGCGATATTGGCATGGTGTTTCAGCAATTCAACCTGTTCCCGCACCTCAGCGTTCTCGACAACCTGATGCTCGCCCCGGTGCGGGTGCGTGGCCTGCAGCGTCAGGAGGCTGAGCAACTGGCCTTGCAGTACCTGGATCGGGTGGGTATTGCCGAGCAGGCCCACAAGTTCCCCGCCCAACTCTCCGGCGGTCAGCAGCAGCGCGTGGCCATAGCCCGTTCCTTGTGCATGCGGCCACGCATCATGCTCTTCGACGAGCCCACCTCGGCGCTTGATCCCGAAATGATTCAGGAGGTACTTGCGGTTATGGAGGGGCTGGCCCGCGATGGCATGACCATGATCTGCGTGACCCATGAAATGGGCTTCGCCCGCCGGGTGGCGGACCGGGTGGTCTTCATGGACCAGGGGCGGGTGGTGGAGGAGGCGCCCCCGGCTGTCTTTTTCAGCGCGCCTCGCAGCGAGCGCTGCCGAAGCTTTCTCGAGCGCATCCTGCATCACTGAAGCCGCGCTTGGAGTTCTTCTGGGCGCTGCCGAAGGCGGCGCTAGCGCGGCGCCGACGCCATGCGCTTTTCGAGACGGCGCACGCCCCAGGAGGTCAACAGGATAAGCAGCAGGTATTCAAAGACCAGGGCGGTATAAATTTCGAGCGGCCGGTACTCGGTCACATTGAGTTCATTGGCACGGCGGGTCAATTCCTGCAGGCCGATCACCGAGACCAAGGAACTCATCTTGAGTACATAGACGAACTGGTTGCCCAGTGCGGGAAGAATGGTGCGTATGGCCTGTGGGAAAACGATGTAGCGAAATGTATCGCGGCTCGACAGTCCCAGGGTGTGGGCGGCCTCGCGTTGTCCCTTGGCCACCGACTGTATGCCGGCCCTGAAGATTTCCGATTCGAAAGCTGCATCCGACAGCGCCAGCGAGATCACGCCGGCCGCAAAGGCGCCAAACTGCAGTCCGGTCACCATGGGCAGGCCGTAATAGACCCACAGCAACAGCACGAGCAGCGGTATGGCCCGAAAGACCTCCACATAGGTGCGCGAGATAGCCCTCAAGGGCTTGGGCCGCGAGAGACCGGCCAACGCGAGCAGCACCCCGAGAATCACCGAGACAACGATGGCCGTCACCGACAGCCCGAGGGTCCACCCCAGCCCCGCCAACAGAAACCTCAGGTTGGAGGCCCCTTTGTCGGTCAGCGGGTTGATGACATACCAGCCCCAGGTGTAGCCGCTGGCGTCGCCACCGTTGCTGCAAGCGCTCAACAGCGCGAGCGACAGCAGGGCCAGCCAGGCGGCCGGTCGCACTTTCATGGCAGGCCGGTCAGGCGCTTAACGACCGAGCCACTTGGCTTCAAGCGTGTCGAAGAAACCCTCGGACTTCTTCAGGGCCACCCAGTTGTTCACGAAGGTGGTCCAGACCGGGTCGCCTTGCGGCAGTGGGTAGGCGAAGGGCCGCTTGTTGCGCAGTTCTGCCTTGGCCACGGTGGTCAGGTTGGGATAGGTCTTGACCAGGGTGGCTGCTTCCACATTGCTGGTGATGGTGGCTATCGCCCGGCCCGCCAGCACTTCTTGGTACCCGGTAGCCGGCTTTTCGATCGCCCGCACCGTAGCTTGCGGGAAGTGGGCCTTGGCCTGCTCCTCGAACACGGTGCCCAGCGAGACGGCGATCGTGGTGCCGCCTCGGTTGAGGTCGGCCCAGCCGTTGATGCGCGCGGCATCGGCCTTACGGATCACCGGGACAGTGCCGGCCTCGATGTAGGGATCGGAGAAAGCCACCGTCCTGGCACGGGCCATGCTGAGCGAGGCGCCGGAGAAGATGTCATAGCGATTGGCGGTGATGCCGGCCACCAGGGTCGCCCACTCGGCAGGCACCCACTCGACCTTGACGCCCAGGTCCTTGGCCAGCTGCTCCATGGCCTCGATGTCAAAGCCCCGGTAGCTGTTGGTGGCGGCATCGCGAATGGACATCGGGTTGAAGTCGCCGGTGGTGCCCACGCGTATCGAGCCCCGCTCCAAGATGGTTTGCAGGCGGCTCTTGGCCGGCGCCGCCTGGGCGAACGCGGAATTGCTCAGAGCCACCAGGCCACACAGGGTGACGGTCAGCAGGGACTTGATCAGTTTCATGGTCGCACCTTTCTAAGTTGGACAGCGCAGAGATGCTGCAAGTTGAGACAGCGTGGGAATCCAGGGCGCTTAGGCCCGGGCACTTCCTCCGATCGTAGCAGCTTCAGCAAACCAGGGCGCTGGGCGGGGTCGACGGCCCAGGCTGCCGCCCTGTCTTGGTGCGCAGGGCTGTCTTCGGTACCCAGGGGCTCCGTTACAGTAGGGGATTGCTGCGCAAGCGACTTCGCTTTTCGACCGAACAACAGCCTGCATCGTGCATTACCACTTCCTTGAGCTGATTAAACAGGCGCTTGCGGGCCATCGAGGATGGCCCCGGGCGTGGCGCGCGGCCCAGCCTCAGTCCAGCTACGAGGCGGTGGTGGTGGGTGGCGGCGGTCACGGCCTGGCCACCGCCTGGCATTTGGTGCGTGACGAAGGCTTGCGTCGTGTGGCGGTGCTTGAGCGTGGCTGGCTTGGGGGGGGTAACACGGGGCGCAACACCACGGTCATACGGTCCAATTACCTGCGCGAGCCAGGTATCCGTTTTCAGGATGAAAACCTGCGTTTATGGGAAGACCTGAGCGCCAGGCTTGATTTCAATTTGATGGTCAGTCAGCGCGGTCAGATCGAAATCATTCAAACCTGGGCCAAGCTTCGCGATGCGCGGCGGCGCTTGCACGCCATGCGCCTGGTCGGTGCCGACTACGATTTGCTCGATGCCGAGGCGGTTTACCGCCTGCTGCCTTTGCTGCGGCGCGATCCGGGTATGCGACTGCCGGTACTCGCCGGTGCCTGGCAGGGACGCGCCGGAACGGTGCGACACGATGCGGTGGCCTGGGCCTATGCGCGGGCGGCCAGCGCAGCGGGCGTTGACCTGATCGAAAACTGCGAGGTCACCGGCTTGGAGCTTGCTCACGGCCGGGTGCAGGCGGTACAGACCAACCGCGGCCGCATTCTCACCGACCGCGTGGGCCTGGCGGTGGCCGGCTCCACCAGTCGACTTGCTCGCATGGCCGGGCTGCGCTTGCCTCTGGAGACTTTGACCCTGCAGGCTTTTGTGTCCGAGCCGCTCAAGCCCATGCTCGATGTCATTGTCTCGTGTCCGGCCCTGGGGCTTTATTTCAGCCAGTCGGACAAGGGCGAGTTGGTCATTGGCGGCGGACCTGATGCTGGCCTTTCCTGGACACAGCGAGGTCAGCACGGCGTGATCGAGGAGTGTGTGGCCAGTCTGCTCGAATTGTTCCCTGCTCTGGGGCGGATCAAATTGCTGCGAACCTGGGCTGGCGCGATTGACCTTTCGGCCGACACCAGCCCCATCCTGTCAACCACGCCGGTGGAGGGCCTGTGCATCAGCACGGGTTGGGGCTCGGGCGGTTTTAAATCGATTCCCGCCGGCGGCCGCAGCCTGGCCGGCCTGATGGCCCGGGGACAGGCTGACCGATTTGCCGCGCCGTTTTCCCTGGCCCGGTTTGCCAGCGGCCGATTGCTCTTTGAGACGGCCAGCGCGTCCAATCGGTTCTAAACAGTTGCCATGCTGATCCTCACTTGCCCCTTCTGCGGCCCGCGTAACGAGCAGGAATTTGTGTGTGCAGGCGAAGCAGCTGATCGACCGGCGCAGCCGCAAGGCTTGGACGAGGCGGCCTGGGCCGATTACCTTTACAACCGCGACAACCCGGATGCGCCGGTGCATGAGCGCTGGTGGCATCTCCACGGTTGCAGAGCCTGGTTGCGGGTACAGCGCGACCCGCACACGCAGGCAATCCTCGACTGCTCGGCGCAGGGGCAGCCATGAGTGGCTGGCGATTGCCGCAGGGAGGGCGCTTGATCAATCGCGATCGTGCGCTGAGCTTTCGGTTTGAGGGTCGACCTCTACAAGGGTTTGAGGGCGACACGCTGGCTTCGGCGCTGCTTGCCCGAGGCACCGCGGTGGTGGCGCGCAGTTTCAAGTACCACCGTCCGCGCGGCCTGGTGGCTGCGGGTTGGGAGGACCCCTGCGCTTTCGTCGAAATGCAATCGCCCCGTGCCGAGCCCAGCGTGCTGGCCACGGTCGAGCCTTTGGTCGAAGGTTTGCAGGCTCGGGGTCAACATGCCTGGCCCAGTTTGCGCTTCGATTTCATGGCGCTGGCCGACCGATGCTCGGCGCTGCTACCGGCCGGTTTCTACTACAAGGCCTTCAAATCCCCCGCCTGGGCCTGGCCCTGGTTTGAGCGGGCCTTGAGACATGCGGCGGGTTTGGGCCGGCTGCCGGATGGAGCCGGGCAGTCCGACCCGAGCGCTTACGAGAGACGCTTTGTTCAGACCGATGTTCTGGTGGTAGGCGCCGGGGTGGCCGGGCTGTGGGCGGCGCATGCGCTGGCTCAGGCCGGGGCTCGGGTGATCCTGGCTGACGATGCGCCTGAGCCCGGTGGCCGCGGGCTGGATCGTCCCGCGGGCGGCGTTGTGGACGCGTGGATCGCGCAGACCGTGGCGTCCCTCGATGCGATGCCGCATGTACGACGCTGGCCCTCGACGCAAGTGGTCTCCCGCTATGACCATGGTTTGTGCTTGGCGATCGATCGAAGTCGCCCGGGGCACGAGCGCCTTTGGAGGATACGCGCCCCGCAGGTGCTGCTGGCCACCGGCCAGATCGAGAGGCCGCTGCTGTTTGCCCACAACGACCGTCCGGGCATCATGCTGGCTGGTGCGGTCACAAGCTATCTGCACCGGTGGGGCGTGGCCGCAGGGCGCCGCATGGTCCTGGCCACCAATAACGACATGGCCTGGACGGCGGCTTTCGAGGCGCATCAAGTCGGTATTGAGGTGCTGGCGGTGGCAGACCTGCGGCCACAGGTGCACCCCCAGCTGACTGAGCGCGCCGGCGCCCTCGGGCTGCGGGTGGAGCTCGGTGCCCGGGTTGTAGCGGCGCAGGGTCGATGGGCGCTGCGCTCGGCGGTCTTGCAGTTGGCGTCAGGTCAGCGCCTGAGCGTGCAGGCCGACTTGTTGGCCGTCTCCGGTGGCTGGACGGGCGCCCTGGCCTTGCATGCGCAAAGAGGCGGGCGCAGTCATTACGATGCCACCTTGCACGGCATGGTGCCCGAGAACGATGATGCTCAGGTGATCGGTGCGGCCCGTGGTGCCCCCGGCACACCCGCTGCGCTGGCCAGCGCCGTGCGGGGAGCGCAGCAGGTGGCCAGCGCCCTGGGGCTGCGCTTGCCGGACCTGCCGGTCCCCGCTGTGCCGAGCGAGCCCTCTGGCTTTAGCGCCACGGACCTGCAGCACATCGGTAAGGGGCGCGTGTTTGTCGACTGGGCCAGTGATGTCACGCTTGACGATCTACGCCTGGCCCACCGGGAGGGCTATGAATCGCCCGAGCACTTGAAGCGTTACACCGCCCTGGGCATGGGACCCGACCAGGGTCGCATCTCGGCCTTGCATGGCGCTGTGCTGATGGCGCAATTGCGTGGATTGTCTCCCGGGGATCTGGGCCCCACCCGCTTGAGGCCGCCCTACACGCCGATGCCCATGGGCGCCATTGCGGGGGCCGACCCCGGGGCCTTGATTCGACCGGTGCGGCGTACCCCGATGACCGACTGGCACGAGGCGCAGGGGGCTGTGATGTACGAGTCCGGGCAGAACTGGCGCCGGCCCGGCTACTACCCGCGACCCGGCGAAGGTCTGATGCAAGCGCTTGAGCGCGAATGTCGCGCCTGTCGTGAAGCGGTGGCAGTCTATGACAGCTCGCCGCTGGGCAAATTTGAAATCTGGGGGCCGCAGGCGGTGGAGTTGCTGGAGTACCTCTACACCTGCCGGGTGAGCGATCTGTTGCCGGGACGGGGGCGCTATGCGGTCATGCTGCGCGAGGATGGCCGCGTGTTTGACGATGGAACGGTATTCCGGCTCAGCGATCAGCGCTGGTGGATCACGACCACCAGCGCTCAGGCCCAGGCCGTGCACGCCGCGCTGGAGGCGGCTCTGCAGGTGCATTTCAAGGGCCGGCTCGAGGCTTTTGTGACCCCGGTCACTGACCAATGGGCGACTCTGGTCGTGTGCGGACCTCGAGCGCGGGAACTTTTACAGGCCTGCGATTGCAGCGTGGGTTTGGCGCGCGGCGACTTTCCGTTCATGGCTGTGCGCGAGGCGACGCTGGCCGGTCTTCCCGTGCGCTTGTTTCGGGTCAGCTTCACCGGCGAGCTGAGCTACGAGATTCATCTGCCCGCAAGGCAGGCCCTGGCCTTGTGGGTGCAACTGATAGACAAGGGCGAGATCCTGGGCTTGACGGCCATAGGCTCGGAGGCCAATCATGTGTTGCGGGTGGAAAAGGGTTTTATTTCGGTGGGCCATGAGGTCGACGGTTGTGTCAACCCGCTCGACCTGGGGCTGGCTTGGGCGGTACGCATGGACAAGGCCGACTTTGTCGGCAAGCGCTCTCTGGAGCGGGATCTGCAAGCGCCGGCCGGTCGCCCTGCCTTGGTGGGGCTGCTGGTGGAGCGCGGCGAAGTGCCCCTGGAAGAGGGGGCGCAAATTCTCAAGGTCGATCTGGACATGGACCCGCGGTCGGCCTTGGCGGCCGAGCAAGCCAGTGCGGGCTTTGTGACGGCCAGCGTCTGGAGCCCCAGCCTGCAAAGAGCGGTGGCCCTTGGACTCTTGGAAGATGGCGCCGACCGGCAGGGTCAAACTGTCTGGGTGACCGTGACCGCACCCTCGGGTCTGGCCCGCCGGCCAGCGCGCGTGGTGCCGCCCGTCTTTGTCGATCCGCAGGGAGGGCGCATGCGTGGCTGAGGCGGTGTCCTGGCAGGCTCGCGAAGGGCACTTGCTCTGTCTTCGCACGCGGTCGCGGTCTTGGCTTGATGGCGTGGCGCCGGGCCTGTCGTCGCTGCAGACCAGTCGGTTCTTGCGCGCGGGCCCTGCGCTTTGGATGCGCCTGGGTCCGGACGAGTGGTGGTGCTGGACATCGGCCGGTGCGGCCTGTGCCGCCCGCGTTCGTCAGTCGGCCGGCGCCCAGTTTCATGCGCTGCTCGATATCAGCGATGCGCAGCAGGCCTTCGAAATCCAAGGGGCTGTGCGCGATGTTTTGTCGCAAGGCTGCGAGCTCGACTTTGAGCGCCTGCCCCCTGATTTTGCCGGCCGCAGCCGTTGTGCCGCCTTTACCGTGGTGATCTGCCCGCAGCTGGGCGGCACCTACCTGTGGGTCGAGGCCAGTCTGGCCAGAAGCCTGACGCAATGGCTGGACCAGGCGAGCCGGCTGAGGGGCTGAGCGCGTGCGAGCCTCAAACCGAGCGGGTGATCCCGCCATCGACCCGAATGTTTTGTCCGGTGATGTAGCCGGCTCCCTCGGAGAGCAAAAAGGCAATGGTGGCGGCGATTTCCTCAACGCGCCCGTAGCGTTGCATGGGGACGCTTTGCCGTCGGGCCTCGGTGGCGGGCAGGCTGTCAATCCAGCCGGGCAGCACATTGTTCATGCGCACATGATGCGCGGCATGGGTGTCGGCGAAGATCTTGCAGAAGCTCGATAGACCTGCGCGGAATACCGCCGAAGTTGGAAACATCTCGGAGGGTTCGTGAGTCCAGGCGGTGCTGATGTTGACGATAGAGCCGCCGCCTTGTGCCACCATCACTGGCGCGACCAGGCGAATCGGCCGCAGCGCGCTGAGAAAGTAGATGTCCAGTCCCTTGTGCCAGTCTGCATCGGAAATATCCAGGAGGGGCGCACGCGGACCATGCCCGGCTGAATTGACCAGTGCGTCGATTCGGCCCCAGCGCTGCAGGGTCATGTCGACCAGCTTCTTTACATCGTCGTTTGACAGGTTCGAGCCGGTCACGCCCACGCCGCCAAGCGACTTGGCCAAGGCTTCGCCCTTGCCGGAGGAGGACAACACGGCGATCCGGTAACCATCGTCGGCCAGGCGCCGGGCAGCAGCGGCGCCCATGCCCGAGCCTCCAGCGGTGATGAGTGCGACTTTTTCTGTGGACATGCGATCTCCGAAAGGTCAGGACAGCGGGCCATTATGGGGTGCAAAAGTCCGCTGGCTTGCGGCCTTCGCCGGCTTGGCTCGCGCCGTGCGGGTGCAGCCGCTAATACGCCGCCGGGCTGTGCAGGCTCGATAGGCGACCGAGCGCCTGCACGAGCGGGCCCGAGGCCACCGACTGAACCGCCCTCTGCGGCCCGCCCCCTAGCAGCCACTGATGGACGGCGGCCATGTCGGGCGCGAGGCTGCGGTCCACCGTAAGCGCTGGACTTAAGTCGCGTACGCTTTGATGCAGTGCCTCTACCGCTGCCGTGCTTTGCAGCGGCCGGTGATGCTCCAGACCCTGGGCGGCGGCCAGCAATTCGATGGCCAGGATGGTGCCGGTGTTCTCGGCCATGTCGGCCAAGCGGCGCGCTGCAAAAGTGGCCATGCTCACATGATCTTCCTGGTTGGCCGAGGTAGGTAGGCTGTCCACGCTGGCCGGATGCGCCAGCGATTTGTTTTCCGAAGCCAGGGCTGCTGCGGTCACATGGGCGATCATGAAGCCTGAATTGAGACCGGGCTCGGGGGTCAGGAAGGCGGGCAGGCCGGAGATGGCGCTGTCGACCAGCATGGCCACCCGACGCTCGGCAATCGAACCGATCTCGGCCAGAGCCAGCGCCATGCCATCGGCGGCCAGCGCCACGGGTTCTGCATGGAAGTTGCCGCCGGAGAGCAGTTCAGGCGGTCCCTCGCCATGAAACACCAGCGGGTTATCGGTCACCGCATTGGCCTCGCGCAGCAGCACGCTGGCCGCGTGGCGCAGCTGATCCAAGCAGGCCCCCATGACCTGGGGTTGGCAGCGCAGGCAGTAAGGATCCTGCACGCGTTCGTCCTGGGTCAGGTGCGATCGCCGAATGGCGCTGCCCTCCAGCAAGGCGCGGTAGGCTGCAGCGGTGTCGATCTGGCCGGGCTGGCCGCGCAGTTGATGAATGCGCGGATCGAAGGGCGCATCACTGCCGCGGGCGGCATCCAGGGTGAGGGCGCCCACCAGCACACCGGTGGTCAGCAATTGGTCGGCGGTCAGCAGGGCATCGAGGGCCAGGGCGGTGGAGGCTTGCGTGCCGTTGATGAGCGCCAAGCCCTCCTTGGGCCCCAGCTTTAAGGCCTCGATACCGCAGACCTGCAAGGCGGTGGCTGCTGGCATGAGCTGACCACGCAGTCGCACCAGACCCTCGCCGATCAGCGGCAGGCACAGATGGGCCAAAGGCGCGAGATCCCCGCTGGCACCCACTGAGCCCTTGCAGGGCACCTCAGGCAGCAGGTCTTGCGCCAAAAATTCCAGCAGCGTCTCGATGATGCGCGGGCTGACTCCGGAGGCCCCGCGCCCCAGGCTGGCCGCTTTGAGCAACAGCATCAGGCGCACCACCGGTGCGCTCATGGACTGACCCACCCCCACCGCATGCGAGCGCAGCAGGTTGATCTGCAACTGTGCGTGCTCATGGATGCGGGTGCTGGCCAGTTTGCCAAATCCGGTGTTCAAGCCATAAACCACCTCGCCGCTGGAGAGTACTGTAGCGACGGCTTGGGCGCTTACAGTCACTTGGGCCCAGGCCTCGGGGATCAGATCCAGGCGCTGTGGGCCCTGGCGCGCGTCTCGGAGCAGATTCCAGTCGAGTTGCCCCGGGATGATCAAAACCATGTTGTGTCAACTTTCTTTTTGGGATGCGGCCTCGGCTTGCAGGCGTTCGGCCAGGGTTTTACGAAATCGGCTGGCGCCGGTGTCCAGCAGCAGACCGATATGCGGCGTGCGCTTGTTGCTCATGCCGCGATGCACAGCCTCCAGGACCTGTCGGTCTTCTTCGAAGGCGGCCTTGGCACTGGCGGCGATGCGTTCGGTCACCCCCTGATCGTGGGGGTCGGTGTTGCGGTGCTGCAGCCAGAAGTACAGCGTCGAGTGGGCGTCGATCGGCGTGAGGAAGTTGTAGGACACCATGCGGTAGATCCGGGGATCGGCGCCAGCACCCGGGCCGCCCAGGCCAGCTGGCGCGAAGACGCTGCGGTTGATCGCGATGGAGGGCAGTCGCACCTCGTAATGCTGTAGCCGGTCGACCGGCCCTGAAAATTTGAGCAAGGGAGCGTAAAACGGCGGCGGCTGCTGACCGTACATCCATCGGCTGCAGATCACTGCATCGTCGCTGCTGTGAATCTCCAGCGGGGTGTCCTCGGTGCCGGAGGCGGCAAAAGTGCCACGATGGACCCAGGCCACATGCGAGGGGTCAAGCAGGTTGTCGACCAGCCAGAGGTAGTGGCAGTTGCACAGGAGACTGTCGCCCGTGGTCAGGTGCCAGTCCGGGTGGTCATGGTTGTCGATCTCGATAAGCGCGTGGTGCTGCGCCTGATCGGCATCGCCCATCCAGATCCAGAGCAGACCGTAACGGTCTTGCACCGGATAGCTGCGCACCTTGGCGCCGGCCGGGATTCGGGCCTGCGTAGGGGCTGCGATGCACTGGCCGCAGTCGTTGAAGGTCAGTCCGTGGTAGCCGCATTCAATCGCGTCGCCCACAACACGCCCCATGGACAGCGGCAGCTTGCGGTGTGGACACGCATCCTCCAGGGCCACCGCCTGGCCGTCCTCGCGACGGTAGACAACAATGGCCTCATCAAGCAGCCGAAGGGCGCGGGGCTGACGGTTGACCTGCCTGGACAGGCTGGCGACATACCACGCATTGCGCAGGAAACTTGTGTTTTCGGTCAGATCAAGCAGGGACATGGCGGGCGCTCCGGGTCTTGGAGGGAGGGGTCATGATGTCGCTGAAGAGGCGCTGCCGGCGGCGCGTTCGCCAGGCCAGAGTCGGCCCAGCAAGTCGCGCCAGCCCGCAGCCAGGCCTTCCCAGTCGGTGTGTACGCATCGGCCAGCGACCCACACCCGGCGCGGTCGGACCGCGGGGCTGGAGAACACGCTGGCGTCGAGGAGGCTCGCTACCGGCAGACCGGCGAGCGTGGGGTGATCCACTTCGAGTTCCTGCAGATCGGCGCGCTGGCCTACCGCGATTCCCGCCAGTGGCAGGCCGCTGGCCCGGCTGCCAGCGTGCAGCGCGACTTCAAACAGGGCGGCCGCGCTGCTGGGGTGTTGTGCATGGCGCGCGGCAATGTTGCGTGCCTGGCGATGCAGGCGCTGTCCGTACTCCAGCAGTCGCAATTCATCGGCCCAGTGTCGACCCACATGGCTGTCGGTGCCCAGAGACCATGGAACGGCAAGCTCCAGGGCCCGTGCCAGTGGCCACAGGCCATCGCCCAGATCGGCCTCGGTGCTTGGACACAACACCACCTGGGCGCCGCTGCGCGCCAGGGCCTCAAGCTCGGCGGCCTCGATATGGGTGGCATGAACCAAATGCCAGGCCGGTCCGATGCCGACTTGGTCGATCAGCCATTGCACGGGTCGGCTGCCCAGATGCTGCTGGCACTGCGCCACCTCAAGAGGCTGCTCGGCGACATGGATGTGGATTGGGCCATCGTTTGCGGCTTGCGCGATCTCGCGCACCGCGTTGGCGGGGACGGCGCGCAGCGAGTGCAAAGCCACACCGGCCTGCAGCAGCGCGCTGCGTCCGCATTGGCTGGCGTGACGCCGGATCGCCTGGCGGCTGTCCATCACGAACTGCGGATCGCTGGCAAAACGGCATTGCGCCGGCAGCAGGTCGGTTTGGCCAAAGCCCTGCCGCATGTAAAGGGTTGGCAGCAGTGTCAGGCCCATGCCCGTCCGCTCTGCCGCGCGCACCAGGGCCCAGCTCAGGTCGTGGGGATCGCGATACACCTGTCCCGCCGGATCGCGATGGATGTAGTGAAACTCGCACACCTGGGTGAAGCCGCAGGCCAGCAACTCGGCATACAGCCAGGTGGCAATGGTCTCCAGCTCCTCTGGGCCTACGCTGTGCGCCACCCGGTACATGCGCTCGCGCCAGGACCAAAAGTCGTCTGCAGGGGCCGACGGATCGATACGATCGCCGACGCCGACCATGGCGCGTTGGAAGGCGTGGCTGTGCGCATTAACCAGGCCCGGCAAGACCGGACCGAGTTGTACTGCATCGCCGGCTTGATCGGCCGGCACGCCTGTGTCGATGTGCGACCAAAGCCCTTGGTCGTCGCACTGCAGCAGCGCCTGGCTCTGCCAGCGCCCATGGATCCAGGCCTGTGAGCACCAGAACCTCATGGCCGTAGCTCCTGGAGGGCCTGGTAAGCGACGCGCATCATGCGCTCAAGCATCGGGCGCAGTTGCCGTGCTTGGTCGGGTAGGTAGGCAAAGGGGGGTTCTTCTTGCATGTAGAGGTATTGGCACAGCTCGAGCTGTACCGCGTGGATTGCGCTTTCGGGCCGTCCGTAGTGGCGAGTGATGTAGCCGCCCTTGAAGCGTCCGTTGAGCACATGGCTGTAGCGCGGATCTGTGGCACAGGCGTTCAGGACGGCCTGTGCGATTAAGGGGTGCGCGGCCTGGCCATCGGCGGTGCCTATGTTCAGATCGGGCAGACGGCCATCGAAGAGCCAGGGCAGCTGCGAACGAATACTGTGTGCGTCCCAAAGCAGCACCCGGCCGTGAAGATCGCCCAGGCGCTGCAGCTCCTGCTCAAGGGCCCGGTGGTAGGGCTCCCAGTAGGCTTGACGGCGCTTGAGTTTGTCTTCGGGCGTGGGTTCCTGTCCGGGTGTGTAAAGGGCCTCACCGGTAAAGAAACGGGTGGGGCACAGCTCGGTGTTGGAGGCACCCGGGTACATCGCAGTGTCATCGGGCGGGCGGTTGAGATCGATGACATAGCGCGACAGGCGCGGCCTGAGCACGCTGGCACCCAGATCGAGCGCGAAGTCATAGAGGCGGTCCATGTGCCAATCGGCATCCTCGCTGTCGAGTGCGCGTGGCACCAGGGCCTGGCCGACTTCGGCGGGAATGTAGCTGCCCATGTGGGGCATGCTGAGCAGCAGGCCGATGCGGCCGCGGTGCAGGTCAAAGCTGAGGTCGTTCAGATTCATGACTGATTTCATGCAGGCCGTCCTGTGCCGCCTGCCCAGAGGCCGGCCTGTATGACCTGCAGGTCCGGTCGGTGTCCGATGTGGTAGCACAGCTCAACCGGGTGGTCGATACGCCAAAGCACCAGATCGGCGCGCCGTCCTGCCGCGAGAACGCCACGGTCGGCCAGGCCCAGCGCCCGGGCGGCGTGACGCGTCACACCCAGCAGCGCCTCTTCGGGGGTGAGCCTGAACAGCGTACAGCCCATGCTCAGCATGATCAGTAAGGAGGTGCAGGGCGAACTACCCGGGTTGCAGTCGGAGGCCAGGGCCATGGGAATGCCCAGTTCGCGCAGCAGGCCGATCGGCGGCAACCGGGTTTCACGCAAAAAATAAAAGGCTCCGGGCAGCAGCACGGCCACCGTGCCGGCCTGGGCCAGGCGCTGCGCACCCGACGGGCTGAGCCATTCGAGATGGTCGCAACTGAGCGCTGCGTATCGGGCCGCCAGGGCCGCACCGTCCATGTCGCTCAGTTGTTCAGCGTGCAGCTTGACCGGCAGACCCAGACGGTGTGCGGCCCGAAAAACACGCTCGGTCTGTTCCAGATTGAAGCCGATCTTTTCGCAAAAGACATCGACCGCATCAATCAGCCCCTGACGATGCAGGTCGACGAGCATCACGAGCACTTCGTCGATGTAGGCATCGGCTCGTCCCGCATACTCGGGCGGTAGTGCATGCGCGCCCAGAAAGGTGGTGCGTATGTCCACCGGCCTCAGTTGTCCGAGCTGCCGCGCCACTTGCAGGCATTTGCCCTCGTCGGCAGACCTCAGGCCGTAGCCCGATTTGATCTCCACGGTGGTGACGCCCTCGCTGAGCAGTTGATCAAGACGGGCCAGAGACCGGGTCAGCAACGCCTCCGCGCTGGCCTGCCGTGTCGCCGCCACGGTGGAGGCAATGCCCCCGCCCGAGCGGGCGATCTCTTCGTAGCTGGCTCCGTGCAAACGCAGTCGAAACTCGGCGCTGCGATCGCCTCCGAAGACCAGATGCGTGTGGCAGTCGATCAGTCCGGGTGTGACCCACGCCCCTTGCGCATCATGTATCTCACAACCGGCGCGCAATTCGCTTGGAAGGTCTTTTTGTGCCCCAGCCCAGACGATGGCGGCGCCGGCCTCGTCCCAAATCAGCGCCCCATCGGGGATCAGCCCCAGCGGATCGTCGCGATGCCCCTGCATGGTGGCCAGATGGCAGTGCGTCAGCAAGTGGCGGCTCATGGGCGACCGATCACGATAAAAAAAGCCAGTGCGTCATTGCCGCTGATGCTCCAGACCCCCTCGGGTAAGGAGCGGGTCCAGAGCATTTCGTCCGGGGCCAACTGCTCGGCGCGCCCGCAATCGTGCGCGAGCTGTGCCGCCTCGCAGGCATACAAGCCGGCGATGTGGCCGCTGCGCCAGGCCAGGGTCTGCGCGCGGGTGCAGCGCTGCAAATGCGCGCTCGCCTGACGGGTCATGAGATTGAAGTCCAGGGTTGGACCGTCCACCAACTCGGCACGGCAGGCCTCCTCGCCGCTGAATTGCACAGCCGGTCCTCGCGGCAGGGCAGGAACGCGCTGACCGCGCAGGTGCAGGTGCACGCCTGCACCCCGCACAACCGCGAATTGACGGGCGACGCCCTCGAAGTGAGAGAAATCGCCGTCCCGCTCGATACGGGCCACCGAGGCTCGCCAGCGCCACAAGTCGGCGGGCTCGGCAGCCAACTCGTGCGTGACGCCACCGCCATTGCGCCAGGGGCTCGCCGGTGCATGGTGCAATCTGGCACGATGCCAGGAACCCGGGAGCTGCGTCATGGCTGGAAGTCACCGCTGAGCTGGTAACGATGGCCGGGATGCACCAATCGCGCCAGGGTGATTACATGCTGGTGGCTCATGGTGCGCCGGACCATGATCAGGCAAGGCGCATCGGGCTCGATGCCGAGCAGCTGTGCCTCTTCGGCCGTGGCGCGAGCCGCTTCCAGGCTGTACTGGGCGCGGCGTAGCGCCGTTTGCTGAAACAGGTAACGGGTGGGCGTAATACGCTCAAAATCCTGCTCAAGATAGTGGGGTGCAGCCAGGGGATTGACATAGCGGTCTTCGCACTGCAGCGGATGACCGTTTTCCAGGTGGACCAGGATGGTGTGAAAAAGCAGGCTGCCGGTGGCCAGGCCCAGTTGTTCGGCCAAGGCCGCAGGGGCGGGTTCGGCGCGACGCAAATGAACCCGGGCGCTGTGCCGATGGCCGCGGGCCTCGATTTCTTCTTGCAGGTCATGAATCGATAAGGTACTGGCCACCCGGTGCAGGGCAGCGGCAAAAGTGCCCACGCCCTGCACCCGATCGACCAGGCCCTCGGCCTGGAGCTCTCGAAGTGCCCGGTTGACCGTCATGCGGCTGACTGAAAACCGCTGCATCAGCTGGCTCTCGGACGGCATGAGTTGTCCGGGAAGCCAGGTGCCACGGGAGAGTTCGTCAAGCAGGTAGTCCTTCACCCTTTTAAAGGGGGGGGCGTTGCCGGTAGTGGCCGAGTTTTGCGAACGCAACATGGCCCTATCGTACTTGTCTAGCCTTGACTAGACAAGTGGGGAAAATCCCGGGATCGTCAGGCGGGCGTCCTGTGAGCTCAGGCTGCCGGGGGCGCGCCCCCAAATTCGTACGAACCCATGTCCACTTCGAGGGCGTGGTCGAGGAACAGACGCCGTCCGGCTTCCTGGGCCGCAGCACCGGCGGCCACCAGTAGGGGGATCAGATGGTCCTCGCGGGGATGGGCCCGTCGCGCCTGCGGTCCCGAGGCCCAGTTCAGCAGGCTGTCGCGGCGTTGTGTCGGGTCGCTCTGGCCGACGGCATCGGCCAGAAACTGCTCGAAGTCGCGGGCGATCGGCGTGGCCGCCCGGGTGCCAAAGCCCCGCATGTCGTGGTAGGTCAGGCCACTGCCCATGATGAGAACGCCTTCCTCGCGCAGGGGCGCCAAGGCTTGACCGGCCTGAAAGTGCTCCAGGGGGTCATACCCCTGTTTGAGCGAGAGCATCACGACAGGCATGTCGGCGCCCGGATACATGCAGTGCATGGGGACGAACACCCCGTGGTCCAGTCCGCGTCGTTCGTCGCTGCGACCATCGAGACCGGCCCGAGTGAGCAGGCTCAGAACCCGCGCCGCCAGGGCCGGATCGCCAGGGGCAGGATAACGAATCTCGTAGGTGTGGGCGGGAAATCCGTGGTAGTCGTATTCCATGCCGGGGTGATCGGCGCTGGAGACGGTGAATGTCTGGCTCTCCCAATGCCCGCTGACCATCAGTACGGCCCGCGGCCGCGAGGGCCATCGGCCAGGCAGGGCGGTGAGTTCTCGCTCGGTCCGGGCGAACAGCGAACGCAGGCTCTCGACCCAGGGCCAGGGGCCTCCGCCGTGGGAAATGAAGTAAGTGGGCAGTTTCATACGGATTCGACCGGGCCGGACGGTATAAAGCGGATTGTCGTGCACGCGGGAGTCGATTTCATGGACACGGGCAAGGTTGTCATGGTGACGGGGCCGGCACAGGGCATCGGCCGCGCCATTGCGGAGCGGTTTTTGCAGTCGGGTTGTTCCCTGGTGGCCTTGGACCGTCAGGCCGAAGGCCTGCAGAGTTTGGCGGCGCTGGCTCCTGAGCGGGTGGCGTGGGAGGTGATGGATGTCACAGACGATGGCGCGCCGGCGCGCGGGATGGCCTTGGCGCGTGAGCGCTTCGGTCGGCTCGATGCGCTGGTCAATAACGCGGGCATAGGCCGTCCCAAGCCCATGCATCTGACCGATGATGCTGAACTCGACCGCTTTCTCGGGGTCAATTTGCGCAGCGTGTTCCGTTTTTCGCGTGAGGCCCTGGGGCTGATGCAGCCGGGAGCGTGTATGGTGCATGTGGCCTCGACTTTCGGGCTCATGGGCAACCCGGGCGCTTCAGCCTACGCGGCGACCAAGGCGGCCTTGATCGGGCTGACCCGTCAAATGGCGGTGGATTACGGGCCTCAGGGCTTGCGTATCAACGCGGTGGCCCCAGGCCTGATCCGCACTGCGCTGATCGAGGATCGCCTTGATCAGCCGGCTTTTCGGCGTCTGATGGTGGACACCATCCCCTACCCGAGGCTGGGCGAACCCGCCGATGTGGCCGCCGCCGTGGCCTTTTTGTGCTCGCAGGACGCGGCTTTCATCAACGGTCATGTGTTGGTGATTGACGGCGGTTGGAGTGCCACCAACTGGGTCGGGCCGACGCCGGCGTGAGGGCGCCCAGGCCCGTCCGGACAGCCACGCGCAGGGGCCTGCGGCCAGGAAGTCCGAGCGGAGGCTATTTGTTCTATTGACAGGACAAATGAGCCAAGGGAAGATGCCTTTTTCTTTTCTTCATCTGTATCGTTATGGAACTGTCCGATAAGAGCGCGCGTCAGCTTTTTGCGCAGGTCAAGGCCAACCCCACCCGCAAGCGCTTCGGCTTTGGCAAGATGCCGGCCCTGATCAATATCGACCTGCAAAAGGCCTACACCTGTGTGGGTGAATTTGCCACCGCCTATGAGACCGACCCGCGTCAGCTCGACCATGTCAATCGACTGGCCCAGGCCTTTCGCGACAAGGGCTTCCCGGTAGTGTGGACCTATGTGGCCTACATGGACTCCGGAGAAGACTGCGGGGTCTGGGGCACGCGTACCAACACCCCTGATTCCTTGCAAAACATCAAGGTCGGAAGTCGTCGCGCAGAGTTTGACGATCGCCTGCAGATTGACCGGCAACGCGACATCATCATCAACAAGCGCATGGCCTCGGCCTTTTTTGAAACCAACCTGGGCTCCATCTTCACCTTCCACGGGGTCGATACCTGTGTGGTCACGGGCGGCTCGACTTCGGGCTGCGTACGCGCAACCGTGGTCGA
>Ga0194134_10002746_pt1 | contig 20159 bp, 19 predicted proteins | sample TA2KigOff0mmetaG_FD_148602 | JGI IMG/M metagenome (GOLD analysis project Ga0194134, IMG submission 148602) | Freshwater microbial communities from Lake Tanganyika, Tanzania - TA2015056 Kigoma Offshore 0m | ecosystem: Environmental > Aquatic > Freshwater > Lake | place: Tanzania: Lake Tanganyika... | reverse complement strand
TGACGCAAAGGCTCAGGCTTGCCGATGCCGCTGAAGGGATCGCGCCTGATCTCGGCGATCAACCGATTGATGCGCTGCAAAATCTTGCGATCGCTCTGCTGCCAGTGCAGATAGTCCTCCCAGGCCTCGACGGCAACGATCAGCCGCACGGTTCAATCGACAGGGAGCAGATCGTGCTCTTCACCACCACCTGACTCAAGCGCTGTAATCGCGCTCAGCAAGCGTTGGGCATTGACTGGGCTGCGCAACAAATGGGCCGTTTCTTCGAGGGCGTTGTAGTCCTCCAGTGACAGCATCACCACCGAGGGCTCTCCCCGACGGGAAATCACCAGAGGCGCATGGTCATCACACACGCGGCGCATCTGACTGGCGAGATTGGCTCGCACGGCTGAGTAGGACGTCACGTCCATGCCGCACCTCCGGGAACGTACCATTCACTGTACAGCGATTGCCGTGACCATCAGGACCTACGGCAACACGGGCGGCCAGCCCTGCCGCACCAGCAGCAGCGAAAAGTAGGGCTGTTCGCTGGCCGGCACCTGGGCCGCCGGCGCCAGCAGCTGCTCGGGCCAGCCCACCCGCTGGGCAAACAGCGCCTGATCGAGCAGGCCGCGGGCCTCAAGCAGCGGCCGCACCCAGCTCCAGCGCTGCCCCAGCTTGAGCAGGGCAAGGGTGGTCGAGCTGGCTACCGCCCAGTCGAGCAGCCGCTCCAACGCGGCGGGGCTCTCGGGAGTGGGGCGGATCAACAGGCCCTCGCCCTGCAGCGCCAGCGGCCACGAACCCGCAGCCGCTGCTGCCGCCACCGAGGTGATCCCGGGGATCACCCGCACCGGGCAGCTCGGATGGCGCTCGGCCAGGGCCAGCAGCACGTAGCTGCAGCTGGCAAACAGCGAGGCATCGCCCTCGCACAGCAGCACCACCACCTCTCCAGCGGCCACCTCGGCCGCCAACGCCTCAGCCGCGGCATGCCAAGCAGCCCTACGGGGCTCTGCCTCGCTCACCATCGGAAACAGCAGCGGCAGCCGGCGCTGGCTCGCACCGATCCAGGGCGCCGCGATCGTGGCCGCCATGCCATCGGCGCCTTCTCGGGCCACCGGGTAGGCCACCACCGCCGCCGCCTCGATCGCCCGCACCGCCGCGACAGTGAGCAGCTGCGGGTCGCCCGGGCCCACGCCCACAAGGGTGAGCCCTGCCGCGCTGGGACTGCGATCGTCAGAAAACGCCTGCTGCATGTGCGCGGAAAAACGAGAGAAGCCGTTGCCGAGCCCTGCTTTCTACGGTGGCAGTCGGCTCGCCTGCTGCCCAGCACCTCCACCATGCAAGAGCTCGTGGTGTGGCTGCTGCTGCTCGGACTGCTGGCTGTGCGCCAGCGCCCAGAAGCTCACTGGCCCATCGGCATGCGCCGCAGCGTGCTGGTGCTGCTGATGGTGTTGCTGGGGCGCTACCTGCACTGGCGGCTCACAGCCAGCCTCAACCTGGCCACCCCGCTCAGCAGCGCCCTGAGCTGGCTGCTGCTGCTGGCTGAAGCCTGGCTGCTGCTCACCGGCCTGCTGCCGCTGCTGCTGAGCTGGCGCCGCTTTGACGATGGCCGCGCCGCCGCCGATGCCGCCCAGACGCAGTGGCTCGGTAGCGATTGGCGGCCCCATGTCGATGTGTTGGTGCCGACCTGCGGTGAACCACTACCGGTGCTGCAGCGTTGCCTCCTGGGCTGCAGCAGCCTGAGCTACCCCCACACAACCGTATGGGTGCTCGACGACAGCGGCCGCCCCGAGGTGCGCGAGCTGGCCGAGCGCTATGGCTGCCGTTACATGAGCCGCAGCGGGCGCCGCCACGCCAAGGCGGGCAACCTCAACGCCGGCCTGGCCGCCAGCACGGGCGAACTGGTGGCGGTATTCGATGCCGACTTTGTGCCACAAGAGCACTTCTTGGAGCGCACCATCGGCCTGCTGGCCGAGCCCGATATCGCCCTGGTGCAGACGCCCCAGGTCTTTTTCAACGCCGACCCGCTGATGCGCAACCTGGCGATGGAGCGCTGGATGCTGCCCGATGAGGACAACTTCTACCGCTGGATCGAACCGGTGCGCGGCGCCTGGGGGGCGGTGGTGTGCGCGGGCACGTCGTTTGTGGCCCGGCGCAGTGCCCTGGAGCAGGTGGGGGGCTTCAACGAAGCCGCCCTCAGCGAAGACTTTGTAACCGGGATCGCCCTGCTGGGCCGCGGCTGGCGGCTGCGCTACCTGGGCGAACCGCTCAGTGCGGGCCTGGCCGCCGAATCCATGCTCGACTTTGTGCGCCAGCGGCAGCGCTGGGCCGCTGGCACCCTGCAGAGCCTGCGCCTGCCCCAGGGCCCCCTGCGGCAGGGCGGGCTCAGCGCAGGACAGCGACTGGCCCTGCTCGAGGGCTGCCTGCACTGGCTCAACCACCTGCCCAGGCTGCTGCTGCTGTTGATGCCCCTGAGCTACGGGTTGCTGGGGGTCGCCCCGATCGCGGTGAGCCAAGACGGGCTGTTGACGCGGCTGCTGCCGCTGTGGCTGGCGCTGCTGCTGAGCGTGGGCTGGATCAACCGCCGCAGCCGCCATGCCCTGCTCAATGAGCTGCCCAGCTGGGTGCTCACCGTGCCGCTGGCGACCACGGTGCTGACCAGCCTGATCGGCCGCTTCAGCGGCTTTCGCATCACCCCCAAGCAGCAACCACGCCAGCGCGGCGGCGCCTCGCGGCTGCTGGTGCTGCCGCTGCTGGTGCTGCTTGGCCTGCAGCTGCTGAATCTGCTGCGACTGTTGCTGCCCGCCGAAGGCCTGGGCCTGGTGTGGGCGCTGCTCACGGTGCTCGGTCTGCTGGTGGCGCTGCGGGCCTGCTGGGACTGCGCCGACCCCGAACCGGTGCCCTGGCTGGCCGTGCCGCTCTCCTGTGAGCTCAAAGCGGCCGATGGCAGCAGCTGGCGCGCACCTGTCGAAGCGATCAGTGAGCGCGGGCTGGATCTGCTGCTGCCGGCAACCGAACGACCCGGGCCGGCCAAAGGGTTGCAGCTCCAGCTTCAACTGCAAGAGCTTGATGGCGCAGCACCGCTACCGCCACTGAGCGCCGAGGTCATGAGCGCAGAGCCATGCCGATCTCGGCACATGCACATCAGCCTGCGTTGGTCAGCAGAGGCAGAGGCAGAGAACGAGCAGCCGCGCCGCTGGCTGTTCTGCCGGCAGGGCTGCTGGCAGCAGCGCGCTGCCGCCAGGGAACCCCGCGCACTGTTTGAGCTGCTCAGGCGAGTGCTGCAACGATCGCGACGCCTGGGGCCGGGCCAGCGGAGCCTTGTGGCTCAGGCACCGGGCAGCGGCGGGCATTGAAATCGCAGCTGTAAATCGCCGGTTTCTGCCAGCTGAGGGGAATCTCCAGCAGATCACGGCTGCCGGTGATCGCCTGCACCGCCAGCAGCAGCGAGATCAGCACAGCGGCACTCACATGCAGGCGCCGCAGCCGCAGCGAGCGCTGAATCTCGGGCCTGGCGGCTGTGGTCCACAGCAGCAGGCCAGTGAGCAGGATGCCGGCCCAGTAGTGGGAGGCCCAGAAACGACCCGTGAGCGGATTGTCAGAGAGGCGCCAGATCTCCGGTTGACTGCCCAGCCCCAGCAGGCCGGCCCAGCACAGCAGAGCAAAGCAGGCGCGCCACAGGGGCCGCCGCACCCGCCACAGGGTCATCAGGCTCAGCAGGGTTCCCCCCGCCGCCAGCAGCAGCTGAGCCAGCCGGCCGCCGCCGCCGGCAAAAGCAGCGGCATCGGCCACAAACGTGCTGACAAACGAATACAGCAGGGCGATCAGCACCGCCACCACCACGCCGCTGGCCAGCCAGCGGCCATGGTCGCTGTGTTCGGCCGGCACGGTGTCAGGTTGCTGGGTGATGCCCAGGCGCTTTTCGCGCACCAGGATGCCGAGCCGCACCGTGGCCCCCACCACCGGATAGACAAACAGAATCACCAGCACCGGATGCAGCAGCGAGAACCAATCGACGCTCGTCATGGGCGACCCGGTGCGTTCTGCCCACTTTTTAGACTGCTTGTTCTGGTTTTGGAGCAGAGCCATGACGCTGCTGGCCCTCTATGACCACACCGCGCATGCCCAGGCGCGACAGGCAGCCATGCAACCGCTGCCCGAGCTGCTGACCAGTGACGCCGAACTGATCGCCAGCGAGCTGCAGCAGCGGGGCATTGGCTTTGCGCGCTGGCCGGCCCGCGCCCAGCTCAGCGCCGCGGCCAGCCAGGACGAGATCCTGGCTGCCTACGCCAGCGAGATCGAGCGCGTGCAACAGGACGGCGGCTACGCCACGGTCGATGCGATCCGGTTGAGCCCTGATCACCCCGATCGCGCCGCCCTGCGCCAGAAGTTTCTGGCCGAGCACACCCACAGCGCAGACGAGGTGCGCTTCTTTGTCGAAGGGCGCGGCCTGTTCTGCCTGCACATCGGCGCTGAGGTGCTGCAGCTCATCTGTGAACAGGACGACTGGATCAGCGTGCCCGCCGGCACCCGTCACTGGTTCGACATGGGGCCGGCCCCCCAGTTCTGCGCGCTGCGCTTCTTCAACAACAGCGAGGGCTGGGTGGCCGATTTCACCGGCGACCGCATCGCCGACGCGTACCCACTGCTCGAGCAGCTCCAGCTCAACGCCTGAGCCTCGCCAGGGCCAGCACGAACCACCATCGCCTGGGGCTGATTGCCAAGGCTCAGGCCGCTCTGCTCAGGCCAACGGCATGCATGCGCAACGCTTCCGCACTGCCCAGCTCCCCGCTCAAGGCCTCGGCTTCCAAAGCGGCCAGCTGCTCCAGCCGCTCTGCGGTGGCTGTGCGACCGAAGCGCGCTTCGGCCAGCAGCCAGTAAAGGCCGAAATGGCGTGCCTCGCTGGCCAGCAGCTCGCCATAGAGATCGCGCAATTCGGGGTCGCTGGCATGGGCAGCCAACAGCGCCATGCGCTCGTGGCTGCGGGCCTCGATCAACCCCGCCACCAGAAAGCTGTCAAGCATGCGATCGGGCTCGTCGCGCCGCACCGCCTTGCTGAGCCGGGCGCCATAGGCAGGCGCCTGCAGCGGCCGCAGCGCCAGCCCCCGACCCTGCAGGACCTGCAGCACCAGCTCGAAATGCTCGAGCTCCTCGCGCGCCAGGGGGCTCAGGGCTTCGCCCAGGCCAGGCTCGGCGGGGTAGCGAAACATGAGTTGCAAGGCCACACCGGCCGCCTTGCGCTCGCAGTGGGCATGATCGATCAGCAGCAGATCGGGGCGGGCATTGGCGGCCGCCAGCCAGCTCTGACTGGTCGGAGCCGCCAGCCACTTGACCCTGGCCACCGGCATCTGCAGCAGGGCAGCGCCCATCACGACGCGCCCTTGAGCTGAGCGACCAGCCCCTCGAGCGCCAGCTTGTAGCTGCTGGGGCCAAAACCGCTGATCACCCCCATCGCTTTGTCGGCCAGATAGGAGTGCGCGCGAAAGGGTTCACGCGCGTGCACATTGCTCAGGTGCAGCTCCACAAAGGGGATGGCCACACCAAGCAGGGCATCGCGCAGGGCGATCGAGGTATGGGTCAGGGCACCGGCGTTGATCAGGATGCCGTCGACCTGGCCGCTGGCCTGGTGGATCCGGTCCACCAGAGCGCCTTCGTGGTTGCTTTGAAAGGTCTCCAGCACAACCCCAAGCCCGGATGCCTGCTGCTGCAGGCTCGCTTCAATGGCGGCCAGGGTCTGGGCGCCGTAGAGGCCGGGCTCACGGCTACCCAGCAGATTGAGGTTGGGCCCGTTGAGCAGCAGGATTCGCATCGTGGTTGGGTCCAGCCGGGCCCTAGTCGCAGCAGGTCTGAGCCCGATCGTAGGAAGGCCCGCCAACAGGCACACCGACTGGTAAGTTCTTGCGGTGTGGTTCGGGTCGGTGCCCGAGTGGTTAATGGGGGCGGACTGTAAATCCGCTGGCTCTGCCTACGTTGGTTCAAATCCAACCCGGCCCACCTTCCACATGCCCTTGTAGCTCAGCGGTAGAGCACTCCCTTGGTAAGGGAGAGGTCACGAGTTCAAGTCTCGTCAAGGGCTTAGAAAACCAGGGCCGTGGCACCCGGTCCCCGATCAGCAGGCGGACGTTGTACACCTGACAGCCACTGCCTTGTTGGTGCATCCTGTGGACAGATCAGCCCTTCTGTCTTGACCGTTGCTCTGATCCAGCGGCTGTTCGGCAAACCGCTGCCGCGCACCCAGGCCGACGGCGAAAGGCTGCCCAGCTTTGAGGCGTTGCCGATCCTCTCGTCGGACGCGCTCTCCTCGGTGGCCTATGCCACCGAGGCCGCCCTGGGGGTGTTGATCCTGGCGGGCAGCGGCGCCCTGAGGCTGTCACTGCCGATCACCGGCGCCATCATCGTGTTGATCGCGGTGGTGGTGCTCTCGTACCGCCAGACGATCGAGGCCTACCCCGAAGGCGGCGGCTCCTACGTGGTGGCCCGCGAGAACCTCGGCACCCTGGCCTCCCTGGTGGCGGCGGCCTCGTTACTGGTCGACTACACCCTGACCGCCGCGGTCAGCCTGATGGCCGGCACCCAGGCGCTCTCCTCGCTGCTGCCGGCTCTGCTGCCCTACGAGGTGCCGCTGAGCCTGCTGCTGCTGCTGCTGGTGGGCTGGGCCAACCTGCGCGGCACCAAGGAAGCGGGCCGAGCCTTTGCCCTGCCCACCTATGCCTTTGTGGTGATGGTGGTGCTGCTGGCTCTGTTTGGGCTGCAGAACCTGGCCCTTGTGCATGGCTTCAGCCCCGATGCACCGCCGCTCAGCCGCGCGGTTGAACCGCTGGGCCTGTTTCTGATCTTGCGAGCCTTCAGCTCGGGCTGCTCGGCGATGACCGGGATCGAAGCCATCGCCAATGGGGTCAAGGTATTCCGCGAACCGGCGGCCCAGCGCGCCCGCGCCACCATGTTGGTGATGGGGTCGCTGCTGGCCGGCCTGTTTCTGGCCGTCAGTGGCCTGGCCTGGCTCTACGGCATTGCCCCCAACCCCGATCGCACCGTGCTGGCCCAGATCGGCATGCGCGTGTTCGGCGCCGGCAGCCCCCTGTTCTGGGCCCTGCAGATCACCACCTTGATGATCCTGACCCTGGCCGCCAACACGGCCTTTGCCGGCTTCCCGCGGCTGGCTGCGATGCTGGCCAAGGATCAGTTTCTGCCGCGCCAGATGGGCTGGATCGGCGACCGGCTGGTGTTTCAGAACGGCATCGCCGTGCTGGTGATCGCCACCGCCCTGATCGTGCTGGTCTGCCGCGGCGACACCACCGTGGCGGTGAACCTCTACGCCCTGGGCGTGTTCATGGCCTTCACCCTCTCGCAGGCGGGCATGGTGGTGCGCTGGTGGCGCCTGCGCAGCCAGGGCTGGCAGGGGCGGCTGGCCATGAATGCGGCCGGAGCCCTGAGCACCGCCGTGGTCCTGGTGGTGATCGTGATCAGCAAATTTGACGAAGGCGCCTGGACCGTGGTGATCGCCATTCCGGCGCTGGTGGTGCTGCTGGCCCGCATTCGCGGCCGTTACCGCCGCGTCTACCAGGCGATCGCGGTGGACCCGACCCACGAAGCCCAGATCACAGTCAGCGCGCACAGCCCCCCGATCGGCAACACCAGCGTCGTCTGGATTCCCTCGTTCAGCCGGCCCACGCTCGATGCGCTGCGCTATGCCGCCACGGTCTCCGATCGGGTGGTGGGGGCCTGGGTCCGCGCCGAAGAAGACGATCTGGACCTGATCCGGCAGCGCTGGGATCACGTGGTGGGCAGCGACCCGAATCTTGAGCTGCGCATCCTCGAGAGCCCGTTTGCCTCGCTGGTGACCCCGTTCGTTGATTTTGTCGAAAGCCTTGAGCAGGAGCATCCTGACCGCAGCCTCACGATCGTGATGCCGATGGCGATTCCGCGCTACCGCTTTGACAGCTTGCTGCTCAACCAGCGCGGCATCAACATGCGCCAGGCCCTCGATCAGCGCCACAACCGCGTGTTCACCCTGGTGCGCTACTACCTGCCCGCCTGATGAACCAGCTGGCCGCCCCGCTGCGTTGCCTGATCGTCGAAGACCAGGTCATGTTTCTCGAGCTGCTGCAACGGCTGCTCGAGGGTCAGCCGGGGCTTGAGGTGGTGGCCACGGCTGCCAGCGCGGCAACCGGAATCGCCGCCTGCCGGCTGCATCGGCCCGACCTGGTGATCCTTGATCTGAGCCTGGCCGATGGCGACGGGCTGCCGGTGCTGGCGGCCCTGGCCCAATGGTGTCCCCGCGCCAAGGCCGTGGTGCTCTCGGCCCAGGCGGCGGGATTCGTCTGCCCTGAGGCGCTCGAGCCGCTGCTGCTGGGCGTGGTGGATAAGACCGCCACCTTTGACACCCTGCTACGGGTGATTCAAGAGCTGCTGCCCATGGCTGAGCCCGGCCGCTCGGCGCTGTCGCTGACGCCCGCCCAACAGCGCATCTATGCGCTGATTGGCCTGGGGCTCAGCAACAAACAGATCGCCAGCAGGCTCGCGCTGTCGGTGGCCACCGTGGAAACCCATCGCAAGGCGATCGCCCGCCGGCTCGGCCTCAGCGGCGCTGAGCTGGTGCGCAGTGCGGCGCTGCGCGCAGGGGCATGAAGCGCCTGCTGCCGCAACGCCTCTCGACCAGGCTGGTGCTGTTCAGCGCCGTGCAGCTGCTGTTGGTCGGCCTCGCCAGCGGCCTGCTGGGTGCTGCCAACGGCCGGCGCGAAGGCCTGCAGCGCCTGAGCTTTGAGCGCCAGCAACACCAGCTCACGGGGCTATCCGAAGCCCTGGCGGCGAGGCTGCAGGCGCCGCTGACGATCAACCGCGACAACATGCTGGCCATCCGTCAGGGCAGCCTGCAGCTTGGCGACTTTGACGGGCTGGGCCAGCGCTTCTGGAGCCAGATGCAGCTCTATCCCGTGGGCTACATCAATTGGGGCAGCGCGCAAGGCAGCTTTCTGGGGGTCGAACGGCTGGACAGCGGCCAGCTGGTGCTCAACGAAGACAGCGAGCGCCCCTTGGGCCGCGGCAAGCTCGGCGTCTATGCCCTGGGGGCCAACGGTGTGCGCGGCCGGCTGCTCGAGGTGGTGCCTGGCATGGACACTTTCCATAACGAAGCCTGGTACGCCGACACGATCAAAGCCAACCGGGCCAGCTGGAGCTCGATCTATCAGTGGGAAGACAAACCCCACGTTTTTGCCATCTCCTACAACGAACCGGTGCGCGATCGGGCCGGCACGTTGCTGGGGGTGATCGGCGTCGACTTTGTGCTCAGCCAGCTGAGCACCTGGCTGGCTGAGCTGTGGCAACAGCAGCAGGGCCTTGCCCTGGTGGTCGAGCCCAGCGGCCTGGTGGTGGCCAGCTCAAAAGCCGGGCTCAAACTCATCACGGCTGCCGAGAGGCCCGAGCGGGCGCGGATCGACCAACTCGCCGATCCACTGGCCCAGGCGATGTCCCGCAAGCTGTTTGTGCCGCAGGGCCGGCAGCTGAGGCCACACCAGGCCGTCCTCGCCGCCCAGCCCAGCAGGCCCCTGCCCGCGTTTGAGGTGGAAGGCACCGGGTACACCATCGAGGTCGTGCCCTGGGGCCGTTCCCAGGGGCTCAACTGGATCTTGATCACCGCACTCAGCGAAGACAGGGCCTTGCTGCAAAGCCGCCAGCAGAGCACGATCGCCCTGGCCCTGGGTGGGCTGGCCATGGGCGGGGTGCTGCTGCTCAACCGCCAGCTGATCGCCTGGCTGCTCGCCCCGCTGGAGCTGTTGCAACAGCGCGCCAACGCCGCCTCAAACGATGAGCGTGCAACCTTTGACTCCACCCTGCCAGCCGGATCCGCTGCTGAGGTACGTGGCATGGCCACCGCCATCGGCGAGCTGGTCGCCCAGCTCGAGCGCTCACAGCGGGCGCTGGCTGCAGCGGCCGAGCGTGAACAGCGCAAAGACGCCCAGGCCCTTGAGCTGCTCAGAAGCAAGCTGCGCAGCAGCCTTGAGGCCTCAGCTGTGGCACACGAAATCAAGCTGCCATTGAGCCAGATCCTGCTGAACAGCCAGTTGCTGCTTGATGGCGAGGCCAACGAAGCGCCCCTGAGTCCAGCGTTGAAGCAGCAGCTTGAGGCGATCAGCGCCGCCGCCGATCAGATGGTGATCACGATCGAACAGATGCGCACGCTGCTGCGCAACGTGCAGACCAGCCATCAACGCCTCAACCTGTCCCATCTGTGCCGCAGCGCCTTGCTGTATCTCAAACCTGCCTTGCGTGCAGCAGACATCACCATCGAGCGCGACGGTCTTGATCAAGACGTGCTGATCGAAGGCGATGCGGCCCAGCTGCAGATCGCCATCGTCAATGTCCTGCGCAACAGCATCGAAGCCCTGCTGCCGCAGGAGCCACCGCGCCGGATCTCTATCACCCTGAGCGCAGAGCCCGAGGCCGTGGTGCTCCGGATCGACGACAACGGCCCCGGGCTTCCCAGTGGCCCCAACCTGCTCGAGCCGCTCGAGAGTGGCCGAGCAGAAGGCAGTGGCCTGGGCTTGTTTGTGGTGCAGACCACGCTTGAGAACCATCGGGGCAGCATCGAACTGGGGCACTCAGCCGCGCTGGGGGGCGCCTCGATCACCCTGCGGCTACCCAGTAGCGGGTAGAGCGGCGATCTGCCGCCACAGCCATGCATACGGTGCACATGCATCCGCTGCATGGCCGCCATGCGGGACATCTTTCTCGAAGGGCTGCCGATCCTGGATGCCCTCGAAGTCAGTGGCAGCACGGCTGCGGCTGCCCAGTGGATGAACTGCGACCAAAGCTCGATCTCACGCTCCTACCGCCGGGTGAGCCAGCAGCTCGATCTCGCGTTCAACAAAGACGACGGCAGCTACCAGGCCAGCAACAACCTGCAGGTGTTGGCCAGCCTGCGGCAGGCCTCACAGCTGCGGCGCCTCACACGTGGCGCAGGCCACCTGCAGTGGATGTGCCACCGCGATCTGAAGCTGCCCCAGGTGGTCGCTCCGCTGCGTTCACCGCTGAGCTGCAGCGAGAGGCCGCGGCCGCGCTGTCTTGATCTGCTGCGGCGCCGGGTGCTCGATGTGGCAGTGGTGCCCGCAAGCGCCCTGGCGCAGGGCGTCGAGCCGGCCATCACCCGTGTGAACCTCACCGCTGACGCTGACATCGCCGCCCTCGTGCTTGCCGAGCTGCGCTACCACCCCAGCCTTGAAGAGCTGCTGGCGCTGCTGCATCAGCAGCTCAGCCAGCGCTAAACCGACACCCGGATTTGCCAACCTGGTGGGCCTTGGCGTTGTGCGCCCCAAGCCCATGCCCCCCTCGATTGCCGCGATGCGAGAGCCGGTGAGCAGCGGCCTGACGCGCACGCTCAGCTGGCGGCTCGACCAACTGCAACGGCTCGAAGCCCTGCTCGAAGCCTCTGGCGATGCCGTGGCCGCCGCGCTGGCCCAGGACCTGGGCAAGCCGCCGCTCGAGGCGGCCATGGAGCTGGTCGCGGTGCGCCAGGAGCTCAAGCTCAGCCGCAGCCAGCTGCGCCGCTGGATGGCCCCGCGCCGCCTGCCGGCGGCGCTGTATCTGCAACCGGCCCAAGCCCAGCAGATCTGTGAGCCGTTGGGCTGCGTGCTGATCATCAGCCCCTGGAATTACCCCTTTCAGCTCTGCCTGCATCCGTTGGTCAGCGCCCTGGCTGCTGGCAACACCGCGGTGCTCAAGCCCTCTGAGCACACCCCCGCCACCTCGGCGCTGATCGCTGCATTGATCAAGGCTCACTTCCCCGATGGCACCGTTCAGGTGGTCGAAGGCGACGGTGCGGCCGCAGCGGCACTGCTCGAGGAGCGCTTTGATCACATCTTCTTCACCGGCGGCGAGCGGGTTGGCCGGCTGGTGATGGCCGCCGCCGCCAGGCACCTCACCCCGGTGACCCTGGAGCTTGGCGGCAAGAGTCCGGCGGTTGTGCTGGCCGACGCACCGCTGGGCGTGACGGCACGGCGGCTGATCTGGGGCAAGGGCTTCAACGCTGGCCAGACCTGTGTGGCTCCCGACTACCTGTTGGTCGAGCACAGCGCCAAAGCACCACTGCTCGAGGCCTTGCAACGCGAATGCACGCGCCTCTACGGACCTGAGCCGCTGCAAAGCCCCGATCTGGGCTGCATCGTCAACCAAGCCCAGTTCGAGCGGCTCGAGGCGCTGCTGCAAGGGGCCCGCAGCCGCGCTCAGATCCGCATCGGGGGACGCAGCGATCCAACCCACAGGCGCATCGAGCCCACCGTGGTGGACGTGCAGGATCCTGACGACCCCCTGATGCAACAGGAGCTGTTTGGGCCGATTCTGCCCCTGTTGGCCACAGCCTCACTGGATGAGGCCCTGCGCTTCATCAACCAGCGGCCCAAGCCGCTCGCCCTGTATCTGTTTAGCGGCAGCCAACAGGCCCAACGGCAAACGCTGCAGAGCACCAGCTCTGGCACGGTCAGCTTCAACGATGTGATCGTGCAAGCCGGCGATGCCAACCTGCCCTTCGGCGGCGTGGGGGCCAGCGGCATGGGGAGCTACCACGGCGAGGCAGGCTTTCGCACCTTCTCGCACCAGCGCACCGTTGTGCATCGACGCTTCTGGGGTGACATCCCCCTGCGCTACCCGCCCTACGCCGGCAAGCTGCAGCTGCTGAAATGGCTCCTGCCCTGAGCCAGCCGGGCTGCCGCTGGGCGATCAGCAGACCTGATCAACCAAAAGGCTGGGCGTGGGCTGACAGGCCCCTTAAGGTTGCCTGATCCAGCTGTAGTGCCCATGCGTCGCTCTGTTGCTGCCCTGGCCCTAGCGGTGGTGTTACCCACCGGAGCCGTGCTGGCTCCCGCCGCCCGCGCCGATGTGATCGTCAAGTCAGGCGAGACCCTCTCAGAAATCGCCGAGCGCCACGGCGTCAGCCTCAACCGGCTGATGCAGGCCAACGGCATCAAAGACCCCACCCTGCTGCAGGTGGGCCAGCGGCTGGTGATCCCTGGTGCGGGCCGCCCAACGGCCCAGGCCCCCAGCTCCCGCGGTGGCGGCAGTGTGACGGTGCGCAGCGGCGAAACCCTCTCCGAGATCGCCGAGCGCAATGGCGTCAGCCTCAACCGGCTGATGCAGGCCAATGGCATTCAAGACCCGACAACCCTGCAGGTGGGTCAGCGGTTGGTGATTCCTGGGGCAACGCGTGCCGCAACCGCTGCCAGCGCTCCTGCCGCCGCAGGCCCCACGGGCTTTTACACCGTCAAAAGCGGTGAAACCCTCTCGGAGATTGCCAGCCGCAACGGCACCAGTGTGCAGCGGCTGATGCAACTCAATGGCCTCAGCAACGCCGACATGGTGGTGGCCGGCACACGCCTCACCGTGCCGATGCGCCCCCGCCCGGCCGTGGCCACGGCCAAGCCCGCGAATGCCCGGTTCCATGTGGTGCAAAGCGGTGAGACCCTCAGCCACATTGCCTCTGACTACAACGTGCCGGTTGAGCGCCTGATCAACCTCAACAAGATCACCGACCCCAACATGGTGGCAGCCGGCACACGCCTGCAGCTGCAGGCAGCCCCGCCCGTCGCCAAACCCAAGCCCAAGGCGATCGCCAGCAAGCCCAAGCCGAAGCCCAAGCCCAGCGATGCCGCCGTAGCCCGCAAACCTGCTGCCCCAGCCACGACGACGACGGCGGCGACAACGGCACCAGCAGCCAGCACAGCCGCAGCGACCAGCAGCCCTGCGCCGACCAGCCAGGTGGCCACCACCCCAGCGGCGGCCCCGACAACCAAGGCAGCGTCAAGCGGCACCAGCGCTGCCCCCGCAACCGCAACTGCAACCGCGACCCCATCCACATCCTCAACCGCAAGCCCCGCACCCACCACCGCCGCGACCACCCCAACCGCGACCACCGCAACCGCCGCGGCAACAACAGCCAAGAGCAACGCTCAGCCCAGCAGCAGCACCAGCAAGCCCGCCACCACCCAGGCCAGCGCCCCTGCAGCCAAGCCAAAGCCCGCCGCTGCCAGCAGCAAACCTGCAGCTGTGGCACGCAAGCCGGTGGGACCTGATTGGCGCACCTACGGGCCGATGCAGGTCGACTGGGCCAACTGGCGCGCCATGGGGGGCAGCTTTGTGGCTCCCAGCCTTGGCAGCGATGGCAAACCCCACTACCTGGCGATCAACTGCGGCGCACGCAAGCTCAACGCCACCAGCCAGAGCGGTCAGTGGCGCAGCTGGGGCAGCCCCCAAAACGATTACGAACAGCGCCTGGTCAGCGACCTCTGCACCAGCAAAGGCGGCTGATCAGGCAGCCCGGCGCCAGCCTCAGGCAGCCCAGGTCAATGGCCAGGGACGCCTGAGGTACTGACGGCCCTGGCCGCGCAGATACAACCGCTGCGCGCCGTCATCGCTTTCGGCGAGCAGGTCTTCCTGCACCAGCCGGCGGGCCAGCCAACCCCAGCGTTCAGGGGCCGAGGGGTCTTGCTGACGCAGATCCCGCGCCAGGGCACGCAGCTCAACGCCATCGGCCGGCTCCAGCGCTTGAAGCACCTGGGTGACCCAGGGCGACCAGTCGCGCGCTATCAGCTCTGGTGCCGCCAGACAGGTGTCGCAGCGCCCGCAGGGCGCAACAACCTCGCCCACGGCGCGCAGCAGCGCCTGCTCACGGCAGGCTTCACCCTCGGCAATCGCCTCGATGCGCCGCAGCTGCTGCTGGGCCAGCCGCGAACGCTGGCGGTCGGCTTCGAGCTGCGCGCCGCGGGCCACGGCCCAGCCCAGCCTGATGCGATCGGCGGGTGAATAGAGCACCAGGCAGTCGGCGTGCTGGCCATCGCGGCCCGCACGGCCTGACTCCTGCAGGTAGCCCTCGGCACTGGCCGGCAAGGCCAGGTGCAGCACCAGGCCCACATCGGGGCGGTCAACCCCCATGCCAAAGGCCACGGTGGCCACCAGCACCGGATGGGGATGACGCAAAAAATGCTCCAGCGCCTGCTGGCGGGCCTCAGGCTCCAGCCCGGCGTGATACGCGATGGCTTCATGACCGGCCTGGCGCAGCTGCTGGCACCAGCTCTCGACAGCGCGCCGGGTGCGCGCATAGATCAGGCGTGCACCGCGGGCCTGCGCGATGGCCTGCAGCACCACCGGCAGAGGCTCACTGGGCCGCAACCGCATGGCATAGGCCAGGTTGGGACGCCGCGCCGAATGCACCTGCACCAGCGGCCGGCGCAACTGCAGCAGGCGAATCATGTCGGCACGCACCTGGGGTGCCGCTGTGGCGCTCAGAGCGACCAGGGGCACCCCAGGGCAGAGGGCGCGCAGGCTGCCCAAGCGGCGGTAATCAGGTCTGAAGTCATGGCCCCAGGCGCTGATGCAATGGGCTTCGTCAACCGCGATCGCGACAAGCTGCTGGCGATCGGCCTGCTGCTCGAGCAGCTGCTGCGTGCTCTCAAGCTGCAGGCGTTCGGGCGCCAGATACAACAGCCGCAGGTTGCCCTGGCGCAGGCGCTGCAGCAGCGCAAGCCGCTGCTCTGCAGGCAGGCCCTGGTGCAGGCAGGCCGCGGAAATGCCGCGGCGCTGCAGCTGCCCCACCTGGTCCTGCATCAGGGCCACCAAAGGGGAGAGCACCACCACCAGCCCCTGCCGCACCAGAGCTGGCAGCTGATAGCAGAGCGATTTGCCGGCACCGGTGGGCAACACCGCCAGGGCGTCACGCCCCGCCAGCAGGGCCTCAACAACCTCGCGCTGACCAGGGCGAAACGCCGGCCAGCCGAAGTGCTGCTGCAGCGAGGCCTGCAAGGCATCATCTGGCGCTGGCGCTTCGCCCCCTGAAGGGGCAGCAGCAGAGCTGGACTGGCGCTGCTTGCGCGTCTTGGCCAAGGCAGGCGCCACCCCTGGTGCCCCAGCAGCCTAGCGGCTCCGCTCAGACACCAGATGTAGAGATTGTTGTGGCGCTGACCGGCAGCGGCGGCGGCTCGAGCTGATCGGGGGATTCTTCGACCAGCTGCAGGCGCACCCGTTTGCCACCGGCCAGCTCGCCGAGCGACACCCGCAGGGTGTTGCCACTGAGGGTCTGCAAGGCCGTCAGCAACTCACGCAGATGCGGCGTGCTGCTGCCGCTCTCGACCCAGAGACGCTCCTGCAACCCCCCCAGGCGGCGCCAGCTGGTGTGCAGCTTGAGCACCGCCGACTCCAGGGCCTGGGCCTGGGCGACCGCATCGGCGAGCAGTCCCAGGGCATCGAGCCGCTGGGCTTCCTGCAGGGCCTTGTCAAAATCGAGCTCACCCTGCTGGAAGGCGCGCACCGCCAGCGAGGCTTCGGCCGCTTTGCTGAGCCAGCGCGCCGTCGAGGTCACATCTTTCACCCGCTCCAGTTCTGGCTCCTCGCGCAACACCCGGCGCAGATCGTCCTGCTGGTCCTCGGGCAGCTTGGCGAGCTCCTTGACGAGCGGCGCCACCGCCTTGGGCGGCAGCAGATTTTCGGCCGTGCGCTGGCGAATCTCCTCAGGTAACAGCGGACTGGTGGCCGCCAGAAACTCGTCGTTGAGACGGCGCACCTGTTTGCGGGTGATCTGCTGGCCGTCGTTGGCGGCCTCGCCGATCATCAGCTGCACCTCAGGATCGGCCTGGGCCGTCTCCAGAAAGGCGCGTTTGGAGAAATTGTTGACGCTGCCCTCGTCCAGCACGCCCTCACCCAGCATCGAATCGGCCGATTCAGCCAGCTGAATCAGGGTGTAGGCGCGGGTCTTGCTGATTTCACGCTCGCGCAGCCACTGCAGGAAACCGGTGCCGCGCCCCTCGCCGCCGCGCCGTTCACGGTCCCGAACGGCCTTGAGAATGCGGCCGCGCCAGATTTCGGTCTGCAGGTCAAAGCGATCGCAGACGGCCCAGGCCTCATCGAGCCGGGCCAGAAACTCCAGATTGCTGAGGCTGTCGTTATCTGGATCGGGCAGATCCAGCCGCAAGAGGGGCTCATCCATGGCCGCGATCGTGCCATGGCAGCGGCTGACTCAGGCGACGATCTGTGACGCCGGTGGACTGCAAGCCAACGGAGGCGGGTATCTTCCCTCTGGCAGTCACCTGATCCCCAGCCCTGCGATGGCCATTTCCCGCGGCGACAAAGTGCGCATCAAGCGCCCTGAGTCCTACTGGTTCAACGAAGTCGGCACCGTCGCTTCGGTCGACACCAGCGGCATCCGCTACCCGGTTGTGGTGCGCTTTGAGAAGGTGAACTACAACGGTTTCAGCGGCTCAGAAGGCGGTATCAACACCAACAACTTTGCCGAGAGCGAGCTCGAGAAAGCCTGAGCTTCGCCAGAGTCCAAGCGCCTGGGCCGTGAGCACCCCCCAGAGCCGGCCCTGAGCCGCTCTGCACGAGGCGCCGCCCCAAGCGTTGGCGTCCCATGCCCGAGTTGCCCGAAGTCGAGACCGTGCGGCGGGGGCTGCAGCAGCACACTGCAGCCATGCCCATCGCCCGTGTCGTGGTGCACAGGGCTCGGGCGATCGCAGCACCCAGACAGGATCCAGCAGCGTTCTGCCTGGCCCTGCAGGGCAGGCTGGTGCAGCAGTGGCTGCGGCGCGGCAAATACCTGATCGCCCAGCTCGATCAGGGCCACTGGGGCGTTCACCTGCGCATGACCGGCCAGTTTCTATGGCTTGAGGCCGAACGCAGCGCAGGGCACCCGCCCTGCCGTCACACGCGCGTACAGCTCTGGGACCCCGACGGGCGCGAACTGCGCTTCATCGACACCCGCAGCTTCGCTGAAATGTGGTGGGTCCCCCCCGGCAAGCCCGTTGAAACGGTGATCACCGGCCTGCAGCGGCTGGGACCCGAACCGTTTGATCCAGCGTTTGACGCGGCCTACCTCAAGGGCAAGCTCAAAGGCTCCAGCAGGCCGATCAAAAACGCCCTGCTCGATCAGGCGTTGGTGGCCGGCGTGGGCAACATCTACGCCGACGAATCGTTGTTTGCAGCAGGCATTCGTCCCACAACCCCAAGCGGCCGCATCAGCGCAGCGCGGTTGGAAACCCTGCACCAGGCACTGGTGCGTGTGCTCGAGCAGAGCATCGGCGCCGGCGGCACCACGTTCAGCGACTTCAGGGATCTCACCGGCACCAACGGCAACTACGGCGGCATGGCGTGGGTCTACCGGCGCGGCGGCCAGAGTTGCCGCCGTTGCGGCGAGACGATACGCCGCACCACCCTGGGGGGCCGCAGCAGCCACTGGTGCCCCAGCTGCCAGCATTGACGCGAGAACGGTGCCGACGCCCATGCCACCTGCCGATGAGGCCGCTTGCCGCGTTGGCTTAACCGCCGCCATGGCCGACATGCATCGCCGCGGCTGGTGCGATGGCACCGGCGGCAACTTCAGCTGTGTGCTGCAGCAACAGCCGTTGCAATTGCTCATGGCCCCCAGCGGAGTCGCCAAAGGCTCGGTGGCCCCCGAGCAACTGATCGTGGTCGATGGGCAAGGCCAGCTGCTGAGCGGCAGCGGCCGCACCAGCGCCGAGACCTTGCTGCACCTGGCGATTGTCAACGCCACTGGCGCCGGCGCTGTGCTGCACACCCACTCGCAGGCAGCCACCCTGCTCTCACAGCGGGTGGGCCGCCAACACCCCGGCGAGCTCGTGCTCGAAGGGCTTGAGATGCTCAAAGGCCTTGAGGGCATCAAGACCCACGCCACAGCGGTAGCCCTGCCGGTACTGCCCAACGACCAGGACCTCAGCCGGCTGAGCGCTGCCGCAGAACCGCTGCTGGCTGATGCACCCTGCGGGCTGTTGATCGCGGGCCACGGGTTGTACGCCTGGGGCATCGACCTGGCAGCAGCCCAACGGCATCTGGAGATCCTCGAATTTTTGCTTGAGCAGCGTTGGCGAGAGCTGCTACTCGAGCCTGCAGAGCTCAAGCCGATGGCGCTCGAAGGCATCAGCGCCGTGCTGCTCGATATCGAAGGCACCACCTGTGCCATCAGTTTTGTCAGCCAGGTGCTGTTTCCCTATGCAGCGGCGCAACTCGACGGTTTTCTTGCCCAGTGCGGGCAACAACAGGACGTGGCGGCGCTTGTTCAAGAGATCGAACAGTGCTGGCAGCACGACGCAGAGGCAGCCGCCGCAGGGGTCTGCTGGCAGCCGGGGGCAGCCGTCGTGCCCTACCTGCGCTGGCTGATGGCCCAGGACCGCAAGGTGACGCCCTTGAAGGATTTGCAGGGGCTGATCTGGCAGCTTGGCTACGCCAAAGGCGAACTCGTGGGCCCGCTGTTTGCCGATGTAGCCCCAGCGCTGCGGCGCTGGAAGCGCGCCGGCGTGACGCTTGCTGTCTACTCGTCAGGATCGATTCAGGCCCAGCAACTGCTCTATGGCCACAGCGATGGCGGCGATCTCAGAGATTGCTTCAGTGCCTGGTTTGATACACGCACAGGCAGCAAACAGAGCTCCAGCAGCTATCAGGCCATTGCCACAAGCCTGCAGTGCAAGCCCGAGCAGATGCTGTTCATCAGCGATGCGACTGCCGAACTTGAAGCAGCACAGACGGCAGGACTGCAGGTGCTGCTCGCAGAGCGACCAGGCAATCAGCCCTGCACTTGGCGTGACTTTGGCAGAATCAAGACGTTCAGCACGCTACACATCGCACCGTGAGCCTCAGCCCGAGCCGTGACCAAGAGATTCTCTCGCTCAATCAGAGCCTGTTGGACGCAGCCGTCGGCGGCGACTGGGATCGCTACAGCGCCCTGTGCAGCCCAACACTGAGCTGCTTTGAAGCGGAAACCAACGCAATGCTGGTGGAAGGCCTCGCCTTTCATCGCTTCTATTTTCCAAGCAACGCCCAACCACAGGCTTAAGCAGAACCACCTGCATTTGTGGTGACCATGGCCCGGCCGCACCTGCGCTGGCTCGGCAGCGACGCCGTGGTACTCAGTTACACCAGGCTGGTTCAACGCATGCAGGACGGCGAAGCCATCACAAGCTCATGCCCTGAAACGCGCATCTGGGAGCGTGACAACGGCAACTGGAAGCTCGTACACGTTCACCGCAGCTAGACGCCCCAAAACAAAGGCCTGAATGCTCGGCGCTGCAAGGCACAAAAAAGCCACCCCTCGGGGTGGCTTCTCGTCTGGTCCGCCTGCCGCATGGGCTGCCTCGGCAGCGTCATGCAACAAACAGAGCAGTGATTCGGATCAAGAATGTTTTACCTGG
>Ga0194134_10002744_pt1 | contig 20166 bp, 18 predicted proteins | sample TA2KigOff0mmetaG_FD_148602 | JGI IMG/M metagenome (GOLD analysis project Ga0194134, IMG submission 148602) | Freshwater microbial communities from Lake Tanganyika, Tanzania - TA2015056 Kigoma Offshore 0m | ecosystem: Environmental > Aquatic > Freshwater > Lake | place: Tanzania: Lake Tanganyika... | reverse complement strand
GCTGGGCAGAAGCTATTAAAATGATGACCTCTTAACGTAAGATATTGATTCTCAATATTTATGAGTTTCTGTTGAAAACTAAAGTAAAAAGATTAAACAGTTTCACAACTTTTGATATGGCCATGCGTTGATTGAGATAACTACATACACCGAATTATGTCTATATACAGCAACATTCCACATCCTGTCATGGAGGCCTCCTGCATGCCTACCATCCGCCCTATCCTGGGCGAATCCAACGACCGCAGCAGTTTGTCAGACGATCGCCCTTCTACCTTGTGGGTAAGATCACACCAAGAAACAGAAAAGATGGCCTGGGAGTTTTTCGTCAACGAGTTGGAATTCGAATAACGGCGCTGTTGCTAGGCAGGGGTGGGCCAATAAGCCTGCATCTTTGTCCGAAGAAAGCCTACGCTGCGAGCCAGCTGTTCCATCCCCTCCACCCCATCTTCAATACTAATCCATCCCTCAAATCCGGCACTCTGGAGCCGGGAAAAGATGGCGTCATAATCATTGAGCCCTTTCCCAATCTCTCCATGGCTGAGCCGGCTGGCATAGCCTTCCACCCCGCCCTCCTCCATCCGTAAATCTTCGATCGTGCCATATCGTAGATATCGGTCACTGGCATGCATGGTTACAACCCGGTGCAGGACGCTGTCCAGCAGGGTGATAGGATCCTCTCCGGCCAGGTAGGTATTGCTGGGATCATAGTTCACCCCAAATCCCGGCTCCTGAATGCGGTCGACCAATGTGCAGAAGACATCCATCTGCTGGGCAAACTCGGGCCAGGTCCAGAAATCATCTTTATAGTGGTTCTCGATGACCAGCGTGATGCCCCGATCAGCTGCGAAGGGCAGGCAGGCACGGATGCATTCCTCCGCATAACCTATGCCCTCTTCGATCGTCAGCTCTGGCCGCCGCTGGCCGGAGAGCACGCGGCAGTAAGCACCTCCCAGGGCATGGGTCATCTCTATCCAATAATGCTGTTGCTCGACCTGAGCGCGGCGGAAAGCGGCGTCGGGATGCGTGAAATCCGGAGAGCAGCACATCATTGGAATGACCATACCCAGGTCTTCCACCTGCTGACGGAAGCCGGCCCAGTGATCTCGGTCCCGCATCTCCAGAAAACCAGCGTACCATTCCAGTCCTTCGATGTCAAGTAGTGATGCCATTTGTATCCATTCGGATAGCTTCATAGATCCATCCTTGCAGAGGGCTTGCATGAAGGCTTTGGGAAAGGCTGCGAGACGGGGCATGATGTAGAAAGGTTTGATGGATATGGGATGGTAGGAGGCCATTAGTTCAGCATAGCTACTCCTACAATACGTGGAAGGACTTGCTAAAAAAATAAAACCTACCGCTTGCTTATTTTATTCAATGAAATTTGTCGCTGCCGGCTACACTTAAAACGAATAATTGAAGCATCCCTAATTTTTTGATGCTTTATACTAACCCCGCTGTTAACACGCTTTCGCCATAAATTAAAACTGCTTCGCTTCAAAGACCGACGCATAATTTCAATCACATCCGCTTCCGCAAGCCCAAATTGAAATTCAATAGCTTCAAAAGGTGTTCTGTCCTCCCAGGCCATTTCTATCACTCGGTCTTGCACAACAGTGTTGGACAGAACAGTTTTTATACTATCGGCGGTTGCCATATAAAAAAAACAAAATTATCCTGAATTTGTTCTAAAGAACATGCGTAACGCAAAAAAAGCCAGTTAAAAAAGAATACCTGCCCAGTAAGATTTGTAAGGCTTGTAACCGACCATTTACTTGGCGAAAAAATGGGAGCGGGATTGGTACAAGGTTTTATATTGAAGTGACAATACAAACAAAGAAAGGAGGCAACTATGCCACTATTTGAGGAACTTAAAGAATTAGAAAAAATTAAAATACTATGAGGATATGGTGCCTGTAAATAATATAGGTAAATGGAGTCGTAGTGTTACCATTGAAAGTTATAAAACTAGAATAGCAAAAATATAAAAGCAGATAGAAGAATTATATAAGTCAAAAGATGAACATAAATGAAAAAAACCAAATGAATTATTAGAAGGTTTACAAACTTCCCTGGACTTTGGAAAATGAAGAAAATTGGAAAAAGACACATGGGTTGGCTGGAAAATATTGGATAGTGGGTGGGGTTCTTCAGTTATTACTATCCATTTTTTTAATTGCCATATTTTATTTTACACATTTATAACCATAACAATTTTAATATCGCTAATTCCTGTTGTTTTTTCTTATTCTTTATTTAAAAGAAGCAAAAATCAAAACAGATAATTCGCTTATCTAGTTAATCGATACAAAAACACTGCTGTTCGTTGTATCAATTTTGGATATTCTTTAAGGTTTATCGTTTCCCCGGGAGCATGTGCGCCACGCTCGCTGGCGCCCAGTCCATCCAAACAGTCAAGATATTTTGCTACGTAGGGAATATCGCCCGCTCCGCGACTGCCAGGGTTGCCCGGAGAAATTTTTCCAAAACCAAGCGCTTCACTAACCTCGCTCAACTGAGTAGCCAATTTTGTATTTCCTTCGGTAGGGGGCATCGAAGGAATACCATCTGAAAAACGAATAGTAGCTTTTGTACCAGGTAATGATTGTGCAACAATTCCACCCATTACATTTCATGCATTTTCTTTTGTTCTTCACTCAAAAACCGAAGATCCCCGTTGGCATACGTGTGGGGAGAAATAATATTTGTTTTCCCCGCAACTTGACCCTGTTATGTTTCATCATTATAAGAAACCTCCAAACCACCCACAATCAATCCTGGATTAAACGTGAGATAGGTTTCTTTACCAGATGGGTGACAAATTAGGCCGAACCGATGACATATATCCGATATCGAGAGCCATCGGGACTCTTTATATGCTTTTTTCACTCAACTCGAAAAGGTCATGGAAATCTTTACATCGGAGCATTGCATGAAATATGTAGGCAAGATGCATACTGTAGAGACATGGAACAGAACCCAGCGGAATATGAATTGTGGGCCATGGCAAGAACGGTTCAACAGATATGGGTAATGAGTCGGATCGTCTCGAAGCGAAAAAGAGGGCTTGGCTGTTGGCTTCACTAAAGGGGTCGAAACATGTTGGAGGGGATGGAATACCTCTATGCAAATCTAAATACTCACAACGAGAATACCTGCTGTCGCTTTCAAACGTGAAAGGGAGACTTGGTGCGAATACACGCCGTAATCAGTAGCGCGGCGGAATGAGCAGCGCCAGTATCCATGGATCTCCTGTTCCGGCAGTACACCAAGGATGTTTCAGGATTGGCACTGAAGCGATTGAACATGGCGAGGGCTCTAGCCATCATGAGTGGATACCGAAGCCCCCCAACAAAGCTCATGCCATCGGCAAGACCCTATCAGGGATCACTTGCGTGTAGGGATGGTGCTCGTATCCTTTGGCGGGTTTCGGCCGATGAAAGGATACTGTTCCAGTTCTAGCACTTGACCGCTGACGGGTCCGCTCTCATCCTCCAACCATGGAATGGCGGCTGCAGCGATTTCCTCCGGCTTCAGGATGCGTCCGGCAGGTGCATAGGCCGCAGGGAGGTCGCGATACCAGTCGTCTGGCAGGCCATGCGCACGCTTGCGCTGCACCTCCTTCTCCGTCAGCACCCAGCCGGGGTTGATTTGGTTCACCCGAATGCCATACGTACGGAAAAGGCTGTCCCCAAGGTTGCGCGTGAGGGTCATGAGTGCTCCCTTGCTGATGCTGTAGGCCAGCAGGTCAGGCTCCCCGCTATAGGCATTCACAGAGCCGATGTTCAACACCGAACCGCGTGCGGCCTGTAGGGTTGGTAAGGCCGCTTGGATGAGGAGAAAAGGTGCAATCGTATTGACTTCCAACAAGCGCCGCAGGAACTCGGCATCCGTCGTATGTATATTGGAAGACGCGACGATGGCAGCATTGTTGACAACGGCGTCGAGGCGGCCGAAACTCGAAACAGCTAGATCCACCAGTCGATGGCAGAGCCCAGGCTCCGAAAGGTCGCCGACGAGCAGGACTGCCTTGCCAGGCCCACATGAAGCGACGACCGCTCGCCCCATCTCTTCTTCAAGACCATGCACCACGACGCGTGCACCCTCCCGTACGCATCGCTGGGCAATGGCCTTGCCGATGCCCTGCGTGCTGCCGGTGACGATGACAACCTTCCCCTCCAACCTCATCTTATACAGGTTTTAGCACACTCTTGACAACTTCGCCATGGTGCATCCTCTCAAATGCTGTCTGCCACTCCGCCAGTGTCCATACACCGCCGATGATCGGGCGTACATCGAGCGTACCGGCATCCATGAGTGCGATTACCCGCTCCCATATAGGCCAGTTGTGGCTGAAGCTTCCCTGCAAGCGGATATTCTTCTGTACCAGCGGGTCCAAGGAGAAGCCCAGAGGCTGCGGACCCCATCCGACCTTGGTGATCTGACCATTTGGTCGCACCCACGACAAGGCCAAAGCCAGGGTAGCGCTGTGACCGGCCGCGTCGATGACGATGTCGGCGCCCATCCCATCTCGGGCACGCGCCCACTCAGATGCATCCCCTATAATACCAGCGCAGCCGTACTGTCCAGCAATGGCCAGTCGTCCGGCATCGCCTGCCAGTCCGACGACAGCCACTTCCGCGCCACAAAGGCGGGCGACGGCGGCGCAAAGGATGCCGATGGTACCAGGGCCAATGACGATGGCACGGTCTCCTGGCTGGATACGTGAATTCATCACCACGGCATTGAAGGCGACAGAGCAGGGCTCTGTCAGACAGGCCTGCTCAAATGGAAGCCGGTCTGGCACCCGATGCAGACAGCGCGCTGGCACGCGCACATAGCGGGTCATGGCACCGTTCACCCCGTAGCCGAATCCCTTGCGCGTCGGGTCGAGGTTGTAGAGCCCGGCCCGGCTCATGGGATTGTCGGCATCGATGACTGCGGCCGTCTCACTCACCACACGATCGCCTTCCTTCCATGCCTTTACACGACCGCCGAGGGCAGCCACGACGCCGCCGAACTCATGACCCAGCACCACAGGATAGTTGACTTGCCAGCTGTGGTCGGCCGTCCACTGGTGCAGATCACTCCCGCAGACACCCACATTGGCGACCTCCAGTAAGACATCCTCCTCTCCGATCTCGGGGATGGCGACTTCGCGGAGCTCAACAGCATGTTTAGTAGACGAGAAATTGACGACCGCTGGCTGTACCGTTGGATGCATAAAAATTTATTATTTAAGATCAGACGTCTCCATACGCATGGATACGCTCGCAAATCAGTCGGAGCGAAGACTCTAGATCGCCATCTGCCGTCCGGAACGCATCGGCATCGATGGTCAGTGGGGCGCCGAGGACAACCAGCGGGGCGCCATAGGCAGGGCATTGGATGGCCTGCTCCAGGCTCAACCCCCCAACGGCCTGCACGGGCACTTTCACCGCCTGCACCACTTCGCGCAGCTTATCGAGTGGGCTCGGCATCCGAAGACCTTGGGCTGCGATGCCCCGCCGCTCATCGTATCCAATGTGGTGAATGATGAAGTCGCAGCCCAGGTCTTGCAGCCAGCGCGCGCCTTCAACCATGTCCGGGCATATCATATTATCGCCCATGACAGCGATGCCATATTCATGGCCGGCCTTTACCACGCATTTGACCGTCTCGGCATGCGCACGAGCCATCACCACCACATGTGTAGCGCCGGCTTTGGCCATCATCTCTGCCTCCAGGTATCCGCCGTCCATCGTCTTGAGGTCGGCCACAATGGGTATACCAGGAAAGGCCTCCCGTAGCTTGCGCACCCCATGCAGCCCCTCCGCCAGGATCAGCGGCGTCCCCGCCTCCAGCCAGTCGACACCGGCACGCATCGCCATGGCAGCCGTCTCCAACGCTTCATCTATGGAGGTCAGGTCCAAGGATATCTGTACAATTGGCTTCATGATACGCATTTTAGAGTACGTACGAGGATCATTCCGTAATTTAAGCTAAAATCATGTCCCCAAACTGAAACAACCTACACATGCCCCACCCTTTCACACGCTCCTGGCAGATATACAGACGGTTGCTGTCGATCAGATCTGCCATGCTCCTATGCATCCTTCTCCTCTCGAATGATGCATACAACAGCAACGGTCAACCGAAAAAATGGAGATCCCTCTTTAATGGGCGTGACCTTGAAGGTTGGACAGCCCGCGGAGAAGCGAACTGGACGGTCAAAGATGGAATCCTCATCGGAGAAGGTGCCCGCGGACACCTCTATGCTACACCGGTTGCCAACAACCTAGAGGTGAAGGGAGAGTTCCGCATCACAGACCTGGGCAAAGGCGCCAACGCCGGACTCTATTTCAGGGCCCAGGAACCCAGTCCCAACCCCAACGGCTTCCCCGTCGGCTATGAAGCACAAATCTGCCACAACCAGGAAGCACACACCGGCTGGCTGTGGCGACCCGGAAAGCCAACTGGCAAAGCTACCGCCCTGCTCACCCAAGACGGAGAGTGGTTTCCGCTGCGGGTGAGCGCCGAAGGATCGTTGATACGCATCTGGGTGAAGGACTCCCTGGTGATGACCCACATCGACAGCACGTACCAGTCCGGACGGTTCGTCATCCAATGCCATAACGCCGGCATGCGCGTAGAGGCAAGAAAGCTTGCCTATCGCTCCCAGGACTGACACCTGATTGGCGATACCGAAAAAGACTGAAGCTTTTTTATATATTGTACCCTACTAACAGCCTAGGGTGGATACCCACAAGGCATAAGAAAGAAGCGAAGTGAATAACAAGATCATGACAGCAGAAGGCAACAAAACCGCAGCAACAAAGCAAAAAGGCTTTATCCCCGTCATGCTGACGACCTTCACCGACGAGGGTAAGGTGGACTACGACGCCCTCACCCGGCTCACCGAGGCGTACCTGGAAGCAGGCGCGGCAGGACTATTCGCCAACTGCCTGTCGAGCGAAATGTTCGACCTCGACCCAGAAGAGCGCATCGGCGTGACAAGGCATGTCGTGCGCATCGCCAAAGGCAAAGGGCCTGTCGTGGCCTCCGGAACTTTCTCGATGGAGACGAAGGCCCAGGCAGCCTTCATCCGACGCATCCATGATACCGGCGTACAAGCGGTCATCCTACTCTCGAACATGCTCGCATCAGAAAAAGAAACAGACCAGGTCTTCCAAGACAATTTCCATCGGTTGCTGGATGCCACAGGTGACATACCACTCGGTTTCTATGAATGTCCGACACCTTACAAACGGCTGGTGGGTGGCCGCCTGCTGGGCGAATGCGTACGCACCGGAAGGCTCACCTATCATAAAGACACCTGCTGCGACATCGGACAGGTACGGGATAAACTGCAGCAAACGAGAACCCATGGTGCGCGCTTCGGACTATACGACGCCTTCATGGGCCACGCCGTCGAGACGTTGCAGGCAGGCGCAGCTGGACTCTCCTGTATCCAGGGAAACCTTTGGCCTGAACTGGTCACCTGGCTCTGCGCCCATGCAGAAGACCCCACAAAGAAAGAAGAGACAGCCTTGGCCGGAGAGTTCTTCCAGAAGACCATGGACATCGCCCACCACCTCTATCCGCTCAATGCCAAATATTTCCTACATCGCAGGGGTTGGCGCATCGGCACTCGGATGCGACGTGAAGTGCGGAAGCCGACAGACAAGGAGATAGATGACCTCGACCTGCTCTACAACGTCTCCAAACAACTCTACGACCGTCTGGGCATCTCCATGGTTAAGGCATGAATCCTTTTTCGCATCAGTACAACCGCATCGAGTCCGTCAGGAACACCCGCGTGCTGAGCTGATAGGGATTCCCGTTCGCATCCCGATACTTCAGGTCGTAATAAAAGGCAGCATATCCCGATGCCGGCAGGGGCTGCTCCTGTGAGATTTTCGACTTGCCAGAAATGCCGAGGCTCTTCGATGACCATTTCTCATTGCGGAAGTCACGGTCGGTCGACTTTGCCTGCCAGCAAACGACATCTTCCAGTAGGTCTCCGGAGGTGGAAAGCGTCAATGACACGGTTCGCCTGCGAAGCCTCGCCTTCCAATCGCAGGTGGGATACCCGGCCCCCTTGAGCGTATTGGCGAAAAAGGCGCTGAGGGCGTTGACCGCCTCGATGCCGGTACCAAGGTTGTGGGCCGCATTGGGCACATAATAAAGCATGTTTCGGCCTGGGATGTCGTCGAGGTAGTTACGAACATTATCGATGGGCCAGTAGGGGTCGTTGGTACCCATCACGATGAGCTTTGGCTTGTCCATCAAATGCCGATAGCTGTACGGGTCGATCATCCTTGTGATCTCGATGCCGGTGGCGGTGGCCATCTCCTGCACAATGCCTAGCTTCACATAGTCCTGGATCTGATCGCTGAAGGCATTCCAGGTCTCAAGCTGGTACTTCATGCTCACCGGCATGTTGAGCATGTCGATGACCATCGGAGCAAATGCCACCACGCGGGGGTCATGGGCTGCCGTGAGCCAGGTCGTCCAGCCCCTTTTGGAACCGCCCGACACGACGAATCGCCCGACGATATGTCCCCTTCGTTGCAGCATGAACGCCTGCAGACAGTCCATCGCCCGCTGGGCAGACTTCACCATGGGAAATAACAAGGGCCAGGTGTAGTCCTTGTCCTTTCGAAAGGCATCGAGCGTGTAAGAGATCAGCGCATCTTCGGTTAGCCCACCATAGAGGGGCTGCACAGGCACCTGCTTCAAGACAGCGGTGATGGCATGATTGCGACCCGCGATCATGGCGATGCTGGCGCCGAGTCGGTCGTTCTTACCACTCCACTTGGGGTTTCCATCCTTATCCATGCCGCTGCCGTTGATGAACAACAGTGCGGCATCATGGCGTAAATCTCTGGGGACGGCGATGCTTAGCTGATGACGCCAAGGGATGCCCCGCCATGTCTGTGAGGTGAGCAAGACGGAGTACACCGTCACATCCCCGACCATGAAAGTGTCGCGCGGCTCCCAGGCATAGGTGGCATCTGGCTGGCTGAGGTACTGCTGCAGCGCCGTGGCAGCCGTCACTGGATCGCGGGGAGATTGTGCTTGAACTGATCCAATCACAAACAGCAGTAGAAAACAAAGAGGTCTCATAATGGGTCTTCAATAAGTGAAGGATGCCGATTGCCAAACCGTAAAGCTTGTATCATCTGGGGATGGCATCTTCGATTAAGATTTTCGTTTATCTTGGATTGTGGATTCAAAGTTAATTCTAATATGTGGACTCTGCATGGTAGGGCTGTCAAGTTTCACACAATCCTCCACGTCAAAGCCCAACATCATATATATCTACGCCGACGACCTGGGGGCCGGCGAGCTGGGCTGCTATGGACAACGCAAAATCCGGACCCCCCATATAGACCGGATGGCCCGCGAAGGCATGCGCTTCACCCAACATTACAGCGGCGCGCCCGTCTGCGCACCTTCTCGCTGCATACTCATGACTGGTCGCCATGCAGGCCATTCCTACATCCGCGGCAATTACGAGATGGGCGGCTTCGAGGATGAGAAGGAGGGCGGACAGATGCCGCTGCACGAGAATGCCTACACCCTCGCGAGGATGCTCAAGGAGAGAGAATATGCCACCGGACTCGTCGGCAAGTGGGGTATGGGCGTCACCGGCACCACCGGTAGCCCGTTAAAGCACGGCTTTGACCATTACTTTGGATACCTCGACCAGAAGCAGGCGCATAACCACTACCCAACACACCTCTGGGAGGACGACTGCATCGTCCGCCTCCGCAACCCTTGGGTCAACGTGCATAAGAGCCTCGACCCGAAGACAGCCACCAAGGCAGACTTTGCAAAGTTCCAAGGAACCGACTACGCCCCGCAGCTCATGGGCGACAAGGCTGTGGAATTCATCCGATCGAACCGCGGACGCCCCTTCTTCCTCTACTTTCCGATTACCCTTCCACACCTCTCCTTACAGGTGCCCGACTCTTTCCTGCGCGCTTACGACGGCATCTTCCCTGAGTCCCCCTACTACGGCGATAAGGGATATGCCGCCTTGCAAAGACCCCTGTCGGCCTACGCAGCCATGATCAGCTTCCTCGATGCACAGGTGGGCAGGGTGCTCGAGGCCCTGAAGGCGAACGGGCTCGATGGCAACACCCTCGTCATGTTCTCGAGCGACAACGGCAATACCTTCGACGTAGGAGGTGTGCAACCAGAATTTTTCCAGGGCAACGGCGGACTGCGCGGCCTAAAGATGGACCTCTACGAAGGGGGCATACGTGTGCCGTTCATCGCACGCTGGCCGGGGCGGATACCCGCTGGCACCGTGAGCGACCACGTCTCCACGCAATACGACATGATGGCCACCCTCTCCGACATCACGGGCAGGATGGTCGAAGGCACGGACGGCATCTCCCTTCGCCCAGTACTCACAGGGCATCCTGAAAGACAGCGACCTCACGAGTTCTTGTACTTCGAATACCCGGAGAAGGGCGGGCAGGTGGCCGTGCGCATCGGGGACTGGAAGGGGGTGCGGCGCGATATCCGCAAGAACACGAACGCACCCTGGGAACTCTACGACCTGTCCTCAGACCCGAAGGAACAAAAGGACCTGTCGGCCGCACAACCCGAGATCCTGCGGCGCGTGCAGGCGGTAGCGAAGCGGGAACATACACACCCGCATGTCATGGATTGGGAGTTCTTGGACCCGAAGATTATCCGATGATAAAATATGGAAGGGGGTCCATTTATGGGGTTACTATTCCTGATCATGTTCCGTAACCCTCGAAAGCCTCGCCTCTTCCTGCTGTAATGCTTTCCTTGCCAAGCCCTTCATCCCGTATTTCAGGAGTATAAAAATTTATATCCCTGCCTTTTCATGAATGCCTTTTTTGAGGCCAGTACAATACGATGACTAAGGTAGAATGAAAGGTATGGCATTTCGTACGAAAAACAGATGAAATCCGCCATAAAAGACGTGAGCTGCAAGTCTAGAAGATCTCCCTTGTTACCTCTCATTATAGCCTACCCACGGCACGGTTACCTGTACCCGTTACCTTCTGCAGGTCATCCCCCAACTCCTTCCTGACTGCTTCGGCATAGGCGCGCAGTTCATCCAGTATCGCTGGCTGCTGCGCAGAAACGTCGTACTGCTCGCCGGGGTCTCGGCGCAGGTCGTACAACGCTTCGCGCATCGGCACATTCTCGTGGGAGGGCCCCGGGAACCCGTCGACACCCGGCGTCTGTCCGAGGTATGACCGTGACGGGTGCGCGAAGACCAGCTTCCAATGATCGCGTCGGACGGCCTCCAGGGAATTGTTGCGATAATAGTAGTTGAAGGTCCGTCGCGGCGTGGCTGTCATGTCGCCCTTCAGGATGGCACCAATGTCGACACCATCGATCTTCTTGTCCGGAAGCTTTGCACCCGAGATGCCGGCCAGCGTCGGGAGGATGTCGATCGTGGAGGATAGCTGGTTGGCGACGAGGCCGGCCGGCAGGGTGCCCTTCCAACGCATGAGGCAGGGGACTCGCTGTCCACCCTCGAAGCTGGTGCCCTTGCCCTCGCGAAAGCCTCCCGCGTTGCCAGCATGGTTGCCGAAATTCAGCCAGGGACCATTGTCGCTGGTGAAGATGACGAGGGTATTCCGGTCGAGTTCGAGTTCCCGGAGGGTCTCGAGGATGCGCCCCACATGGTGGTCCACCTCCTGGACGACATCGCCGTACAGGCCCTGCCGACTCTTCCCCCGAAAGGCCTTCGAGGCGTTGATGGGCACATGCGGCATTGAATGGGGGATGTAGGCGAAGAAGGGCTTCTGACGGTTCCGACGGATGAAGTCGATGACCGCATCGGTCCAACGGGCGGTGAGCGAAGCTTGGTCCTCCAGATCGGCAATGGTGTCGACGACCTTGTCGCCCCGGATGACGGGCAACGGCGGGAACTGGGCCTTTCGGTGGGCAGTATCGACCGGCTTGCCACTGAAGTCGACAGGCCACATGTCGTTCGAATAGGGAATGCCGAGGTATTCGTCAAAACCGTGTTGGAGCGGCAGGAACTCGGGTGCATCGCCGAGATGCCATTTGCCGAAGGCGCCCGTGGCATAGCCCCTGGCCTTGAGCATCTCGGCGATCGTCGTCTCCTCGGGCGACAGACCCACCTTGGCAAGGGGAAAGAGCGCCCCCGAGATGCCGATGCGGTTGGGATAGCAGCCCGTCAGGAGACCGGCGCGGGAGGCGCTGCAGACAGCCTGCGCGGAGAGGAAGTTGGTGAACCGGATCCCCTCCGCAGCCATCCTGTCGAGGTGGGGGGTACGGATGTCGAGGGCGCCGTAGCAGGAAAGGTCGCCGTAGCCAAGATCATCCATGAAGATGAGGACGATGTTTGGCGGGCGCTGCGCAGATATGGGAGAATGGGCCTGCAATGCAAGCAATGTAAGAATGAGGACGAAGAAGAATCGGGATTGCATTTTTCAATATAGCAAATAGTCGTCAAACAGCGCTGATGCGACACTTACCTCTACAGATCATAGGCCACATCAAATCGGGGTGAGTGGTCTGTCAAGATCCAAATGCCAATGGAAAGCGCTTTGAGATGGCGGTCGCTGATCCATAACAGGTTCATTCATCCGAATGAATGAGCTATAATAATTATATCCTGCATCGCATGGGCTTCAGGAAAAAATTGCAGCGGATGAACCGTGCACCACCGCCTCCGCTTCTATCTCCACCAGGTATTCCCTACCCACCAGTGGGGCCTGCACCAGTGTGTTGACGGGGCGTACATCGCGGAAGCGTCGGCCATGCACGCGCGCCACAGCCTCCCAGTGGGCGATGTCACTCACCAGCACGCGCGTGCGCACAACGTCCTCGATCTTCCCTCCGAGCGACTGGAGGGCCCCCTCGATTTTGTCGATCGCGAAATGTGCCTGCGCAGCGGGGTCTTCACCTCCGATGAGCCTGTCACCATGCGAGGCGGTCGTCCCCGATACAAGTATCCTATCGCCCACCCTGACAGCGCGGCAGTAGCCGGCCATGTCCTCCCAGAAAGTGCCGGAGAAGGCACGTGTCTGTCCTCGGTTATTCGTGACTGTTGGGTAGGGCGGGGGCATGGCATCGAGGTGGTGACTGAGGTCGCCGCTGGCGGTGAGGAAGGGCGGCCGACGGTATTCGTCGCCGCAGTCGCCAGGAATCATCTGTATATCAGCCAAAGCCGCATCGATGGATGCCAACTCATCACTATTCAGCGAAAAGCTGCCCATCCGCTGCAGGTCGAGGCTATGGCGGTTGCCACCGGGACGCACGCCGACCACCAGCGCATCCACCGCTCCCTGCCCCAGCACCCAGGCCCCAGCCACCACAGCCATGGAGACGCTCCGCTGCTCTGCCACGGCATGCAAGGTCTGCAGCAGACGTTGAAAGACCGACCAACCCCCCGCAACATCGATATAACGTCGATATTTCATTTGCGACCAAGTCAGTCGTTCATCCAGCTCCGGCTCCCCCACCCCCAGCCAGCGTTCGGATAGGAAGCCGCCCGCCAGTGTCCCGAAGGCCTGGAGCTCAACGCCCAGGCGGCGACAGGTCTCAGACATAAGCACAAAAGCCCTACGGTCCAATAAGGAAGCGCATACCTGATTGCTGAAGACTGGGATCCCACTCTGCACGGCCATGTTGAGGTGCGCTTCGTCGAAGTTGGTGACCCCGATGCGGGCGATCCAGCCGCGCTGCCGCAGTCGCTCTAATTCGAAAAGGGCATCCAGCCAGGAGGGATCGGCGTAATTCCAGGCATGGAACTGCAAGAGGTCGATGCACTCTGTCTGCAAGCGCCGCATGGACAGCGTCACGGCCTCCGCTACCGCAGCAGGCGTCGGCTTTCCCGGTGGCGGTACCCACTTGGTCTGGCAGAAAAGGTCTTTGAGTCCATAGGACTGCCGCAGATGCCCACAGATCTCTTCCGCCGAGCCATAATGATCGGCCATATCAAAGCGATGAAAGCCCTCTTCATGATAGGTGTGCAACGCGGCAGAAGCCATGCGAAGGTCGAGCTTGCCACCTGCCCGCTCCATGTCTGCCACTTGCCAGAGACCGAGAATCAGTTTATCTGTCATATTTATCTGCTTGGATTTTTGAAGGTTGATACGTCATTCTTCCGGCAGCCGGGTAAAGTCGGGACGCTGCTGCGGAGGGCGCGACTGAAGCCGCCGCCATGCCACCGCGAACAGCAGGCCCGCCGTGGACATCACCGCCGTCCAGGCAAGGGTGGGATGGAAGTACCAGGGCTGTCCGGCCGTCGACAGGTCCTTGCTGATGCCGAAGGCCATGAAGGCGGCGAGGGACAACGCACCTGCGATACCCACGAGGGCCCGTTGCCGGGGATGGCGAAGGACTGTCACCGCGGCGGCCAGAGCCGGCCTGCGGCCGATGCGCAGCAGAGCGACGCAGATCAATAAGAAGTTGAACTGCATGGAGACGACCATGATATCGATCCCCAGGAAGATGTCGCCAGCGTAGTGACTGCCAAGGATGCCCAGGGTGGAGATACCGGCGCTGAAGAGGATGGCAGCGTTGGGACTTCCGGTGCGTCGATCGACACGCTGCAGGGCCATCGGGAAGAGCTCGTCGCGGGCCCAGGCGAAGACGAGGCGCGAGACCGACAGCAGCATCGCGGGGAGGTCTTTCACGAGAGCGAGGGCGGCCCCCAGCGAAAGCAGGGCCGTCCACACCGGTGAGATCACATAGGCTAGCAGCGAGGGCGCTGACACGTCCCCCGCCAGCGAGGCGCGGTACATATAGGTCCAGGGGATGATGCGGTAGACAGCCGCAGTGAACAGCCAGTAGAAGACGGCCACCAGCCCGAAGGTCAGCAGCGTCGCGCGAGGCAGGCTGCGGGCGGGGTCGCGGGCCTCTCCTCCTGCCTGGGCGATGGCGTCGAAGCCGATATAGCTGGCGAACAGCAGCGCCGCCGCCTGTAGAAATTCCGGCAGTCCTGCGGGGGCAGGCAGCGGTGCATCGGTACCGGAAGCGGCGGTATTGACAACGGCGGCGAGGAAGTCGGCCTGCGTGTATACCAATCCTGCCACCAGCACGATGGATGCCAATGCGAAGGTGAGGGCCACCATGGCCACCATCCCGGCCTGCAGCGTGCGGAGACCCAGCAGGTTCATCCCCACGAAAAGCCAAAGCAACACGAGCGATGCGACCAGACGAGGTGTACCCGACAAGAGGATATCGGCCGCTGCCGACTGTCCTGCAAGGCGCAAGACCGTGCCCAGAAAGGGGATGGAGAGGTAGGCCACGACGCCGATGACGACCGATAAGCCGAACCACTGCGAAAAGCTGGCGATGAAGCCCCAGAAGGGATGCAGCGTCCGACTCACGAACACATAGCTGCCGCCGGCCCGCGGCATGGCCGATGACAGAGCGGCATAGGCCAGTGCCGCCAGCAGGGCCGGGACGGATGCCAGCACGAAGGCGGGCAGCACCAGTCCGCCGATGCCCGGGATGTTTTTCTGCACCATGAACGGCACGATGTAGATCGAAGCGCCGACCATCGAAGAGACGCCGGCCGCCACCAGGCCCGGCATGCCGAGGCCGCGGGAGAGCTTTGCAGACATGCGGTTACGCTTGCCCAAAAGATACGACGATACGACCGCCCATATCCAGAAAAATAAAGCAGCCCTACACTTGGCGAAAGCAGTACTTAGGTAGTTGGTACCGATGTCAATGGTGGTGTTGACGTTGACGATCGAAGGTTGCCGCCTGCCAGGGCGCCCGCCCCAACGGCAATAGCATTTCGGAGGAGACGTCCCGCATTCGTCGTGTTCTTGATAGGGAATGCTCTCCATACCACCTGCTTCGCTAATTTGTGATCCATCATGGACTCCGCCATCCACCTCTCCTCCGGCCAGTGGGCCGCCGTCCTCCTCGCCACCTTCGTGATCGGTCTCGGCAAGGCCGGTGTCAAAGGGCTCGACGTCCTCACCGTTCTTCTCATGGCCATGGTCTTCGGCAGCAAGGCCAGCACCGGCATCGTCCTCCCCCTCCTCTGCGCGGCCGACATCGCCGCCGTCAGCTACTATCGCCGCCATGCACGATGGGACCATTTCCGGAAACTCATCCCCTGGATGGCCATCGGCATCGTCCTGGGACTCCTCACCGGCAAGGACATGGACGAGGCCCTCTTCCGAAAGATCATGGCCGCCATCATCATCACCACCATCCTCATCGTCTTCCTCATGGAGTTCCGCAAGGGGAAGGACGTGCCACACCATCCCCTCTTCTCCGTCTCCACCGGCCTCGCCGCAGGCTTCACCACGATGATCGGAAATCTCGCCGGCGCCTTCGCCAACCTCTACTTCATCGCGATGCGCGCCACCAAGAACGACTTCATCGGCACCTCCGCCTGGATCTTCCTCTGGATGAACCTCTTCAAATTCCCGCTGCAGGCCTTCGTCTGGAAAAATATAAACATGGAAGGCCTCCGCATCGACCTCTACCTCCTACCGGCTCTGGCACTGGGCTTCCTCGCCGGCATCCGCATCGTCGACCGCATCCGCGACGAACTTTACCGCCGCATGGTCCTGATCCTCACGCTCGCCGGCTCCGTCTTCATGCTGCTGCGGCCATGATGTCTCCGCAGTTTTAACTTACCTTCCACAGATGAAGAAAACCCTTCTCCTGCTGGCCGCCTGGCCCGTCATGACCACGGCACAGTCGCCTATCGTGCGCAGCGTTCGCTCGTGGCGACAGGCCAACCAAGTCCGGCTGATCGAGAGCTACCGCGACTTCCTCGCCATCCCCAACATCGCGGCCGACAAGGCCGGACTGCGGGCCACGGCCGACGCCATCCTCCGCTACATGCAGGCCGAAGGGGTTGCCGACACGAGGCTGCTAGAAGCCGCCACCCCCGGACAGCCACCCGCCGTCTATGGCGAAGTGAAGACGCCCGGCGCCAGACACACCGTCGTCTTCTACGCACACTACGACGGACAGCCGGTCGACAGCACCAAATGGGCCGCCGGCCTCCATCCCTTCCGACCACGACTCACCGACGGCTCGCTCGCCAAGGGCGCGAACTACCTCGACTGGCAACGCATCCGCAGCGCCGTCAGCCCCGACTGGCGCATCTACGCCCGTGGCGCCTCCGATGACAAAGCAGGCGTCTTTGCGATTCTGCAGGCCTATGCCGCCCTCAAAGCCTCAGGCATACAACCCTCCATCAACATCAAATTCTTCTTCGAAGGTGAAGAAGAGGCAGGATCGCCCCACCTGGCAGAGATCTTCGACAGGTACAAGGACCTGCTCCGGGCCGACACCTGGGTGATCTGCGACGGACCCGTGCACCAGACCGGCCGCAAGCAGGTCATCTTCGGGGTCCGCGGCGACACCCACCTCGAACTCACCGTCTACGGTCCCAAACGCCCGCTCCATTCCGGCCACTATGGCAACTGGATCCCCAACCCCGCCATGGAGCTGGCCCGCCTGCTGGCATCGATGAAGGACGAGAAGGGACAGGTCACCGTCAAAGGCTTCTATGACGATGTCATCCCTCTCTCCAAATCAGAACGCGAGGCCCTGGCACAAATGCCGCCGGTGGAGGCACAGTTGCAGCGTGAACTGGGCATCCGAAAGCCGGAACGGACAGGCTCCCTCAACGATAACCTCAGCCTCCCCTCACTCAATATCAACGGCTTCGCCGCGGCCGGCGTGGGTGAGAAGTCGGCCAACGTGATCCCCACGCAGGCTGTGGCCAGCATCGACCTGCGCCTCGTCGCTGGCAATGACTGGCAAAGACAGCAGCAGAAGGTCATCGAACATATCCGAATGCAGGGCTTTTATGTAACGGAGCAGGCACCCACCGACGCCGAACGGATGGCACACGACCGCATCTGCCGTGTGGTGCGCTCTGACGGCTACAACGCACAGAAGACGCCAATGGACGACCCGCTGGGCCGACGCGTCGTCCGCGCCGTGCAGGCGGCCCTCCCCGAGCCTGCCCTGCTATTGCCCACCCTCGGCGGCAGCCTTCCGCTATTCATCTTCGAACAGCGGCTCGGCATCCGGCCCATCACCGTACCGATCGCCAATCACGACAACAACCAGCACGCCGAGAACGAGAACATCCGCATCGGAAACCTCTGGGACGGCATCGACATCTTGGCCTCTATCATGCAGGCCTTCGGCATCGACTGAATATGAATATAAGTACAAGCAACTTGTCAGACACCCTCCGCTGGGGCATCATCGGCTGCGGCGACGTGACCGAACGCAAGAGCGGGCCAGCCTTCTATAAATCGCCCAGCTCGGCCCTCGCAGCCGTCATGCGCCGCGATGCCGATAAGGCACGCGACTACGCCCAACGGCATGGTGTTGCGCACTGGTACGTCGACGCGCAACAGCTCATCGATGACCCCGAGGTGGATGCTGTCTACGTAGCTACGCCACCCGTCACCCACGAATACTACACCATCGCCGCCCTGCAGGCCGGCAAACCCGTATATGTAGAAAAACCTATGGCCATCGACGTGGCGGCCTGTAAACGCATGCTGCAGGCCTCCCAGGCCACCGACGTCAAACTCTGTGTCGCCCATTACCGGCGCGCAGTACCGATGTTCGCTCAAATACGGCAATGGCTGCTCACCGGAGAGATCGGAGAAGTCCGCACGGTGCGTATCAGCATGCTGCAGGCCGACAAGCCGGAGACGCTGTCAGACCCCCGCATCCGCTGGCGCGTCACGCCTGAGACCAGCGGCCCGGGAGGACATTTCTACGACATCGCACCCCACCAGCTCGACCTCATGCTGCATTTCTTCGGAGCCATCCGTGCCTACCACGGCTTCAGCGTCAACCAGGCCGGCAGCTACCCAGCGCGCGACGCCGTATGCGGCGCCATCGAATTCTCCTCCGGCGTCTTGCTCACCGGCCTCTGGGCCTTCACTGTCCATGAGGCACAGACGGAAGACCTCTGCGAAATACAAGGCACCAAAGGCATCATCCGATTTCCTTTCTTCGGACAACGGGTGGAGGTCATCCGACAAGGCGTCAGGATGGCCATGGCCTTCGAACACCCCGAGCACATCCAACAACCTATGATCGAACGGGTGAATGCCTACTTCAAAGGGGAAGCGCCAAACCCCTGCAGCGCTGAAGAGGCGCTGACCACCCTGCGCATTATGGAGCAGTTCGCCTCCCAGGGCTAGCCTCTAAGCGAGTCTACAAAGCCAGTCTCCCATGCCATCAATACCCGCTTTTGCTCACTGCCCCAGTGGTACTGGCCGATCCTGCCATCGGAATGTACCACCCAATGGCAAGAGATGAGGTAGAGGATCGGGTTGCGGTCAATCGCCGTGGTCACCGCCCATACCGCATCCGGGCTATAAGTAATCACCTCGGCCCGATCAAATTGCGGGCGTTCCCGACCAGGCATGGAAATAAATGAAAGCTACACGTCAGGGTGTGCCAGACCTCCACTGCCAGAGAACAAAGTGGGCTGTGGGTATGGATGCATGTCAGCCATCGATGTGCCTGCAGCACTAGTCCGTCGGTATGCAGTTGTAGAACTGGCGGAGCTTGCCGATGGACGTCCGCTCGATCACGTCTTTTTGCTGGAACTCTGCCTTCAAGTTTGGCGCCAGGTAGACATCCATGGCCTTATAGACATGCCGCTTCGCTTCCTCCGACAAGGACTTTTCCGAGACGTACTCGAAGAGGAACCGGTCGTGGGCCTGCTGTTTGACGATGAACTCTTTGATCTCGTGTTGAATCAGTGCCTTGGTGATATAATAAAAAGTCAGCGCCGGCACCTTCCTTCCATCTGGAAGGATGGCAAACTCATTGGTACGCCCCGCCAAGCCATGCAGGAGCTGATGGTTGCCCTTGCGGCGGACAGAAAGGGTGGCCATGTCGCCGAGCTCGTACCGGATGAACGGCATGGCCTTGTTATGCAGCAGTGTAATGACGAGCTTCCCGGACTGGCCGTCAGGGAGGGGCTGATGCTGATCGTCTATCACTTCGAAGTAGACGTTCTCGTTGTTGAGGATCCAGTCGCCTTGCTCGTCTTCAATAGCCAGGATACCGGCCTCTGCACACCCGTATTCGTTGACGACGGGGACTCCAAAGGCTTTCTCCATAAGCAGTCTGTCTTCCGGAGAGCACATCTCCGAAGTAGGAATGGTCACCTTCAGCGTCGGGCAAACCGAG
>Ga0194134_10002733_pt1 | contig 20228 bp, 20 predicted proteins | sample TA2KigOff0mmetaG_FD_148602 | JGI IMG/M metagenome (GOLD analysis project Ga0194134, IMG submission 148602) | Freshwater microbial communities from Lake Tanganyika, Tanzania - TA2015056 Kigoma Offshore 0m | ecosystem: Environmental > Aquatic > Freshwater > Lake | place: Tanzania: Lake Tanganyika... | reverse complement strand
CCCACAAGCTCCGCATTGCAATGATGGTGGCCATAGCCCACGGACTGAAAGGCTCCGACGTCCAGGCCTGGCTCGACCGTGTGGTGGAGCCAGCATCAACGGCTTGATGCCGGTTGGCAACCTGAGACAGGGACCGCAGGATTGCAGATTGGGCACGCGGTTTCCGGGAAGCGGGTAAGGGCAGGCGATCCGCAAGGGCGATCGGCGAAGGCGAGTGGGGGGATTGGGGAAGGCGGCTAGAATCGGGCGCAGGGTTTGCTGGGGTGTAACGCGCACCGGGATTCAATCCCCGCGGCTATCGCAGGGCGCAACTTGGGGGCGTAGCGGAGATGCCGAGTTCAAACGATTGGGCCCGGACGAAACAAGGATGGAAACGGTTGGCGCAGGCTGGCAGCGGGTTGGGAGAAAGTTGGGAGCGGATTGGAGATGGCTGGGAGCGGATTGGAGATGGTTGGGAGCGGATCGGAGATGGTTGGGAGCGGATTGGAGATGGTTGGGAGCGGAAAGGCTAAGGTGTAGAACGTAATGGGCCTAGGCACGGGCAGCAGGCTGAAGTCATACCGCCGCGGCATGGTGCTGCTCGCGAGCGCGTTAGTCGCTTCCACCCTTCATGCGCAGGGCTTTCGCGATGCGCCGCGCGCGCCGGTCGCCGGCCAAGTAGCCCCGATTCAGGCACCGGCAAGTGGGCCACGCGCAGTGGAGGCACAGACAGCAGGGAGCGCGGGCGCAGCGACCGCATCGCCCCAGACACCTGGCGGCACTGCCAAAGCACCATCTGCCGACATGTCTGTCGACGAGATGGTCAAGGCCTTGTCTGCAGCCGCAGGCAACCCCAGCGCCGCAGCGTCTGCCCCGGGGGCACCGGCTTCCGCCGCAGGTACCCCGGGCGCAGCACAAGCGGTGCCGTCGGCGACTTCAGCAGCACGGGGGAATCCGCAAACCCCCGGGTCGCCTGGGCAGACCCCGGGGCTTGCAGCACAGAGCGGTGGGATGGTGGACCTGACGGTTCAGTTTGCCTTCGACTCGGCAACGATCCTCGACGAAAGCAAGCCGCTCCTCGAGCGGCTCGCCAGGGCGCTCAATTCGGCGCAACTCTCGAACCTTCGTTTCGTGATCGAAGGTCATACGGACGGCGTGGGTAACAAGCCCTACAACGATCAGCTCTCGGCGCGACGTGCCCAGTCGGTGGTTGACTTCCTCGCTGCCGCTGGCGTCAGTCCAGCGAGGCTGCGAAGCCAGGGGAAAGGCTTTTCAGAGCTTCTCTACCCCCAGGATCCGAGGGCTGCTGGAAATCGCCGCGTCCGGATCAAGGTTGGTGTGTAGTGCATGTGGAGTTCAAGGACCGCGCCTACGGGGGCCTCACGGGATTTGTGCGGGCCACACGGGATTTGTGCGTGCCTCACAGGATGGTGCGGTCCTCACAGGATTTGTGCAGGCCTTCCGGATGCTCCGACTAGCGTGCGAGCAACGTGGAGCCGCCAGGCTGTACCAGGGGAAGCCGGGGGCTGTGGAAGGGATCGCCGGTTCCGTAGGGGTTGGTGAGGGCCTGTGGAGTCCCAACACCCGTGGCTGGCCCACGGTCCCACGCAAAGGGATTACGCGCCGCGTCCTGCCAGTCGCGCCGAATCTGCTCGCCACTGATCACCGGAGGTCTCCAGACCTGATCGAAGTTCAGTCCTGATTGCTGCTGAAAGGGGTAGCGGTAGCCGTCGAGACGCCGGGGGCAGAAGGGATCATTCGGACAGATCTGAGCCAGCGCCGGTAGGCTGGGTTGCAGCGCCCCCAGGACCAGCCAGACGGCGAATCCACCGGGCAGTCTGCGGATCGCACCCCTCCAGCGATCCGCCGGCCAGCCGTCGATCGATGTCGTCTGCAAGCGACTTGCCAAGTTCCACCCCCCATTGATCGAAGGGATTGATCCGCCACATATGGGCTGCAACGAAAACCCGGTGCTCGTAGAGAGCCAGCAGGGCCCCCAGACGCTCAGGGCTGAGCCGATCCATCATCAGCAGTGTACTTGGTCGGGCACCGGCGAACACCCGATGGGGGGCTAGCTGCTCTGCACTCCATTCCGGGTTTGCACCCTTGACCCTCTCGCCAAGGGCTTCCCTGATCGTCTTGCCGCGGAGCAGCGCCCAGGACTGTCCGAGCGCATTGGCGAGCAATTTGCGGTGGGCTTCTGCGTTGGAGTGATCCGGGTGTTGAACAAGAATGAACTCCACCGGCGTGACGTCGCTGCCCTGATGCAACCACTGAAAGAACGAATGCTGCGCGTTCGTTCCAGGTTCACCCCAGATGAGAGGCGAGGTGCTCTGCGCAACCGGGCGACCGTGGTTGTCTGTTGACTTGCCGTTACTCTCCATCTCGAGTTGCTGGAGATAGGCAGGAAAACGTGCAAGACGGCTGTCGTAGGGAACCACGCAGCGGGAAGCAAAACCCATATCGTTGCGATTCCAGACGTCGAGCAAGCCGAGTTGCCAGGGAAGATTCTGTTCCGGTGGCGCCTCGAGCCAATGGCGGTCCATCGCTCGGGCCCCTGCCAACAGCGCCTCGAATGCCTCCGGCCCGATTGCCACCGCAGCGCTCAGCCCGATCGGCGACCAGAGCGAGTAGCGCCCTCCAACCCAATCGGGAAACGCAAACGTGCGAAGGACGCCGAAGGCTTGCGCGGCTGCGGGGTTGGACGTGATCGCGTAGGTACGCTGGCCGAAGAGGCTGCTGTCGGCCTGGTCCATCCAAGCCCGGATCCTCGAAGCATTGACGAGCGTCTCCTGCGTGGAGAAGGACTTGGAGCAGAGGACGACGACGCACTGCGCCGGGTGCAACAAGGACAATACCCCCTCCAGTTCGTGCAGATCTCCGTTGCCAGCAAAGTGAATCTTCAGATGCGTGCCCCGGATACCGAGCGCGCTGAGTAGCAACCTCGGACCAAGATCGGAGCCCCCAATACCAACGTGAACGATGTGTTGGACCTGAGGGTCGATACGCAGCCGTGCCGCCTCTTCGAGAAAGGCCCTGCGGGTGCGAACAAGCTCATCGAGCCCCTTGCGGCTGAGTTCGTGATCCGTGGCGCGCAACCGCAGATGCCCGGCTGCCCTTCCCTCGCTCGCATTGACGACCTCACCGGCTGCCATCGCATCACGATGACCGGGAAGGTCGCGCACAAGGGAGAGTTGCGTCAGATCAAGGCGCAACGCGTGATCCCATGGCTGGCGGCTCGCGTCGACGAAGATACCCGCCGCCTCGCCAAGGCAGTCCTGATGTGCGTCGCCGCTGAGCGCACTTTTCACCCAGACCGCCTGCCGCTGCAGGCGGTCTCGGTGGTGGGCCAGACGGGTCAGCAGTAATGCCTCGGCAGGATCACTCATTGCTTTGCATGACATCCGGTTAGGGGTGGGGGTGGGGGCGGATGCGGGGCAGATGGGGGAGGCGGGGGTCGTGGACGACAGTAGTTGCGCATCAACCAAACGTCGGGGCTGCCTGACCCGTTTGTGTGCACAGAATGCAACGCGCAAATCCTCGAGCGAGTGTAATTCACGCCATCGTCCTGTAAAAGAGTGCCTTGTAAAAGATTGCCTTCCAAAAGAGTGCCTATGCATGCCGTCAATGATCCAGCGCACCCATCCCCGCACCTGGGGGGCGAACCCGTTTCGCCCGACGGGTACAAACCGTCTTTAACCCGCGCAATGCCGCAGTCTCGCGACAACGATGAGCATCCCGGACGCCCGGCAGTTGGCCAGCATCCGGACGCTCTCGAACGATGCAAGCCTCATCACGAGGAAATGACGCGGTGGCGTCAGGATCTGCATGCGCATCCCGAACTTGGCTTTCAGGAAACACGAACCGCAGGATTGGTTGCGCGACGCCTCGAGTCGTGGGGTATCGAGGTGCATCGCGGCGTTGGCAAGACCGGCGTGGTGGGCGTGCTGAGTGCCGGAGCCTCCAGTCGGCGTGTAGGACTTCGCGCCGACATGGACGCACTTCCCGTGGTGGAGCTGAACCGTTTTGCGCATAGTTCGAAATACCACGGACTGATGCACGCCTGTGGTCACGATGGACACACCACCATGCTGCTTGGCGCGGCCAAGGTACTCGCGCAGACCCGGCGTTTTGACGGCACAGTGCACTTCATTTTCCAGCCTGCCGAGGAGGGCCTCGGCGGCGCGGTCGCAATGATGGAGGATGGTCTCTTCGAGAGATTCCCTTGCGACTCGATCTTCGGGATGCATAACCGGCCCAGCTTGCCGGTTGGGCATTTCAATGTGAAGGCCGGAGCGATGATGGCGAGTGCTGCGTCGTGGGATATCCACATCACGGGTTACGGTGCACACGGAGCCCGGCCCGAGTCGGGAATCGATCCGATCCTGGTGGGTGCGCAGATCGTTTCGAACCTTCAAGCAATCGTTGCGCGCAATGTGAGGCCCGTGGAGACAGCCGTGGTCTCGGTGTGCCAGTTTCATGCCGGAGACGCTTACAACGTCATTCCCCAGACCTCTCGGCTTGCCGGAACAGCGCGCGCGTTTTCCGCAGAGGTGATGGCGCTCATCGAAACAAACATGCGCCGGATTGCCCAGGGCGTGGCAGCAGCACACGGGGCAACGGCCAGCGTAGACTTTCGAAACATCTTCTCGCCTGTGATCAACGACCCGAACGAAGCGGAGTTTGCAGCCGCCGTGTGCGAGGAACTTGTGGGCAAGGAGAGAGTTCACCGAAATCCGCCCTTGGTCATGGGATCGGAGGATTTCGCTTTCATGTTGCAGAAAGTGCCTGGATGCTATCTGAACATCGGAAACGGGGATCATGAGGGCGGATGCGAAGTACACAACCCGTCATACGACTTCAACGATGCGGCCTTGCCGCTCGGTGCTGCATTCTTTGTACGCGCCGTTGAGCGCAAGCTTTCCCTGCTTCACGCCTGGCGAGGCGCGTGAGGACGGTCTCCCGATGGATGCGTACCTCCTTTCAAGGGACCCGGTTGCGCGGGAGATGGGCGGAGCCCTGGTTGCCGGAGCCGATCGAGCCACTTTGACCTTCCGATGCGAGTGAAGCATGCGACTCCCCGATGAGGTGTACCTCCGACTCGGATTCGGCCACGATCAGTTTGAGCAGGCGATGCTGCTTGTGCAGCAACTCGGCTCGAATCAGGCCGCAGATCAGGCCATGGGGTTACCGCAGGGGACGGTTGCCCGATGGGCGAAGTTGTGGATCAAGGCACAGAATGCGGAAGGCAACGGATCCCTCGGTGACGACGGCGAGTTCGGTGCAACCTCCGCGCGCAGCATCTCGCAGGACACTCCGGAAGGCGTTTCCCAAGGCGACCTGCGCGATGAGCCGTGGGCCGGCGAAACCCGTTGGGGGACAACTGAACATTCCAGCCGCCCCCGGATCCGCAGCGATGCTGAACGACAGAACCTCGACGACACCGAAGATGCGCTTCGCGCTTTCCGCCGCGGCGCTGGTGCGCGATCGGGGCTGAGTCGATTGGTGTCGTCGCCCGCCACCGAATCCATGCCATCTGCCTCACGCGAGGCTTTGCGGTCTCCAGGGGGAGAGTTGGTGCAGCCAGCCAACCGGGGACCGATGCGCTTTCGGGCGGGGGAATCCGTGACATCCTCGCCAAGGGAATCTGCGCTTCCAGTGGCCGGCGAGTCCATGGATACTGCGCGGCGGATGCGCGCGCAGTCGCCGCTTCCCGACCGGACCACCCTCGAGCAGCGGAGCCTCGCCCTCTCGCGGCTCGATGAGGTTGCGCAGGGTCTTCGCAAGTTATCCGAGGTTTCCGAACGGGCTGTAGCGCAGCCGAGGTCCTCGAGCGACGAGGAGATCCGGGCAACGCTCAAACTCGCCTCATCGATGATGGAATTCATGGCCAAGCAGCAGGAACAGTTTCTTGAGCGGATCCAGGGACTCGAGGACGCTCAGCGGCAGATCCTTGAGCGTGCAGACCCGGGCCTTGCCCTGGGGTCGAGAGTTGATGAACTGACGAGGGCTGTGAATGCGCTGAGTACGATGGATCAGGTGGTGCGTGTTCGGGAAGAGGTGGCCGAGTTGCGCGATCTTCTCGAGGAGGTGCTGCGGTTGGCCCCGCGGCTCAAGGACAATGCGCGCGAAGTGGTACGGCTCGAGTTGGGCGAGCAGGCGCAGGGCCTTGGTGATCGCCTTGCCGTGATCCTTCGCCAGCATGCAGATGCGATGCTCGAGTCGGACGCGCGCATGCCAGGAGCGCTCGCGGAAGTCCTGGACGGGCAGTGGAATCCGATGTTTGCCCGGCTGCTCGAAACTGTTGATGCCGGATTTCGCACGCAGAGCGCAGTGGTTTCAACGCTGCGCACTGAATCCGACCGACGCGAGCAGGATTCGCGACTGTTGCTGCAGGAAATGAAGCAGGCGCTTGATCGACGCGAACAGTCCCTGCGCAACGGGCTTGAGCAGCAGGCGCAAGCGCAGGTCCAACTCGCGCAGGCGATCCATCAGGAAGATCAGAACCGGATGAGCCAACTGGTGGACAGCCTCTCCGGCCTCGGTCGACAGATCAGCCAGAATGACCAGAGGCTTGGTCATGCACTTCAACACCTGGCCAGCGATCATCAACGTGTTGCCAAGGAACTGGTGGGCGTTTTGCAGCAGCATGAATCGGAGATCAAGTCCACGCAGGTGGAGATGGCAGAGGTCCGGGAACTCCTCGAGGGCGTTCGGCGGGTTCTCCACGACTTCACCGGAGCAACGGCGCAGTCGGCACAAAACCAGCGCCTTCAGCAGGACCTTGCGCGGCTCCAGCGCGATCTGGACGCACTGCAAGTCCGTTCGCAGCCGAGGATCCTGATCTGAGCGCTACCGCAACTTCAGGGAGCGCCTGCCGAGGATTTCGACGCTGAAGGCTGGCCTGCCCGCTGGCGCTTCAATCGCAACAGCGCGATGCTTCGCGCGAAGTGCTGACCATCCTCCTGCGCGGACTTCAGGGAAAGCAGCATCTTGCGCATTGCAAAGCGTGCTTCGGCCGGAAGGGTGCCGTCTTCCTCGAGCACGAGCGGCCTACCCTCTCCGGGCAGATTACGGAGTTCCCCGCGCTCGCGCGCTGCCTCGATCCGCTGGTCGGCGATCCAGTCGAGTGCGAGTTTCATCGCGGCGCCTCCTCCGCAGCGTGGTGCACACCGTGTGCTGAGGTGGAAGCGTTTCCTGGCTCGCCTTTGATCGGATTGCATGTGACCGCCAGCAGGCTTGTTGCCGCCTCGGGCTGCATTCCGAGTAGCCCCGCGCGGCTGTACAGATGGAGCTTGTTGCGGGTGTCGGCAATGTCGAGGTCGCGCATGCTCAGCTGACCAATCCGATCAGCCGGGGTGAAGGCGCCCTGCCCCTTTTCCATCGTGAGACGCTCGGGGTGATAGGTGAGATTGGGGCTGACGGTGTCGAGGATCGAGTAGTCGTTGCCGCGTCGCAACTCCAGGATCACCTCACCGGTGACTGCACATGCAACCCAGCGCTGCGCAGTTTCGCGAAGCATCAGGCTCTGCGGATCGAACCACCGACCGTGATAAAGCAACTTGCCAAGCCGTCGCCCATTGCCTCGGTACTGCTCGATCGTGTCTTCGTTGTGGATCCCGCTCACCAGGCGCTCGTAGACGATGTGCAGAAGCGCCATGCCCGGTGCTTCGTAGATCCCACGGCTCTTGGCTTCGATGATGCGGTTTTCGATCTGGTCGGACATGCCCAACCCATGCCGCCCGCCAATTGCGTTGGCCTCCGCAAAGAGCGCGACCAGGTCTGAAAAGCCACGACCGTTGATCTCAACCGGAACGCCCTCGACAAAGCGCACACTCACCTCTTCGGCACGGATCTCGACCGCCTCGTCCCAGAACGCAACCCCCATGATCGGTTGCACAAGGCGTATTCCCCTGTTGAGGAACTCGAGATCCTTTGCCTCATGTGTGGCACCAAGAAGGTTCGAATCGGTGGAATACGCCTTCTCGACGCTCATCCGGTACTCGAAACCATTTGCGATCAGATATTCGCTCATCTCCTTGCGACCGCCGAGTTCGTCGATGAAGCGCTGGTCGAGCCAGGGCTTATAGACGCTGAGCCTGGGGTTCACAAGCAAGCCGTAGCGGTAGAACCGCTCGATGTCGTTACCCTTGAAGGTGCTGCCGTCGCCCCAGATGTTGACCCCGTCTTCCATCATCGCCACGACGAGCGCTGTGCTTGTGACCGCACGTCCGAGCGGCGTGGTGTTGAAGTAGGTGTTGCCTGCCGTGGAAATATGAAAGGCACCGCTCTGGATTGCCGCGAGCCCCTCAGTGACCAATTGGGTACGGCAGTCGATCAGGCGGGCGATGTCGGCACCGTAGTCACGCGCGCGGCGGGGAATTTCTTCATAGTTGCTCTCGTCCGGCTGTCCGAGATGCGCGGTGTAGGCGCAAGGGATTGCGCCCCTGGCTCGCATCCAGTGCACCGCCGCAGAGGTGTCGAGTCCGCCCGAGAAGGCAATTCCAACGCGCTGACCGACCGGCAGGGTGGGGAGTATGTGCTGACTCATCGGATACCTGTTGAAGTTGTGTTGCCACGCGTCCCGAAGCACTGCGGTAAGGGTCTCGGATGCTTTCGGATCGCGCAGGTGCTCGCCGCTGCGCGCAGGGACCATCGATCGATCCTATCCAACGCATCCCCGGCGCGCCCGGCACGATTGTGCAGCAGCGGAGGATTCCGGTGAGGGCTGCGGTTGAAGCCCGACCTTGCCTAGACGGGATGGGACTCGAGCGGCAGGCCCACGTAGTTCTCGGCGAGCGAAGTGGAGGCTGCACGGCTGTTGACCAGGTAGTCGAGTTCCGCCTCCTGGATCTTCTGACCGAACTCGCCGTTTTCGGGAAATCGGTGCATGAGGCTTGTGAACCACCATGAGAAACGCTCGGCACGCCAGATCCGGCGAAGACAGCGCTCCGAGTAAGTGTCGAGTCCGTAGGGATCACGCCGCTGGTACCACTCGCCGAAGGCACGGGCGAGGCAGCGCACGTCGCTGACGGCCAGATTCAGCCCTTTTGCTCCTGTTGGCGGCACGATGTGCGCGGCGTCGCCTGCGAGAAAGAGCCTCCCCAAGCGCATCGGTTCAGCCACGTAGCTGCGAAGCGGCGCGATGCTCTTCTCGATCGAGCGTCCGGTCACGAGTCGATCGGCGCCCTCCGGGTCCAAACGCGCCCGCAACTCGGCCCAGAAACGGTCGTCGCTCCAGTCGTCGGCACGCTCGGTAGCGGGTACCTGAAGGTAGTACCGCGAGCGGGCAGGACTCCGCATCGAGCAGAGTGCAAAGCCGCGCGGACTGTTGACGTAGATCAGTTCCTCCGACACCGGAGGCACGTCGGCGAGCACACCAAGCCATCCGAAGGGATAGACCTTTTCGTATTCACGCAGCACTGCCGAGGGAATCAGTCTGCGCGACATGCCGTGAAAACCATCACATCCGGCAAGGAAGTCGGCAACGATTTCAAGCGGTTCCCCGGAGTGCCTTGCGCGGATCCGCACCGGGCTACCCAAGGGGTCTGACACCTCCACGTTCTCGACCTGGTACAGGGTGCGAAGCTTGCGCGATGCACGGTCGTCCATCAGATCCCGGGTGATTTCCGTCTGCCCATACACCACGACCTGTTTGCCTCCTGTGAGGCCGTGCATATCGATCCGATGGCGCCTGCGATGAAAGAGCAAGTCGAATCCACGGTGGACAAGGCCGTCACGATGCAGTCGACCTGCAAGACCGAGTTCCTCAAGGGTTTCCACCGTTCCCTGCTCAAGGACCCCCGCGCGAATTCGGGAAAGCACGTAATCCGGGGCCTGGCGCTCGAGAATCAGATGGTCGATTCCCGCGCGGTCAAGCAACGCGCCAAGGATCAGCCCGGAGGGCCCCGCGCCGATGATCGCAACCTGAACGTGGATCGCCGCACCCATCATGCGGGCGGCTGCGTGAAGCGCAGCAAAGCCCTTCGCCGAGCCCTGGACGCGCCAGCGTCAGACATCGAAAAAGACAGTCTCATCCGGACCCTGCAGGACTATGTCGAAGCGGTAGCGTGGCGCATGCGCAAAAGCAGTTCCCGGCCCACCAAGGTCGGTGGGGGACTGAACAGCGTACACCGGCGCAGACTCTGACTGCACTTGCTGCGCGGTGACAAGGCGGCCAACGAGTGTGGCGCGTCGCACCGCAAGTTCAACGGTGCGCAGCACTGGATCCTCGCGATGATGATCGGCGTCCTCCGGAAAATACATGCGGGTGTGCAAACCGAGGTTGATACCTCGCGCAACGATCCAGAGTGCGAGATGCGGCGCCATCAAGCGACCGCCAAGGGCAGAAACCGCGCCTGGCTTGATGGTGAAGAACCGGTACATCGCATCGACCGGATGCACTGCGCTTCGGCCCCACCCTCTGAAGCCCGCGCCAGAAGCATCCGCAAAACTTCCCTGGTGGTCAGCCTGCCAGAGTTCAACGACGGCATCGAGGACTGCACTCGAACTCGCGTCGATTACACGACCCTCAACGATGATCGGCTGGGCCTTCACGAACCCTCCGGATGTGGCGGCCTCTGCAGAAATCCCGGCAAGAAGGTTGGGTCCGCAGACTTCGCGCGCGCGGTGCAGTCCCGCACGCTCCGGAACAAGTCCGATATGAACATAAGGGCCGGCGGTTTGCGAGGGCGTTTCCAGAAGGGTTCTCATGATTGAGGCCCCGGGATGCGGGACTCAAAGAGCGTTTCGCGCTCGCCCCGCAGAACGATATCGAAGCGGTATGCGAGGCTGTCAAAGGGGACAGCGCTGTGAGGATCGAACCGCCCGATCAGGCGGCCGATTGCAGGCGCATCTCCAATGGAGGAAAGGATTGCGTCGCGGGGAATGAGTGGATCGCCCTCAAAGTACATCTGCGTGATCAGGCGCTGGCACCACGCCTTGCCGCTGACCGCGAAGTGGATATGGGCCGGGCGCCAGTCATTCATCGAGTTGCGCCAGGGATAGGGACCCGGACGAATGGTACGGAAGAAGTAGTATCCATTTGCATCACTGAGTGTGCGCCCGCAACCTCCGAAGTGGGGGTCGAGCGGAGCGATGTAGCGATCGATCTCATGCCTGTATCGTCCGCCTGCATTGGCCTGCCAGACCTCGATCAGGGCCTGGGGCACGGGCTTGGCGTTTTCATCGAACACGTGTCCATGCACGATGATGCGCTCACCCACAGGTGACCCCTGGTCTGAGTAGTTGCGAAGGAGGTCGTGATCGAGCGGGTGGATATCACCGGAACTGAATCGAGGGCCGGTCACCTCGGTCAGCGTTGGGTCGATGGAGATCAGCGGATGGCGCGGCGAGCGCAGCGCTGTTGTCTTGTAGTTCGGGCAGTAGGCCGGCGGGTGTACCGAGAAATCCCGCGGGTAGTACGCGTTGGGGTGTGAAGTTCCGGTCATAGGGTTTGCTCCCGGAATGGCTGTGAAGGGAACTCGAATTGCAGGCGTTGGATGATAGTGCCGATTGGAGCCGCAATTGCCTTGACCGGGTACCCCCGCGTTCCACTCGCGGAGCCGGGCTTCTTCTTTGGAGCAAGCCCCGGGAGGCGGCAAGGCAAGGTGGATACACTTGCGCGCAAGGGGATGTAGCTCAGCTGGGAGAGCGTCGCGTTCGCAATGCGAAGGTCGGGAGTTCGATCCTCCTCATCTCCAGATCGACATTGGCCAGTTCCTGCTTGACCACGAACCACGCGACCGGGTTGAGGTCGTTGCCGACCATCTGCATCCCGAGGCGCGAGCCTTCCACCAGCGTGGTGCCACCGCCCATGAAGATGTCCGCCACCTTCAGGTGGTTGAACGCGCCTTTCTTCTGGTGGTTGGCGTAGTAGTTGTCCCACACCAGCTTGGCCGCGTGCGAAGGGTCGTCCGGCGCTTTGGTAGCCGCCGCGATCAGCATTGAGCGGAATACGCTGGAACGCCGCCGTGCCCACTACTTCGACATCTGGTAGATCGGCTTGCCCGCGTTGCCTTCGATGATCGCCACCTGATTGACCGGCAGGATCGGGAAGTCGACCTCCAGACAGGTCTTGGGGCGGTTCGGGTCGTTGAAATCGACGGTTTCGAGTGCGACCGCCTTGCCTGCGCCGACGGCTTTGGCGACTTCCTGTTGGAGTAGTTCTTTTTTGGTGGCCATGTCGTGCTATGCAAGACCGAGGGTTCGCTTCAACGCCTGATCGACAGCAGGCATGGCGGGGCAATGGCCGATGGTCTTGTCGATTTCGCGGTACAGAACTGTGGCGAGGTTGTCAGTCACGATGACCGAATCCTTCAGCAGTCCCATGCTCTTCCCATCAGCGCTGTGCTGGCTGAATGGGATGCGGGTCGCGCCGGTGCGCGCGAGATTCGATGTAATCAGCGCGATGAGGGTCTGGGACAGGTCCGTCGCCAACCCGTCTGCCTGTACGACCAGCGCGGGACGCTTCTTGTAGGTTCTGAGGTCGGAGTTCGGAAACCGGACCAGTATCACGTCGCCCCGCTTACAGATCATCGTAAGCCTCCATCCCAGGTGCGTCCCAGTCTTCAGCAAAACTGCGGAAACGAAGATGGGTTTCCAGTGCTTCGACATCGCTCCAGCCTAGCTGCTCAATGCGGTTGTGCGAAGCCAGCAAGCTGATGACGGTGGTCGACGATCCGATCATGTAACCCAAGCGATTTCCCCAGGCCGGCTCGAAATGCGGCTTGGGCGGTTGGTCGAACGCCTGAATCTGCGCCACGACGGGATACCAGACGGAGGGCAGTGACAGGGTGTCTATGGACGTGGCAATCATGTCAGTACTCCGGTTCGAGGCGCGCGATGGCGTCCGCCGTCAATAATTGCTGGAAAAACAACGCCTTGGAGCGTTCATGGAGCTGGTCGATCTGTGCGCGCACATCCGGCCAGCCTGGGAGCACTGCAGTAATGAAGGTTTCGAGGTCGATCACCGACCCTTGAAGCACACCTTCCGGCAGCCTGGCTTCAGCCGGTGTGGCGATCTGGATGACATGGGTCAGCTCGCCATCGGGCAATTCCGTACGCATTTGTAGTGGCTTGGCCGCCATATCCCATTGGCCGACCTGGAGCCCGAGTTGTAGTACGCTGAGATCTGGCGGTGGCTCCAAGGCGAGCAGGTCGATGTAGCGCAGGGAATGCCGCAATGGCGTCGGAACCAGTCCGCTGTTTTCAGCTATGGCTGCGAGCTTCAGGATTTTCTCCTTGAAAGCCGCCCAGCCTGCGTAAGGCTTGCGGCAGTTCATGGTCACCATGCGGTCGCCCACCTGGAACAGGAAAGGGCTGCCAGGCTCTTCCATACGAAATTTGGCTGCGAATCGCAGGTTGGCGTCGAACTGCGCCGCCAGCGTCGGAATGTCCGCAGCGGGCAATCGATGCAGCTGCAACGCGGGGTGGTCGGCTTTCAGGGCCGAATACAGCACCCCCGGCAGCAGATCAGCAACGGGCAGTTCAGGTTTGGGTTCGAACTGAAGCTGCCAGATGGCCTCGATCAGCGGCTCTTTCTTCAGTCGCTTGGGGATGGGGTTCATGTCAGACTCCGGAATTCGAAAAGGTCAGTTCTACCCAAGGCGAAAGAACCTCAAGTAGCGAAAGCCCACCGTGCGTGAGCGTCGGGTAGCCGCCCTGGCTGCGCCATTTCCTGCGGCCAAGAGCCAGCAGGTGCGCACCGTAAGGGCTGTTGATCTGCAATGCCACCGGCGGCACAAATGGGCCGGTGTCGCCGGTTCCCGTTTTGCTGCGCGAGCTTCCAAACGTCTGCTTGAGAAACTGGCCGACCTCGCCTTCGGCATCGGGGAAGTAGCCGGTGGCCGCGTAGCCGTGATCGGAGGTGATGACCAGCCGCCGCCCGGTAGCGAGGCGCTCGACGAAGGCCCAGAAGTCATCGCTGGACAACTGCTCGGCCACGTCCTTGGTCAGCGGCTTCAGCCCCTGGCCTGCGCCGGAGCCGTCGTGGAGCTTGGCGTCGGGCCAGTGGTGCCAGAAGATCTGGTTAGGCGCGCTGTTGATCAGCGCTTCGCAGTCCTTCCACGGCAAGTCCACGGTTTCGGTGCTGGCGGCTTGCAGCTTGTGCGCAAGACCGCCGCCGTTGTTCTGGAGCTTGCTGCGGCTGGCAAAGCCGAGCGCGCGGGCAAACTCATCGGTTTCGCCGGGTAGCTCGGAGGCGCAGGCAGCGACCTCGTGCGTGGTGAAGCCGCGCTCCTTCGCGCCCTGCAACAGCCACGGTAGCTCGCGCAGGGAAAGGCCGTCGAGGATCAGCACCGCCTTGGCGCTGAAGGGCTCGGCCCACCAGCGCGTCAGGCGATCCGAGGTGCGCTCCACGCTGTCGCCGAAGGCTAGCCACAAGTCCCAGCCGCTTGAGGAGAGGAACAGATCCAGTGCGCCGATTTCGCGGTCGCGCCGCACGACCTCGCTGGGAGCATTGCCTGCGGCCAGCGGCTTTCTGGCGATCTCGACAGCCTGATCGACGATGACGCGCCAAGCATCTGCGTCGGTGCCTTGGGTCAGGGCCTGTAACGCGCTGGCAGTCAGGGCCATCAGTCGTCCTCCTTCTCAAGATTCAGCTCGAAGGTCATCCCTTCGGGTAGTTTCTTGAGCAGTTCCTTGAGCTGCGCGCCGGTGGCGGCGGGCACCTTGATGGACACCTCCGCGACCTTGGTGGCCGGGCCGATTCCCCAGCCTTCGATCTTGCCAATCAGGTTGAGCGGCGACGTGGCGGGGTTCGACAGTGGAGTGCGCGGCTTGATGGTGCCGCCGTTGCCGCCGAAGATGCCGCCCGGCGTGGGCCCTGGCGTGGGAGCGGGCGGGCCACCGGGAGTGGGGTCGGGCACGCCCGGCGTTGGGGTCGCTCCACCACCGGCTGGCGTACCACCCGGCGACGGCGCGGGTGGCGTTGAGCCCCCCGTTGCGGGCACAGCGGACGGCAGCATCACGAACACGTCGTCGAGGTGGCGGCCCGTGAGCGAGAGTTTGGGGCGCAGACGCCGCCAGGCGCTGTCCTCGACCTCACCGGTGTTCGTTTGCAGGTACTCCATGCCGCGCACATTGATGGCGACCTTGCCCTTGGCGCACAAACGCAGCAGGCGTTCCTTCATCGCCGTTTCGCCCAGCCAAGGGATGCAGTCCTGCCCGGCAGGGCGCGGCTCTTGCAGCTCGCGCAGCAGCTTGCCGACCGACTCGTTGTTGCTGGCGTATTCGAGCACCAGATCCTCGAAGTCCTCCGGCACGAACAGGTCGCCGGTCAGCGCCTCCTCGATGGCTTCGGGAATCTGCGATCCTTGCTTGTCGAGACGCTCGACACTGAATCTGCACTGCGCGGGGTCGGCGAAATTCCAGCGTTGCAGCACGGCGAAACGGTCGAAGCGCTTCTTAAGGTTGTCGCGCAGGGTGTTCTCGAATTCCTTGTGCAGCTTCTTGTATTCGGGGTTCTGACCGCCCCATTCCTGCGCCTTCATTTCGGCGCGGGCAAGGATGAGCAGGTCGCGATCCATGAAGGAGTTGGTACTGCCCGCGCGCGGCAGCAGGAAGCGCACGGTGTTGCGGCGCTTTTGCAACTGGTCTTTGAGCCAACGCCCCAGCGTGGCGTCAAGCTTGTCGGCTTCCTCTGGCAGTACGAGGATGGGCAGACGGTCATCCCATTTGTCGGGCTGCTCGGCTTCATCAAGCGCCGTCCACGGATCGTTGACCCACGACTTGGGCAGTGCGATCACGCGGAAGGTCTTGGCGACCTCGTCGCTGCCGCCGATGACGTAGCGCACCTGCTTGGCGAGCTGCGCCTGATCCGCGCCTTCGGCGAACAGCTTGTCGTTGCGCGCGTAGGCCATGAGCTTGGCGCGCGGGTTCTCTTCCTCGCGGAACAGCAGTTTGGTGCCGTCCTGATGGATGTTGAAGCTGTTCTCGACGATGGCTGCCAGCTCGACCTGGAAGGCGTTGTCGTCCACTAGCTTGCCACGGGTGATGTCCAGTTGCAGCGTGGCGGGATCGGCTCCGGCGAGGTTGCCCACGGCAATCGAGCGCAGCCACAGTGCGCCGATGATTTCCTGTAGGTGTGGCGCGACGCTGGCGTAGTCGTGCCGCGCCTCCTGCACCGAGATGATGTTCTGCTGCGCCTTCTCGCGCAGCGTGCGGTGGTGCTGGTTGGCGACGGCTTCGAGCAACGCGCCGATGCCCGAGGTGTCGTCGTCCAGCCGGAAGTCGGCGGCGGTGAGCACGGGCACGGCCTCGCCACGGCTCTTGTAGAGGTTGGCGAGGATGCGGATCAGGTCGCGCGTTTCCTGCGCGTCGGTGGCGATGAGTACCTGTTCTTCGAGCAGGCGCAGCAGGTGCGGCGCGTAGGGCCACGATTCGGTGAACTCCCGGCGCTTGCGTTCCTGCTCGGCGGACGGCACGTTAAGCAGGCGGAAGGATTCGGCGACGTGCTGCGCGACCAGCGATTCGATGGTGCCGCTGGCGATTTGCAAGCGGTTGTCGAACAGGCGGTGGAGCAGCATCCGGCGGCGATCTAGCTGGATGCGTTCGGCGCTGCCACCCGCCTTGAAGTCGATGGAGACCGGGTTGACGCGATGCACCTGCTGATATGCGTCGCTGCCGCCGTTGCGCACCGAGATCACAAGCACCAGAAGGTCGGGACACTCCTTGGCGATCTCCGAAAGAATCTGGATGAAGGTGAACGCCCAGTTTCGCCACGGGTACTGTTTGGTGTTGGTGAGGCTATCGAACCAAGTCTGGAACTCGTCCAGAAGCAGCATCGTCGGCTTGTTCTCCAGCAACTCGATGAGGAGCTTGTCAGACGGGATTTCAGGCTTGGACGCGCCCTGGCCGTCCCACTTGCCCTTGATGAAGGTGCCGTGCGGATGGTTATCGAACAGCACGTCCCATAGGAACTTGTAGCGGTGGCGATGCAGGCTTTCGCCAATGACGTGCATGCCGTCGCGCAGAGCGATCCTGCTGATGCTGGCGTCGGTGAGCGTGGTTGCCCATGCATTGAGCCAGGAACTCGTCGAGGACGGGTCAGTCACCGCGTGGTAGAGCGCGGCCATCAAGTGCGATTTACCGAGGCCGCGTTCGCCAATGACGACGATCGGACGGCCCTGGTTCGGCCCGACTGCTTCGATGCCCTTCAGTATGTCGTGTGTGGGGTACGTGATCTCCAGGAACGCCTTGGCAGCGATCTGGGTCGCGCCGGTGTTCGTGTCGTTGGAGAGCTCAATGGCTGTCCCTTTGAGACGTTTGCCCCGAAATTCTTCTCGCAGAGTCAGTCCAAGCATTACTTTCGCCCTCCATCATTCGATTGGCCCTTTACAGTGCCATCCTGTTCGCGCTCGGCATCCTTCGATTCCATCGACTGCTGTTTGATCCAAACGTCGATGTCTGCTTTCGAGAACCGCCAGCTACCGCCAACTTTGAAGGCGGGGATCTTTTTGGCAGACGCTAGCCGGTAAATCGTCCGCTCGTTGACCTTCAGATGCTCTGCGAGCTCCTTGATGGTCAGGATCTCTTGCTTGGCAATAGGCGAAGCCATGGGGTTCAATGCCGCTCCGGTTGTAGATGCGTACATGGTAGTGCAAATTTGTCTATTTTTGGGCAGGTCATGGATTGTGATGGGCCAGTGGCTCATAGGGTGAGCCTGCTCGGACGGCAGCTGGTCATTGCTTCCGTGATTTGAGGCGATGAGCCGATGCGCCTGCGAGGCGATTCGGCCGTTTCATCGAATCCACGTCCTCAAGGCCAAAGCGTTACCATTTGGTTCCGGATGCGGACGCCGGTTCGGTTCCATGTTCGGGAATTGAATCGGCGTCCGCAAAAGACGGCCGAACGCGACAGGGAAGAGCCAAAGGATGGTGATCAGCGTAGAATCATCGCCGAACAGTGCTCATCGGAACTCATTGCAGCCGTGATAGGGCGCGTGGCGTCGCCTCAGCACCAGGGGCACGCTGAACCTGAGCACGCGCACGATCAACCAGCGGCTTCGGGTGGTCATCCGGTTTTATCAATGGGCTGAGCGCGAGGGCCTGATCGACAACCTTCCGTTTGACTACGGCGAGGTTCAGACCGGTCGCGACGCCGGGTTCCTGGACCATGTCGATGAACGTGGGGGGCGGGCAAGCACCACGGCGGTTTTGCTGAGCGAAGAGGCCCGAGAGATCCGCTATCTGGCCAAAGAACAGATCGCCGTGTGTCATGAGTCACTGTCGAACCAGACCCATCAACTCCTCTTTGAGCTGATGGTCAGAACCGGCCTGCGACAGATGGAAGCACGCAGCTTTCCGGACGCATACATCTTCGACCCCGACAGGCGCCGCGACCTGACCCCTGGACAACGGATTCGCGTGGTGCTTCATCCGCGCAATATGGAAATCAAGCTGGGCAAGCCGCGGGGTATCGATGTGCCGTACGACCTCATGCAAAAGCTGTGGGTGTACACCGCCCGATCGCGGCAAGCACGGGCCAACAACCGTCCCCAAGGTGAAGAGTTCGCACAACTGTTCTCACCGAAAGGGGCAAGCCCTAGTCCAAGGACGCCATCACCGGCATCTTCCGCAGCCTGTCCAGCTGCGTGGGCTTCAAGGTGGAGCCCCACATGCTGCGGCACACCTATGCCACGTACCTCCTCTGGAGCCTGAGGAAATCGAAGCGCTTCGAAGGCGACCCCCTGCTCTATGTGCGTGACCGCTTGGGGCACGCCGATTTGAGCATAACGGCCATCTACCTGCATTTGATCAACTCACTCGAGGGCACGGTCGTGATGGCGCATGAGGACGAAATTGACCAACTGTTTCGCCAGCCAGTGTCCCAAGCCCCTGAAGGCCAGGCGGAATGAGGCAGCGCAAGCAACACGTTGCGCCACCCCCTGTGGCGGTAAGCAGCCAGCCGATGCCTGCTGGGGCTCTCGACCCCCACCCGTTGGTCATTGAACTGCCCGACAACCCCTCGACCAAGCGCACCATTGACCTCTCTGCCTGGCTCGGCCGGAGCATTGACCCATGGGTGCATGCCTGCGCGTCACAACTGCGCGCCTTCGTGGTGGGCAAGTTGGTGCAGCCAAGCACCGCCGACAGTTACTGGAGGCGGGGCATGATCCATTTCTTTCGGTTTCTCACCACCTGTTCCGGGCCGGCAGCGCCCGGGCTGTTGAAGCCGGATCACATCCGTGCATTCATCGCCTGGCTGGCAGAGCAAGGATGGTCGACCGTCACCCGGAAGGTCCGCTACGACAAGACAAAGTCAGTCTTGCCGTCGCTGATGGCAAGTGGTCTCATCCCTTGCCACGATGATCTGTTTCCCGCCAACCCTCACCCTGGCAGTAACTCCAGCGCCAAGGGGCAACTCCCCTTGTCGATGGGTGAGCGGGACCGCCTGGGCAAGGCCTTGCGGGACGACCTGACGGATCACCTCTTCATTCCCAACATGAAGCGCCTGGCACTCTACAAACGGCGGGGTAATGCGACAAAGATCTCGAGTCTGCGATTCAGCCAGACGCGCGATGAGGAAGTCTCCAATACGAAAGACGGCGTAGGCCTGGCCTTGCAGGTCCTCAAGATGACGCAACCGCTGGTTGCGCATGCCGCGCCAGAGCATCGCGACCGACTGTGGCTGTACCGCAGCGAACGGCCACGAGACAACGGCAGGGTGATTGTCGTGACGAAAAACTCACTCGATGACGGCATCACCGCGGTGGTTGATCGCCACAGCTTGAAGGGCGACGACGGCAAGCCCCTGCGCCTGAACGTGTCAAGGCTGCGCAAGACCGTTGAACTGCGGCTCTTTGACCTCAGCGGCGGAGACCACATCGTCACCGCCGCGCTCATGGGGCAAACCGTCCAGGTGGCCGATGTGCATTACCTCAAATGCACGCAGCAGATGCGTGAAAACGCCACCTTCGTGGGCGATGCGCTGCCCGACATCTACCGCACAGGCGGCGCAGACGCCAAGGTCATTCCCATCCTGCCCGGCAAGAAGAGAGGCCGTCCAGAATGTCCTGTACGCCTACTGGCGGCGCGGCCGTGCGGCAGCGCCATGGGCAACTTGGCCAAGGCTGCAGGCACGTCATGGAATCTGTCGCCCCACCAAACCCGGCGCACCTACGCCCGACTGTTTGTGGAGTCACGCATGGGGCGCAGTTCACTGATCTTCTTGAAAGAGCAGTTCAAGCACAGCAGCCTGAGCATGACCCAACTGTACGCATCCAACCCGCAACAAGACCGTACCCTCTT
>Ga0194134_10002723_pt1 | contig 20277 bp, 20 predicted proteins | sample TA2KigOff0mmetaG_FD_148602 | JGI IMG/M metagenome (GOLD analysis project Ga0194134, IMG submission 148602) | Freshwater microbial communities from Lake Tanganyika, Tanzania - TA2015056 Kigoma Offshore 0m | ecosystem: Environmental > Aquatic > Freshwater > Lake | place: Tanzania: Lake Tanganyika... | reverse complement strand
GGAAGAAGTCGGCGAAGTTGACGAGCGTGAACGCGCCCGTCCCCTTCTCGGTGAAGGCGACGTACATCACCGTCCCGACGGGCAGGACGAGGAAGACGGCCAGGAATGCCGCGATCACCAGCGCGGTGGCGACCTGACCGGCGGAGGCGGATCTCACCGCGCGAGCTTGAGCGCTTCTTCGGCCTTCTGACGGGCCTGGGCGTAGCGCTCGCGGCCGAACGCGGCCCATTGCTGTTCCAGTTCCGCCTGGCGCGCGCCCTTCTGGCTGCCGCCGGCGAAGGCTCCGCGGATCTCGGGCGATGCGGCCTGGGCGGCGGTGATCGGCGTCGCCGCGATCAGGTCGCGGGCCTCGGCCGCGAGCCTGCGCGCCGCCGGATTGTCCCGGCGGGCGAGGGCGGCGTCGACCTCGTGCAGCGTCTTCGTCGCCGCCTTGAGCGCGTCGAGCTGGAAGGAGATCAGCTGGTCGAACAGCGTGTCGACGGCCGCTGTCCGGCTTTCCGACAGATCGGCGTCGAAGGGCATCAGCTTGCCAAGCCGCGGATCGGTGAACGGGTTCGGGTAGTCGGCGGGCGCCTTGGCATAGACGGCCGGATTGACCGGCAGGCGGCGGATGCTCGGCTCCAGCAGCACCTCCTGGCCGGCCGGCGAGAGCAGGAACTCCACGAAGGCTTCAGCCGCCGGGCGGTTCGGCGCGTTGGCGACGATCGCGACATTGGCCGGCACGATCGTGCTGACGCTGGGATAGACGAACTTGACGGGGAAGCCGGAGGCCTGCGCCGAGAAGGCGAAGAAATCGATGACGATGCCGACGCCGACCTGGCCGGAATTCACCGCCTCGGGCACGCCGAAGCTGCGCTCGGTCACCTGGCGGAAATTCCCGGCCATCTCCTTGATCGTGCGCCAGCCCTTGTCCCAGCCTTCGCCTTGCAGGATCGCCTCGATGGTCAGATGCGTGGTGCCCGAGCGCGAGGGCGCCGCGATCGAGACATGGTCGTGGAAGACAGCCTTGGCCAGGTCCTGCCACTCCTTGGGCTCGGGCAGGCGGTTGGCGCGCGCGTAGCGCTCGTTCCACATGATGCCGTAGCCCGAGGCGGCGAAGCCGAAATAGAAGCCGTCGCGGTCGTTGATCGGATAGGCGCCGACCTTCTCCGGAATTCCGGTCGCCTTCGGCGCGTAGCGCTGCAGCAGGGTCTTGCCCTTCAGCACCTCGAAGGCGTCGGGGGCGGAGGCCCAGAACAGGTCGACCTGGTTGTTGGCCCGGGTCTCCTCGAGGAACTTCACGCCGGCGTTGGTGTTCCGGTTCTGCACTTCCAGCGACACGCCGGGAACGGCCTTCTCGAAGGCCCGCTTGATCGGATCGGTGACGTCCTTGGCGAAGGACGTGACGACGGTCACCTTGCCGGTCTGGGCATGCGCCGCGTCGCCGACGGCGAGGAGCGCGAAAGCGGCGAATGCGGCGAATGCGGCAGCAAGGGTGGGGCGCTGAATCATCTGGTGTCTCCCTGGGATTGGCCCATTTTTGACGTCCTGAAAAATAGGCGTAACAGGCGCGTTGTCGAGCGGGTCAGGCGGCGGTCAGCCCGGCATTCAGCTTCGGAACCTCAACGCGCACGCTGACGTCGATCGGTGAGCGGCAGGCCTGGTTGACGCGCACGTCGCCCACCGCGCTCACCAGCATGAAAGCGTCGGGCGGCGACAGGCCGAGGCGCTCGCCCAGCAGGTCGATCATGCCGCGCACGGCGAGTTCCGAGGCCTCCTCGTAGGTCGGTGCCGAGGCCGCCTGGATCAGCAGGTCCGGCGTCTCCATCCATGGCCATTCGCGCGCCGCGCCCTTGACGACCTGAAGCCTGAGATGGACGCGCGCGCCGATCTCGACGCCCGTGCCGCAGACCTCGCCGTCGCCCATCGAGGCATGGACGTCGCCGACATAGAGATGCGCGCCGGGAACCCGCACCGGCAGATGCACCCGCGTTCCCGGCCTGATGCGGTTGTTGTCCATGTTGCCGCCATGGCGCCCGCAATAGGCGCTGCCGATCGGCGGACCCGCGCTCGCGGTCGCCAGCACGCCGACCATCGGACGGACCGGGAAGCGCAGGCGGTCGAAGGCGATCATCCCGTCCGCCACCTGCACGATCTTCGCCTCGGGCTGGTTGACGAGATTCCGCACGAGGCCGAAATCAGGCTTCACGATCAGGAAGCCGTAATCGTCGAGCGCGATGTCGAGGATGTCGATCGCCAGCGCATCGCCGGGCTCGGCGCCGCGCACGCGGATCGGTCCGGTCGCCGGGTTCGTCTTGGGGAAGGGATCGCGGAAATCCGGCGCCGAGAGCATGACCTCCTCGGCCTTCTTCAGGCGGCCGGTGCGCGCGTCGTGGGTCTCGACCATGATCTCGGCCAGGGGCTCGACTTCGAGCAGCGGCGGGTCGGCGGCATCGATCTTGTACGAGACGCTCTCGCGCCCGAGGTGATGCAGCTTCTGCCGTGTCATCGCGACCTCCATCCGGTGCGCGAGCAACTCTAGGCGCAAGGCCGCCCCTCGGTCGACAGCCGCGCCGCGCGATGCGAGACTCCGCGGCGCGTTCGGACAAGAGGCCTGCCGATGATCGTCGTCCACGAGGCGCGCAAGATCCTGACCATGAACCCGGCGCGACCGGTGGCGTCGCATGTCGCCGTGCGCGACGGCATCGTGCTCGGGGCCGGCACGCACGAGGAACTGGCCGGCTGGGGTCCGCATGCGCTCGACCGCCGCTTCGCGGACAAGGTGCTGATGCCTGGCCTGGTGGAGGGGCATAGCCATGCCTCCGAGGGCACGCTCTGGCACCATGTCTACGTCGGATTCTTCGACCGGCTCGATCCGGAGGGCCGGACATGGCCCGGCGCCACCTCGATCGATGCCATGGTCGCGCGGTTGGCGGCCGCGGAGGCGGCGCTCGCCGATCCGGCGCAGCCGCTTTCGGGCTGGGCCCTCGATCCGATCCATTTCGGCGGCCGCCGCGTGGCGCGCGGCGATCTCGATCGCGTCTCGGCGACGCGGCCGATCGGCGTGATGCATGCCAGCGGCCATATCCTGAACGTCAACAGCAGGGCGCTGGAACTCGCCGGGATGCTGCGCGGCGGCATCGATCATCCCGGCGTCCCGCTGGGCGAGGACGGGCTGCCGACCGGCGAGATGAAGGGACCCGACGCGATGACCCCGGTGGGGCGCCATGTCGGTTTCGAACGCGATCTGCTGTCGGCCGACGAGGAGGGGTTCCGGCGCTTCGGACGGCTCTGCGCGCGCCGCGGCGTGACGACGGCCACCGATCTCGCCAACCCGCTGCCGCCGGCGGCAGCCGACATGATGCTGCGCGTCGCTGGCGAGGAGAGTTTCCCGGCGCGCATCGTGGCGCTGCGCCTCATGCGCGGGATCTCGCCGTCCGAGGTCGTCGCGCATGCCCTCGAACTGCGTGCACGCAGCATCGACCGTCTGCGGTTCGGCATGATCAAGGTCGTCGCGGACGGCTCGATCCAGGGCTTCTCGGCGCGGCTGCGCGCGCCCGGCTACTACAACGGCGCGCCCAACGGTCTGTGGTATGTCGCGCCCGAGGACCTGCGCGAGGTCTACGCGCGCGCGTTGGCGGCCGGCGTGCAGATCCATACCCACACGAACGGCGATCAGGCGACCGAGCTGGCGCTCGACGCGCTGGAACATGCCCTGCGCCTGCATCCCTGGCACGACCACCGCTTCACGCTCCAGCATTGCCAGCTGGCCGATGCGGCGCAGTTCCGGCGCATGAAGGCGCTGGGCATGTGCGTGAACCTGTTTCCCAACCATCATTTCTTCTGGGGCGACCAGCATTACGCGATGACCGTCGGTCCGGAACGGGCGGAGCGCATGAACGCCTGCGCCACCGCGCTGGCGACCGGCGTTCCCCTCGCGATCCATTCCGACGCGCCGGTGACCCCGTTGGGGCCGCTCTTCACGGCGTGGTGCGCGGTCAACCGACGCACGGCGAGCGGCCGGGTCCTTGGCGGCGCCGAGCGCATCGGCGTCGCCGATGCGCTGCGCACGATAACGCTCGACGCCGCCTGGACGCTGCGGCTGGACGGCGAGATCGGTTCGATCGAATGCGGCAAGCGCGCCGATTTCGCCGTGCTGGAGGACGATCCCGAGACGATCGGCGCGGAGAAGCTGAAGGACGTCCGGATCTGGGGAACCGTGCTGGGCGGGCGGGTGCAGGAGGCGGCGGCGCTTTGAGCCCGTTGCCGGTCACGATCCTCGGCGGCTATCTGGGCGCCGGCAAGACGACGCTTGTCAACGCGCTGCTGCGCCGCGCCGGCGGCCTGCGGCTTGCCGTCCTGGTCAATGATTTCGGCGCGTTGCCCATCGATGCCGACCTTATCGAGGGGCGCGACGGCGACATGCTGACGATCTCCGGCGGCTGCATCTGCTGCAGCTACGGCAGCGACCTGGTCGGCGCGCTGCTCGATCTCGCGGCGCGTCGACCCGGACCCGACCACGTGCTGATCGAGACCAGCGGCGTGGCGTTGCCGGGCGCGGTGGCCCGTTCCCTCGGGCTGGTGACAGGGCTGTCGCTCGACGGGATCGTCGTGCTCGCGGATGCCGAGACCCTGCCCGCGCGCGCCGCCGACCGCTATCTCGCCGACACCATCGCGCGCCAGATCGATGCGGCGGACCTGCTGCTGCTCACCAAGCTCGACCTGCTGTCGCCCGAAGCGGCCGCGTCGCGTCGCGCCTGGGCGTCCGAAAGCTGGCCGCGGGCGCGTGTCGCCGCGGCGTCGCGCGGCGACGTGCCGCCCGACCTGGTGCTCGGGCTGAGCCGCGGCGACCGGCCGGTCGCGTCGATGGCGGCCCATCCGCTGCCCGGCTATGCGACGATGGTCCTGGCGGTGGAGCGGCCGGTCGCGGACGTGCAGGCCTTCGCCGCCGCCTTGGCCGGGGCCAGCCCGCTGCTTCTGCGCGCCAAGGGCTTCGTCACCGGGATTTCGGGCGCGCGTTTCGCGATCCAGGTGGTCGGCCGTCGTGCCGAGGTGTCGCCGGCCCCGGACGCCACGATGTCGCCGGATGCGCTGGTCTGCATCGGACTTCCGGGAATGCCGCGGGAGGCGCTGCTCGCGGCGCCGGGCTCCCTGGCGGCGCTGCGCGAGATGGCGCCGGGCATGTCCCGTCGCTGGCCCGCGCCGCCGCGGGATGATGCGCGCGCCGGCATCGCGTAGGATGGCGCGCGGGTGGCATGCTGGAGGCGTTTCATGGTGGCGGTCGCGTATCAACTCCGGGGCCGGACGGCGCTCGTGACCGGCGGCGCCTCGGGAATCGGACTGGCGCTGGTCGGCCAGTTGGCGCGTGCCGGGGCCAGGGTCGCGATCAACCATCTTGCGGCCGATCCGCGCGGAGCCGAGCAGGTCGCCATGCTGCGCGCCCAGGGGCTGGACGTGATCGGGGCGCCCGGCGATGTCGGCGACGCGGCCGATTGCGAGCGCATGGTCGGCACGGCGATCCGCGAGCTGGGTCGGCTCGACTATCTTGCCTGCAACGCGGGGACGCCGGCGACGCGCACGACCATTCCCGCGGCGGCGCTCGACCGGCTGACCGAGGAGATGTGGAGCGCCGTCATCCAGGTGAATCTTCTGGGCGTCTTCCGCTGCGCGAAGGCGGCGGCGCCCGCGCTCAAGGCGGCGCGCGGCGCCATGGTCAGCACGGCCTCGATCGCCGGGATCGACAGCCCGGGCTCGTCGATGGCCTATGGCGCGACCAAGGCGGGGGTGATCAGCCTGACCAAGAACCTGGCGCGGACCCTCGCGCCCGAGGCGCGCGCGAACGCCGTTGCTCCGGGCGCGGTGGACAGCACCTGGATGGTCGACTGGACCGAGGCGCAACGCGCCGCCTCCATTGAGAAGGCGCTGCTCAAGCGCCGTTGCGCGCCCGACGATCTCGCCGAGGTGATGCTGTTCCTGCTCGCCGGCGCGGCGATGGTGACCGGACAGACCGTGGTGGTGGATGGCGGCCTGACGCTGGGATGACCGGCGCCGGAGCGGCGCCTCAGCCCTTGACCGATCCGGCGGCGAGGCCGGCGACGACGTAGCGCTGCGCCGCCATGACGAAGACGACGATGGGCAGCAGCTGCAGCGTCGCCGCCGCGAACAGCAGTCCCCAGTCGACGCCCTCGACCGTGCTCAGGATCTCGCTGATCACTAGCGGCGCGGTCTTGGCGGCGCGCGTCGTGAAGATCAGGGCGAAGAAATACTCGTTCCAGGAATAGACGAGCACGAAGACGGACGCCGCGAAGATCCCGTTCGCCGACAGCGGCAGGATCACGCGCCGCAGGATCTGCCGCAGGCCGGCGCCGTCGACGAACGCGGCCTCCTCGAGTTCGCGCGGGATCCGCTCGATGAAGGCCTTCATGATCCAGGTGCTGAGGCTGACGAAGAAGGTCGCGTAGATCCCAACCAGCAGCAGATGCGTGTCGTGGATGCGCAGCCAGTTGACGACCGGGAAGAGGGGCAGCGTGACGACGATCGGGGGCAGCATCCGTACGACGATCATCGCGAAGGCGGCGCCGGTGAGAAGCCGGCTGCGGAACCGGGCATGCACGTAGCCCCCGAGGGTCGCGGTCGCCACGGTGAGCAGGGTCGCGCCGAAGGTCACGGCGAGGCTGTTGGCCATGTTGGCGAAGAAGTCCGGCCATTTCTCCCATAGCCGCTCGTAGTGCTCGAGGGTCGGGACGAAGACGAAAGACGGCGGCGTCTCGAAGATGCGGTGACCTTCCTTGAACGACGACAGCGCCACCAGCAGGATCGGGAACGCCGACCATGCGACGGCGAGCGCCGCGAGCAGCGCGCGCGCAGCCCTCGCGGCCGGCCTAGGCCGCATCGCGCAGCATCCGGCGATACATCTGGACCAGGTAGGGCATGGCGATCGCGAGCGACAGGACCAGCATCGCGAAGCCGGTCGCCGCGGCGACGCCGAAATCGTGGTACTTGAAGGCGTGGCGATAGAGATAGACCGCGAGCACCTCGGTCATGCGCGCCGGTCCGCCCTCGGTGAGCAGCCAGATCTCTGCGAAGAGGCGCATCGCCGTGATGTAGCGGAACAGAAGCGCGATCAGGATCGCGGGCACGATCAGCCGGAACTTCACGTGACGGAACACCTGCCAGGCGCCGGCGCCATCGACCCTTGCCGCCTCGACGAGCTCGTTGGGAACGGTGAGCAGGGCCGCGTAGAGGATCAGGAAGGTGAAGGGCGCGTGCATCCAGATCGCCATTACCGCCGCGACCCCGAGTGCCGCGGTCGGATCGCCGCCATAGTCGATCTGTCCCAGACCGAGCGCGGACAGCGCGTAGTTGATCATCCCGATGTCGGGTTCGAGCATGTAGCGCCACATGACCACCGCCGAGACCTCGGTGATCGCGTATGGGGCGAGCAGCGCCGACACGACCAGCCGCCGGCACGGAATCCAGCCCGCGACCAGAAGCGCCATCCCCAGCCCGAGCAGCAGTTCGCCGTAGACGACCACGTTGACGACCAGGAAGGTGTTGAGCGTCGCGCGCCAGAATGCCCGGTCGGCGAGGATATAGGCGTAGTTCGCCAGCCCGACGAACTCAGGCGACCGTCCATAGGTGAAGCGCTCCAGGCTGAGCCAGAGCAGGCTCGCCGCGGGCAGGATGATGACGGCCGCCAGCATCAGCTGCGCCGGCGCGATCATCAGGTAGTGGACGGGACGCAGACGATGCATGGCGCGCGCGGCGCCCGGGCCGTGAGCCGGGCCGGGCCGCAGGATCCGCTCAGGTCCTGGGGAGCAGCGGCTCGATCCGCGCCTTGACCGCGTCCATCGCCTGCTGCGGCTCGGCCTGCCCCAGCATCGCGCGCTGCAGCTCCTCCATGTAGATGTCCATGGCCTTCGCGGCGTTCTCGAAACCCGGGAGCACGAGCCGTGCGGTCGGCAGCACCTCCTTCTCGAAATCCGACCACGGCGCGAGCTGGCGGACCTCGGAATTGTCGTAGGCGGACGCGCGCACGGGGCCGTTGCCGTTCACGGCGGCGCGGATCGTGCTTTCGCGCGACGAAAGCTCCTTGATCAGCGCCCAGGAAAGCTCCTTGTTGCGGGCGTTGCGCGGAATCGCCATCGCCCAGACCGAGGTCTTGGCGGGCGCCGGGCGGCCGGCGACGCCGCCGGATGCGGCGGCTGCCATCGGCAGGGTGACGACGTCGATGGCGCCGGGAAACTTGCTCTGGCGCGGGTCGTTGTAGTTTACGAAGCGTCCGAAGGGCTGGTTGGTCATCGCCGCGCGCCCCTGCTGCATCGCGGTGATGACTTCCTCGGTCTTGAAGCTCATGACGTTTCGCGCCAGCACGCCCTTGCGATACCAGTCGCGCACCAGCGTCGCCGCGCGCACGGCACCTGGCTCGTTGCAGACCACGCGGTAGTCCGGAGTGATGAACTCGCCGCCGAAGGCCCGGACCAGGTCGACCATCGCCGACGGGTCGTCCATCGACAGCGCGTAGCCGTTCACCCGCGTGCCGTCGCCGCGGGCGTAGGTCAGGCGTTCGGCGAGTTCCGCGATCTCCTCGAGGCTGCGCGGCGGCACCGCGATGCCGCGCTCGCCCATGAACGTCCGGTTGAAGAAGAAGCCGTGCGTGGCGTGGCGGTAGGGGATGGCGATCATGCGGCCGCGATAGGTGTGGGCGGCCTTCATGCCCTCGCCGATCTCGTCGAAATGCTCGATCGGATCGCGTTTCTGCCATTCGCCGAGGTCTTCGAACATCGTGGCGATGTGCGGACCGCCGTAGCGTTCGAGCAGGAAGGCGATGTCGACATTGCCGTCGGCCAGCGAGGCCTCGCGGTAGACGCGCTCGTGCACGCCCTCGACCGAGAACGTGATCCATTCGACGTCGAGGCCGGTGCGCTGGCGCCAGGCCGCGGTCGAGTCGCCGCCCTTGGCGCCGGTGGCCACCGCACGGTGCACGGCGTGGGACATGATCGTGAGCTTGGTCGGGCGTCCCTGGGCGATGGCGGGCGCGCGCACCGCCGACGCGCCGATGGCCCCGAGCGCCGCGGCGCCCAGACGGCGGCGGGCGAGAGAGTTGCGCTGCATGTCTTTCCTTCCTCCCTGTGGATCGCGCGGTGCCGCCATCTAGCCGATGGTCTGCCGCTCGAAGACGAACTGGCGCGCCGAGGCGATGTGGCGCTCGATCGCCGCCTTGGCGGCAGGCGCGTCGCGCGCGGCGATGGCGCGGTAGATCTCGCGATGCTCCTCGACGATGAGACGGCGGCGCGCCTCGGAATCGTCGAGGCCGGGATAGCGGAGTTCGACGGGCCCGGCGCCGATCAGGTTGGGGATCGCTTCCAGCGTCGCCACGAAGAACGGATTGGCGGTGGCGCGGGCGACCGCGCGGTGGAAGCGGAAATTCAGTTCGGGCGCCAGATCCGGCGCGAAGCGCGCATGGTCGGAGTCCGCCTCGGCCAGCGCCTCCTCGATCGCGCGCAGATCCTCGGGCGCATGGCGCATCGCCGCCAGCCATGCCGCCTGCCCCTCGACCGCGATGCGGAACTCGTAGCTGCGTTCCAGGTCGGCGACCGAGCGGATCGGCGGATAGCTCAGCGCGCCGGCCTCGGAGCCGCGCATGACGATCCAGCCCGAGCCCTGCTGCGAGCGCAGATGGCCGTCGGCCCGCAGGCGGATCAGGGCTGCGCGGACGACCGTCCGCGAGACGCCGAAGCGCTCGCAGAGTTCGGATTCCGTCGGCAGCTTGCGTTCGCGCGGAAACTCTCCGCGCAGGATCAGGCGCAGCACCTGCTCGTGGACGCGGTCGACCAGGCTCGGCCGCCCGCGTTCCGCCGCGGCACCGTCCTGCCGTGACCGGGCCGGCGTCATGTCAGACCGGCCTTTCGCCGCGCGTGACCAGACGATGCATCCGCCGGTTGCCCTGGCCGCGGAAGGAGTCGCGGCGGTGCATCGTGCAGCGATTGTCCCAGACGATCAGGTCGCCGACCTGCCACTCCTGGGCCCAGCTGTTCGCCGGCAGCGCCGCATGGGCCCAGAGTTCGTCGAGCAGCGCTTCGCTGCGCGCGAGTGGCAGGCCGGGGACGTAGGCGCCGAAGCGCCGCCCGAGATAGAGCGCCTTGCGGCCGCTCGCGGGATGCGTGCGCAGGATCGGATGGACGGGGCCGGGCATCTCCCGCGGATCGTCGGTCTCGATGTCGAGAAAGCCCGGCCGCTTGCCGCCCTGCGCGTTGTGGCTCGCCTGGTGCTTGCACCGCAGGCGTTCGACCCGCGCGCGCAGCGCCGCGGGAAGCGCGTCGCAGGCGGCGTACATGTTCGCGAAATGCGTGTTGCCGCCGCTGGGCGGAACCTCGCGCGCCAGCAGGAACGTGAAACCCGCCGGCTCGTCCTCGAAGCCGAGATCGGTATGCCAGTTCAGTTCGCCATCCCCATGCTCGCCGACCGCGCGTCCGGCCTCGGTCATGTTCGAGATCACGGTGACCAGCGGCGCGTCGGCCATGTAGACGGGCCGGCTGCGCGTGTAGTCGGGCGAACCGCGCAACGGACCGAGGCGCGCGGCGAAGGCCTGGAAATCGCGATCCGATGGCCCCGCGGCGCGGAAGCGGATGACGAGATGCTCGGTCAGGGCCTGTCGAACCACCGCCATGTCGGCCTCGGTCAGGGACGGGATGGCGGCGTTCAGGATGTCGGCACCCAGCGCCGCGCCGGTCGGACGTACCGACATGCGCGGCTGTGGTTCGGCGATCGCCTGTGCTGACATGGTTCTCTCCAGGACGGCATCGGATACAAATTCATATCTTTATGTTTTTTCGGAAGTCAAATTGATTCCATCCCCGCGGCGTCGCGGCGATGCCGCGTCGAGAACTGCGCCCGGGGGACGCGGCTCGCGGCGCCGCGCTAGGATCGGCGCATGACGGACGAAGAAGCCCTGCGGCGCGCGATCGCGCTGGCGGTCGAGAACGTGGCACGCGGAGGAGGTCCTTTCGGCGCAGTGGTGGTGCGCGACGGCGCGATCGTGGGCGAGGGCGCCAATCGGGTGACGCTCGACAACGATCCTTCGGCCCATGCCGAGGTGGTCGCGATACGCGACGCGTGCCGACGGCTCGGCACGTTCCGCCTCGACGGCGCGGTCGTCTATGCCAGCTGCGAGCCCTGCCCGATGTGCTGGTCGGCGATCCAGTGGAGCAGGGCCGCGCGGCTCTGCTTCGCGGCCGACCAGGCGGATGCCGCCGCGGCCGGCTTCGACGATGCCGTGTTCTGGCGCGAGGTGGGCGTCCCGATGCCCCAGCGCGCCCTGCCCGCACGCCGTCTGCTCGCCGGGAGCGGCGGCCTGCCTTTCGACGCATGGCGCGCGAAGGCCGACCGCACGCGGTACTGAGCGCGGGCGACGATGATCGATCTGGCGATCGCCGCCGTCGGCTTGGTGGCCGGCCTGCTGATCGGCTTGACCAGCATCGGGGGCGTTCTGGTCCTGCCGGCGCTGGTGGTGCTGCTCGTTCTGTCGCCGCACGAGGCGATCCCGGCGGCGATGGTGTCCTTCGTCGCGCCGGCTTTGATGGGCGCGCTGATAGTCCATCGGCGCGGTCGACTCGACGCGCGCGGCACCGCCGCGCTCTGGTCCGGCGCCATTCCCGGTTCCCTCGCCGGGGCCGCATTGCTGCCCTGGGTCCCGGTCGCTCTCCTGCTCTGGACGATCGCCGCGATGCTCGCCGTCAGCGCGGCGCGCGCGCTCGCCGGTGCCGCCGGCCGCCGCAGGCGACGGGACGCGGCCGGCGGCACCGGGCATGGCCGCGCTCGGCCTGTTCGTCGGCATCGTCTCGGCTCTGACCGGCACCGGCGGCCCCGTCACCTTGATGCCGATCCTTGCCTGGCGGGGCGTCGATCCGCGGCGGGCCGTTCCGCTCTGCCAGATGATCACGCCGCCGATCGCGATACTCGCCAGCCTCGGCTACGCCGTCGCGATCGACCCGGACTGGCGCCTCGTCGGCCTGCTCGCCCTGTCCTCGACCGCGGGACTGGCGCTCAGCACGCTGCTCGTGCCGCGCGTCGCGACCGGCGCCTTCGTGCGCATCATCGGCGGCATGATGGCGGTCTCGGCCCTGCTGATCGTCTTCCGCCTGCTGTCCGGGTGAGGCCGCGCCCGCATGGCCTCCGCGCGCGCGACGCATTATGCTCAGCGGATCGGGGCATGGACGTGACGGGTCTGCGGGGCATGGGCGGGGCGTTGGAGATCGAGGGGCTCGAGGTCGGCTATGGCGCGACACGGGTGCTGAAGGGCATCTCGCTGTCGATCGCGCCTGGCGAATTCGTCGCGTTGCTGGGCTCGTCGGGTTGCGGCAAGACCACGTTGCTGCGCGCCATCTCGGGTTTCGTGCCCGTCGCGTCCGGCGCCGTGCGCGCCGACGGCAGGGACATCACCCGCGCGGCTCCGGACGCGCGCGACATGGCGATGGTGTTCCAGACCTACGCGCTCTGGCCGCATATGAGCGCCGCGCAGAATGTCGGCTACGGCCTGCGCGTGCGCGGCTGGGATCGCGCGCGCATCGCGGCGCGGGTCGACGACATGCTGCGGCTCGTCCGCCTCGAAGGACTGGGCGCGCGCAAGCCGGGACAATTGTCGGGCGGTCAGCGCCAGCGCGTGGCGCTCGCCCGCGCGCTCGCGGTCAGCCCGCGCTATCTGCTGCTCGACGAGCCGCTGTCGAATCTCGATGCGCGGGTGCGCGAGGAGGTCCGCCACGAGATCAAGTCGATCCAGCGCGACCTGGCCATCACCGCGATCCATGTCACCCATGATCGCGAGGAGGCGATGATCCTCGCCGACCGCATCGTCATCCTCGACCGCGGCGCGATCGCCCAGCAGGGACCGCCGGAAGAGGTCTACAACCATCCCGTCTCGCCCTTCGTCGCCAATTTCATGGGGGCGACCAACGCGCTCGAAGTCGCCGCCGAGGCCCTGCCGCGCGGCGCCGCGCCCGCGGGGCCGGGCCCGTTCCTGGTCCATTTCCGCGGCGAAGCGGCCGATCTCGCCGCACCCCGGCAGGACGATCCCGATGCCCTGACGCTCGACGGGCGCGTGGTCCAGATCTCCTATCCCGGCGGCGTCTGGCGCCACGCGGTCGAGATCGGCGCGCGCCGCGTGCTGGTCGACTCGGCGGTCCGCCACGTGCCCGGCGACGCCATCCGCGTGCGCGTGCCGCGCGCCGCCCTTCATGTCTTCGCCATTCCGGCGCAACACAAGACCGCGATCATCGCGGCGTGAACCACCAGGAGGAGAACGAACGATGCTGAGAAGAACACTGTTCGCGAGCGCTGCCGCTCTGGCGCTGTCGCTTCCCGCCCATGCCCAGCAGCGCACGTTGAACGTGCTGACCGCCGGCGACCAGAACATGGTGGACTACATCACCGATTATCTCGGGCCGATGTTCGAGAAGGCCAATCCGGGCGTGCGCGTGCGCGCCGTCGGCACCGGCCCGGGCGATGCCGGTTCGCAGAAGATCTGGGAGCGCCTCGACGCGCAGCAGAAGGCGAACGCGGCGACCTGGGACGTCGATGTCGGCGTCGTCCACCAGACGATGGCGGGGCAGCTGGTGCGCGAGAGCAAGCTGTCGCGCTATCGCCCTCAGGTCGACACCGACAGGCTGGTGACTCGCGAAACCGCGCGCAAGGCGCTGGGCGCGGATGTCGACGGCTTCGTCATGCCGATGTTCCACAGCCAGGTCGCCATCGCCTACAACCCGGCGATGGTCTCGGCGCCGCCGAAGACCTACGCGGAACTCGCCGACTGGGCGCAGAAGAACCCGCGGAAATTCGGCCATAACGGGGTCCGCGGCGGCATGTCCGGCGTCGCCTTCGTGTTCGGCTGGGTCTACGCCAACACGCCGGACGCGCAGAAGCTGATGGACGGTCCCTACGACCCGGCGATGCGCGCGGCCTGGGCGCCGGCCATGGCCAAGCTCAAGGAGTTCAACCGCAACGCGGTCATCACGCCCGGCAACGCCGGCACGCTCGACCAGCTCAACCGCGGCGAGATCGCGATGGGGCCGGTATGGATGGACATGTTCTATACGTGGCAGGCCGAGGGTCGCCTGGCGCCGAACATGCGCCTCGAGCTGATCTCGCCGGGTCTGCCGGGCCAGCCGATGTACTACGTGGTGCCCGAGAAGGCGGCCAACGCCGAGCTCGCCCGCAGGTTCGTGGCGATGGCGACTTCGCCCGCGGTCCAGGCCGAGGGCATCGTCAAGCGCTTCAACTGGCTGCCGGGAATCGACGCGCAGCACGTCCAGGCGCATCTTGACCAGAAGGTGTGGGAGAGGCTGTTCAAGGACGTGTCGCCGCAGCATCTGGCCGAGCGCGGCAAGCCGATGCCGATGGGCAGCTACTTCAAGGAGATCCAGGAGGATTACGAGCGCCTGGTCGCCAACTGACGTCGGTGGCGCGTCCCCGGGCCGGCGGTCCGGGGACGCGCCGTCGCGCGCCATGACCGCATCCTCGCGCCTCCTGCACTTCCTGCTCGTCGCGCCGGCGCTCGCCATCGTCGCGCTGCTCTTCGTCTATCCGCTCGGATACTCTGTGGCGACCGCGTTCCAGGACCGCGCAGGCGCCTGGACGCTGGCCAATTTCGCCACGGCGTGGAGCTTCTACGCGCGCGACATCGGGTTCACGGCGCTGATCGTGCTGCTGTGCACCGCGCTGATCGGCGCCGTGGCCGTCGCGATCGGCGGCTATCTGGTGCTCGGGACGACGCGCTGGGCGGTGGCGGCGCTCGCCTGGCTCTATCGCTGGCCGCTCTTCGTGCCGTTCATCATCGCCGCGCAGTGCATGCGCACCTTCCTCGCCAAGAACGGGATGATGAACAACAGCCTGATCGCGCTCGGCGTCATGCCGCCCGAGGCCGCGCAGGGCTTCCTCGACTGGCGCGGCATCGTCGTCACCTTCGTGTGGAAGCAGGCGCCCTTCGCGACGCTGATGGTCGCCGGCGCGATGGCGGCGCTCGATCGCGGCACGATCGACGCCGCGCGCAATCTCGGCGCGTCGCGGCTGCGCATCCTGCTGGAGATCGTGGTGCCGCAGGTGCGTCCGACGCTGATGGTCGCGCTGATCCTGTCCTGCGTCACCATGATGTCCGTCCTGTCGGTACCGCTGATGCTGTCGGGCCAGTCGCCGACGATGATGACCGTGCAGATGGCGTACCGGATCAATCAGCACGGCGATTACGGCGTCGCCAACGCGCTCGGTCTGATCTCGTATCTGATGACCGCGGCGGTCGCCTGGGTCTATCTGCGCGAGACGATGCGCGAGCGGGGGGCGGTGCCGTGATCGCGCGCGGCGGCCTATGGATCGTCAAGGCGGTCGGGATCGGCATCCTCGCCTATGCGGTCTTCGGACCGCTCGCGAATCTCCTGATCTGGTCCTTCGCCGAGGCATGGTTCTGGCCCAACAAGCTGCCGTCGCAATGGGGCTTCCGCTTCTGGGACTACGTGTTCCGCCCGACCGGGCGGGCGATGGAGGCGCTGACGCTGTCCATCGTCATCGCGCTGCTCACGGTGGCGCTCAGCCTCGCCGTCGCGGTGCCGGCGGGCTACGCGCTGGCACGCGGGCGTCTGCCCTGGCGGCCGCTGATCATGCTCGCCTTCCTGCTGCCGCAGGCCTTTCCGTCGCTGCCCGTCTACATCAACGTCGCGCGCATCTTCTACGGCTTCGGGCTCAACGGCACGGTCGCCGGCGTCGTGCTGGTCCATGCCTCGCACGGGCTCGTCTTCGCGGTGTGGATCGCCACCGCCGCCTTTGCCGCGGTGGACCGCGAACTGGAGCAGGCGGCCCGCAATCTCGGCGCCTCGGCGCTGCGCAGCTTCGCCACCGTGACCTTGCCGCTGGCCACCCCCGGCCTGATCGCCAGCGCGATCTTCGTCTTTCTCGAATCGCTCGACGAGTTCACCGGCTCGTTCTTCGTCGGCGCCCCCGAGGTGCGGACCCTGCCGCTGGAGATGTTCACCGCCTCGATGGGCGGCAACTACCAGATCAGTTCGATCACGGCGCTGATACTGCTGGTGCCGTCGATCGGGTTCATGCTGGTGGTCGAACGGTTCCTGAAGGGCGAGGTCCTCGCCAAGGTCGGCGCCTGACGCCGCCCGGCCGCGGGTGGCGGCGGGGCGGCATTGCGCCGCCCGGGGCGAGGAACTAGCTTCCCCGGCCTTCGACCGCATCCGGACGGGAAACTCCTTGCGCTACGTCTCCACCCGCGGCGCCGCTCGCCCGCTCGCCTTCGACGACGTCCTCCTCGCCGGGCTCGCGCCCGATGGCGGCCTCTACGTGCCCAGGGAATGGCCGCGGCTGACCGCCGCGGAGATAGCGGACCTCGCGGGCAGGTCCTATGCCGAGATCACCTTCCGCGTGCTCCGGCCCTTCGTCGGCAACGCGATCCGCGCCGACGACCTCGAGGCGCTGGTCGCCGACGCCTATGCCGGCTTCGGCCACGAGGCGGTGGCCCCGCTCAGGCAGCTCGGGCCGAACGACTTCCTGCTCGAGCTCTTCCACGGCCCGACGCTCGCCTTCAAGGACTACGCGCTGCAGGTGGTCGGGCGGCTCTTCGACCACGTGCTCAGGAAGAAGGGCGCGCGCGTCACCATCGTCGGCGCGACCTCGGGCGACACCGGCTCGGCCGCGATCGAGGCCTGCCGGGACCGCGAGGCGATCGATATCTTCGTCATGCACCCCAGGTGCCGCACCTCCGAGGTGCAGCGCCGGCAGATGACGACGGTGCTGTCGCCCAACGTCCACAACATCGCGCTGAAGGGGACCTTCGACGACTGCCAGGACCTGCTCAAGGCGATGTTCGCGGACGTCGCGTTCCGCGACCGCTTCGCGCTCTCGGCGGTGAACTCCATCAACTGGGCGCGCGTGGCCGTGCAGGTCGCCTACTACGTGGCCTCCGCCGTCGCGCTCGGCGCGCCGCGCCGGCGCGTCGCCTTCACCGTGCCGACCGGCAATTTCGGCAACATCTTCGCCGCGCACGCGGCGCGCCGCATGGGCCTGCCCATCGCCTCGCTGGTCGTCGCGTCCAACCGCAACGATATCCTCTGGCGCACCATCGCGAAGGGCGACATGTCGCTCGCCGCCGTGGAGCCGAGCCTCAGCCCGTCGATGGACATCCAGGTCTCCAGCAACTTCGAGCGGCTGCTGTTCGAGCTCTGGGGCCGCAGGGGCAAGGCGACCGCCGCGTTGATGACGCGCTTCCGCGCCGAGCGCCGCGCCGAGATCCCGCCCGCAAGGCTGGCGACGCTGCGCGCAGGCTTCGCGGCCGGCCGCTGCTCCGACGAGGAGACGATCGAGACCATCCGCCGCGTGCACCAGCGCACCGGCGAGCTGCTCGACCCGCATGGCGCGGTCGCGGTCCATGTCGCCGGCATCGCGCGCGGGCAGCGCGACATCCCGATGGTGGCGCTCGCCTGCGCGCATCCCGCGAAGTTCCCCGACGCGGTCGAGCGCGCGACCGGCATCCGCCCGGCGCTGCCGCCGCGGCTGGCCGACCTGCACCAGCGCCGCGAGCGCGTGAGCGTGCTGCCCAACGACCTGCGCGCGGTCGAGGACTTCGTCGCGGCGCGCGCGAGGATGCGATGAGCGTCCGCGTCTCGCGCCTCGCCAACGGCCTTGCGGTCGCGACCGACCGGATGGAATCCGTCGAGACGGTCTCGGTCGGCGTCTATGTCGATGTCGGCACGCGGCACGAGAGCGCGGAGACCAACGGCGTCGCGCATGTCCTCGAGCACATGGCGTTCAAGGGCACGACGCGGCGCAGCGCGCGCGACATCGCCGAGCAGGTCGAGGCCGTGGGCGGCCAGATGAACGCGCATACCGGGCGCGAGCAGACCGCCTACTACGTCAAGCTCCTCAAGGAGGACCTCGAGCTCGGCGTCGACATCATCGCCGACATCCTGCTCGATTCCGTCTACGCGCCGGAGGAGCTGGAGCGCGAGCGCGGCGTCATCCTCCAGGAGCTCGGCCAGGTCGAGGACACGCCCGACGACGTGATCTTCGACCGCTTCTCCGAGGTCGCCTATCCGGACCAGGCCGTCGGCCGCCCCGTGCTGGGCAAGGCGGACATCATCGCCTCGCTGCCGCGCCAGGCGCTGGTCGACTTCCGCGCCGCCTTCTACGGCGCGCCGCGCATGGTGCTCTGCGCCGCGGGCAAGCTGGAGCACGAGCGGCTCTGCGCGCTCGCCTCGTCGCGCTTCGCCGGCCTCGCCGCGAGCGCGCGCGACGGCAGCACGCCCGCGCGCTGGGAGGGTGGCGAGTACCGCAAGGACGACGACCTCGAGCAGGTGCACCTGACGCTCGGCTTCCCCGGCGTCTCCTACACCGATCCCGATTTCTGGGCCGCCAACGTGCTGGCGACGATCCTCGGCGGCGGCATGTCCTCGCGCCTGTTCCAGGAGGTGCGCGAGCGCCGCGGCCTCTGCTACGCGATCTCGGCCTGGTCGAGCTCGCTGGTCGATGGCGGCAATTTCGGCATCTACACGGGCACGGGCGCCGACGAGGTCGCCGAGCTCGTGCCGGTCCTCGCGGAGGAGCTGCGCCGCGCCTGCGCCGCGCCCGCGGCGGAGGAGATGGCGCGCGCGCGCGCGCAGATCCGCGCCGGCCTGCTGATGGGGCTGGAGAGCACCTCCGCGCGCATGGACGCGCTGGGCAGCCAGATCCTGACCTATGGCCGCCCGATCCCGCCCGAGGAAATCGTCGAGCGCATCGACGCCGTCGATGCGGAGCGCGTGGCGACGGTTGCGCGGCGCCTCTTCGCCGGCGCGCCGGCGATGGCCGCGATCGGGCCGCTGGGCAGGCTGGAGGCGCTCGAACGGATCCGCGCGCGGATCGCCTGAGCCGCGCCTCTCAGGCGCGGCCGGCGGCGCCCGAGAGCGTGCCAGGCGTCAGGCCGAGCCTGGCCAGCGCGCGCTCCCATTTCGTGTCGAGCTCGTGGTCGAAGACGATCGCCTCGTCGGCCGGCACGTTGAGCCAGCCATTCGCGGCCATCTCGCGCTCGAGCTGGCCGGGCCCCCAGCCGCTGTAGCCGAGCGCGAGCAGCGAGCGCTGCGGGCCGTCGCCGCGGGCCAGCGCCTTCAGTATCTCCACCGTCGCGGTCAGGGCATAGCCCCCCTCGACCTTGAGCGTGTCCTGGCGGACGTAGTCGTCGGAATGCAGGACGAAGCCGCGGCTCTCCTCGACCGGGCCGCCGGCCAGCACGCGCAGGCCGGGCGTCCCGGGGCCGTGCTCGATGTCCAGCTGGCCGAGCAGGTCGGTGAAGGTGATGTTGCGGAAGGGGCGGTTGACCACCAGGCCGAGCGCGCCGTCCTTGCCGTGCGCGCAGAGGTAGATGACCGTCCGCTCGAAGCGCGCGTCGCCCATCTGGGGCATCGCGACGAGGAGCTGCCCCGCGAGGGAGCCGGTCGTCTGGAGGGCGCTGGGCATGGGAGCCGGTCTGACCTTTCGGGCTTGGGGGGCAGTGTAGCCGAGGCGGCCGCGGCCCGCCCATGCTCCTGCGCATCGCCGAAAACGGGTGGCGCGGGGTGACCGCGCGGCGGCCGGGCGCTATAAAGCGTGGGCGCGACGCGGCCGTGGGCCGAAACCAGAGGAAGGAACGACCATGATCAAGGTTGGCGACAAGATCCCGTCGATCAAGCTCAAGACGAAGACCGCCGATGGCGTGAAGGACATCACAACCGACGAGCTCTTCGCGGGCAAGAAGGTGGCGCTGTTCGCCCTGCCGGGCGCCTTCACCCCGACCTGCTCGGCGAAGCACCTGCCCGGCTATGTCGAGCACGCCGATGCGATCCGCGCCAAGGGCGTGCACGCGATCGCCTGCCTGTCGGTCAACGACGCGTTCGTCATGGACGCCTGGGGCAAGGACCAGAAGGTCGGCGACAAGGTCCTGATGCTGGCGGACGGCAGCGCCGACTTCGCCAAGGCGGTGGGCCTCGAGCTCGACCTCGTCGCGAACGGCATGGGCGTGCGCATCAAGCGCTTCTCGATGCTGGTCGAGGACGGCGTCGTGAAGACGCTGAACGTCGAGAAGCCGGGCGCCTTCGAGGTCTCCGACGCCGGCACGATGCTGAAGCAGGCCTGAGCACGAGGAGATGCCGCGCGCCGGCCTGGCGCGCGGCCGGGAGGGGGTGGCTGGCGACGGCCGCCCCCTTGCCGTTCGGCCCGCCCGTCGGGACGAGGTGGTGCAGGGATCCTGGCAAGCCCCGACCGGATCAAGGTAAATCCTTTCTGATCAATAAGTTGATG
>Ga0194134_10002719_pt1 | contig 20283 bp, 22 predicted proteins | sample TA2KigOff0mmetaG_FD_148602 | JGI IMG/M metagenome (GOLD analysis project Ga0194134, IMG submission 148602) | Freshwater microbial communities from Lake Tanganyika, Tanzania - TA2015056 Kigoma Offshore 0m | ecosystem: Environmental > Aquatic > Freshwater > Lake | place: Tanzania: Lake Tanganyika... | reverse complement strand
CGTCCTGGCCCATCACTGCCTTCCAGTCCGCTTTTGCGCTATTCTGCTTTCGGGTCATCTGCCTTTCCTCTTTCTCCGCCGCTAACGGATTTGTGAAAGGTTTAGCATGACCCATTTCCTTTTTGCAGAACTCTTAATACTTAACCCAGTTGCTGTCGCGCCTCCTCTGGCCAGGTCCCTCCGGATGCCATGGCCAAATCTCTCTCTTCCCTTTCCAATTGGTCCCACAACTCTGCTTTGCGCAAATCTTCATTCTGCATTTGTCGCGTCGTTGCTGAATCTTCTGCTGCACGCAACAACATGCCCCGCACAATTCGCAACCTCCCCCGCAAATATCGCTTCACTTCCTCACAAGGTTGCAATGAAGTGTTGAGAGGATATATCGAAATCACCGCATCGTTAAGAAGCATCCTCCGTCGGATCCAACCCATGAGCAGACCGCAAATTAAGATAAAGCCGATGAAGATCCAGAATTCTCTGGTCCGCCCCACCGGAAAGGTCCAAGCCAAAAAGGCCAGCAGCAACCCTTCCGCAAGAATGAAAATAAGCAGCGGTCGGGATGCCGTCCACAAGATTTTTTTCGCCTCGGGATCGCGAAGGCTCCTCAACAACAACAGCTTTAGAATTTTGAAGGTAAGCTGGCTCTTTTTCACGCGCAATTCCTCTGATCAGGCTATCGCCGCGCAGAACCAAATGTTACTTCGCCCGCACCGTCCCCAACCCACCATCCACCCCAAACACCTGCCCCGTCACCCACGCATTCTCCGCACTCAGCAAAAACTCAATCATCGACGCCACATCCTCTGGCCTCCCAATCCTTCCCAACGCATGCATCCCCATCGAAGCCTTTAGCGCCGCCTCATTCGAAGTAATCCGAGCTGCGAGAGGCGTCTCCACCAACCCAGGCGCCACACAATTCACACGAATATTCCGCGCCGCATAAGTAGCCGCCGCCGACAACGCCAGCCCCATCACTCCAGCCTTCGCCGCCGCAATCGCCTCATGATTCGCATACCCCATCCGCGCCGCAGCCGTCGAAATCAAAACAACAGACCCACCAGCAGGCATATTCTTCACCCCCGCCCGCAACGCCACAAACGCCGTCTTCAAATTCGTATCCAGCGTCTGCTGAAACTCGGCTTCAGAAGTAATATGCGCCGGCTTCAACAAAATACTTCCAGCACAATTCACAATCCCATCAATCGGCCCAAACGCCTGCACCGCCGCCTCCACCGCCTCTAGCGCCGTCAGATCCGTCACAACATACTGCGCCGTCCCCACCTCCGCAGCAAGAGCCGCCAGCTTATCCCCATTCCGCCCAATCAACAACAACTCATGGCCCTTGGCCGCCAACCGCCGCGTCAACACACTCCCAGTGCCGCCATAAGCGGCCGTCACAACGGTCTTCATCGATATCTCTCCTTGATCTCTTCGGCCTTCGCCACGATCGCCGCCTTCTTCGCCGGCTCAATCCGAACCAGATTGCGCAGCTGCATATCCATCCGGCCCACCTTGCTCAGCCGCTCCTCATGCCGCATCAGAAAATCCCAATACAGCGTCGTAAACGGGCAAGCCTTCTCTCCCGCACTCTCTGCCGGATCATACTGGCAATGCCCGCAATAATTCGACATGCGCTGGATGTACTTGCCCGTCGCCGCATACGGCTTCGAAGCCATAATGCCACCATCCCCGAACTGGCTCATCCCCAGCGTATTCGGCAGTTCCACCCACTCCACCGCATCCACATACACGGCCAGATACCACTCATGCACCTGCTTCGGGTCGACCCCATACAGTAGCGAAAACAACCCCGTCACCATCAACCGCTGGATGTGATGCGCATACCCATGATCCAGCGTCTGCCCGATCGCCTGCCGCAGGCACTCCATCTCTGTCTTGCCCGTCCAATAAAAATCAGGCAGCTTCTCCGTCGCACCCAACGCATTCCGCTCAACATACTTGGGCATGAACAACCAATAGATCCCGCGCACATACTCCCGCCACCCCAGGATCTGCCGGATAAACCCTTCAACAGCTGCTAGCGGCGCATCCCCGCGATGATAAGCCGCCTCAGCCGCCGCAATCACCTCTCGCGGATTCAGCAGCTTCAAATTCAACGCACACGCAATACGCGAGTGATACAACCACGGCTCGCCCGTCCACATCGCATCCTGATAAACCCCAAAGTTGCCCAATCGGTTCGCCACAAAATCACTCAGCGCCTCCAAACCCTGCGCCCGAGTCACCGGCCACCCAAACGCATCCAACTTCCCCGGATGCCCACCAAATCGCTTCTCCACCAAAGCCATCACCTCCCGCGTCAACGCGGAAGGCGCAAACTCAAGCGGAGCCGGCAACAACCCAGGCCCAGTCTTCCCAAAACTCCCCCGATTTTCCTCGTCGTAATTCCAATCCCCACCCACCGGCTTGCCCTTCTCCATCAGCACGCCATAACGCTTCCGCATCTCGCGATAAAAGTACTCCATCCGCAACTGTTTCCGTCCCTCGGCGTGTTCCCGAAAGTCCGCCACGCTCGACAAAAAGTGCCGGTCTTCGCGAATCTCAAGCAACTCCCCCAGACTTTCGAAATCGTTCTTCACCCGCCATTCCCCGGGCTCCACCACGATCACCTTCGACGGCTTGAGCTTTTTGACCGCCTTCCGCAATTCCCCAATCAGAGTCCCAGTCCCGCTCAATTCGGTGTAATCCACCCGGATGCCACGCCCGCGCAACTCGTCCCGAAAGTGCCGCATCGCCGCCAGAAACAGCACAATCCGCGCCTTGTGCGTCCAAACGTGATCGGCCTCCGATGAGACCTCCGCCATCCAGACCACATCATTCTGGACGTCGAAGCCATCGAAGGCCGCACTATTCACGTCAAGTTGATCTCCAAGAATGACAACCAGGTTCACACTGGAAGAGATGCCAAAACCAGTGCCCTGGCGCTAATTGATCTTGACTTCGGTATTGTTCCGGACCAGGTTCGTCGCATTCGGCGAAGTGGAGGCCGTGTTCCTGAAGATGAAGGTATTGCCTTCAGCCACGTTGTACTCTGAGCTTTCCGTAATTGAAACGGCCTGCCGGTAACCACGGATCAGATTCCGCGTAATCAAATCGCCCTTCGGCCCTTGGGGATCGGTGTCGCTCGGGTTGTAGCAGATCCCAAGCGGCCCGGTGCTGCCCATATGCGTCATCGTGTTCCCTTCGATACGATTCCCGAAGCTCCCACCACCCCGCACAAAAATACCCAGAGCCGTATTCAGGATCTGGTTGTTCATCACCACCGAGTTCGCGGTCGCCACCATCATGATGCCGGCCTCGGGCGGAGCGCCCATCCTGCCGCGAATCATCAGCCCTTCAATCTTGACGTTGGTCGAGTTCATCGTCACCACGCCCATCAGCGCACCCTCGATGATCCCGTTCTTCACCGTCACATTTCTCGCTCCCACAACGCTCACACCAGCGCCCGTACCCGTCCCCATAATGCTCTGCCCATTCAAATCGAGCGTGATGTTGTTCCCCATGATCGTGATGCCAGCCCCTGAGGAACTGCTCACCGTCTGGCTCGCCGTCAGCATATAGGTGCCCGGCTCAGTCAACATCGTCGGGCCGGCGATTCCAATAAATCGCGTCCCTTGTCCCGGCTGCGCATTGGCACCCGTCACAACCATGGCAAGCGCTGCCACAATACTCAAAAAGTTGTTTTTCATCGCATTTTCCTTAGGTTCAATCTTTGTGAAGCGCTTCTGTGTGATTCGTCGTGACAACCAGTAAAATCCCCCTCAAAATAGTGAAGTGCTCAAAGTTTTTTTCTTGATCGCCTCGTTGGTTCCACTCTGTAGTGGACAGTGGTTTGCCGGTGGCACAGCCGGGATCGCGACGCTGTCTGGCGATGGAGCCACCAACATCGATCGCGATCAAACCGCCATCTCCCTCTACCAACCAAAGAACGGCCCTGCCTTTCAGATCTTCGCTGGCAAACACATCCGCGAGTACTTCAGCCTCCAAGCCGCATACGGTTTCAATCGCAACAACGTCACCTTCACCGGCCTCGCAACCGCCAACAATCGCGAAGACTCTTTCGAGCAAGCCCGCACCGCCACCCAACAATCCTTCGGCCTCGACGCCATGATTCACGTCCTCCCCAGAACCAACCGCTTCCGCCCCTACGTCAGCGGTGGCGCAGGCACAATCCATCTTGCCAGCTCCTCAAAAAGCGTCCGCATCCAAAAAGGCAACCCTACCCTTCCACCCAACGAGTTCAGCAACAGCAAGCTCTATTGGCGCACCGCAGTGGGCCTCGACCTTCGCCTCCGCCCAGGCTGGCAATTCCGCTACACCTTTTGGGAAACCGTCTCGGCCAACCCGCTCAGCGCCCAGCTCCGCCCCCGCGGCAAAGCTCTCTTTCTCAACTTCCTCAACCAGTTCGGCATCGTGCGCGAATTCTAAAGACAGCGTTTCACCAGGTCATCGATCCCGCCGCAGGCGGCCACAATCCCAGCAATTGACGCATCGTGACGATCTGCCCCAAATGGTGCCCGTTGTGCACCACAGCATGTAGCAATCCCGATCCGCGCGACTCCTTGGCGAGAATCTCAAGCGGCACTCCAGGCGGCAGCAGTGCCTCTCCCAGGGAATCAGAAGTTGCAACGATTCTCTTTGCTTCCTCAATCGCGGCGAGATACCTGCCACGCAGATCATCCCAGCCATCGGCGGCAACCTCCGGCCAACCCTCGGCAGCATGTTCCGCCATTCCCGCAAAACCCGAGCGGGCACAATCGTTAAACCACTCCTGCCAGAAACACATATGAGCCACAATTTCTGCCAGCGAGTGAGGCAACCCATGAGGCTTGGCCATTGCTTGTTCAGCGCTCAGCCCATCCAGCACAACGACAGGCGAATGAAAGCCTCCTTCGCCACTCAGCAATCCAATCCGCAAATTGCGGTCTTCCATTTGATAGAGCGTGCTCATAAAGTCAAAACTCCTTCACAGGATTGTTCCTCGATTTGAGTCCATACCGAGGAACAAACCGGATTCTGCGTGCGTTAACCCAGGAGATGATCCATGCTGCGGCCATAACTCCGGTTCACATCATCGCTGGCGCGCTATGCCTCGCCTCGGGCTACTGCGCGCTTTGGGCTGCGAAGGGTGCAAAGCTCCACAGCCGCAGCGGCCTCTTGTTCGTTGGCTCTATGTGGGTGATGTCCCTCACCGGCGCATGGATTGCCTTTTGGAACGGCCCCTTCACCTCACTGATCGCAGGTCTGCTCACCTTCTATTTCGTAGCCACTGCCCTGCTCACCGTGCGTCCCCATCCCAATTGGATCGACCCCGTCGGCTCCGTGCTCGCAACAGTCGTCTCGATGCTCGCCTTCGCAGCTGGCCAGAAGTCTTGGACGGCGGGCAAACCAGAAGCGATTCCTATGTTCAGCTTTGGCCTGATGGGGCGAATCGCGGTCGCAGGCGACATCCGCTTGCTCCACGCTGGCAGCATCGATGGACGCAGTCGGATCGCTCGCCACTTATGGCGCATGTGTCTCGGCCTGTTAATCGCCGCCGCATCGTTTTTCTTGGGCCCTCAACGCCGCGTCCCCGAGCTCATCCGCATCCCTACACTGCTCCCAATTCCAGTGCTGATTCCACTGGTCGTCATGCTCTATTGGTTTTTGCGCTTGAAGTTCAATAACAGCGGCGCAACAACTGGGGCCAAGCCCCAGCACGCTCAAGCCGCCAGCTAGCCTTACCGGTTCTGAAACGCGCAATAAGGACAATTCGCCCAGTAAATCGGCGCATTCTCCCAGTTCTCTCCAGCCACCCGCGCATGGCAAACCTTGCAATACTGAAAACTCTGCAAGTCCTGTTGCTTCGGCAGAATCTCGATCAACTGCTCATGCACGCAGATCCCCCACCCTGCGGCCTTGCTCTCGCTCAAACCCGCCAGCGGCCCATCCTTTTCGATCTCGAGAATCAAACGCGAATACACACGGGACTTCAATCGGGAAGGCGCAAGTCCATCAAACTCGTCTTCGAGCTCAGCCAATTGCTCAAATTCAATTTCTTCTCTCATTGCCTTCCTCCTTTCTTTCCCATTCTTCTTTGAATTTCTCTCTCGCCCTGGCCAGCAACCGCTCCACCGCCTTCGCAGTACGGCCGATCTCGCCGGCGATATCTTCAGCCCCTCGCTTTTCCCAGTAGCGCCATAGCAAAACAGTCCGGTAATCCTCCGGCAACGACTCGAGCACCTCTTGCACTCGCTTGCCCGATTGCGCCTCGATTGCAAGGCTTTCCACCGTCTCACGCGGATCTTCCGCCTCATCCGGAAACGGCGCATCCTTCAAAACTCGCCGGTAATGATCCTGCACCTTATGCCGTGCGATCCCCAACATCCACGCTCGCAGCGGTGCTTCCCCTTCATACCGCCCCAGCGACTTCCAGGCCGTCAAAAATACTTCCTGTACAAGATCGTCCACGGCTTCCACCCGCGGCTGCAGCCGGAATCGTACATACCTGTAAACAGGATCGGAATATAACTGCACAAACTCCGCGACCGCTTTGCGGTCACGGAGTAGTACGGCTTTCGCCAAATTGAGGTCGGTAGACCCCTGAAGCGTCTGCAATTTGATCACATCTTCTAGTAACTTTGTCGCAACATCCGCCAGAATCCCCCTCGACGATGTGAAGACACACTTCGAGTGGGCCATGACAGGCGTCACAGCGTCAATTGGAACGTGCGCGCGCGAGACCGGTCGTCGTCACGCGTACGGATTAAAATTACGCTGTGACGGCCATGTCTTGGCTGGGGGGTGGAACAGGCACGACGGGCTTTTCTCCGCCGTGGAACTTGACACTCACAAGCTTGGAAACCCCAGGCTCCTGCATGGTTACCCCATACATCGAGCTCGACGCTTCCATCGTTCGCTTGGCGTGCGTAATGAAAATAAACTGTGTATTGTCAGACATCTCCTTCACCAGCTTGGTGAGCCGGAGGATGTTGGCTTCGTCGAGTGGCGCATCCACTTCGTCCAGCACGCAGAACGGGCTCGGCTGGAACTTGAAGATCGCCATCAACAGCGCCATCGCCGTCATTGCTCTCTCGCCGCCGCTCAGCAGCAGAACATTCTGCAGCCGCTTTCCGGGAGGCGAAGCAACGATATCGATGCCGCTCTCGTTCACATTCGTCGGGTCTGTCAGACGCATCTCGCCAGAACCGCCATTGAACAGAATCTGATACGTACCGCGGAAGTTCTCGTTGATCTTGTCGAACGCATCCTGGAATCGCTTCTTCGATTCCACGTCGATCTCCTGGATCGCCTTCTCGGTGTCCTTGATCGAATCGAGTAAATCCTGCCGCTGCGTATTCAGGAAGTCATAGCGCTGCTGCGACTCTTCGAACTCCTGCAAGGCATCCGGATTCACCGGGCCCAGCGCCTCGATCTTGCGCCGCACTTCGTTGTACTTCTCCTCGGCATCGGCCAACTGCATCTCATCAAGCACAGTTTCTTCGGCCGCCGCCAGTTCCGCCACAGCAATCCCCAACTCCTTCTGGCAGGTTTCTTCCAGATGGCTCAGGTCGCTCTGCTTACGCACCAGCTCAATCTCGGCATGTTGACGCTTCTCGCTCAAGCCGGCCACATTCTGCCGCATACCACGCAGTTCGTCTTCAATCGCTGCCAGTTGCCCGCGCACTTGCTCTTCGCTGGTCGCCAGCTCGGCCACCGTCCCACGGGCCTTCTCGATCGATTCCGCCAGATCTGTCGCCTTCTTGTCCAGCTCGATGTTGTCGTTGAGCAACTGTGCACGCTGTACTCCCAGCCGCTCCATCTCGCCCGACAGATACTCCTTGCGCCGTCCCTGCTCGTTGAGCGCATTGTTCAAACGCTGCACCGTACCGGTCGCATTCCGCAACCGTTCATCGCTGCTCGCCAGAGAAGCCCGCAAGGTCGAATGTTCTTCGTTGGCCGCGTTGTACTGCTGCTGCAACCCTTCAAGAGCCCCGCGCTCGGCCTCAAGCGCAACTTCCATCGCCAGTCGCGCCGCATCCTTCTCTGCGCCACCCTTGTCCAGGTTCTCGCGCAAATCCGCCAGCCGCTTGCCTTCTCCGGCCAACCGGTCCAGCTCCACACGCGCATTGGATAGGAGCCGCGCTGCACGCTGCATATCGGTGGCCAGCTGCCGCTGCTCCTGATCGAGCACCAGCGCGCTCTTCTCTTCCTGCTGTTGTTTCTGCCGCAGCTTCTCTAGATCTGCCGTCAGCGCCATCTGCTCCGCCTCAAGCTGCTGCAGTTGCGTGCCGCTCTTTTCGAGCTCAATCTGCTTCTGATGATGCTGCGTGGTCAGCTCTTTCAGCTCGCGCTTCAGCGCCAGCGGACCGCTCGAGCTCTTCTTCCCGCCCGTCACCGCATAGCCGTGGTAGCAAACCCCATCCGGCAGCAAAAAGTAAACGTCCGGATACTGCAGCGCCAGTCGCTGCGCCGCCTCATGATTCTCCGCTAAAAAGCAGCGGGTGATGCGCGGCAACAATTCCGATGGGCCATACTTGAACCCGTTCGTCATCTTCAGAACATCGCTCAACCGTCCTACGATTCCCGTCTCCGGACCGACTGGTGGCTCCTCCACGCGACCTCGCGTGAAATTCGACTCCGGATCAGGGTGTACCAGGAAAGTCGCGCGTCCCTCCAGATCCTGCTTCATCAGCTGGATCCCGCTCTGCGCATCCTCCCACTGCCGCACCACCACATATTCGAGCTCTTCGATCAAGAACTCTTCGGTGGCTTTCTCGTATGCCGCGTCCACTTCGATGAAGTCCGCGAGTACGCCCATCGGCTTCAGGCCCGTTGCCGCGCCCTTTTCGATGGCCGTAAATAGCTTCTTCACCGAGTCCGTGGTGTAACTGCGGTGATTAATGATTTCTTCGAGCGAATCCCTGCGCGCCTTCAGCCGCGAGGTCTCCGTACGCAGCACGTCCTGCTGACGCCGCGTTTCATTCACTTGCTGCCGGCGAGCCGTCAGTTCGGTCTCAACATACTTCCGCCGGTCCGCGATGTTTTCGAGCGTCATCTGCCGCGCACTCAATTTCTCGCTCAGCTCTGCGCGCACCTTCTCAAGGCGCTCCGTTTCTGCTTGCGCCTCGGTCTCTTCACGAGTCGCCCGTTCAATGTTCTTCTCGACGCCTTGCTGCTGGGTTTCAACCTGTGTCAGTTGATTCCGCAAACGGTTCACTTCCCCAAGCAGGCTGATGATCTGCTGCCGGTTCCGCTCCAATTGGCTCGTCCGCTCGCGCAACGAAGTCGACAACCCGTCCCGCTGCCTCGTCTTCTCTTCCACCTGAGCGCGCAACTGCGAAGCCTGCTCCTGCAGCTCCGCAGCATCCCTCTGCGCCGCGTCCATCTCGCCGCGAATCTCCGTCAACCGCAACTCGAGGTTCGCCACTTCCGCCTCGCTGGTCGCAAGCCGCTGATCGATATTCCCGATCTGCTGCGACTGGCTCGTCAGCTTGCCGCGCGTCCGCTCCGCCTCCAGCTCAAACTCACCCAACTGCTTGCGCGCCGCCGTCAACGCCGACTCCACTTCAAAGAATCGCGCCTTCAGCTTCTGCTGCTCCTCATCCTTCGTGGCCAGGCTCGCGGACAATTCATTGAATGCCGTCGTCGCCTCGCCCAACTCCAGCGCCACCTTCGCCGCTTCCCGCTCCAAATACCGAAACCGGTTCGACAACACCAGCTTGATGTGCCCATCCAGTTCGCCCTTCAACTCTTCAAATCGTTTCGCCTTGGCCGCCTGACGCTTCAGGCTCCCCACCTGCCGGCCCACTTCTTCGAGAATGTCGAATACGCGGTTCAGGTTCTGCCGCGCGCTTTCGAGCCGGCTCTCCGCCAACCGACGCCGCGTCTTAAACTTCGTAATCCCCGCCGCCTCTTCGATAATCGCCCGGCGATCCATCGGCTTGTTCGATAGAATCTGCCCGATGCGTCCCTGCTCGATGATCGCGTAGCTCTCCGGTCCCAGGCCCAAACCCATAAACACATCCTGGATATCCCGCAGCCGCGCCAGCTTCCCGTCGATCAGGTACTCGCTATCGCCACTTCGGTACAGCCGCCGCGTGATCGTGATCTCCCGCGAACCCTTCTTCGCCGGCGCATCCCCATCCTTCTCAAGCGGCAGCATCTTTTCGAGATAGCTTCCGTCATGATCCACCATCGTCATCGTCACGCTCGCCATCCCGAGCGGCTTGCGATCCTTCGTCCCAGCGAAGATCACGTCTTCCATCCGTCCGCCGCGCAAAGTCTTCGCGCTCTGCTCCCCAAGCACCCAACTGATGGCGTCGCTCAGATTCGACTTCCCGCAACCGTTCGGCCCCACAATGGCGGCCACGCCTTCTCCATGGAAACGCATCTCCGTGCGATCACAGAAGGACTTAAAGCCCTGCAATTCCAAACGTTTGAGTTTTAGCAACGGTGTATCCCCTCGCAAATAGAACTTCACCTCACCGCGCAACGGCGCAGCGGGCACTCGGGGGGGGAGTCTCTCCAGACTAAAACAGAACCTTGGCGAAGTAAAGCGACATTCCACATATTGTGGTCCCCTCACAAGGCACCACAATATATTCAACAAGATTTCCACAAAGATTCACACAATTGAAATACGCTAAACTTCAATCAGCTATGTTGCCAAAAGTCTTTCTCATGACCCTTCTGTGCGCCTCGATGTTTGCGCAGGAATTCCGCTCCACATTGTCCGGCCGCGTAACTGACCCTTCCGGCGCCTCCATCCCCAACGCAAAGGTAATCGCCACAGAATCGAACACGGGCGCAAAGTCTGAAGCCACAACCTCTCCCGAAGGCGAATACACCCTCCCCTTCCTCGCCCCTGGCCCCTACCAGCTCACCGTCGAATCGCAGGGCTTCAAGAAATACACCCAAAGCGGCATCACAATCGGCACCAACGTCAAGGTCGCCCAGGACGTGGTTCTCCAAATCGGTAGCCAGGCGGATTCCGTCACTGTCACCGCCGACGTCGCCCTGCTTTCCACAGCCAGCGCCAGCGTCGGCCAGGTCATCTCCTCATCCCAGATCGAGAGCATGCCCATGAACGGCCGCACCGCTCTCACCCTGGCCCAGCTCGCCTACGGCGTCACGCCTTCAAGCGACCCCCGCTTCACCCGCCCCTTCGACAACGCCGGCCCCTCCGGCTTCTCCATGGGCGGCGGCCAGGCGCAATCGAACGAACTCCTCCTCGACGGCGCACCCGACATGACTCGCAACCGCCGCGTCGCCTACAACCCTCCCGTCGATTCCGTCTCTGAAGTCAAAGTCGAAGCCTTCCAGCCCGACGCGGCATACGGCAACACCTCCGGCGGTACGGTCAACGTCGTCATGAAGGGCGGCACCAACGAGCTGCACGGCAGCCTCTACGAGTTCAATCAGGTCTCGGCCCTCAAGTCCACTCCCTTCTTCACCAACGCCGCCAACCAGCGCAAGCCCGTCACCCGCTTCAATCAATTCGGTGGCTCCATCGGCGGCCCCATCTGGATCCCGAAACTCATCAACGGCAAGAACAAGCTGTTCTTCTTCTTCACCTACGAAGGCATCAAGCAGTCTGAACCCGAGCCCACCTTCTCCACCATCCCCTCCATGGCTCAGCGCCGCGGCGACTTCAGCGCCCTCTCTCCTTCAGGCGTCGTGATCCACGATCCCAACACCGGCGTGCTCAACAACGGCATCATCACCCGCCAGCCCTTTGCCGGCAACATCATCCCCACCAATCGCATCAACCCGGTGGCCACCAACATCCTCGGCTACTTGCCCGAGCCCAACGCGGTCGGCAGCGCCATCGGCGAGAACAATCGCTTCGACAACGCCGTCCGCAGCGACAACTTCTCCAGCTACGTCGGCCGCTTCGATTGGAACGTCTCCGACAAGCACAAGTTGTTCTTTAACATGCGCCAGAACGATCGCATCGAGAACCGCGGCAACCGCTTCAACAGCATCGTCACCGGCAACTTCCTCAGCCGCGTCAACTGGGGCTTCCTCTTCGACGACGTCTACACGGTCACGCCCACCCTCCTCATCAACACCCGCGCCAACTGGAACCGCTTCATCGAAGGCAGCACGCGCCCCAGCAACGGTTTCGACTTCACCAGCCTCGGCTTCCCCTCGGCTCTCCGCGCCGCCAGCACCCGCAACGTCTTCCCCCGCATCGACCTGGACGCTTACACCGACTTCGGCGATTCCGGCGGTGACCGCACTCCTTTCGATACCTTCCAGATCTTTGAGAGCATCACCAAGCTCACCGGAAAACACACCCTCAAGTTCGGCGCCGACCTGCGCAAGCAGATCGAAAGCTCCAACGGCTTCGGCAATTCAAGCGGCCTCTATCAGTTCCGCCCTGATTGGACCCGCGCCGCCTCTAACGTAGCCAACGCCCGCATCGGCCAGGATCTCGCCGGCATGTTGCTCGGCCTGCCCACCGGCGGCAACTTCCAGGTCAACGCCACCCGCACCCAACAGTCTTACTACTACGCCTTCTTCCTGCAAGACGACTTCCGCCTTCGCAACAACCTCACTCTCAACCTCGGCCTCCGCTACGAAGCCGAGACCGGCACAACCGAGCGCTTCAACCGCTCCGTCGCCGGCTTCGATCCCAATGCGACCCTCGGCATCACCTCAGCCGCCATTGCCAACTACACCGCACAACCCAGCGCGATCCTCCCGGTCTCGCAGTTCAACCCGCGCGGTGGCATCGTCTTCGCCAGCCCCGAGCGGCGCGCCATCTACGACCCCTACAAGCTCAGCTTCTCTCCTCGCTTCGGCTTGAGCTGGCAGCCATCCTGGGCCAAGGGCATGGTCGTTCGCGGCGGCATCGGCCTCTTCGTCGGCACCTTCGGCACCTTCGGCATCCAACAACCCGGCTTCAGCCGTCAAACCGATCTCGTCGCCGCCCAAGGCAACGTCTTCCTCACCCCAGCCGCCACTCTTTCCAATCCCTTCCCCAACGGCATTCTTGCACCGGTCGGCAATACACTTGGCGTCAACACCTTCCTCGGCCAGTCCGTGCGCAGTGTCGACCGCAACCTCGGCAGCCCGCAAACCTGGCGCTGGAACTTCAACATCCAGAAGACCGTGGGCAAAGACGCCGTCATCGAGATCGGCTACATCGGCTCCAACGCGACCCGCCTCCCGGAAACGCGCGACCTCAACTTCGTGCCCAACCAATACCTCTCCACCAGCCCCACCCGCGACCAGGCTAATATCACCCGCCTGGCCACGGTCGTGCCCAACCCCTTCCGCGGTCTGATCCCAGGCACGGGTCTCAACGGCAACACCTTCTCACAGGACAACCTCCTCCGCGCCTTCCCCCAATTCGCCGGCAACAGCGGCGTCAGCGTCGAGGGCCAGGTCAACGGCTTCTCCCGTTTCCACATGCTCCAGGCCCGCTATGAGAAGCGCTTCTCCGGCGGCCTCCAGTTCCTCTTCAACTATCAGTGGTCGAAGATGATGGAAGCGACCAACCGCCTCAACCCCGGCGACGCGCAACTCCAATACCGTGTCGCAAACGAAGACCGTCCCCAGCGCGTCGTCTTCTCCGGCAGCTATGAGCTCCCCTTCGGCAAGAACAAGCCCTTCCTCGGCAACGTCGGCCCCTGGACCAATCGCCTGGTCGGCGGCTGGCAGCTCAACACGATTTACAGCTTCCAGTCCGGCGGCCCCATCAATTTCGGCAACGTGATTTATTACGGCGGCCCCCTCAACTGGTCTACCCGCAAACTCAATCAGGTGTTCGACATTACGCGCTTCGAGCGCACTGCCGCCAACCAGTTGGGAGCAAACGTCCGCACCTTCCCGGAGGCCTTCCCCTCCTACCGCGGCGACTTCATCAACAACGTCGACATCTCGGTGATCAAGAACATCCAGATCATCGAGCGCCTCACCCTCCAGTTCCGCGCCGAAAGCTTCAACGCCTTCAACCACACGATCTTCAACGGTCCCGACACCAACCCCGTCTCCGGCAACTTCGGTCGCGTCACCAGCGCCTCCAACCTGCCGCGAACCTACCAGCTCGCCCTCCGCATGCGCTGGTAAACCAACCTCAAAACAGGAAAACATCCGATGGCCCAAAGGCCACCGGGTTCTAACATCAGGGCAATGGAACTGGCAATTCAGATTCACGTCGAGCCACTCCCCGAGGGTCTATTCCTCGCAACCTCCGACGAACTCCCCGGCCTCGTCGCACAGGGCCGCACCGTCGCCGAAGCACTCGAAATCGCCCGCGACATCGCTCGCCGCTTGATCGAGGCCAGAGCAGATCGGGAAGGTTCCATCCCGCTCCCCACCACCAACGAACGCCGCGACTACACGATCGTTGTTGCCGCCTGATGGGACGCCTTTCCGGCTTCCGCTACCGCGAGATCATCCGAAAGCCCAAGTCCCTCGGCTTCACATTTGATCGCCAAGCCGCTGGCAGTCACGAAATCTGGTAAAACTCCGCTTCAAACCTCTACACAACGATTCCAAATCATCCCGGAGACATCCCGGAGGGTACTCTGCGCGCCATCCTGAGACAGGCCGGTATCGACCCGGATCAATTCCTCCAGGCTTAGCGGAAATTCGCAGCGACTTCATGCGCCAGTGCATCCACCTCAAAACAAAAGAGAAGCCGGTGGCTCCACAGCCACCGGCTTCAGTATTTGATCACTCTCAGCAACTCTCGCCGCTCGGCTCGCCCGTAATACCCTCCGGCTCACGGTTCTCCGTCAGCACAAAACAATTCCGGTCCACCAGCCTTCGCAGCACAATCTCCACCAGCATCGTCTCGTTCGGCCTCAGGATCACCCCCATCTTCAGCGGCTCGATCGTCGCCTTCTCATAGCGCACCAGTCCGCTCTCCGGACGGGCATGCACTTCAAATCCCACCGGCACTGCATGCAGCTTCGAGTGATCGAGATAGTAAGTGATCCGTCCCGGATGTTTCAGATTGCGTTGACGATCCCGGAAGAACCCTTGCGGCAGCGCATCCGGCGAAGCTTCCTCGCCTGCGGTGAACAACAAATCATAGTCCTCAATCAGAGCACCCTGATCATCCACCACCCGGAAGCACAACATCGAATAAGCCGCCTCCTGCTGCCCCGTCAAAGCAAACCGCTCCTGCGTCGCTTCATAATCGGCCGCGGTCTTCACCGTCAAACACTCAAGCACCGCATCCACCGTCACATGCGAACCTTCCATCCGCACGCTCGTCATGATGCCGCGTTCCCGCCCGCTATGCGACAGCCCCGGCAGAATCGCCAACGCCGTATCGCGCGTGCGCTTCCACGACACCGGCAACAACTCACCTGACGACTGTTGAAACAGCCTGACGTAGTCGTAATTCAAATTCGCCGCCGCAACCCGCACCACGCCATCCGACCCCGGCTCGCCCGTGTACGAATTGAGATGGTCATAAAGCTTTCGGTCGATCGTCGCCCCGGTCAACACAAACGGATACGTCGGCCCCTCATAGTCGAGCCACTCGCTGTTCAGCGCCCACTGCGCCTCGCTACCGAGCTCGAGCCAATCGAGCACGCGCTGCCCCGGCTCCACCGATTCGACAAAGGCCTTGATCCGGCTCAACCGCCCCTTCCCCAACTGGGCCAGAGCAGACCCATGATTCGCGGGCGCAAGCATAATCAGATGCGACAGTCCGGCACCGCCAAACCGCAGCATCCAATTCCGCACAAGCGGCCCCCCGGTCGAGTGCGTGATACAGGCAAACTGCTTCAAGCCTTTTTCTCTCACGGCCGCCTCAAACGCGCGGCTCAAGTCATCGAGAGTCACCTGATCATTGAAGCTGACATACTTGCCAAGGTAGATATGGTCCACACGGACCGCAAGGCCACGGCGGGCCATTTCAGATTCCAAACGGCTCGGCAAATCCCCATACGTAGCAGTATTCCGGACGCTGTAGCCGTGGACAAATAGAAGTTCCATCGGCCACCAAATTCCAATCCCGCCTCCCCGTCTTTCCCCGCCCCACCGCTAACTCACTCATTCCAAACTGAAGATACTCAAAAAAATCACGTGAACCGATTGCGCCCCGGGATTCAGCGCCCTCAATACTCGCGGCTTCGCCAGCCCTTCCGCCACTCGCTTCACAACCTCTGAATCTCGATCGACCACAGCGGTCTCAACCCCTCCCCCAAACGCCTTCACCTCGCGCATCACCGCAACCAGCGGTTGTCAGTTGGCGACACAAATGCGGCTGCCGTTGGGTGCGCGTTGCTTCGCCTCTTTCTTCATGCCTCGAATACAAGAAGAACGAAGCTCTTGTAGATCCCGAGAATAGTTCAGTGACAGCACTCTGGACCAAGCCAAATTCACCGTTCTCAACAGCCTCAAATGGTAAAGAGGTAGTTCAAAATCCTGGTTGATCTCTCAGAGTTGGCCCTAGCGTACTGTGCTGCGCGGTGCCTTGCGGTCACATTCCAGTCCGATCAGGTACTCCTTCCCATTCAGAACTGTTACCTTCTTGACCCTGAACTTTCCGGCGAACGCACCAACGCTTGTCTCGGCCTGGACACAGTCAGGAACGCCCTCGGCGGTATCGAGTTTCTTGTCGGCAATCACAAGCGACAGCAACATCGAATCGGAGCCAATACCTGCTACAGCCATGGATTCGTCTGTATAGAAGACGGTGACCGTAACGAACTTAGATGTGCCTGGGATTCCAAAACTCTTCGTGGTCGCTATCTCTTCGCCCACAACGGTGTCAAACTCTCCCAAAATCTTGAGAAACTCAGCCAATTTCTTTTCAAGCTCCTGCAAGTTGGTGACTTGCCTCATGAGTTTCTCGACGGTCTTCACATCTTCAGCGCTTTGAGATGCCATATAGACGTGGCACCGGTCAGATTCACGCTGGGCCTGAGCCTCCTGGACAAATAAGAGGCCTATCATTGTCATCCCTAGAAATGTCTTCACCAATGGCATATCTTCATGTTCCTCAAAAAACTCAAGCCGAAACCACAAAGGGCTCGCGAATCAGGTCGCTTTCCTCCAGCGTCCCGTTGGTAAGCAGTCGGTTTGCTTCTAGCACTAGGGTGGCGGCCTCCTGAAGCTTATACCGTGCCTCTTTCAACATTTTGCCTTGCGTGTTGGCTCATGGCGGTTCCTCGACGAAGCCCACGTACGCTTTGGCAACCTTCTTGAATACTGCAGTGAGTTGCATACTCAAATTCTATTGCCCAACGACTCCCGGCCTTCAACCTTGATCAAGATCCGAAACGGTGAGGGTCTCCGCGCACGGCGGCATCAACGTGGAGTGTTGAGGCTGAGTGGAATTCCCATCCCAACCGCCAGTCGGGCAGTTGGCTCGCGTTCAGCCGCCTGGTCTGCCCGGATCTCATCCTCGCGCCCGCCGGCCTCCAGCGATGCGTAGCCGAAAATTCGATCCACTCATTTCGCGCCGTGCTCACACGCTGGAATCGACACGGATCAACGATCCATCCTCATTTCATCCAGGTTGCCGCTCCAGACCAATTTGCCGCGAGCATTCCGGATCGCCTCCTGGGACTTGAGACGCAACAGGGCTCGAAGACCTTCCTCCACGGCTTCGCGCTTCGTCTTCATCCCGGTTCTGCGCAGAACTTCGCGCATCAGCTTGTCGTCGATCACGATGTTCGTTCGCACAGTGCGCATACCAATAGAAAACCATACACATCGGTCTCATGCAGATTGAGACGCCAGCTTGCCCTGCGCAGTGGCGATCAGCCGATACGAAATGTGTCAGTAGTGGTATCTTGCCTGCAAAAAGTCGACAGCTTCATCGGTCACCCGATACACAAGCCGGTGTTCTTGAGTAATTCTTCTGGACAAACAACCGCTGAGGACATGCTTCAACGGCTCTGGCTTCCCGACTCCTTCAAACGGGTCTCGCAGGATGGCATCAACCAGATCGAAACCTCTCAACGCAACGGGCCGCTCGCTCTTGACCCAGAAGCGAAGATGCTGCAGAAACTCTGGTTGAAAAATTGCGACTCGCCTAGCTGTTCGCTTCACCGAGGATCTCTTTTCGCAAGACCTTTGTGTCCCGGGGCTTGACGTTCCCAGCTCTTGACCGCCGTAGCGCCGAAAGCAATCTCTTCGCATTTTGGGGCGAACGCAGAAGGTGTGCCGTTTCCAAAAGTCCGGCGAGTTCGCTGGCCGGAATCAGCGCCACGTCACGAGATCCCTTGCGTCGAACAATCACGGTCTCCTGCTGGTCGACTACCTCGTCAAGCACAGAGGCCAGATTCTCGCTGCGGGCCGTATAAGTTGTTTCGCTCGGCATAGGTTTCTCCGCCCAATTGTACAGACTTCCTGTACGTGAATCAGCCCCTCTCAAGCCGCCCTATTGCGCCTGTGTGACGCAAATTTCCTCATTCGATGATTTGCCGACGATCCAGGGGTTGACGCGCCGTAGTGAGAGATCGCGCTTCTCGTTCTCCACCGGATCGCGCCAGGCATCACCTGCGAAAACGGCGGCGTTTTCGCGCCTCGGGCGCTGGAATCACTTCCGGCACCGAGCGATCCAGATCCATATCTTTCGCTTGTGGTGGCATGCTTTCCGCAAAGTTCCATTCGTCAGGATTTCCCGGCGGTTTGAATTCCTCGGTGCTGAATATCCTCGGCGTGTCATCGCCCGGACTTGCAACTTCCAACGTCAGAGCCACCTCATCCGCCGGACCCTGCATGTACCGAACTCGAATCGTGTGGACCCCACCACTCAGTCGCACGCTTCCCCGCCGTGCAGCCGGTGAGTGGATGCCGTCGTTGTCGATCACAAGCAAGCCATCAATATGCAGAGTGGACGCATCGTCGGAGGTCAGCTTGAAGCGGTAAACACCTGGCTCTTTGATCCAGAACTTGCCGCCGTAGTCGATGGCGAACCACTCGAAGCGCTCGGTGACACCGGGAAATCCAATGGAAAAATGCTGCGGCGGCACATTCAGAGCGGAGGTGTAAATGGTTCCCACGGGCTTCGCTTTCCTCAGCACATCAAGGGACTCAGTCCCCTCGGCAACATGATAGATATCGCCCTTGAGGCCAGCGGGAATCACAACGGTGGTTCCGAAGACAGCTTCTTGCGCCGGCGCCGAGACAACTGTAAGCAGCGCCATCAGGCAAATCGTACGCATGTCTCTCAATACGCGCTAGGCCGCCCGGGGGTTGCAGCGCATGCAGAGCATAGGCAGTTGGACAACCGACCCGGTGCTGGCTCCTGGCTCGACCCCACCGGTTCACGAAGCAAGCGGCGTGAGTTTCACGCGCGAACCCTGCGCGAAGACCCGAGTCTTGGTGAAATTCGCCACCGCTTCCCCTCTCAATTTGCGTTCCTATTTCGTGCGAGGGAATTCGCGGCATCCTGCAGCCCAATCGAGCGGGCAAGTGCACCTTCTACTTGGCGGCAGAAGGCTTGGAGGAGCATACGGGTATAAAATAGACTGCGGCGATTGGCTATGCTAAACAAGATCCGTGTTGACGCATCATCCTTTGTGGATGGTCCAAAGACCCGAGCAGGAAGATTTCCGCTTAGCTCGAAGAATGGATCAGCCCCACACCAGAGTCACGAAAGCAACTCATCGAGTGGAAAACTGAAGTCGATGATCTGGCAGCGGCACTTCCCCATATGGCCTACAAAGCGATGCAGGCGAAAAGCTAAGCAATGAAGCGAGTCGATTTGATCCGTCATCTGGAACGTTGTGGCTGTGAGCCACTTCGGGAAGGCGGCAACCATAGCGTCTACGTCAACCGCAAGAAGGGCAAGATCTCTGCGATTCCGCGTCACCGTGAAATCGATGAGTTCTTGGCTCGCAAGATTTGCAGGGACTTGGAGATTTCACGCCCCATCTAATACTTAGGCCGACAACAGAAAGGGCTCGCGAATCAGATCGCTTTCGTCCAGTGTCTCGTTGGCCAGTAGCCGGTTTGCTTCCAGCACCAGAGCCACGGCCTCCTGAAGATTTTGACGGGCCTCTTCCAGCGTTTTGCCTTGCGTGTTGGCTCCCGGCAGTTCCTCGACAAAGGCTACATACCCTTTGGGAACCTTTTTGAATACTGCGGTGAGCTGCATACTCAAATTCTATCTCCAATCGTCTCCCGGTCTTCAACCTTGATCAAGATACGAAACGGTTAAGTATTAAGAGTTTTGCAAAAAGGAAATGGGTCATGCTAAACCTTTCACAAATCCGTTAGCGGCGGAGAAAGAGGAAAGGCAGATGACCCGAAAGCAGAATAGCGCAAAAGCGGACTGGAAGGCAGTGATGGGCCAGGACG